>Ga0070681_10001904_pt1 | contig 18827 bp, 16 predicted proteins | sample KBSC83BmetaG_FD_65650 | JGI IMG/M metagenome (GOLD analysis project Ga0070681, IMG submission 65650) | Corn rhizosphere microbial communities from Kellogg Biological Station, Michigan, USA - KBS C8-3B metaG | ecosystem: Host-associated > Plants > Roots > Rhizosphere | place: USA: Michigan... | reverse complement strand
GGGCGCTGCGGATCGACTGGTGTTCTCCTGGGGCGGCAATCCGGGCGTAGGCTCGCTGCATCGCTTGCGCGACGCGGTTGAGAACGGCTGGCCGCAGCCGCTGGCCCTCGAAGAGCACTCGCATGCTGCCATGGCGAATGCCTACGAAGCCGGTGCCGCCAACTTGCCCTTCGCCGTGTTTCGCGGCTACAAGGGGGTGGATCTTCCCAACGTGAATCCGCAGATTCGCACGGTCGAGTGTCCGTTCACCGGTGAGGCGCTCGCCGCGGTTCCTGCGATCCGTCCGGATGTCGCCATTATTCACGCCCAGCGCGCCGACCGCGCGGGCAACGTTCTCCTCGACGGAATTGTCGGAGTGCAGAAGCAGGCCGTGCTGGCAGCAAAGCGCGCCGTCGTCACCGTAGAGGAGCAAGTCGATGACCTCGCTGCGCCCGGTTACAACGCAGTGATCCTTCCAGCGTGGACTATTTCGGCAATTGCCGTAGTCCCCGGGGGCGCCTATCCGTCCTATGCGCAGGGTTATTACAAGCGAGCCAACGGTTTCTATATTGCCTGGGACGACATCGCGCGGGATCGCGCAAAGTTCCAGGAGTGGATGACCGAAAATGTGTTGAAACAAGGACCGGAAGCCTTCCTCGCTCATCGGCGCGCCGTGGCATGACCAACGCTTTCACTGCCAGCGAGATGATGACTGTCGTCGCGGCTCGCGCGCTCAAGAGCAGCGACGTCTGCTTTGTCGGAATCGGTGCTCCCTCGGCTGCGTGCAATCTGGCGCGCCTCACACACGCGCCCGACATCACGCTCATCTACGAGTCTGGCACCATTGCGACGCGGCCGACCGTGCTGCCTTTGTCGATCGGCGACGGTGAGTTGTGCGAGACGGCGCTGACGACGGTATCGGTGCCTGAGATGTTCCGCTACTGGCTGCAAGGGGGGCGGATCACCGTCGGATTCCTGTCGGGCGCCCAGGTCGACCGCTTCGGCAATCTCAACACAACGGTCGTCGGTGCCTACGACAAGCCCAAAGTGCGCTTGCCCGGCGGCGGTGGTGCGCCCGAGATCGCCTCCAGTTGCCAGGAGATTTTCATCACGATGGCGATGTCGCAGCGCGCGTTCGTCGAGCGGCTCCCGTTCGTGACGTCGTTCGGACACGGCAAGGGCCGCGGAGATCGCGAGGCCCTGGGGCTGACGACTCGCGGGCCCACTCGGATGATGACGGACTTGTGTGTGCTGGAGCCGGATCCGGAGACGAAGGAGTTCGTGGTCGTCTCTCTGCACCCGGGAGTGACACAGGAGGCCGCTCGCGCGGCGTGCGGCTGGCCGCTACGCCTCTCGCCGGCGGTGACAGAGACTCCGCCGCCCTCAAACGAGGAGTTGCGAGTCCTGCGCGAGTTACAGGCGCGCACAACGAAGGCGCACGCCGGGGATGCCTGAGCCGACCGGGGCGCACCGGCGCGCGAGGTAGCCACGGCGCTGACGACGGGCCGGCGCGCGGGTTGGCCACGGCGCTGACGCCCGGCCGGCGCCCGGGCCTGTGGCCTACTTCGGCCGACCTTTGAAGCCTTCCGCCAGCATAGGGATGCGATAGAGCGTCATCGCCGTGTTGCGCACGCCCTGCGGGGTGGCCCATGCCTTTCCATCGGGCCCGACCGCGCCCATCTGCCCGACATACAGAGTCTTCTTTTCCGGTCCCGAGAAGGCAATGGTGATGGGTACCCGAGGTGTCGGGATGAGTCCGAGATGCTTGCCATCCGGTCCCAACACGTGCACTCCGGTGCTTGCTGTTACGTAAAGGCGACCCTGGGAATCGATGGCCATGCCATCCGCGCCCTTGTCGCCTTCGAGGGCGCCGAAGTCGCGCCGGTTGCGAGTCGAGCCGTCCGGCTGGACGTCGAACGCAACCACGGTGGTCATGTTGGTGACGTACAGCACCTTGCCATCTCGGTTCAGCATGACGCCGTTGGTGAGGATGTTCTGGTCGGCAACCGTGCTGACGACACCCTGAGGATTGACGTAGTAGAGGCCGCCTACGGTGAAGTACGCGCCGCCCTTGCCGTCGGCGATGAGATCGTTCAGGCGGCCTAGGGAGCGCCCGTCGGGAAAGCTGTTGGCCAGAATCTTCTGTTCCGGCGCGACGATGCTGACTCGCGTCAGCTCGGGGCAGCTCGCGCTGTGCCACAGTCCCGGATCGGTACAGGTGCGCTGTACGGCATAGATCCTGCCTTGAGCATCCATGGACACTGCGCCGGGACCGTGCGCATCGCTCAGGTACACGGACTCATGATTGTTGACATCGAGCTTGCGAATGGAGTCGCTCTGTTCCTGTGCGAACAGCAGCCCGCCATCAGGCGTGCCGACGATGCCGTCGGCCGTCTTGAAATCCGCCCAGATCAGCTCCCAGGTCGCCCCAGCGGCGACGACTCCGGGAATTTCGGTGACGGCGGCGGCTCGCTCACCCGGCAGCAGCTGTTGCGCAGACGCGATGCCGAACGCGCCGAGCAACAAAACAGCCGCGACGAGTGCACCGCAAATCGCGCCCGCGCCGGCCCGCACGCCGCAACTCGTGCCCGCACCCTGCGCCTCTTGTCGGTCGGCCACGCCGGCGGCGAGCGCGCCGCAACTCGCAGACGCGCTCATGCCGGGCGCGCCAGTGCTGAGTGCAGTACGTTCTGCTCGGTGCCGTTCGGGTTGCCGACCAGCTTGCACTCGTCGTTGAACACCATCGTCGAGCGCTGCGCCGTGTCGAACGGCTTCCACGTCGGCAACTGCTTGCAGCTCGGGTTACCCGTGCGCGCGAACGCGGTCCATGCGCTGCTGATGCGTGTTGCGAGCTCGTAACGGTCCGCTCCCGCTCCCACGAACGCTTTTGCCGAGTCGACGTTGTCGAACACGAACGGAATCTCGATCGCATGGGGCGTGCGCAGCTTGCCCTCGCGCACCGGTGTGCGCCAGGTGAAGTAGTACTGATAGACAGCCGCCTTGGCCTGCATCGCTTTGCGCTCGGCCTCGAGGGCGACACCGGCACGAAACGTGGCATCGGAGGAGATGATCAGCAGCAGATCGGTGTTCGATGCACCGGGTCTCCCGGCCTTGTAGGCCGCGATGACCTTGTCGACCTGACTGTCGTTGGCACCGCGCAGCGTCTGTTTCAGATGCGTCTTGAGAGCGGCGTCGTCGATCGGGTCGAGCACCTGGTTCGGGAAGAAGGTGACCTCGGTCTCCACGGTGCCTATCAGCAGCGGCACGTTCGCCGACAATTCCGGCGCGGTGGGGTCGAAAGGATCGGTGGGCAGCGTGCTGCCGTCGACCACGGGTGCAAAGACCATGGCTCCGCCAGCTCCGGGCGCTCCAGCTGCCGGCCCGGTCGCCGCGAGCAGCTTGTCCAGCGGGAGCGTGCGCAGCTGGCTGGCTTGATCGGGCTTCAGGTTGAGTTGTGCGAGGTAGGCCTCGGTCGATTTCCTGGCCGCATCGCGAGAGACGCCCTTGATGGCCGCGCCGCTCTGCACGATCGCGCGATGAAAAAGTCCCTTGGCCGAGGGCATGGCCATGAGCGTGCTGACCTTCCCGCCACCGCCGGACTGGCCGAAGATCGTGACGTTGCCCGGGTCGCCGCCGAAGGCGGCGATGTTGTCGCGGACCCATTCCAGGGCCGCGACGATATCGAGCTGACCGACGTTGCTCGCGTGAGCGAACTCGGGGCCGAACCCTTCAAGATACAGGTATCCGAGCGCGGTCAGGCGGTGATTGACCGTCACCACCACCACATCGTGCTTCTTGGCCAATTGGGTGCCGTCGTAGCAGATGAAGCCGCCGGAGCCGCTGGTGTAACCGCCGCCGTGCAACCAGACCATGACGGGGCGCTTCGCCTGGCTGTCGGTACTGGCGGTCCACACATTCAGCCGCAAACAGTCTTCACTGATCGGCTCCATGCGATCCATGCCCTCGAACTCGGGAATCACTTGTCCCTTGAAGGAGGCAACCAGCTGAGGCGAACGCGGCCCGAGCTCGAACGCGTCGCGCACTCCCGTCCAGCTCTGCGGTTTCGCCGGCGGCATGAAGCGGCCGGTCCCCGCTGTGCTCGCGCCATACTGCAGGCCCTTGAAGCATTGGACCTTGTCCTCGAGGGCCCCACGGACCTTGCCCGAGGAGGTCTGCACCGTGGCTCCGGGAACCGGAGCGCCACCCGCGCCCAAGGCAGCCGAGATTCTCGCGCCCGCCACCAAGCCCGCCGCCGCCGTTCCGGTCCGTAAGAATGCGCGTCGATCGATCATGAGACCCCTCCCCAGAAGTGAAGTTGGAGTTGACTCTAACCAGAGTATTTGTCAACGGAGGGGCGAGCCGCGAGCCGCCTGGCGGTGACCGAGGTCCGGTCGCGCAACGCACGCGCGGCCGCACTTGTGTGTGCGGCGCGGCTCTTGTGGTAAAACGTCCTCGTGAGCAAGGCGGGGACGAAGAGCCTATCGTCGAAGATCACCGTGCTGACGGTGACACTGCTGGCCAGTTGTGCGGCCATCGCTCAGCTCGACCCTTCTGGAAACTGGACACCGCGCTTCGACGAGGATCGCTCCGAGCGCATCGCGGGGCCCGAGATCGGCGATTACCTGGGTCTGCCGCTGAACGAGGCGGCGCGTCTGCGCAGCGACAGCTGGGACGCAGCGCTCGTGGAGCTTCCGGAAAACCAGTGTCGCGAGCACGGCTCGGACTATGGCTGGCGCGGTCCTTCGAACCTGCGTATCTGGACCGAAGTCGACCAGGCAACTCAGAAGGTCGTCGCCTACCACACGCATCTCTCCGCCTACGGTGCGGAGCAGACCATCTGGATGGATGGCCGCCCGCATCCGCCGGAGTACGCGCGCCACACATGGGAGGGATTCTCAACCGGGGAGTGGGAAGGCGATCAGCTCGTCATCACCACGACGCACCTGAAGGAGAATTGGTTCTCCCTGACCGGCATTCCACGCAGCGACCAGGCGACTGCGCGCGTGCACCTCATGCGGCACGGCAATTATCTGACGGTGGCCGTGATCACGTACGACCCCGTGTATTTGACGGAGCCCCTGATCCGAACGGTCGACTTCGCGTATGCCCCCCAGAGTCAGATGGCCCCCTGGCCGTGCGAGCCGGTGAACGAGGTCGATCGTCCTGTCGGGGTGGTGCCGCATCACCTGCCGGGCACGAATCCGTACCTCGAGGAATTTCCTGCACGGTACGGCGTTCCGCCCGAGGCCGCGCGCGGTGGCGCGGAAACTCTGTATCCGGAGTACATGCAGAAGCTGAAGACGATGAAGCGGCTTCCGCGCATCCCCAGGCGACCGTCGGCTTTCTAGCGGCATGAGATCTCCAACCGCAGTCGTGTGGACCGCAAGCATGGCGCTCGCGCTAGCGCTTGGCTGCGCGGCGGCGGCCACTCCACCTCCCGCACCGCCCCCGCACGACTATTCCAAGGACGAGGTGCACCTGCTGAAGGTGCAGGGCAACATCTACATGTTGGTCGGCGCAGGCGGAAACATCACGCTGCAGGCGGGCGATGAGGGCGTGCTCCTCGTGGATTCGGGTTTGGCACCGATGAGCGAGAAAGTGCTCGCGGCTATCCACGGCCTTTCCGACAAGCCCATTCGCTACATCATCAATACGCACTTCCATCCCGACCACACCGGCGGCAACGAGAAGATCGCCAAAGCGGGGATGACGGTTGCCGGCGGCAACGTCGTGGGCGACATCGGCGCCAGCGCGGCCAATCAGGCCGCCGTGTTTGCTTTTCAAACGGTTCTCGACCGCATGAGCGCGTCGTCCGGAAGCGATCGCGCGACTCCGCAGGGCTCGTGGCCCACCGAGGTCTACACGACACCCGAGCGGAAGATCTACTTCAATGGCGAAGGCATCGTGATGATGCACATTCCGGACGCGCATACCGACGGGGACACGATGGTCTTTTTCCGCCGCTCCGATGTGATCAGTACGGGCGACATTTTCGTGACCAACGGCTATCCCTTCATCGACGTGGAGCACGGAGGCAACATCCAGGGTGAACTCGCCGGCCTCAACAAGGTCATCGACCTGGCGATCCCGAAGGATCTGCAGGAGGATGGAACTCTGGTGATCCCCGGTCATGGGCGACTGTGCGATGTGGCCGATGTCGTGTTCTATCAGGAGATGGTCACGATCGTTCGCGACCGCGTGCAGGACCTGATCTCCAAGGGGAAGACGCTCGAGCAGGTGAAGGCGGCGCGTCCCACACTCGATTACGACCCGCGTTATGGAACCCGTCCCGGATCGGCCGACCGGTTCGTCGAGGCCATCTACAAGAGCTTGAGCGCGAAGCACTGAGGTGCCGCAATGAAACGCTTGGTTTGCTGCTCCCTGGTCGGCTCGGCGGTGCTTTCAGCCGGCGCCGCGTTCGCCCACCATTCCTTCGCCGCCACGTACTTCGTCGACAAGGAAGTCACCGTGGAGGGCACGCTGACCCAGTTCCTGTTTCGCAACCCGCACTCGTTCGTGAAGGTACAAGCTCCGGATGACAAGGGGCAGTTGGTGACCTGGGCAGTGGAGTGGGGCGGCGGAGCCCAGCTCAACCAGGAGCACGTCACGCGCGACACGTTGAAGCCCGGCGATCACGTCGTCGTCACGGGCAACCCCGGCCGCGATCCCTCCGATCACCGCATCCGCCTGCACAGGATCGTGCGGAGCTCCGACGGTTGGAAGTGGGAAGGGGTGATCATGTGAGCTCGCCGATGAGTCGCATCGTCCGAGCCTGCGTTTTGCTGTGGGCGCTCGTCTGGGCCGCTGAAGCTGCCGCGCAACTGGGCGCGCCGCCGCCACCGCCTCCGGCGAATCCTCGCGCCGCTGCGCCTCAGGACTACACCGGATACTGGGTGTCGCTCGTCACGGAAGACTGGCGCTACCGCATGCTCACGCCGGACAAAGGCGACTACTCCGGTATCTCTCTGAATCCCGCCGGCCGCGCCCTGGCGGATAAGTGGGACCCGGCACAGGACGAGGCGAGCGGCAATCAGTGCAAGTCCTACGGCGCCGCAGCGATCATGAGAGTGCCTACGCGTCTGCACATCGAGTGGCAGGGCGACAACGAGCTGCGCATCGAGACCGATGCCGGCAAACAGACTCGAGTCCTTCACTTCAACTCCAAACCCCCCGCGGCGGCCGAGCCGACCTGGCAGGGTTACTCAGCGGCCACCTGGGAAGGGCTGCGTGCTCAGGGCACCGGTGGAGTCGCCACTCGCCTCGCAGGCAAGGCTCCGCCGCAAGGATATATGAAGGTCACGACGACGGAGCTGAAACCCGGGTATCTGCGCAAGAACGGCGTGCCTTACGGCGCGAATGCCCAGGTCGAGGAGTACTTCGACAGCTTCAAGGAGACCGACGGCAATACCTGGCTGGTCGTCACCACGATCGTGACCGATCCGGAGTACCTCGCGCAGATGTACATCACCAGCTCTCACTTCAAGAAGCTTCCGGGACCGACGGGCTGGAATCCCATGCCCTGCGAGGCCCGCTGACAGGTCCTTCCGGATGGGGTTCGACCATTTCCTTCAGTGGCTGAGCGAGACCTCGTTCAGCGCGACCATGCGCGAGTCCGTGTGGGCCGAGCCACTCGTCGAGACGGTTCACGTGCTCACCTTGACGCTGTTCCTCGGCTTCGTGCTCTTCCTGGACCTGCGCCTGTTGGATGTGATGCTGCGACACAAGCGCGTCTCGGAGATGTTCGCGCAGTTCAATCCCTGGCTGTTCGGCGGCTTCGCCGTGATGATCGTCACCGGCCTGCTGCTGTTCTCAGCCGACCCGGCGAACTTCTACAGCACGCTCTTCTTCAAGATAAAGATGATCATGCTGGTGCTGGCGGCCCTGAACGTCGTCGTGTTCAACGCCACCCTCGGCCGTCGCATCGACGAGTGGGACACCGCTCCTCGCACCCCCTGGAAGGTCAAACTGGCCGGCGCGATCTCTCTGGTCCTCTGGGTCTGCATCGTTGCCGCAGGCCGCGGCATCGCCTACGCCTTGCCACCTCCGTGAGGCGACTCCAACCATGAGCGTTCTCAAAGACGGGTTGCTGGCTTTCTGCGAGTGGTGCAACGCCTCTTTTTTCGGCCACGCGATTCGCGACTCCGTCTGGGCCTTCCCGTTCGTCGAGATTTTCCACCTGCTGGCCCTCGCCATCCTGGGCGGCTCGATGCTCGTGCTGAACATGCGTCTGGTCGGCATCGGCTTCCGCACCGATTCCGTCTCCATACTCGCTCGCGAGCTGCGTCCCTGGATCGTCGGCAGCATCCTCGTGATGCTCCTCTCCGGCTTCCTTCTCTTCTCCACCGAAGCCGTCAAGATGTACGGCAACTGGGCTTTCCAAGCCAAGATGTCGTTCCTCTTCCTCGCCATCCTCTACACGTTCACCATTCACAGCCGCGTCACTCATCGCGAAGACTCGTCCCCCGCCGTGCGCTGGTCGACGGCGATCATCTCTCTTCTTCTCTGGACAGGCGTAGGCCTGGGCGGCCGCGCGCTAGGCTACGTGACTACGGCCGCAGCCTCAGTAACTCCGTAAGCAGGTTTCGGTCGCTGCCAACCCGGGCGACCGGGACAGAGCGTCATGATAGAAATTCACTTTGTCGAAACGGCGCCCATCGGCTCGAACGCTTGGCCCATTTCTTCTAAGTTGTGACGTAGGGAAGGAGCCGGTTCGATCACAGGGCGCCGTTGACCAAAGTGAATTTCATCATGACGCCCGGGCGTGCGCGCTACCAGCGATATTCGAACGACACCGCGACGATCCCGTCAGTCGTAGTGCTGGTGATCGGGCTCTGCGCCGCACTCCCCAGTCTCCGGCTGACCGCCGTCTGCAGATTGAGCAGCCAGTGAGGCGAGAAGAACTTGGTGGCGCTGAACCCCATCCCCGTCGCAGTAGCTCCCCCATGCGCGTAATAGGGTCGAAAGCCAGAGTCGAGCGTCTGGCTGGGGTCCACGCCAAACCACTTCTGATTGTGCGCTCGACTGGCGAACGTGATCGAAGGCCCCGCGAACATGACGAAGCGCTCAGAGCTGCCCGGCAGCGGGGTATACGCCTGTACATCGCCCACCCAGCCTTCGGACCCAGCCAGGATCTGCCGGATGTCGACGCGCACGATCGCGGGAAACCGCTTCGAGAGCACCCCGGAGGCAAACGCTTTCAGCGTGGGAGCGTTGCCGATGTCGTTGAGCCCGTGCAAGCGGGGAAAGTCGTCGGATATATGCCTGCCGCGGTCGAAACCGAGAGCCAGCCCGGCACGGAACTGCGTGCCGCGAATGAGGTTCACCCCCAGACCTTCTCCCACGGAGAAGAAGGCGACGTCCTTGTAGCGGATGTCGAAAACGGGCCCGCCTTCCACGGCGTACGCACGGGACCCCGGGTAGGTGGGCTGGGTGGCCACGGAAAGTCCCACCACGCGCTGCCAGGTAGGCAGCTTTCCTGCAAAAAGCTTCTCGAGGATGATGCCATTCTCGTATTGCCATTCCTGCAGCGGGGAGGGCGTCTGCGCGTGCGCCACTCCGAAACCCCACAGAACGCATATCGCTAGGATCCACCGGCGCAACCTCATGTCACCGGTTGCTCCTGGACCCACCTTCTTTCCTGTGAAGCCGCACTGCTCATCTCGAATTTCCGCACGCAGAAAAAGTGTTTCAGGGACGCGGAGTTAACGTCCCACGGCACGGGTCGTTCCGCGGCACGAATCCTGCTGCGAGTGAGGCGAGCTGGCTCACAGGCGGTCTCATGAAGCGAGGTCGAACCGCAATGGTCATTAGTTTCCCGGTTCCCCCGCGGCGTGCGCCGGAACTTCGGGGCGACAGCCTGCGGCCGTCAGCCCTGAACGCCATGAGTCCGGCGCTCGACGAACTCTCGCTGAAGTTTGCGATGTGGGCCGGTCAGTCCGGCAAGACCTGCGTGGACATCGGATGCGGATCGGGACTGGCCTCGGCGGCTGCTCTCGCGCGCGGGGGACGTGTCGTGGCGGTGGACCCGGATCCTTCGATGATCCAGGAGCTGCGGGCTCGCGTGCCCGTGCAACAGTACGCGCGCCTCGACGTGCGCACGGCCGGTCTGCCCGAGCTGGAATTCAAGGAGTCGGGATTTGCGGCGGTGCACGTGGCGAGGGTCCTGCATCTGATGGACGGGCCGGACATTCAAGCGTCGTTCGCCAAGTTCTTCCGCTGGCTCTATCCGCATGGCAAACTGTTCGTGAGCGCGCTGACCCCGCTCGGCAGTTGCTGGCAGCTCTTCCATCCCGAGTACTTGCGGCGCGTGACGACCGGGGCGGCCTGGCCCGGATACATGGCCGACCTGTCGCAATTTCACGTCACAGCGGAGCAGGGTGTGTCGTGCCATCTTCTCGATGAGAACGTGTTGGGTCGGGAAATGCAGACAGCGGGCTTCGTCATCGAAACTACTCTACGCTACTCCCTACCTTGGGAGCCCGAGCAGATCTGCTGCGGTATGATTGCGCGCTGCGCAGCATGAACGCGGTGCGACAGACCGGGCGGTGAGCATGCCGCGCGTGCAAGAAAGCTCTATCGCTACGTCCGCTGCCATCTCCACGAGTCGCCGCGTCGCGCCGGCGCGGCGATTGGCGTCTAACGAAGAGGTTCTGCAGTCGACACATCAGTGGCTCAAGCCTCTGGTGCACGTGCTGTTGAGCTGCGGCATCACGTGGCGCGAGTTCTCGGAGCTGGCGAAGACGACTTATGTCGAGGTCGCGTCGGAGAATTTCGGCAAGCGTGGGCGACCGACCAACGTGTCGCGCACGGCGATCCTGACAGGGCTGGTACGTCGCGACGTGCGCAAGCAGCGGCGGATACTCGGTGGTTCGCCGCAGCCGTTGTCGGGTTACGTCACCAAGGCCTCGTTGGTCCTTTCAGCGTGGCACCTGGAGCCGGATTTCCGCGAGAAGGACGGGCGGCCCGCGCTGCTGCGCATGACGGGGCCCGGCAAGTCGTTCGCGGCTTTGATGGAGCGTACCGGTGGCGCCGATGTCAGGCCGTCGACGCTTCTGAAGGAACTCGTCAACGCGGGCGCCGTGCGCGTGCGTTCCGACGGTCGGCTGCAGGCTCTGCAGCGCAACTATATTCCGCACATGATGGACGAGGAGTTGATCCGGCTCTGGGGCACGGTCATCTCGGATGTGGCGACGACATACGTTCACAACCTGACACGCACCGGCAAGTCCAGCAGGCGGTTCGAGCGCTCCGCGGTCAACGATCAGATGCCTGTCAGTGCCATCGCCGATTTCGCGGAGCTGCTCGAGCAGGAAGGCCAGGGGTTCCTGGAGCGCATCGACAAGTGGCTCAACGCACGCGAATGCAAAAACGGCGAGAAGCGCAAGGGTGAGACCGTGCGCCTGGGCGTCGGCATGTATCAGATCGAAGACTGAGGCAGCGAGGACATCAGCATGTCAGTATCACTGCGAAGCAAGAGCGTCCTGCACATCTCGGCGACCGTATTGCTGGTCGCCCTGGCGGCGCTCGACGCGGTCCGCACGACTGCAGGAATTCAGGGCTCCGGTATCAGGTTGTTTGCCGCAGTCGGTCCCATCACTGCAGCGGATAGCGGGAGCGTCGTGGTCGGCGGAGTGCAATACGCTACCGCCGGTGCCCAGGTCGAGCTCGACGGCACTCCGGGGAGCCCGTCGCAACTCCAGGTGGGCGACGTGGTCTCGATCGGCGGGACCGATCTTGGCAGAGGACTCAGGCACGACCAGGCAGCGACTTCGGTCGCTTTCAGCGGCAATGTGCGCGGGGCGGTATCGGGAGTCGACGTTCCGTCATCGACCTTCTTTGTGCTCGGGCAAACCGTGCACGTCACTCCCACTACGGCGTTCGATCCGAGCCTTCAATCCGCCGGCTTGCAGGGGCTGCAGAACGGGGCTGTGCTCGAGGTTAGCGGCTTTACCGATGCGGCCGGCAACATCGTGGCAACGCGAGTGGGGACCGCGGGTGGCAGTGCCGTCGCCCGTGTGACAGGCGCGGTCCGCGATCTGAACCCAACGCAGATGACGTTCAGTATCAACTCTTTGATCGTGAGCTATGCAGACGCGGTTGTCACCGGGACGCTGTCCGAAGGGACGCAGGTGGCCGTGCAAGGGCCGCAGCCGACCCGCGCGAACGAAACGCTCTCCGCAGCTCGGGTGGACCTCGTTACTGCATTGCAGGCCCCTACGGGCGCCGAGGGTCGTATCGAGGGATTGATCACGGACTTCCCGTCGGCCAATTACTTTGAGGTCAACGGTCAACCCGTGACGGTCGACTCGCATACGCAACTGGACCTGCACGTGCCCCTCGGTCTGGATGTCTCCGTGAAGGTGACGGGCCGGTTCGATTCGGCGGGATCGCTGGTAGCGAAGCAGGCTCAGACCCAGAATGAGAAGGAGTGAGTTCGTGATCACGATGCACAAGAGCGGGTGGGTGACTTTGCTGGCCGTGACCGTCGGCACGTTTGCGCCGCTCGCTAACGCGGGCGACGTCGATATCGGAGTAACGATCAGAGGAGAGATTGTGCCCGGCGTCTACGGAAGGGTGGACCTCGCTAACCGACCTGCGCCGCCCCCAGTGGTCTACGGTCAGCCGGTAGTCGTCGAACGAACTCCGGGGATCGAGCGCGTCGAGCCAATCTACCTTCATGTACCGCCCGGTCACGCCAAGAATTGGCGCAAGTACTGTCATCAATATCACGCGTGCAACCAGCGCGTTTACTTCGTGAAATCCAGGGAGTACGACCCCGGATATCGGCCGGAGAAAGACCACGGCCATCACGAGCACGAGTACCACGACCGGCACGACGACCGGGACCACGACCGTCACGACGAAGGCCACCATGATCGTCACGATCACGATGACCACGGCGACCGTGGCGGTCACGGTGACCACGGCGACCATGGTCACCACGATCACGACGATTGAGTCGCGGTGTCGAGGGCTAGCGCCCGGTGGGCACGTACCGACGTCAGGGCGGCCCGCTGCCGACAGGTAGCGCCGAAGGAGTCTCCGGTGGCTTCCTGCGCACCCGGCGCATCACAGAGTCGCCGAAGTTGCGCGAGATCACGTAGAAGCTCGGCGTGAAGAGCAGGCCGAAGAGGGTGACGCCGGCCATGCCGAAGAACACGGCGATGCCCAGTGCTTGGCGCATTTCCGCACCCGGCCCGCGATCGATCACCAGCGGCAGCGTACCGAGGATGAAAGCCACCGAGGTCATCAGAATCGGGCGTAACCGCTGGCGCGCGGCCTGCTGAGCCGCCGCGTAATGATCCAGGCGATCGATTTCCTCGTCGCGCTTGGCGAACTCGACGATCAGGATTGCGTTCTTGGCGGCCAGCCCGATCAGCACCACCAGTCCGATCTGCGTCAGGATGTTGTTGTCCCGTCCCATGAGATTCACGCCCAGAATGGCCGCGAGCAGGCACATCGGCACGATCAGGATGACGGCCAGCGGCATCACCAGGCTCTCGTAGTTGGCTGCTAGCAACAGGAAGACGAAGAGCACGGACAGGGCGAAGACCATCGCCGCCGTGTTGCCGGCGCGTTTTTGCTGGAGGGCCAGCTCCGTCCACTCATACGAAAAGCCCTGCGGGAGGAGCTTCGTGGCGAGTCTCTCCATCGTCTGCAGGGCTTGCCCGCTGGAGTAACCGGCTGCGGTGTCGCCCTGCACCTCGGCCGAAGGATAGAGGTTGTAACGCACGACACGATAGGGGCCGCTATCGTTGCGCAGAGTCATCACGGCATCCAGGGGCACCATGTTCCCGGAGCTCGAGCGAGTCTTCAGCCGTCCGATGTCCCCGACCTCGGACCGATAGGGAGCGTCCGCCTGGGCGGTGACTCGATACGTGCGTCCCAGGAAGTTGAAGTCATTGATGTAGGTGGACCCGAGGTACGTACCGAATGTCGTGAACACATTCTGCACCGGTACGCCCAGCTTTTCGGCGCGGTCGCGATCGATGTCCGCAAAGAGCCGGGGGGTATGAGTACTGAACGTCGTGAATACCGATTGCAGACCGGGCGTGCGATTCGCTTCGCCGATCAAGCGCCCGGAGATCTCCTCGAGCGACTTGAACCCTGCTCCGTTGCGATCCTCGATGAGGATCTTGTAGCCGCCGCCGGTGCCGATCCCGCGCACCGGCGGAGGGGGGATGATCAAAACACCTCCCGCGGTGATCGACGCCAGCTGCTGGCGCAGGCTGTTGCTCACCGCATCCGCGGAGGGCCGATCTTCCTGGGGCTTGAGAGCCACGAACATCGTGCCGGCGTTGGGCGCGTTGGTAAACGTCGCGCCATCGAGGCCCGCAAAGGCCACGGTGGCCCTGGTTGCGCTGTTCTTCAGTGCGATCTGCTGAGCCTGCCGCAGTACTTCGTCGGTACGTTGCAGTGAGGACCCTGGAGGCATCTGCACGACGCCGATCAAATAACCTTGATCCTGTGCGGGAATGAACCCAGTGGGTGTTTCCCAGAAGCGCCAACCGGCGAGCCCGATCAAAATCGCGTACGCAACGCCCACGAGCGCGAGCGCCCTGACGGCACGTGCCGTCAGCCGGCCGTAACTCTGGGAGAGCCGCTCGAAGCCGGTGTTGAAGTGCAGCGCAAAGCCACCGGACAGGCCCCTCCATCCGGGCCGCGGTTGCGCATGCGGGTCTTTTGCCTTGAGGATCAAAGCGGCGAGGGCGGGGGACAGCGTAAGGGAAACGAAGGCGGATATCGCCGTGGCGCTGACGATCGTCAGTGCAAACTGTTTGTAGAAGGCGCCGGAGATTCCAGGGATGAGGGCTGTCGGTACGAACACACCCGTGAGCACCAGAGCGATCGCGACGAGCGCGCCGGAGACTTCGTCCATCGTGGCGTGGGCCGCCTCGCGCGGCGTGAGTCCTTTCTCGGACATCAGCCGTTCGGTGTTCTCCACTACGACGATCGCATCGTCGACGACGATGCCGATGGCTAGCACCATGCCGAACAGAGACAGATTGTTCAGCGAGAATCCGAAGGCGGCGAGCGCGGCAAAGGAGCCGACGAGGGAAACTGGGATGGCGACGATCGGGACGAGCGCCGCGCGCCAGCTTTGCAGGAACAGCAGCACGACGAGCGCTACGAGAACGATGGCTTCGAACAGAGTCCGCTGCACCGCTGAGATCGACTTCTCGATGTACTCGGTGGGGTTGTACGGAATCGAATAGGACATTCCAGGGGGGAAGCTCTTGGCAGCCTCCGCGAGCTCCGCCCGCACGGCCTGGGCGGTGCTCAAGGCGTTCGAGCCGGGGAGCTGCGAGATCGCGATGATCACCGACGGCTTGCCGGACAGATATGCATTGATGCTGTAGTCCTGCGCGCCCAGTTCGACTCGGGCCAGGTCGCCCAGCCGTGTGAGCCGGCCGTTCTCGTCGCTCTTGATGACGATGTTGCGGAATTCCTCCGGTGTCTTCAGCCGCCCCTTGGCCTGGATCGCCAGCTGGAACGCCGTGCCGCCGCGGTTGAACGGGGGCTGCCCGACCGAGCCAGCCGTCACCTGTGCGTTCTGCGCACGAATCGCGGTGATGACCTCATCGACAGTGAGATTCAATTCGGCGGCGCGGTCCGGATCGATCCAGATGCGCATGCTGTAGTCGCGGCCGCCGAACAGCCGTGCACTGCCCACTCCGTGAATGCGGCTGAGGCGATCCAGCAGCTGCAGCGTCGCGTAGTTGGAAAGGTATTGTTGCGCGAGCGAGTTGTCCGGTGAGATCACGGCCGCGGCCATCAGGATGTCCGGCGAATTCTTCGCGACCGTCACGCCAATCTGGCGCACCTCATCCGGCAGTCGCGGCTCCGCAGTCGAGACGCGATTCTGAACCAGCACCTGAGACTGGTTGATGTCGGCGCCGGGCCCGAACGTGACGGTGATCGTCAGCGCACCGTCGGCGGTCGACGAGGAGGACATGTAGAGCATGTTCTCGACGCCGTTGATCGACTCCTCCAGCGGTGTGGCCACCGTTTCTGCGAGCGTTTCCGCGGTGGCACCGGGATACGTCGCAGTGACGATCACCGTAGGAGGGGCAATCTCGGGATATTGCGCCACCGGGAGTGTGGGATAGGCGACCGTCCCGAACACTATGATCAGAATCGACAGGACTGCCGCGAAGATCGGCCGGTCGATAAAAAAGTGCGGGAAGCGCATGCCGCTACTTCGATTCGGCTTCCGAGGAAGGGGGTGCGGTCAGCGGCGAGGAGCGTGGCGAAGTGTCGGTGGCTCGCGGCTTGAGCGTGACCTGCGTTGCGTCCACATCCGCACCGGGCTGCAGCCGTGCAAGACCGTCCAACACCACTCTTTCGGTCGGCGCCAAGCCCTCCCTGATCACGCGCAGCCCGACGACCAGCGGGCCGGTTTCTACCGTCCGCAAAATCGCCTTGCCGTTCGTTCCGACGACGTAGACCAGGCGTCGTGTCTGATCGGTCACGATGGATTCGTCCGGAATCAACATGGCTTTGTACGTTCCGGATCCCAGCAGGCGCACCCGCCCGAACATGCCCGGAGTCAGGAAGCCGTCGGGATTGGAGAGCTCCGCCTTGGCGCGGATTGTGCCGGAACGTGGATCGAGGGCGTTGTCCACGAACACCATCTGCCCTCGATGCGGATAGCCAGTCTCATCCGCCAGCTGAATTTCGACGGGGTTGTGGGCGTATCGCGAGGAACGGCGCTCACCGCGCACGTCCTGTCGAACGTACTTCAAATAGAATGCCTCGGCGCCCTCGAAGTCGAACCAGATGGGGTCCAGCGACACCACGCGCGTCAGTTGAGTGGTGTTGGCGACGACGACATCGCCGATGCTGACCTTGCGATCGGAGGCGCGCCCGGCAACGGGCGCGACGACAGTCGTGAACTCGAAATTGAGGCGCGCGGTCTCCACAGCCGCCTTCTGAGCGTCGATATCCGCATCCGCCGTCTTCAAGGCCGCGAAACGATTGTCGTAGTCCTCCTTGCTGAGCACCGCATCTCCGCTGAGCTTGCGGGCGCGTTCGAGCTCGGTGGACGCATTTACCTGCGTCGCATTCGCCCTGGCGAGGTTGGCTTGCGCTTGCAGGTAGGCCGCATGAAAAGGCCGCGGGTCGATGATGAACAGGGGCTGGCCGGTTTTGACATCCTGGCCATTCCGAAACAGTACCTGGGTAATGGTGCCGGACACCCGCGGCGTCACGGCTACATCCTGGATGGCTTCGAAGCGTCCCGTGTAATCGTCCCAGTCGACTACATCGCGAACCAGCGGAAACGCCACGCTCACGTGGGGCTTCGGCGGAGGCGTCGGCTTCTCCTGAGTGCAGCCTGCGAGCAACAGCAGGCCGGGGAGGGCCCCCGCGGGAATGGCCAGGAAGCTCAACACCCTGTGAGTCATTTCTTCAGGTTCTCGCGACGAAGGCGGCGGCGATCCCAGGATAAGCGACCTCCGGCATGCCGCGTGGCGGAGTGTGCCACGGCCTGGGTGGCGAGGGTAATCGCGGCGAGCTTGAGCCAGGCATCGTCGGGCACATTTGTTGCGTTTGTGTGGCAACCAACGAGACCTTGAGCCTCGGAAAAAACGCGACCGGAGCCGGTCGAGGAATCGAATCGACGTGAACAACGACGGCCAGCCTCGGGTTCTGCTGATCGGTCCCTACGATCCTCACTGCGGCGAGTACACGTTTCTCGCCCCTCCCCTGGGAGTATGGCGCCTGGCCGGAGTCCTCGAGGCGGCCGGGGTCCTCGCCAGGGTGTTCGATCCGAACTGCTGCGCCCTTGCGCCGCAAGTGGCGCTCGAGCGCGAGCTTTCGAGTCAGCCGTGGGACATCGTCGGGATCTCCACTACTGGAATGACGTTGCGGTTCGACCTGGAGCTCGCGCACATCGTGCGGCGTATGCTCCCGGAGGCGACGATAGTGGCTGGAGGGATGGAGGCCACGTTTCGCCCGGAGCTGTTGTTTCAGCTCGGGCCCTTCGACCTCATCGTCCTGGGAGAAGGTGAGCGCCCGTTGTTGGAGATCGTCTCGCGACTGCGCTCGGGAGAGGCCCTGCGCGGCATCGCAGGCACCGCCGAACCGAGAGCGGACGGAAGCATCCTCTCGATACCGCAGCGAGCGCTGAGCCGCGAGGAGCTGCGCGACGCGATCTACAGCACGCCCTACGACAAGATGCCGTACGAGCAGTACTGGGACCGTCTCGAGAGCGCGTACCGCCTTGGCGCCCTGCCGAGCAAGGCAGCTAGAGAGGCTCACCTGGCCGAGATCCGCTCGGTGCGGATGATTACGCTCAACTATTGCCCGATGGGCTGTACGTTCTGCTCTGCGACCAACTTCCTGCACGAGGCCCAGGGGAGCGTGGCTCCGATCGCTCGTCTGGAGGCCGACGAATGCCTGCAGATGATCGAACGCATCGTCAGCGTGCACCCGCGAGTGCGCACTCTCATCTTTCAGGACGACATCTTCACCTTCACCCGCGACCGGCGCATCTTGCCGCTCTGCGAGGGGATCGTCGCGGCAAAGCGGGCAGGCCGGATTCCCGAGCACCTGCAGTTCATCAGCACCAATCGCATAGATGCGATGTCCGAAGAGCGGCTCCAGGCGATGCGCCGCGCGGGCTTCCGCGTCCTGGGTTTCGGCATCGAGAGCTTCTCGCAGAAGGTGCTGCACGAGTTCAACAAAGGGCAGATCCATCGCCACATCGAGCCGATGCTGAGCGCCGCGCTGGCTACCGGAGTCACTCCGTTCCTGGATCTGATCCTCAGCTCGCCACGCTCGTCGCTGGAAGATATCGCTGTGACGCTCAGGGAGGCCTATCGCTGGTTGCGCCAGGGCTGTGAGAT
>Ga0070681_10001902_pt1 | contig 18829 bp, 12 predicted proteins | sample KBSC83BmetaG_FD_65650 | JGI IMG/M metagenome (GOLD analysis project Ga0070681, IMG submission 65650) | Corn rhizosphere microbial communities from Kellogg Biological Station, Michigan, USA - KBS C8-3B metaG | ecosystem: Host-associated > Plants > Roots > Rhizosphere | place: USA: Michigan... | reverse complement strand
CACAACTGCCCTAGTGCTGCTAGGCCCGTCGGGCACAAGGGTAATTCCCAAAACATCATGCGCTACCACTACTGGCTTCAACATTGCACGGGTAAAGATCCTGACCTCAAGATCCACTGCGGGCGGTGGCTCTTGATGGCGCGACTTGTCTTGGACCTCCGAAAACATTAGACCCGCTACCCACATCACCTTGATTCGTACCTCCGCAAAGATGTGCGCAGCCACAGCCTTCGCGCGGATGAGATCATCGATTGGAACACGAGCGGGATTGTAGACGCCCACGTCAATATCCAACGGATTGGGTCGCCAAACCCTAGGCCATCTAGCATGAGCTAATCCGCTCAGATCGAGGAATGCGGCTATGAGAAGAAACCTTCGTGAGAACTGGCTGGCTGATGCGGGCCTCATCTTGATGACCCCAGGCAAAGCAGAGCCGGTGCGTGTGACGGTGGTGATTGTGGCCACAAGTCCCATTTCGTCGAGACAAGAGGAGGCCCTTCGTTCAAGCCACTCAGGGAACAACGAGGAGCCTGGCGTTTTAGGTCGGCAAGGATATTAGACGCCAACGATGGCTGCTTCGTTCAGTGCGATCGAAATATTTAGTGCGGCAGCCACCACTTTAGTTCTATGGCAAAACGCACTCTGCAATGGAAAACTCTTAGCGGCGAAATGCGATCCTAGCTTCTACCCTGGGAGATCAACGGCGTTACTGGGCGATTACCTGCACATCGAGCGCTTGCGGTCGTCGCAACAAGAAGCCATTGGCAACTGCTGGCCTCGTGCTAGGGCCGATCCTGTCTTATATATATCTATCCCTAGTCACTCCTCGCGCAGCACAGATGCGGGGTTGACATGGAGCGCTGCGCGGGCGGCAAAAAATATCGCGTTGAGCACAATAAGTAGTACGGCGGCAGCAGCACACGTGACGGCGAGGGGATCCTTCAAGGAAATACCGTAAACCACTCCGTCGAATATGGGGGCCAAGAAAAGGAAGGCGATAATTCCGGCGGCCACACCGGAGCCGGCCAACAGCATCGGCTTCGCCGACAGCATGCGAACTAGGTTTGCCGGCCGGGCTCCCAAGGCTACGCGAATCGCGATCTCACGCTTCATTTGAGCAATCGCGTACGACACCGCACCGAAAACACCGAGCGCGGCTAGAGTGGCAGCACCCGCGCTGAACACCATGGACAGCCAGGCAAGGGTGCGCTCCGGCCAAAGCGACGCATCCACCTCCTCCGCGAGTGTATGGATCTCATCGAAAGGCAGACGTGGGTCTAACGAGCGGAGTACGCGGCGAACCGGATCGATGATGGCCTTCGGATCATTGTGAGTGCGCACGTGCAGAATGTACGATCCCTCCTCCTCCGGCCCCCAAGCCTGATACACAGTCGGCTGAATGGCCTCGCGCAGAGACCGGTACTTTGCGTCGCTGACGATGCCTATGATCTGGTAGCTCCGTACGGCGCCGTGGTTCCAGAAGCCTTGCCCAAAAGTCCGCCCGATCGCATCTCCGCGCGGGAAAAAGCGGCGCGCGAACGCCTGATTAACGACGGTCTGCCGTGGCTTCGCGGGCACTTCATCGGGACGAAAATTGCGCCCGGCGAGAAAGCGGATGCCGATGGTGTCAAAATATTCCGGCGAGACCCAGTTGAGGCTTGTGTTCATAAAGTCACCCGGAGCGGCCGTTTGACCGCTTGGTGCGTACGTCGTCTTGAGTCCGGTGCCACGCATCAGGCCACGTGACGCCACACCGGCGGATGCCACGCCGGGCAGTTCCCGAACCGCCGTTTCCAGCCGGAGCCTCAGGTCTCGGGACTGTGGCGGCGTAAATCTGAGCATGCCGGGATCGACTGAAAACGTCACTACATGCTCCCGGTCGAAGCCTGGATCTAATGCGCGGAGCCGTTCGAAAGTGGAAACGAGGAGACCAGTCACGGAAAGCAGTAATGTGCACAGCGCCACCTGGAGCGCAACCAGGACCCAACGCAACGGCTGACGAGGAGTGGCGCGCGCGGCCTTCAGCGCCGTGTGAAGATCTCGCCGTGTGGCCTGGACGGCTGCCGGCAGCCCCGCAAGGAGAGCGCATGCAACGCAAAGTAAGAATGAAAAGCCAAGCAGCCGTGCATTAGGTTTGAGATCCAATGACAGGGTCAATAGGGTTGCGTCAAGATCGCGCAGCGGCGGCAAGACGCGAATGAGAAGCGGCGTCACTGCCCAAGCGGCGCAGATGCCCACAAGACCTCCCGCCGACGTTAACAACAGGGTTTCCGTAAGCCACTGCCGCACCAGATGTTTCCCGGTTGCGCCGATAGCCAGGCGGATGGCAATCTCTCCTCGGCGCGCCGCCGTACGGGCCAATAACAGGCCGCCGATATTGGCGCAAACAATAAGCAGCAGTAGCGCGGCGCCCCCCATCAGCAGCAGAAGCGCGGATGAGAATTTGGGACGCAGCAAGGATACACCGTTCGCAATAGGCTGCAGTTGGAACTCACCGGTAACCCAATAGCTACCCTCTTGACTGCCGTGGAACTGTTCCTCGAGTGCAGCTTTTAAAATCGATTCGGCTTCGGCGCGCGCGGCCGTCATGGTAATGCCTGGGCGCAGCCGTCCCACAAGCGCATACCCCAACTTGCTAAAGGAGTTGGCGTTCGGGTTGTCAAATAAACCGTCGGCCGCGATCAGCGGAATGAAGACAGCCGGGCCGGTTTCCACCAGTACGCCGTGGAACCCTTGCGGCATGACTCCCACGATTGTGAATGCGCGGTTCTGTAACGTAAGCCGCCTACCGATAACTGCCGGATCGCCCAGATAACTTCGCATCCAGAATCCGTAACTAAGCACGGCGGGCAGCACATTAGACGCGTCCAGTTCATCGGTTGGCGTTAGTGCTCGCCCGTACAGCGCATGGACTCCCAGAGCGCTGAAGAAACTTCCGCTGACAATGTGACAACGGACGCTGTGCGCGCCGCTGTTATTGCGAGCCGCGACGTTCGACTCGCTATAGCCGAAGACCGCCGTGAAACTCTGGTTGCGCTGCGTGAGTGCGCGGTAAGTGTTGTAGGTGAAGAAACTTCGAGGACCAAGCGGCGCCGCGACCTGCACCAAACGCACCAGCTCACCCGGTTTGCGGACCGGCAGAGGCCGCAACAGCAGTGCGTCCAACAAGCTGAAGATGGCGCTGTTCAGTCCGATGCCGAGGCCCAGCAACAGAATCACAACCACGGAGAAACCAGGCGATTTACGGCCGAGCCGCAGGGTATATCGAATATCCTAAATCAGGGCAGCCACAACTCAGGCAATATGATATCGCGACAATGGCGTGGTGCATGGCTCGCGGGCCGGCACTCCTGCTTCAGACGAATCGTCAGGCGTGCAGACTCTCGGCCGCGGCAATCACAAGTCTTACCCCTTCGCTAACACAAAAAACCCGGCCGTTGTAGGCACACGGTGGCGTGCAAGTTTGGGTAGTGCGCTAAATCTGTGTCCCTGACCGAACATATTGAACCCAAATGATCTCGTTCGGATGATGCTCTTCGATTTCTCCCAAGGCATCATCAACAACTTCTGGCGTAGCCTGTGCTAACGGATATGCGAAACGCGTGATGCTCAAGCCCGTATTACAAAGCCGATAGTGTTCCTCTTGTGTAATGGCATCCGATCCCAACCAGACAGACCACCCAGTGGAGCTGGCGAGGCGTATCGCCTCGGACGCCGCTTTCGGTTCGAGCGCAAAGCAGACCATGGCTACAAAATAACTCAAATGTCACGCGAGTAGTTCGCGCACACTCCAAATGTGATACGCGATCCTCGCTGTCATCGCATGCGTGACGCGAAGTAATTTGTGAACACGGCAAAAGTTGTAAAACGCGAACCAGCACGCCACGGCTGCCCAGTGGTTTTTTCCCACTTTTTACTGAAAGCATTCGTTAGGCGCGTGAATCGGCGAAGACCCATACGCAAACTCAAATTGGACCGCTCCACAATCGAGGTACAGATACGCTCGGGATCGGGACGGCCCATAACTGGGACCACCTCCACGGAAGCGACTTCGGCGGGCGAGTACCGTGCTTCGCTTTCGCTTGCGGCCTTGTAGACCTTGATCAGCATGGCAAAGTCCACGCGGTCGCTGAGCGTTGTACTAATCGCTGATTTGTAGGGCTGGAATCCGTCCGTGGTGATCTGGAAATGCCTGCGGCTGGTTGCTTGCAGTAAGCCTTCGATGAAAACGTCCGTGGTCTGCTGATCACGTTTGCCCATTGCGATATTGAAAACCAGTTTGCTGTGCCGTTCGATTGCAACGCACGTGTAAGCGTTTCCAAGGTTTTGATCGTCTTGAGGCCGAACGCGCTTCTGTTTTTTCCCCATGTAAGACCACTTTCCATGACGGAGACTGGGACGGGTTCTACCGGGCAGTGGATCGTGCGGCTCCAAAATATAATCGCACGCTGCTCCTACCTTTCCCCGATGAAGAAGCTAAGCCGAGCCTTGAGAAGCAAGAGGCCAAAGTGTGATCCTGGCGGCCCGCTCTTGCAAGGCCGCCACCAAGAGGGACACACAATTAGCGGACTACCCAAGTGTGCATCTGGCCGTTGGACTATGTGGTATACCTAGACTCTAATCGAAACGAGTCGCGGCATGCCGAGGGTCCCCAATTCAAGACCGGCTGATAGCCCGCGCTGCGATGTACGATTGCCCGATGCGGCGCTTCGCTACCGGAGGACTGCGGCCCCTCTGTTGACCACGCGGGAAGCCTTAGGAGTTATTAACGTCACAGCATGGCTCTATAGGGATAGACGTGGGGTCGAGGGCATCCAGGTGAATCCGAATGTGACGATAGCTGAACTCGTTCGATTGTTCGGGCCCGCGCCCACTCGCGAGGCCGAGGTCGGATTCCACTCGGAGGGCCGGGCGGCGGAGTGGTTCCGCGTGAGACCGGATCTTCAAGTGCTCCAGATCTTCACGGAGCGTATCCCTTGCCGCCAGATGTGCGCTCCCATGTTGCAACATTACTATCCAGGAGTTCCATGGTATTACTACTACGACGCCAGTTCGTGGCTCGGGAATCGCGGCGAACTGTTGAAGCGCGCCGGGGATATTCTTAAGACGGCCTACGGGTTGTAAGCGCCTGTCCGGCGTCTAATTGTTTCGAATCGAATCGATGCGGCTCTCCGTGCACAGGAGTAGGCGATCGAAAAAGCTCCTGCCGCCCTCAACGGGGGTAGAATGTTGTTTCGCTAATGCGCCGCTCGCGCCGCCATTTTCTGACCGTTTTCGGCCACGACGATGGGCGGCCGGCTCGTCTATACTCTCGCTCGCAAGCCGGCCCGCGGGCACGCGCAATCCAGCACTATAAACATTCCCCTTCGCTTTTTCACCGAGGAGGAAGCTCTCCCCATCGCCGCCGCGGCCGTACATCGTGCCAGATAACGTAGTTCGAGGAAGTTGGCCTGCGCGATAGATGCAGCGCCGCGTTTTCCCTGCCTTAGTCGCCTTGCTCGCGAACATGTCGCGGGTTCCGCAAAGATCGTCTTTGTGTAAGCCCTTGCAATCCCACGCCAAACGGAGCATACTTCCCATAAATAGATTATGGGAGGAAACAAAAAACGATCTACTGGCGTATTGCAAGGCACGCTCGACATGCTGGTGCTGAAGGCACTGGTGCGCGGGCCGCTGCATGGATATGACGTGGCCGAGCACATTCTGGCGTGGTCAGGCGATGTTTTGCGGGTGGAAGAAGGCGCCCTTTACCCGGCGCTGCACCGGCTGGAACTTCGGGGGCTGCTGGCTAGCGAATGGGGCGTTTCGGCGAATAACCGGCGGGCGAAGTTTTATCGGCTAACAAAGGCGGGGCGGAAGCAGTTGGCTGCGGAGTCTTCGGAGTGGGCGCGGTTGACCGGTGCCGTAGCGCGGGTGATGGAGGCTTGAGATGCGCGAGAAGCTGACGAATCTGGGGTTGCGGTGGCGCGCGTTGTGGAAGCGGCGTCGCCTCGAAAGCGATCTGGAAGACGAACTGGCGTTTCACTTGGCAATGCGGGAGGAGAAGAACCGGAAGGCAGGAGTGACGGACAGCGCGCGGCGGTCGTTTGGGAATCCCGCCATGGTGAAAGAAGATTTACGCGACCAGTGGACTTTTCGCGCCACCGAGAATTTCTGGAAGGACTTGCGCTATGCAGCGCGCATGCTGCGAAGGAGTCCTGGATTTACGCTGGTGGCGATTCTGTCGCTGGCGATTGGGATCGGCGGGAACACCGCGATTTTCAGCGTGGTGGATGCGATTCTATTGCGCTCGCTGCCGGTGAGCGAGCCGGAGCAATTGCGTGTCGTGTTGTGGGCGGGGGAGAAGGGCGCTCCCACCAACACGGCCTACTCCTATGGCAGAAGGACCAGATCGGGTGTTCAGGTGAGGAGTTCGTTTCCTTATCCGACGTATCGGCAGTTCGTGGCCAATGTGCCACAGTTTGCGGATCTCATGGGATTCGTGTCGAATCGCGTGACGGTGATCGCCGGCGGGGTGAGTCACTATGCGCGAGAACAACTGGTCACCGGGAATTTCTTCACCGGTCTGGGTGTGACAGCGCTTGCCGGCCGTCTGATTAGTACCGAAGACGACCGAGCGGGTGCGGCAGCGGTAGCGGTCGTCAGCTATCGCTACTGGGAGCGGCACTTGGGACTGGAGCCGCAGATTGTCGGGCATACGATCTTCATCAACGGCCATCCGGTGACGATCGTGGGCATTGCGCCCAAGACCTTTCTCGGAATTCAGCCAGAGTCCACGCCGGACCTGTTCGTCCCGATGGCGCTCAGCGGAACGGTTGGCACCAAGTGGTTTGACATGGGGGATACGGACCTGGCTTGGGTGCAGATCATGGGAAGGTTGCGGCCGGGCGCCAGCGATCAGAGCGCGATGGCGGGACTCGCCTCCGTGATGCAACGGGCGAGTGTGACGGATGAAAAGAAGCGTCAAACGACGGGCGAGCCCTGGCATCCGGTCCTGGAAATAGGCGCAGGCGGCCTTCAGCTTCTGCGTGACGATGCACTGCCGACGTTGCTGGTTTTAAGCAGCGTGGTAGGGCTAGTGCTGTTGATTGCCTGTGCGAATCTGGCGAATCTGCTTCTAGCGCGGGGTATAGCGCGACGCCGCGAGATTTCCGTGCGCCTCGCAATCGGGGCAGGGAGATGGAGGCTTGTCCGCCAGCTCCTTACGGAGAGTCTATTGCTCGCCGGAGTGGGCGCGGGGATCGGGCTGGCGTTCGCGTCGCCGCTGATCAAACTGGTGTTGAGTATGTCGGGCCGGGGAGGCGGGCCGATCACGCTCGACGCGCGCCTGGACTGGCGAACACTCCTCTTTACAGCTGTCATCGCGTTGCTGACGGCTTTGCTGTTCGGACTGGCGCCGGCATTTCGGGCGACGCGCGTCGATCTCACTCCGGCACTGAAGGACGGTGCAGGAGGCGTGCAGGGATCGAGCCCGCAATTGCGCGTGAGCCGGCTGCTGATCGCGGGCCAGGTTGCGCTGTCTACATTGCTGCTGGCGGGCGCGGGACTGTTCGTGCGAACGTTGATAAATTTGTCGAGCATCGATCCCGGCTTTCAGACACAGCGCCTGCTGGTATTTGATGTGGACGGATCGCAGAGCGGCTATAAAGGAGAGAAACTCTCCGCGCTCTACGAACAAATCCGTGAAAAGGTTGCAATGATTCCGGGTGTCCTGTCGGCGACATTGTCAGACACAGCATTGATACGAGGCTCCATGAGCAACGACTACGTGACGATTCCGGGACACACCTCGAAGGACGGCCCGCAGCCCATGACTTACGTGCTGCGAGTGGGTGGCCACTTTCTGACGACGATGGAGATCCCGATGCTGATGGGGAGAGATCTGGACAGCGGAGATGCGCGAAGAGGTTTGCGTGTGGGGGTGATCAACGAGAGGTTTGCGCGCGACTACTTTGGCGGGGGAAATCCGGTTGGGCGGTTTTTCTATTTTGGCGACGGCAAGAAGCTGCAGCCGGAGGATCGAGTGGAGATCGTAGGGTTGTGTAAGGACGCTAAGTACGACAGGCTGAGGGCCGAAATCCCGCCTACTGTGTACGTTTCGTATTTGCAGGCTTCCGATTCCGAGGGTGGTATGACCTTCGAACTGCGCACGGCGATGCCGCCGATGGCGATTGCCGGAGCGGTGCAGCGGGTGGTTGGCGCAATCGATCGCAGTATCCTGGTGGCAGGGATACGGACGCAGGAAGAACAGATCCGGGATACGCTCGGGACCGAGAGAATGTTCGCGGGCGTGGTGAGTTCGTTCGGAGCGATTGCCGCTCTGCTCGCAGCGATCGGATTGTATGGCGTGATGGCGTATGCGGTGACACGGCGCACGAGCGAGATTGGCATCCGGCTGGCGCTGGGAGCGGGGCGCGGAGACGTGCAGTGGATGGTGCTGCGGGAGAGCCTGTGGATGGTAGCGGCAGGCTTGGCGGTTGGGATTCCCTCCGCTCTGGCACTGACAAAGTATGTGGAGGCGTCGCTGTATGGGATCAAACCGAATGATCCGGTGAGTTTCGTGGCGGCCGGAGTGCTGATGGTGGCGGTGGCGGCTCTAGCGGCGTGGATACCGGCGCGGCGCGCGGCGCGCGTGGATCCGATGCGGGCGTTGCGGTGCGAGTGATGGAAGCTGATCGTCCGTTAACGGGGTAGAATATCGTTTCACTAATGCGCCGCGCGCGCCGAAAATTTCTAACCCTCTCCGCCACCACCCTCGGCGGCCTGCTTTTCTATACCCTCGACCGCAAACCCGTTCGTGTCCACGCGCAATCCAGCACTATAAAGGTTCCCCTCCGCTTTTTCACTGAGGAGGAAGCTCTCGCCATCGCCGCCGCGGCCGCACAAATATTTCCGGCTGACGATTCCGGTCCGGGCGCCAACGAGGCAGGCGTGGTCATTTACATCGACCGCCAGCTCGCCTCCGCCTACGGCCGCGATCACTACCGCTACAGCCGGCCGCCGTTCTTCGACGGGGTTCGCGAACAGGGCTACCAAGGAAAGGAAACGCCGCGCGATATCTATCGCTCAGGTCTGAAAACACTCGGCCGCTTCCATCTGTTCAGTGCCGCAGAGCAGCTGACCAAACTGACAGAAATCGAAAAGACCGTGTTTTTTTCCCTGCTCCGGACTCACACCATCGAAGGCATGTTCTGCGATCCCATGCATGGTGGCAATGCGGACATGATCGGATGGCAGCTGGTCGGTTTTCCCGGTCCTCGCATGAGTTATCTCGACGAAGTGGATGGCAACTACGGCCGCGCGTTCCGTCCAAAGCCCGCCAGCCTCGCTCAAGTCCTCGGCCGTCCTGTTAAGCCGGGCGAGGACACCGAGACGTGAAAACCCTTCGCGCCGTCGACGTTGCCATCATCGGTGGAGGTTGGATGGGTTTGACCATGGCCAAAGAACTGGCCACGCGCACGGCGCTTGAAATTGTAGTGCTCGAACGCGGCGGCCCGCGGAAGACCCGGGACTACATCGACAACATGGACGAGCTCGACTACGCCATTCGCCTGCGCATGATGCAGCCGATCCGCGACGAGACCGTCACTTTCCGTCACTCGACTCGCGACCGCGCCCTCCCCATTCGACAGTACGGATCGTTTCTCCCCGGAACTGGCGTGGGGGGCTCGGGCGAACACTGGAGTGGCATCTCCTATCGCTACTATCCGCACGATTTTCGACGGCACTCGCACATCATCGAAAAATATGGCAGGTCCCGGTTGCCGGAAGAATCTGACATTCGCGACTGGCCGGTCAGTTACCAGGATCTGGAACGTCACTACGATCGCGCCGAGCGGATGATGGGCATTTCAGGCAAGGCCGGCAATCTGGAGGGGAAGCAGATCGAGGGCGGAAACATTTTCGAAGGCCCCCGTACGTCGGAATATCCCACGCCGCCCATGAAAATGCCCTACCTGGCAGCAATGTTCGGCGATGCTGCGCGTTCCCTCGGCTATCACCCCTTTCCTCTGCCCGCAGCCACCACCAGCGTGGCATATACCAATCCGGACGGCATCTCCCGCGCCGGCTGCTCGTACTGCGGCTACTGTGAACGGTTCGGTTGTATGATCGGCGCCAAGGCGCAACCCACCAATGTGTTGCTGCCATTACTCGCCCGGCGGAAGAATTTCGAACTGCGTACGAGCGCCTGGGTGCGCCGCATTGTGGTCGAGGCTGGCCGTGTCCGGGGCGTCCGCTATATGGACCAGCTGGGCGAGGAGGTGTTCCAGCCGGCCGACCTTGTTTTCCTGGCGTCCTGGACTTTGAACAACACCCGGCTGCTGCTCCTCTCTAAAATCGGCGAGCCCTACGACCCCGAAACGGGAAGCGGCACTCTAGGCCGGAGCCTGACCCACCAGGTGAGTACAGCCTCCGCCGCTGTTTTCTTTGACAAACCTCTGAATTCGTTCATGGGGGCGGGCTCAGCGGGGACTGCCATCGGCGATTTCGACGCACTGGATCACACGGCGCTCGATTTTGTCACTGGCGGCGCTCTTTACACCGTTTGTTACGGAACGCGGCCGATCGCCAATTTTGGCGCCGTTCCGCCCAGTGTAAAGGCCCGGTGGGGGCGTGAATGGAAGAAAGCCGCTCTTCATTATTACGATCGCACCGGCCTCATACGCTTCTACGGCGAACACCTGGCATATCGCGGTAACTATATGGATTTAGACACAATTTACAAAGATCGATACGGTGATCCCCTGCTTCGCCTGACACTCGATTGGCGTGATAATGAGCGAAACATGGTTCGCTTCATGACGTCTAGAGCTATAGCGATCGCCCGGGCCATGGGAGCCCGCGAAATGATGGCTTTTCCAGGTCTTGAACGGTATGACTCCACCCGCTACCAAGGTACTCACATACAAGGGGGTACGATTATTGGTGCAAATCATACCCAATCTGTGGTAAATATGTACTTGCAGCATTGGCGGGTCCCGAACCTGTTTGTGCTTGGCGCCTCGGCCTTCCCGCAGAATCCCTCCGGTAACCCTACGTTGACTGCGGTAGCTCTCACATATCGCGCGGCCGATGAAGTGGTCGATAGGTTTATAAAGCACCCGGGCGCATTGGCATAAAAGGACTCTTGCACGAGCTTCAAGGAGTAAATCAACTTCCCCATGGACAGTGATCGTAGGTATAAACAGCGGGGGTATATGGACTCCGAACGCCCGGACTCCAGGTTCGAGCGAAACGGGGATGACCGGCCCAGACAGCCAGGACCGCGTCCACCCATTGATGTAACAGGCCCGCGGCTTCCGCGGCTTGTCCAGGCCGTAACAGCGGCCCGGTGCTATAACTGCGCCACACAACTTCCCAACGGAACCGCATTCACTGGCAAGTGTCCCAAATGCGGAGCTGCGCTGCATTGCTGTAAGCAATGCGCCCACTTCGAACCGTCCACCCGTTTCCAGTGTTTAAAACCGATTCCAATCAGGATTCCTGTGAAGGACAAGGCCAACGAATGTACGCTATTTGAGCCGCGCGTCACTGTGGCTCGAGATGCATCGCCCTCGGCCCATCCGCCTCCGCCCGTTAATGGAAACGGGACGGCGCCGCGCAGTTCCGGAGACGCACGCAGCGCATTCGACGCGCTATTCAAAAAACCAGAATAACCAGCTATCGCCGAGCCGGCGCCGGACAGCAGCCCGGTTCGCAGACGTCGTGGCTCGGGCCGAGATTACCCAGCCAGCGAGGGGGCAATTCTCCCATGCGCTCGCATACCAGCTCTCGAATCATGCTCACGAAAGCCGGATGGTTGCCCACCGTCGCGGCGCGCACCATGTGCAAGCCGAGTTGTTCGCAGAGCTCGCTCGCTTCGGTATCCAAATCGTAGAGAACTTCCATGTGATCGGAAACGAAACCGATCGGCACGATCACCACATCGCGCGTCCCCGCGGCGCGCAATTCCCGTAGATAATCGCCTATATCCGGACCGAGCCACGGCTGTGACGGCGGACCGCTGCGGCTTTGGTAGACCAGGCGCCAATCGCTGCGGCCGAGCCGCTCTGACACTAAACGGCATGCCTCAGCCAGCTGCGCTTCATATCGCGACGTAGCTGCCATCGAAACAGGAATGCAGTGCGCGCTGAAGACCAGTGCGGTGCCGCTACGGCGCTCCTCTGGAATCCGCTGAAAGGCACTCAGCACGTGCCCGGTAACTGGTTCGATAAAGCCGGGGTGATTATAAAAAACGCGGAGTTTGTCTATGTCCGGCGCCCCTGGCCCGACAGCTTCCCGGGCCCGCGCAATGTCTTCGAGATATTGCCGGCAGCCGGAGTAAGAGCTGTATGCCGACATAACGAACGCTACAGCGCGGCGAATTCCATCCGAGCGCATGCGGCCGATCGTGTCGGCGAGCATCGGATCCCAGTTGCGATTCCCCCAATATAGCGGCAAAGCCGGACCCCGTTCGCGCAGTTTCACCTCGAGCGCCGCCATGAGTTCGCGCATGTGCTGATTGATGGGACTGATGCCGCCGAAATGGTAATAGTGGTTGGCGACTTCGAGCATGCGTTCGCGCGGCACGTTGCGGCCGCGAAGCACATTTTCAAGAAAGGGGATGACGTCGGCCGCCTTTTCCGGCCCGCCGAAACCGACGAGAAGGATTGCTTGGGGTTGGGTGTTAGGGGTTAGGGGCTCGGGAGCAGTTTCCATGCCCTAACCCCCAACCCCCAATCCCCGTTCTTACGCCGGTGCCGGACGTTCACCTTCGGAGAGGCCCGGAACGCGGCGGCCGCCTTCAGGCCGGATCACCTGCTGCGTATGATCTTCGGCGTCCTTGGGCTTGGCGGCGCGCGGTGCGAGAGGAATGCCATCGATGATCTGCTTCACTTCCGCGCCGTCCAGGACTTCGCGCTCGAGCAGCGCTTCGGCCACACGAATCAACGCGTCCGATTTCGCTTCAATGACCTTCATCGCGCGGTCGTATCCGTTCTGCACGAGCTTTTTGACTTGCTCATCGATGCGGATGGCGGTGTCTTCGCTGTAATCCCGATGCTGCGCGATCTCGCGGCCCAGGAAGATCTGCTCTTCCTTTTTGCCGAAGCTCAACGGACCCAATTCGCTCATACCCCACTCGCAAACCATCTTACGAGCCAGGTCGGTACCGCGCTCGATATCGTTGCCGGCGCCGGTGGTCATATGGTTCATGAACTTCTCTTCGGCGATGCGCCCACCCATGAGGATCGCGAGCTGATCGTTCAGGTAGTCTTTGCTATACGAGTGCTTGTCATCAATAGGCAACTGCATCGTGACACCCAGCGCCATGCCGCGCGGGATGATCGAAACTTTGTGCAGCGGGTCGGCATAGGGGAGCATGGCCGCGACCAACGCGTGACCCGCCTCGTGATATGCCGTGTTGCGTTTTTCCGCGTCACTGAGAATGAGGGATTTCCGCTCGGCGCCCATCAGGACCTTGTCTTTGGCCAGCTCGAAATCGATCATCATGACAACTTTACGGTTCTGCCGGGCCGCATTGAGAGCCGATTCGTTCACCAGATTTGCCAGATCGGCGCCCGCGAGCCCTGGGGTGCCGCGCGCGAGTACCGAAAGATCGACATCGTCGCCCAGCGGGATTTTCTTAGTGTGAACTTTCAGAATGGCTTCACGCCCACCCACATCGGGACGGCCAACCACAACCCGGCGGTCAAAGCGGCCGGGCCGCAGCAGCGCCGGATCGAGCACATCGGGCCTATTGGTGGCGGCCACCAGGATGACGCCTTCATTGGATTCGAAGCCGTCCATCTCAACCAGCAATTGGTTTAGGGTCTGTTCGCGTTCGTCATGACCGCCGCCTAAACCTGCGCCACGATGGCGGCCGACAGCGTCAATCTCATCGATGAAAATAATGCAGGGTGCGTTTTTCTTGCCCTGTTCGAACAGATCGCGCACGCGGCTCGCGCCCACACCGACGAACATCTCGACGAAGTCCGATCCCGAAATTGAAAAGAAAGGCACACTGGCTTCTCCGGCGATGGCGCGCGCGAGAAGTGTTTTACCCGTGCCCGGGGAACCGATCAGCAGCACGCCTTTAGGGATGCGCCCGCCTAGTTTTTGAAATTTCTGGGGCTCGCGCAGGAACTCAATGATTTCCTGCAGCTCTTCCTTTGCTTCCTCGACGCCGGCCACATCTTTAAACGTGACCTTTTTTTGCTGCGTCGAATGCAGGCGTGCCCGGCTCTTACCGAAGCTGAGGGCCTTGTTTCCGCCGCTCTGCATCTGCCGCATCATGAAAATCCAAAATGCAAGCAGCAGGATGAACGGCGAGGCATTCACCAGGAGCGAGATCCAGTTCCCCGAATTCTGCTCCTTGATGTCCATGGTGACGCCCTTCTCTTCAAGCTTCTTGTAGATATCGGGGTAGTTGGCCGGAACCTGCGTGTTAAAGCTAAGGTTGGCGTCCTTGTAGTCACCCTGCACGTCGGTGCCCCGGAAGGTCACCGTCTTGACCTTGCCGGCCTCAACATCGGCAAGGAACTGGGAGAAGTTGACCGTCTGCTGCGGCCGGTTCTTGCCTGTGCGTACTACGGTCCAAAGAAGTACCGCCACGCAGATCAGCACCACCCAGAATATGGCTGTCTTGATATTTGAATTCACACTACCTCCGTGCCAATGAGAGAAGAGACTCTATAGCTATAGACGTTGCCGCCGACACGTTTGATTCCAACTTTCACTGTGCTGAAATCGCCATTCACGCCGAAGTCTCCTGAATTTTCAGGAGCACTCGGCTTTCCGCGGTGGCAACGAAGTCCGCAGCGGGACCGAAGCGTCGCGACCAGATAATTTCATCTCCACTGATGACCACCGGCCAGTGGCGGCGTTCCCACAATGGAATACGAGCCTGCTGGAAGAGAAGTTTGATCTTTTCCGCACCCGTATGGCCAACCGGCTTATACTGGTCTCCCGGTCTCCAGTTGCGCAGTTCGAGCGCCCCCGAAATCCGGTCCCGGTCTAAGCAATCCATCCATTTATTATATCCGGATTCCGCGTTTTGCGTTTCGTTTTTGTTTTCAATAACTTCCAGGACTAACGCAGTGCTCCCACCGGGGAGTGGGATGCTGCCGGGGACCGGCGCGGGAAAGCGAAAATTGCGATTTTCCAAACGATCTATGCCGGGCGGGGCAAGGCGCAGCCACTCAAATGATCGGAAGATATCTACTCCCGGGATCTGCAACCGGCCATCGCCTTCAGCCTGTGAAATCAATGTCATAACGGCTGCGATATGGGAGAAATCGATTCCTAGCAGATCCCCCTTGACCATTTCGATGGCGCGCCGAACGAGTCTGCGCGCGACGGCAAGCGGCAGCTCCCGGACATGGTTTGCGCGCACGAAAACGGCAGGCGGTTTCACGGCGAGGTGTGCGGCCGCCAGCCGGTCCACCTCTCGATCCCAGTAGGACTCCTCTTCGAACGCCCAGTCCGCCGTGTGTGCCAGCGTTTCGGCTATCGCCGGATTCCATTCACGCTCGAGCGCGGGCAGCAGCACCCGGCGGATCCGGTTTCGGGCGAAATTCAGGCTGGCATTGGATGAGTCCTCACGCCAGGTGATGTTTCGCTCGCGAAGGAATTGCTCGACGGCGGCGCGATTAACCGCTAAGAGCGGCCGGACGAAGCCCTCGCGAGTGACTGGACGGACGCCTGCCAGGCCGGATGTTCCGGCACCCCGGAGAAAACGGAATAACACGGTCTCTGCTTGATCCGACCGTGTGTGCCCGAGAGCAATGCGATCGGCGAGCGCCGATTGCAAGTGGTTCAGAAAAAAATCGCGCCTTGCTTTGCGCGCCGTCTGCTCGAGGTTCTCGCCACGTTCCGTAGAGAGGCGCGCCACATTCACGCGGCTGAGCGAGAAGGGAAGGCCGAGGGTGCGCGCCAGCTCACCCACGAATCGAGCGTCTTCACTCGATTCCTCACCGCGCAGTTGATGATCCAGATGCAGCACACCGAGCCGGAGGTTCCACCGCGGCGCCAGCTCAACCAGAACGTGCAACAGGCAGACCGAATCGGCCCCGCCCGACACGGCAACACCGACCTGTTGGCCGGTCTGGAACATGCGGAAGCGTTCGATCGTCTCGAGGACGGGGCCGATCACAATCCCGATTCTACAACCAGTAAAATTCTCCAGGATCGCGACCTTGGAAATAGACAATAGCCGCCGTCCGAGCGCGACACTTGGCATGGGCTAACCCCGGGGACTTTGAACTACACTCTAGTCTGTGCCGCGGATTTAAATCGTCGTCCGTTCCTTACTCCGCAATCCGGGCCTGCCGATCGTCCTTTCGGCTGCTGGCGCTGATCAGCTTCACTTGTCGGGCATTGGCCACGATCACTTCGTGTCCCAGCCTGCCCACCCACGGAGAATCATGGCCGGTTCTCCTTTTGTACTTCGAGTGCGTCCATTGGGAGCTTATCGCATCCCGCTGAGGGACCGGCCTTCTCATTCCATCTCGGAAATATGTCGGCGGCAGGCCGGGCATGCCCGGCCACTACAGGCAATTCGCTCGTAGGGGTCTATTTGCCAAACATGTGAACGAGCGTCGCACACGCGATTAGTCCTGACGCAGTGCCGATACCGGATCGATGCGAGCCGCGCGCCACGCCGGAATCGCTCCGGCCAGCAGAGCGGTTGCGGCGAGCATTGCGGCCACTGCCAGAAACGTGGCCGGGTCCGTAGGAGAGACGTCGAAGAGCAGGCCGGCCACCAGGCGCGTCAGCGCCAGCGCGACCAGAATTCCTAGGCCGATGCCGGCCGCGGCAAGACGCATGCTTTGGCCCGCCACCATTCGCATCACGCTCCCGGCATCGGCTCCCATGGCCATGCGAATACCGATCTCACTGGTGCGCTGCAAGACGATATACGCCATAACGCCGTACACGCCAACTACTGCCAGCGCCATGCCAAGCAGTCCGAAGCCGCCGAAGAGAGCGGCAGCGAATCGGGGCGCCCACAGCGCTTGTCCGATCACTTCCTGGATTGTCGAGGGATTCAGCAGGGCCAGGTCCGGATCTAGCGACTGCACCGCGGCCTCGGCAGCAGGTAGCACGTGTTGAGGGCTGGTCGACGTGCGTACATGCAGCACCGCGAACGGTTGATATGCCTGATCGAATGGCAGATAAACGACCGGCTGCGGCGGTTCGCCTATCGTGAACACGGTTGTGTTCTTTACGATACCCACTACTTCCCAGAGCCCATTGCCGGTGGTGAAATGGAAGCGCTTGCCGATCGCTGCCTGGCCCGGCCACATGTGCCGCGCCGTCGCCTCCGAGATCACCGCGACGCGTCTCGATTCGGCGCGGTCGAAACTGTTTAACAAGCGGCCATCCAACAGCGGGATACGCATCGTACTGAAGTACGCGGGCGATACCGGAGAAGTGAGCAGCAAAACTCCCAGGCGCGAATCGACCGGATCACCCTCGCGGAATGTAGTCCGCAGAATCCCGCCGCTCAACGGCGCGTTGGCGGCGAGCGCAGCCGATGCAACCCCGGGGACAGCGCTCACCTTTTCGAGAACCGAACGCATGAATTGCTGTCCACGTTCCGGAGTCATCTTCTCGGAGCTCACATCGAAACCGACCACGCACAAGTCTCGCGTTTCAAACCCGAGATCGATTCGCTGCGCCTGTTGCATGCTGCGGATGAACAATCCGGCGCCCGCCAGCGCAACAACTGCCAGCGCCATCTCACATACCACCAGGACGCTGCGCAGCCGGTTGTGGCTGCCGCCCTGTATGTTTCCGCGGCCGACGGTATTCAGGATGCGGGCAACGTCCGGGACAGACGCTCGAAACACCGGCGCGATACCGAATAAGATGCCGGTAAGCAGGCTCACACCCAATGTGAACGCGCACACGCGCAAATCCATGTGGAGATCGACATCGTTTTGTTGCAGGAATGCCGGACGGAACGCCCACAGCAACTGCGCTCCAAACGCGCCGATCCCGATCCCCGCTACGCCGCCCGTCAATGCCAGAAGTTCCGCTTCAGTGAACAGCTGCCGGATTAGTCTTCCCCTCGGAGCGCCGAGCGCGACACGGATTCCCATCTCTCTCGCCCGTTTCGTCGCACGGGCGAGCGACAGATTAGCGATGTTGGCGCATGCAATGAGGAGCACGAATCCCACGGCGGCGGAAAGTGCAATGGCGGCAGCTGTCGTCTGCCCTCTGGGGATAAAGCCTAGTGCCGCTTCCGAGAGCGGCGAGGTTTCGATGGTTCGCCCGCGATTGTCCTTCGGATAAGCCGCTTCCAGGCGCGCCGCAATGGTCTGAAGGCTCACCAGCGCACGGCGTTCATCCATGCCCGGCTTCAGGCGCCCGAATGCATTCAAGAATCGAAAGCGGCGCTCATTGAACAATTGCTCGAGCGGACCCGCGAAAACCTGCGCGTGCATACTGAGCGGCAACCAGACAACGTCCGGAGGACCCACCGTGAACGTGCCCTTGAATCCCGCCGGCGCCACGCCGATCACCAGATAAGACACGGCATTCAGGTTGATCGTGCGTCCAATCGCCGCTCGATCTCCGCCAAACAGCCTTTGCCAGAGACTGTAGCTCAGGACAGCTACCGGATTTCCTCCGGGCGTGCGGTCTTCATCGGGACGAAACGTTCGCCCGATCGCCGGCTGGACGCCCAGAACATCAAAATAGTTGGCCGAAACCAGAAACGCCGGCTGAATAGCGGCCTTACCAAATCCGGTAAGCGTCACACCGGCGGGCGTGAATCCCGCCATGCCGGTAAAAACATCGTTCTGGTCGCGGATATCCAGGAAATTCGGATAAGATACCGGCGTGC
>Ga0070681_10001900_pt1 | contig 18852 bp, 22 predicted proteins | sample KBSC83BmetaG_FD_65650 | JGI IMG/M metagenome (GOLD analysis project Ga0070681, IMG submission 65650) | Corn rhizosphere microbial communities from Kellogg Biological Station, Michigan, USA - KBS C8-3B metaG | ecosystem: Host-associated > Plants > Roots > Rhizosphere | place: USA: Michigan... | reverse complement strand
GTCCAGCGCCACGTGCCGGCGACGAGCCCGTCGACCAGAATCGTGGGCTTGCCGATCACGACGTCGCCGAAGCGGCTGCGGTCCGCGTACCCGATCAACAGGTCGTCGTAGCGCGGCAGGAAGCGCACCGGCGCAGGCGTGTCCGCCGCCGGGCGCGGCGCGCCGGGCAGGTCGAGATAGCCGTCGCCGAGCTCCTCGAGCTCGAGCCGGGCGAAGACCTCCCGCAGCCGCGTCAGGCCCGACCAGACCTGCGCGTCGCGCACGGTCGCAGGGCCGAACGCCGCCAGATAGCTGCGCACGAGCTCGTCCACGTCCGGCTCCCCCACCTCCACGAGCTCCTGGACCGGGCTGCCGCCGACGCCCCACGTTCCCGCCGGCGGCATTCGCACGAGCGGCAGGTTCGACTGGATGTAGGGCGTGAAATGCCCGAGGTTCACCCCGTCCGGGGCGAGGTCGCGGAGCTCCGGGATGCGCGCCGGGATCCGCATCCGCGCTTCGGCGAGCAGGCGATCGTGGTCGAGGTCGCGGAGCGTCGGCAACCGCTTCGTGGTGTCGAAGAGCGGCCCCAGTGTCGGCTTGACCCACCGGTGGTCGGCCGCGGTGACCATGTGCATGGTCACGCGCTGCAGCGTCGCGACGACGACACGCCGCTCCATGACGTCGGCGGTGAGCTCGGCCCGGTCGAAGTCGCGAAGCCGCGACCAGAGACCGAGGTACGGCCCGGTCGAGTCCTGCGCCTGCAGCCCGGCGAGGCGGTGGATCGCCTCGCCGGCGCCGAGGTCGGCGCGTTCGAGGAGCAGCTGGCGCGCGAGCGTCGCGCGGTTCAGGTCGCGGGGCGTCAGGGGCAGACGACGATCTTGCCGAACTTGTTGCCGGCGCGGAACCGCTCGTACGCGTCCTGCGTCTGCTCGAGCGGGAACGACTCCTCGACCGGAACGTGGAACGTGTGGGCGGCCATGAACGCGCCGAGCGCGGCCATCACCTGTGCCTTCTCCTCGATCGAGCGTGCGCGGAGCATCGAGCCGTGGATGCGGCCACGCTTCCGCATCAGATAACCGAACTCGATCTCGGCGCGCGAGCCCACACCGGTGCCGATCACCGAGATCCGCCCCTTCAACGCGAGGCGCTCGAGGTTGGACGCGAGGTTCTCGCCGCCGACGAGCTCGAGGATCACGTCGTACTCGCCGTCGATCTCTGTGCCGGCGCCGAGCGCGCGCAGCTCGTCGTGGTGATGCCGCGCGTTCGCGGTCACCGTCGCCCCGGCCGCGAGCCCGAGCTGCACGGCCGCAATGCCCACGCCGCCCGCGGCCCCGTTCACGAGCAGGCGCTCACCGGCCCTGAGTTCCGCCTGCGTGAAGAGGGCGTCGTGCGCCGTCGCGAACACCTCGACGAAGCCGCCCGCCTCCTCCCAGGACATGGCGTCCGGCACCGGCAGCAGATGCGTCTCGTGCGCGATCGCAAACTCGGCCTGGCCGCCGCCCGGCAGGAGCGCCATCACGCGTTTCCCGTCGGGCGTCTCACCGGCACACTCGAGCCCCGGGACGTCGGTCGCGCCGGCCGGCGGCGGATACCGGCCCGCACGTTGCCCGAGGTCCGCGCCGTTGATCCCCGCAGCGTGGACGTCGATCAGCACCTCGCCCGCGCCGGGCTCGGGATCGGGACGCTCCGCAATCTCGATGCGGCCGTCGACGATCGTCGCCGCGCGCACGTCAGCCGAGGTAGGCGTCGATGAGGGCGCGCCCGTCCTCGCCGAGCGCACGGGCCCGCTCTTCGAGGGCGACCTCGCCACCAGCCAGGACGTAGATCCGGTCGCACATCCGCAGCGCGAGGTCGACTCGCTGCTCGACGACCAGGATCGAGCGCCCTTCTTCGCGCAGACGTTCCAACGCCTCCGCGACCTCGCCGATCGCGATCGGCGCGAGCCCGAGCGACGGCTCGTCGAGCAGCAACACCGTCGGGTCACTCATGAGCATCCGGCCGATCGCGACCATCTGCTGTTGCCCCCCGCTCAGCGCGCCTGCCTGCCTCATCCGAACGTCGCGAAGCACCGGGAAGAGTCCATACACGGATTCCAGCAGCTCGGCGACGCGCGCCGTGTCGCGTCGAAGGTGGAACGCTCCGAGCAGGAGATTGTCCTCGATCGGCTGGTCGACGAAGAGCCGTCGTCCCTCGGGGACGAGGGCTGCATGACCGCGCGCGATCTTGTGGGCAGGCATGCGAATGACGTCCGTGCCGGCAATCGAGAGACCGCCGGTCCGATGCTTGACGAGCCCCATGACAGCCTTCAGGAGCGTCGACTTGCCGGCACCATTCGGGCCGAGGAGCCCGACCGCTTCACCCGGGGCGACATGCAGGTCGATCCCACGCAGGACGTCGTACCGGCCGTACCCGGCCCGCAGGCCGCGGAGCTCGAGCGCGTTCGCCGTCATTGGCCGAGGTACACCCTACGCACGTGCTCGTCCTCTCGCACCGCGGCGGCCGGGCCGGTGGCGACGACCTCGCCCGCAGCGAGGACCGTGACGTCGTCGCACAGCGCGAACACGAATCGTGGTTGGTGCTCGATCAGCACGATGCTCACGCCGGACGACTTCAGCTTCGTGAGAATCGACGCCGCGTGCTCTACCTCGCTGGGCGCGAGCCCGGCGAGCGGCTCGTCGAGGATCAGCGTCCGCGGGCCCCAGGCGCAGGCCGCGGCGAGCTGCGTCAACTGCGCGATGCCGTGAGGCGCGTCGGCCAGCCGCACACGCCCCCATTCGCGCGCGCCGACGAACGCGAGCGAATCGTCGACGGTCTGACGCAGCCGCCGGCCGTCCCGCCGCGCCGACGGCAGAGCAGGCCACGCGAGGGACCGTGCGGCTAGCCGCGGAACCCGCGAATACAGCCCCACCTGCACGTTCTGCCTCGCCGACAGTTCGTTGACGAGCACGGCGGACTGGAAGGTCCGCGCAACACCGTGGCCGACACGTTTCGTCACGCCTTCGCGGTCGACCGCAACCCCTTCGATCTCGATCGAACCGCCCACCGGCCGGAGGCGCCCGCTGATCAGATCGACGAGCGTGCTCTTCCCGGAGCCGTTCGGCCCGATGAGCCCGTGGATCGTCGCCCGTCGGACGACGAAGTCCACGCCGTTCAGGACGAGCGGGCCGCTGCGGTAGCGAAACGAGATGTCGCGGCAATCGATCGCCGGCGTCTCCGGCACGCTGCCGTTCGAGCTCGCGGCGGCGGCGCGTTCCTCGGCTCGCGCCACGGCACTGACGGCCGCGGCGTCGACGATGCCGGGCTGCTCTTCCTCGACCCGCGGCGCCGCGGGGCCGGCGAGGCCGAGGCGCCGCCCGATCTGACGACCGATCAACCGGATCAGGCCGACGAAACCGCTCGGGAAGACGACGATCACACCGACGAAGAGCGCGCCGAAGAGGATCTCCTGCCAGAACGGATTGATGTTCACCTGCGCCGGGAAAACCGTGATGAAGACGGCGCCGAGGATCGGCCCGATCGTCGTGTTGATCCCGCCGAGGATCACCATCACGAGGATGTTCACGGACACCTGCCAGCTGAACTGGCTCGGCGACACGATGCCCTGGAAGGCAAACATCCAGCCGGCACCGCCGGCGATCGCAGCCGACAACCCGAACAAGCCGATGCGCACAGCCGCCGTCGAGGCGCCGGCCGACGCCGCGAATGGCTCGGCGTCACGGATCGCAAGCAGGACCGGGTAGAGCGGTGAGCTGCGGATCGCGAGTACGACGAGCGTCGTCAGAAGCAGCGCGATCAGGCACGCCCAGATCACGGACTGCCCTGCCCAGCCGAGCCAGGAGGGGAACTCGGGGAAGATCGGCCCAATCAGACCGCCGTAGCCACCCGTGAACGTCGAGTCGCTCGCGAAGACGGTGACCACGAGCGTGAACACGAAGGTCGTGATCGCGAAATAGAGGCCGCTGACGCGAAGTGAGACGGCCCCGAGCACGAGGCCGACCGCGCCGACGCCGAGCAGGCAGGCCGGCAGGATCAGAAAGAGGTTCCAGTGGTGATCGTTGTAGAGGATGGTCGTCGCATAGGCGCCGAGCGCGAACAGCCCGGCGTGCCCTAGGGAGTAGAGGCCGGTCATGCCGGCGACCAGGTCGAGGCTGACCGCGAGCATCCCGAAAACGGCTGCGACCAGGACGAGCCCCTGGATGTAGAGCGTGCTGTGCGCGGCCCAGTACGCAAAGACGCCGTAGCCGGCGAGCGCCGCGACGAACGTCGCCGGACGCCAGGCAGCCGGGACGCGAGAAGTGGCGGTCACCCGGGCGCTCCGGCCGGCGCACGAGCCCTGCGCACCGCCCGCCGGAACGGTGCCGTGAGCGAGAGCAGGCCCTCCGGCAAGACGAGCAGCATCACCACGACCACGACGAACGGGAACCAGTCGGACGCCTGCGTGTCGATCAGCTTGTTCGCCGCTTCGCCCAAGATCCCGAGGAGCAGCCCCCCGACCATCGCCGCCGCGGGTCGAGCCGTGCCGCCGATCATCAGGGCAACGAAGCCCGCGATCCCGTAGGTGTCACCGAGGTACGGGTTCGAGTAGGTGATCGGCCCGATCATGACGCCGGCGAGGCCCGCGAACGCCCCGGCGAGCGCGAACGCCGCTGTGGCGACGAGGACGGTGTTCGCTCCGAGCGCCGTCGCCATCTCCGGGTCGTGTGCGATCGCCATGCCGAGCTTCCCGAACAGCGTCCGGCGGCGGTAGAGCTCGAAGCCGATCGCGGCGGCGACCGCGACGGCGATCGTCACCACCTCCTGGAGGGTGAGCGTCGCGCTCCCGACGTGCACGCTCGTCCCCGTGAGCAGAGCCGGGAACGAGCGCGACGTCGGCCCCCAGATCAGCGCTGCGCCGTTCTCGAGGATCAACGCGACGCCGAGGGTGCTCACGAGCCAGGAGAAGCTGAAGCGGTCGAACGCGAGGACCGGCCGGACTGCGACGAGATACGTGATCGCGCCAACGGCGGCCGCGGCGAGGATGCCGAGGACGATCGCGACCCACGGGTTGAGACCCGTGCGGGCGAACCAGGCCGCGACCATCACGCCGACCATCAGCAACTGCCCCTCGGCGAAGTTGATCACGCGGGTCACGTAGAAGGCGATCGCGAAGCCCATGCCGACGAGCCCGTAGATCGCACCGATCGCGACCCCGCTGAGAAGTACCTGCGTCACCGGCTGCCGGTCGCCTCCCGGTAGTCGTCGTCGCTGACTGGTTCGAGCCAGCGGGTCTCACCCACCGAGACCGCGAGGTGCAGCACGTAGCTCGTAGGAGAAGCGCCGTGCCAGTGTTCTTCGCCCGCCGGGATGTGCACGGTGTCACCGGCCGTCAACGCGAACCCGGTGCCGTCGCGGGACTGCACGCGACCTTCTCCGGCCAGCACGTAGAGCACCTGCGCGATCTCGTGCGTGTGCCAGTGCGTTCGCGCCACGGGCTCGAAGAACACGTTGTTGACGACGACCCCGTCGCCCGGAGGTAGGACCGGGTCGGCCCAGACGCTGCCGGTGAACGTCGCGTCCCGCTGCTCGGACGGAGCGGCCGTGCGTCCGCGCGCGATCCTCATGACTGGATCCGAACGCCGCCGGCGACATCGCCGATCGCATCGACGACGCGATTCGAGATCTGGTCGCCATATCCGAGTGCCGTGGCGAGGTCGAACGCGCCGAGGCAGGCCGGCCCGCAGAAGCTCGTGACCGAGACCTCCTGCAGAAGCTCGAGGTACAGGCGGATGTCCTTCGCCATCAGACGGTTCGTCAGGCCCCCTTCGAGGTAGTCGCCTTCGACGATCCGCGGGAACCGGTTCAGGGTGGCGAAGTTGACTCCGCTCGAGGAGTTGACGACCTCGAGGAGCTGCGCGAGATCGAGCCCGGCGCGCTTGGCCGCGACCATCACCTCGGCGGTGGCAGCGAGGCTGACGCCGTTCAGGAAATTGTTCAGGACCTTCGCCGTGTGGCCGCTTCCAGGTGCTCCCATGTGGTGCACGCCTGTGCTGAACGTCTCGAGGATCGGCCGAGCCCGTTCGAGCGCGGACGCGTCGCCGCCGACCATGAGCGTGAGCGTTCCCTTTTCGGCGGCCGCCGCGCCGCCGGAGATGCCGGCGTCGAGAAACACGACGTCCAGCTCAGCGAGGCGGCCCTGGATGCGGACGCTCGAGGACGGCGACGCGGTCGAGAGGTCGACCACGACCTGCCCCCGTCGAAGCGACGACGCAAGCCCGCCGTCGCCGAAGGCGACCGACTCGATCACGGAGCTGTCGGGGAGCGAGAGGAACACGACATCGACCGCCTCCGCGAGCGCTGCGACCGACGCCTCCGTCTCAACCCCTGCTGCGGCCGCCTGCTCCTCGCTCACGTCGAAGCCGCGGATCGGCAGGCCACCGTCGCGGATACGCCGTGCGATGCGGCCCCCCATGTTGCCGAGACCGATCATTCCGCTCGAGAGCTGCGGGGAAGCGTCCGTCATGTCGCGGCAAGCGCAGAGTCGACGCGACTCGGCTCTCCCGCGGCGAGCGACAACTCTGCGACGTGGAGGCTGTCGTCGAACTGCCTCGACGGGAAGGTGCTCCAGAGGTTCTGCTCGTGGAACGGGACGATGCGGCTGGGCTCCTCACCCGCGTGCTGCCACATCTCCTCCATCGTCAGGACGCAGCGCTCGCTGCTGCCGAAGATCAGTCCGATCGGCGTGAAGCGGCCGTCGCCGTTTGCCCCGGTGAAGTTCTCGTAGACGTACGCGTTGTCGCCGGCGAAGACCCATTTGCCGTCGCGCTCGTTCTCGACGGTCACGTACTGCGAGCCGGCGGTGTGGGTGTCGTGCGCGGGGATGCAGCGCACGCCGGGCAGGATCTCCGTCTCCTCCGAGAGCAGGGTCAGCTTTCCTTGCTTCAATCGGTTGACGAGCCAGAGCATCAGGTCGGGGTCCGTCGCCGAGGTGAGCCACTGCAGCCGGTCCGGCAAACCGACAGCCCACAGGTACTTCGAGATCTCGCGCTCCTGGAAGTACACGCGCGCGTTCGGGAAGAACTCGACGCCACCGGCATGGTCGAAGTGGTTGTGCGTGAGCACGAGCGTGTCGACATCGTCCGGAGAGAACCCGAGGTGACCGAGGACGACCTCGGGCGGCTGCCAGTCGCTCACGCCGTAGGAGTCCGCAAGCACCTTGCCGAACTCGACGTGGTTGTAGCCGCTGTCGATCACGGCGAGATGGTCGTCGCTCTTCAGCACTGCGTAGCAATAGGGAGCGATCGTCGTTCCGGTGTTCCACTGGCCGTAGAGCAGGAGCCCGCGCGCGAACTCGTTGACGCGCGCGTACTCGACGACCCAGATCGAATAGTCGGCCATCGTCCTTCTCCTATCGATGGTGGTGCGTGCCGGCGCAGCACGGCACGTATTCACACGGTTGGGTGGTCCAGACTTCGCGGCGCAAGCTTCGGTGCGACGCGCGCACCGCGTCGAGCTCGGCGTCGCTCACCTCGCCGGAGAGCGCGCCGTGCACGAGCTGCCGAAGGCGCGCCGCGGGCTCCTCGCACGATGTGCCGGCAGCGTCGCGATGCAACTCGTCGGCAACCGGCCGCAGCTCGTCGACGCGCTCGCCGAGGATCAGCGCCGCGCTCGCAGCGACGGCGAGCGACTTGAAGCGGCGATAGAGCTCGGGCGTCTCGAACGCGACCGCGCTCACGACGCACCGTCCGTCGCCGCGAGCTCCTCGAGCAGTATCGGCACACCGACCATGCACGAGTGAATCCCGATGACGCTCGCCAGTTCCATCACCTCGAGGATCTCCTCCTTGGTCGCGCCGTAGCCGATCGCGTTCTTGATGTGGAGGCGAAGGCCAGGCTCGTACAGGTGCGTCGCGGAGACGTCGAACGCCGTGTAGATGAACTCCTTGATCTTCGGCTCGAGTGTCCCGGACGTCCAAGGCACCGACGAGAAGTGGATGTACGACTCGAAGAAGTCCGGGTCGAGCACGAGGATCTCGTGCCAGAACTGATGCCAGTACCCGCGCTTCTCCGTGAAGTCGGCCTTCAACGCCTCCCGTCGCTCATCGAGCTCCTGAGAGATCGGCTGCCCGGCGGCCGCGAGCTCCTCGACGAGGATCGGGACACCGATGTTGCACGCGTGGATTCCGAGCGTCGAAGTGAGCTCGAGCACTTCCATGATCTCCGCCGCGGTTGCTCCGTACGCGATCGCCTGCTTGATGTGCTGGCGGATCCCGGGGACGAATAGATGGGTCGCCGCCGCGTCGACGGCGATGTAGACGAACTCCTTGATCTTCGGATCGAGCACGCCCGAGCGCCAGGGAACTGACGAGAAGTCGGTGTACGCCGCGAAGAAGTCCTCGTCGGCATCGAGCAGGCTGTCCCAGAAGGGGTTCCAGTAGCCGCGACTCTCGATGAAATCGTCGCGGAGCTTCTTCTTGCGTTCCGTCAGCTCGGTGCTCATCGCTCCTCCTTCGCGGGCGCGTGAGGCCGGCTGCCGCCGGCCTCACGCATTCCCGCTCGATCGCGTCCTACTTCTTGATTGGCACCCATGCGTTCTTGGCTGCGTTGTACTTCACGAGTGTCAGCTGCTTCTCGGTGATCGTGGCGTGGTTCTGCTTGCTGAACGACACCGTGCCCTGCAACCCGTGGTAGTTCTTGACGTTGTTCAGACCGTCCTTGAGCTTGTTCGGGTCGGTCGATTTGGTGGTCTTGATGACCTGGCCCAGCATCATGATCGCGTCGTAGTTCGCCACCGCGAACGGCGTTGCCGCGATGTGGAAGCGCGCCTTGTACCGCTTGTAGAACGAGTTCAGCGCCGCTGTCGGATGCAGCTGCGTCGTCAGCGTCGCACCGATCGCTCCGTCACCCGCGCTCTTCGCGAGGTTCGAGAACGTCGGGTCGGCGTTGATCTCGTCGTTGCCGAGGACGGTCAGCTTCGTACCGGTGCTCTTGAGGGTCTGCATGAACCGCGCGGTGTCCTGCGGCGTCAGCCACACAACGACGCAGTCTGCACCGGCCTTCTTGATCTTGTTGATCTCGTTGTTGAGGCCGACCGTCGCGCCCGTCGACCAGTCCTCGCTGATCGAGTCGTCGAGGACGATCTTCTTGCTCGAGCCCTTGTACGCGAGCTTGATCGCGGCATCGCCGCCCCCGCCGTAGGTCGACGGGTCGTGGAGCACTGCGAGCCCCTTGCAGTTGTTCTGCGCGTAATGAGCGGCAATTCCGCCCCAGGCAAACGTGTTCAAGCCCCAGCTCCAGACCCAGTCGAACGGCGGCTGGGACGGACCCTTCGGGTAGATCGTGATTCCCGCGTCGTCGACGGCGCCGATGTTCGGGATGTGCAGACGCTGGGCCATTGCGGACGTCGCAGGCCCCGTGTCACCGGAGCCGGCGACCGCGACGGCGCCCGCGCTGACGAGGCGCTGGAACAACTGCGACGAGAGTGTCGCCGACGCCTGGTCGTTGTACGACTGCAACGTGAACTTCTTCCCGAGCGCGCCACCGCCGGCGTTTAGATCCGCGACCGCGAGCTTGGCGCCGTTCACCATCGCGACTCCGGTGCTGCCGTAAGCGCCGGTCGTTCCGGCGATCGACCCGATCAGGATCGTGTTTCCGTTTGCGTGCTTCGTGCTGGCCGAAGCCGAGAGCGCGACCGCGAGTGTGACGATCGCAATGAGCGCGGCGCCAACGGCGGCCTTCCGCGCTGTCAGACGAGAATGCATCCTTCCCTCCCTCGACGTTGCTCGATGCGTCGTCACGGTGCTCATGCGATCTGCACCGCGACCCGGTTGGTCTCCGTGTCTCCGCCGTGCCTGACGAAGACGTCGGGGTCGTGCCCCGGCACCACGACCGCCCGGCGCGACCGGGCGAGCTCCTTGACGAGGTCGTAGGCCGCGTACATCTGCTCGAGGTCGTGCATGACCGCAAAGGGACGGTCGAGGTCGAGCTCCTCGTAGAGGTGGACGGCGTCGGACGTGAGCACCACAGGGCCGCTGCCCGCGTCCACCACCGTCACCTGCTGGCCCGCAGAATGACCGCCGACGGAGATCGCAACCACCCCGTCAAAGATCTCTTCGGTCCCCTCGGTCACGCGGACGCGTCCCTGCGCAGCCGCCTGCGTGACGTAGTCGATGTCCCCCAACTCTGCGTGCGGCGCGAACTGCCCGCGGCCCGCGTGTGGGCCGGTCCAGAACTCCAGCTCGCGCGACGGAACGATCAGCTGCGCACTCGGGAACGCGTGCAGGTTCCCTGTGTGGTCGTAGTGAAGGTGCGTTACGACGATCGCCGACACGTCACCGGGCGCGATGCCGAGCTCGGCGAGCGCATCGAGCGGCGGCACGAGACATGTGCGACCACGCCGAGCGGCCGCTTCCGGATCGAATCCGGTGTCGACGAGGATCGTCGCGCCACCACCCCGGAGGACCCAGAAGTAGTAGGCCATCGACGCATCCCCGTCCGGCTCGCCGTAACTCTCGTAGCGGTAGTAGAGGTCGCTCTTCCGCGCCGCGAGCGTGCCGTAGCGCACTGCCAGCACCTCATATGTGACGGCGCTCACGTCGCGCTCCGTTCGCGGCCGGCGATGCGGTGGCCGCTCCACTCCTCGACAACCCGTGCGAACTCCGTGTGGTCCGCGTCCGGGGCGCTCTCCGCGGCCGCGAGTGTCCAGAGCTGTTGCACGAGCTCGCCGAGCCGCATCGGGACGCCGAGTGCGTGCGCCTCGGCGAGGCAGAGCTCGACGTCCTTCGCCATCAGCGCGAGACGGAAACCGGACGCAAACGTCTCCGGGAGCACGTGCGTCGGGAACTTGGCCGACGTGGCCGTGTTGCGGCCGCTGCCGGCGTTGAAGATGTCGAGCAGCGTCTGCGCCTCGAGACCTGCGGTCGCACCGAGGACGAGCGCCTCGGAGGTGATCGCGACGGCGGTCGCCGAGAGGAGGTTGTTGAGCACCTTCGCCAGCTGCCCCTGACCAGACTCACGGCCGACGTGGAACACGTTCTCGCCGAAGACCCGCAAGAGCGGTTTGACCCGCGCCAGTGCCTCGTCCTCGCCCGCGGCCATGACGGCGAGCGTCCCTGCGTTGGCCCCCGCAACTCCGCCGCTGACCGGGGCGTCGACGACCGCGACGCCTGCTGCCGCGAAAACCTCTGCAACCTCGCGGGCCACCGCAACGCCCGTGGTCGAGAGATCGACGTACACCTTGAGCGCGCTGCCGCTCACGAGGCCGTCGCGCCCGGAGGCAACCTCCCGAACGACATCCGGCGTCGGGAGGCTCACGAAGACGACCTCGGCCCGATCCGCAACCTCACGCGGCGAGCCGGCGACCTGTGCGCCGGAGCCGACCGACTCGGCCCTCGACACCTCGACGTCGTAGACCACGAGGCGATGGCCGGATTCGAGCAGCGCGCGGGCGAGCGGCGTGCCGATCGCGCCGAGGCCGACGAACCCGAGCGGAGGCTCGCCCGTCATACGGCCCCGTTTCCGGCGGCATCATCGGCGGCGGGAGACTGCGCGTCGTGGTCTGCCTCGGCGGCCTTGATGGCAGCCTCGGCAACCCGGAACGCCTCCATCGCCGCCGGAACGCCGCAGTAGATAGCTGCCTGGAGCAAGACCTCCTGGATCTCCGCCGCCGTGCAGCCGTTCCGGAGGGCGCCGCGTACATGCACGCCGAGCTCGTGCGACCGATTGAGCGCGGTGAGCATCCCCACGTTGACGAGGCTCCGCTCGCGCCGCCCGAGACCCGGCCGAGACCAGACGATCCCCCAGCAGTACTCCGTGACGAGGTCCTGGATCGGCCGGTTGAAGTCGCTCGCGTTCGCGAGCGACCGCTCGACGTGCTTCTCGCCGAGAACCTCCGCCCGGACGCGCCGGCCGGTCTCGTAAGCGTCGTCGCGCTCAGGCATCGAGGTGCTCTGCTGCCGGCGCGGCCTCGCCGCCGATCTGCGTGAACAGCGTGTGGGATGCCTGACGGACGTGGTACGAGGCCGCATCGGCAGCCGCCTCGCCGTCTCGGCGCTCGATCGCCTCGACGATCGCCCGAATCTCGACCACCGACTGCTTCGGCCGGTTCGGAGCCCGCAGCGAGGAGGCGCGAAGCACGGCGACTCGTGCCTGCAGGCTCTCGATGATCTGACGGATCGTCGTGTTGCCGGCGCCCTCGAAGAGCACGCGATAGAAGGCGTCCTTCGCGTTGAGGAGCGCCTCGGAGTCGTTCTCGCTCTGCTCGACGAGCACGAGAGCGCCCCGCAAGGCGGCGACCTGCGCATCCGTCGCGCGTTCCGCGAACTCCCGGGCGGCGGCGCCTTCGAGCAGCGCTCGCACCTCGTACACCTCCTCGGCCTCACGCCACGACGGAACCGCGACGATCGCTCCCTTCTGCGGGATGGTCGTGACGAGGCCCTCGGCTGCGAGCTCCCGCAGCGCCTCGCGGATCGTCGTCCTCGAGACGCCGATTCGCTGAATCAGCTCGCGCTCGACGAGCCGCTGGCCCGGCCGCAGCCGCATCTCGACGATCTCGCGCCGCAGCAGGTCGAGCACCTGCTCGCGGAGCGGGGCGGCCACCCGCGCTACCTGGCCGGCGAGGTCGGCGCCGCCCTCGGGCTCAGCGCCGTCGACTGTCGCCTCAGCTTCGCTCATCGCCGCAACGTAGGATGATGAGTTGGTACGTCTGACTGACCGTCATACAATCATGCAATCCTCCGCAATCGCGACGGCGTTGTCAAGTGAAGGAGAAGACACAGATGGAGAACGAGCGCGTTGCAGTCGTCACGGGCGGCGCCGGCGGCATCGGGCTCGCCGTCACGCGGCGGCTCGCCGGCGAGGGCACGAGCGTGGTGGCGGTCGACGCGGATGCCGCAGCGGTCGAGTCTCTCGCGGATGAGCTCGGGCCGTCTGTGCTCGCCGTGCACGCCGACGTCTCAACCGAGCCGGGAGTCGAGACCTACATGGACGCGGCCGTCGGCCACTTCGGACGGGTGGACGGCTATCACCTGAACGCCGGCGTCGCCGGTCTTCCAGCGTTTCTTCCCGACGCGTCCGTCGACGAATTCGACCGCGTCATGGCGGTGAACGTGCGCGGCGTCTTCCTGGGTCTACGGGCGGCGTTTCGGCAGTACGCCGCTCAGCGCTCGCCGGGCTCGATCGTGCTCACCGCATCGATCTGCTCGTACGGCGGCGGCGCCGACCTTGTCGCCTACCACACCAGCAAGCACGCTCTCGTCGGGCTGATGCGATCGGCGGCGGTTTACGGCGGCCCGCTCGGTGTTCGCGTGAACGCGGTCGCACCCGGAGTCGTGCCGACAAACCTCCTCCCAAGTACGGGGACGGACACCGGCACGGCTGCACCGGGCTCCCGTGCCCGCCTCGCGCCGCTTCGACGCGCCGGCACGACGGAGGAGGTTGCGGAGGTCGTCGCGTTCCTACTCGGCGATGCGGCCTCGTTCGTGACCGGAAGCGTCTACCCGGTAGACGGCGGAGCGGGCGCCGTCAACCCGGTGCGTCCGCACGCAGCGGACCTGTGAACGGGCCTAGTCGAGCCGCTTGACCATGACGACGCCGCCGTCCTGCTCGCGCACGTGCGTGAAGCCGTTCCGCTCGTAAAACCCGACGGCGGCCGAGTCTGCCTCGACGCTCAACGACACGGCGCCGTGGCCGGCCCCACGCGCGGCTTCGAGCAGCGCGTCCATCAATTCCTGCCCGAGCCCATGGCGGCGCCGTGACGGGACGACGGCGATCGAGAGCTCGGGGGTGTTCTCGTCGACGAACCCGTAGCCGGGCTCGTTCGCGCGGAACACGCGCAGCCACGCCGCGCCGACACGGTTGCCCGTCTCGTGCGCGATCACCGCGAGATCGCCGGGACGTCCCCAGTTGTCGACGTAGCGTGAGAGCGGAATCTCGGCCTCGAACGCATTGACGCGCCACGCGTAGGCATGAGCGAGCATCGAGCGCATGAACGGCACGTCCCCGGCGGAGCCCTTGCGTGTCACCCGATCTCCTGGGTCAGCTGCACGCGGTTTCCGTCCGGGTCGAACACGTCGACGAGCCGCATCTGGCCGGCGAGCTCGAGCACCGTGCCGACATCGACACCCTCGTCGCGCAGCCGCTGCGCCGCCGACTTGATGTCGTCTACGTCGACCGCTGCCACTCCACCGCCCATGGTCGGCTCGCCTTCGGCGAGCGCGATCCGCATCCTGCCGTGCTCGAGCTTCGACCACTTGTCGTCCCAGTCGACGAAGGTCTCGTCGAACCCGAGCACGCGCTTGTAGAAGTCACGGCCGCGATCGAAGTCGCGGACGAGGTACCAGACGCGTGGGAGCTCGTTTGTCTGCGTCACAGGGCGAGGGCGGGATCTTCCACGAACTGCTTCACGGTTCGTAGGAAGTCTGCACCCTCGGCGCCGTCGACGGCGCGGTGGTCGACGGTCAGCGTCAGCGTCATGACCGGGCGGATCTCGACCGTCCCGTTCCGGGCAACCGGCGTGTCGACCGTCGCCCCGACCGCCAGGATCGCGGCCTGCGGCGGGTTGAGGACGGCGACGAACTGCTCGATCCCGAACATGCCGAGGTTCGAGATCGTGAACGTCCCGTCTTCGAGGTCCTGCGTGGTCAGCTTGCTGTCGCGCGCCCGGCCGACGATGTCGCCGCGGGCCGCCGCTACCTCGGCGAGCGAGAGGCGCTCGACGCTCCGGAGCACGGGGACGACGAGTCCCTGCGGAGCCGCGACGGCGATCCCGACGTTGGCGGTCGGGAAGCGAAGGAGCGCGTCCTCCGAGTACTGGACGTTGACGTTGCGGTGGCGCATCAGCGCCTGCGCGCACACCTTCGCGAGCAGGTCGGTGACGGTGATCCGCACGTCCGGGTTCAGCTCGCGCGCCCGAGCGACGAGCTCGTTCGCGCGCGTCATGTCGGCGGTGACCGTGAGCTGGAACACCGGCGCCTGCCACGCAGCGGTCAGGCGGCGGGCGATCGTCTTCCGGATGTTCGTGAGCGGGACGCTCTCGATGTCCCCCGTCGGCACCGGGGCCGCGGCGGGCGCAGCCGGTTTCGCCTGCGCGCCTTCGACGTCCTTGGCGACGATGCGCCCGTCCGGGCCGGTGCCTTGCAGCGTCGCGATGTCGATGCCCCGCTCGCGCGCGAGGCGCCGTGCGAGCGGCGACGCCTTGATCCGGCCGTTGCTGGTGGTCGGCGGAGCGGGCGGTGCCGCGACAGGGGTGTCAGACACGACTGTGTCTGACACTTTCTCGGGCTCGGGTGCGGCGGGCGCTTCGACCGACACCTCTTCGCCGGGCTCACCGATGAACGCGATCGTCTGCCCGACCGGCGCCTCGCCCTCGGGCAACGCAATCTTCAGCAGCACCCCGGCGAAGTCCGACTCGACTTCCTGCGTCACCTTGTCGGTGTCAATCTCGTAGAGCGGCTCGCCCTTCGCGACCGCGTCGCCCTCGTTCTTCAGCCACTTGGTGACGACGCCCGACTCCATCCCCTGGCCGAGCCGCGGGAGCTTGACCTCCGACGCCATTACTTGCCCACCGTGCGCTTGATCGCAGCGAGCACGTCCCCCGCGTGCGGGACGACGTACTGCTCCATCACAGGGGCGAACGCGAGCGGCGCGAACTTCGCGCCGACGCGCTCGATCGGCGCGTCCAGATAGTCGAAGGCCTGGTGCTGCAGGATCGCCGTGACTTCAGCGCCGAAGCCCATGCGGGTCACTGCCTCGTGCGCCACGACCGCACGGTTCGTCTTCTTGACCGACGCGACGAGCGTCTCCTCGTCGAGCGGCTGCAGCGTGCGCGGGTCGACAATCTCGACAGAGATGCCCTCTTCCTCCGCCTGCTTCGCGGCGTCGAGCGCGCGGTGGACGAGCGGACCGATCGCGATCACGGTCACGTCCGTTCCCTCGCGCACGATGCGCGCCTTCCCGAACGGGATCGGCTCGAGCTGCTCCGGCACCTCTCCCTTGACGGGATAGAGCAGCCGGTGCTCGAAGAGGACGACCGGGTTGTCGTCGTGGATCGACGTCCAGAGCAGGCCGCGGACGTCCTCGGGGGTCGACGGGTAGGCGACCTTGAGCCCGGGGATGTGGACGAGCCACGCCTCGAGCTGCTGCGCGTGCTGCGCGCCCGGCGACCAGCCGGCGCCGCCCTGCGTCCGGATCGTCAGCGGTACCGTCACCTGTCCGCCGGACATGTAGCGGTGCTTCGCCGCCTGGTTGACGATCTGCTCGAGCGAGAGCGTCAGGAAGTCCTCGTACATGATCTCGACGACCGGGCGCATCCCCGCCATCGCGGCGCCGATCCCGGCCCCGACGATCGCCATCTCGGAGATCGGCGTGTTGCGCACGCGCTCCGCGCCGAACTCGTCGAGCAGCCCCTGCGTGACGCCCATCGAGCCGCCCATCTCGGCGATGTCCTCGCCCATGATGAAGACGCGGTCGTCCTCGCGCATCGCCTGCGCGAGCCCGTCGCGGACCGCCTCGCGGTAGGTCAGCTCAGGCATAGACGTTCTTCAGCGCGTCTTCGGGCTGGGGATCGGTTGCGTTCTTCGCGAACTCGAGCGCGTCCTCGACGACGCGATGCGCTTCCTCGTCGAACGCCTCGAACTCCTCGTCGGACAGGCCGATCCGCTCGCGGAGCCGCGGGATCGGATCGTGGAACGCAGCCGCGTCGCGGTCTTCCTTCGAGCGATACACCTGCGGGTCGCCGATGTAGTGCCCGTGCATGCGGTAGGTGGGGATGTCCAGGAACACCGGGCCTTCGCCCGAGCGTGCGTACTCGAGCGCCTCGCGCGCGGCTGCGTACACCGCCTCGACGTCCTGTCCGTCGGCCTTGATCGCGCGCATGTTGAAGGCGAGTGCGCGCTTCGACATGTCGTCCCACACCGGCGAGTGCTGCCAGCCCGGCGTCGACTCGGCCCAATGGTTGTTCTCGCAGACGAAGACGGACTTCGTCCGCCAGAGCTGCGCGAGGTTGAGCGACTCGTGGAACGTGCCGATGTTCGTCGCGCCGTCGCCGAAGAACGCGACCGCGACGCGCGGCTCGTTCCGCATCTTGAACGCGAGGCCGGCACCGGTGACGGCCGGGAGCCCGCCGCCGATCACCGCGTTCGCTCCGTAGTTGCCGCGCTCGATGTCGTAGAGGTGCATCGACCCGCCGTAGCCGTGGGACACGCCTTCGACCTTGCCGTAGAGCTCAGCCATCACGCGCCGCGGGTTGGATCCGCGGGCGAGCGTGTGGCCGTGCGCGCGGTGGGTCGACGCGAAGATGTCGTCCTCCTCCATCGCCCGGCAGACTCCGACGGCGACGGCCTCCTGGCCGATCGCCACGTGCAGGAACCCGGGCAGCTCGCCGGCGCGGAATCGCTCCTCGACGCGCTCCTCGAACCTGCGGATGAGCAGCATGTCGTGCAGGAACTCGCGCAACGTGCTCTCGCCGACGGTGGCTTCTCTCTCGACCTTCGCCAAAGTGCCGGGAGTGTACGCTCCGGCCGTGAGCGTCGCCGATCAGTGGAAAGCCATTGGATCCGAGCTTCCAAGCGGGTGGACGCAGGCTCGCTTGCGCCTCGCACTGAGGGATCGCGCGACCGCGGATCGCGCCGCGGCGATGCTCGGGCCGGCGGGCGCCTACCGCGCTGCTCCCACGGTGCTTCTGTTCGACGTCGCGCGCGACGGCAGCGCGACAAGCCCCGACAACCTGACGCGACTGTTGCGGAATGTGCCGAACGGCGCACTCTCGCTTTCTGGATCCCAAGCCGAGGAACAGGCTCCGCCGCCGCGCGAGATCACGCCCTTGACAGAGTCGTGGGACCGCGCGATCGCCGGGTTGCCCGCCGACTGGAGCGATCTCTACGTCGAGCTGAATCTCACCTCGACCGACTTCATCGAGCCCGCGGCGGTGCTGTGCATCCAGTGCAACCCGCGCCGCGACGGCCAGCGCGCGGCGCTTCGCTTCCGGTGCGCCCGCGTGCAGGGGTACGGCGTCGCGCCGGAGATGGCGCGTCGCTGTCTCGAGCGCTGCGACGAGGCGAGCATCCAGGGGAGCATCTCGGTGCTCCGCGCCGTGTCCGGCTCGCGTCACGTCGCCACCCAAGGCCCGGTCTGGCTCGAGAACGGCAAAACGCTGTGAGCGCAGACCCCGTCTCCTGGCTCATGATCGAGCCCGGGTGGCGGGTCGTCGACGCGAGCGGCGGGGAGATCGGCAAGGTCGAAGCCGTCACCGGCGACTCCAATGCCGACATCTTCGACGGGCTCGCGGTCGCAACCGGGATGCTCGCGCGGCCGCAGTACGTCCCCGCCGAGCAGGTCGGTGCGATCACCGAGGGCACGGTGCACCTCACGCTCGAACGGAGCGCGTTCGACGCGCTCGGCGAGTACAAGGAGCCGGCCGAGTCGGTCGAGATCGAAGGGGGCAAGGCGTCGATCGGCGAGCGACTCGAGGCGGACGCGATCCACGAGAAGGCGCACGAGCATCGCGAGACGCTCGTCCGCCGGATCGCCGGCTGGCTCGGGCTCGCGGGGCGGCGCTGACCGACGCCCTCGGCCTCGCCGCGCAGGTGCGCGACGGCCACGTTTCGCCACGCGAGCTCGCGGAGCAGGCGATCGCCCGCATCGAGGCGACGAACCCGACGCTCAACTTCCTCGTCACCGAGGCGTTCGACGTCACGGAGCCCGCAGACGGGCCATTCCGCGGCGTGCCCATGCTCGTCAAGGACCTGACGGAGACCGCGGGCATCCGTACGACTTTTTCGTCGCGCGCGTTCGCCGACTACGTCCCGGAGCACGACACCGCGACTGTCCGCCGCATGCGCGACGCCGGCTTCACCATCCTCGGCAAGTCGAACACGCCCGAGTTCGGGATCACCTGCGTGAC
>Ga0070681_10001898_pt1 | contig 18865 bp, 12 predicted proteins | sample KBSC83BmetaG_FD_65650 | JGI IMG/M metagenome (GOLD analysis project Ga0070681, IMG submission 65650) | Corn rhizosphere microbial communities from Kellogg Biological Station, Michigan, USA - KBS C8-3B metaG | ecosystem: Host-associated > Plants > Roots > Rhizosphere | place: USA: Michigan... | reverse complement strand
AGTACGGCTACGCCTTTTTCGGGTGACAAGCGCCCGGCGTAGACGAGTCGCGGCGGGTTCGACAGTCCGCGGTCCAAGCGTGGTGCAATCCGGTCGAGCTCGCGGCGGGCGAGGGCGGTCGAAAACACCCACTCCATGCCGGCGGCGGGCGCGGCGTCGCCATCGCCCGTCGCGAGCATCACGTTGCGGCCCCCAGCGAAGCGACGCATGCACGCTTTGGTCACGCGATTCATGAGCGTGGATTGCGTGTTGGCCACCCATGATCCGCCGTAGCGCGCCAACACGCGCTTCCGCATGGCGAACGCGATCCACATGCCTAACAATGGGACGTCCCCCGGCAACGGAACGTGCACGACATCGGCGTTCCGCGCGCTCGCGGCGATCTTCCAGACGAGGTACGGCAGACGCGCCGCGACGGACAGCTTTCTCCGCAGGTCCGCGCCTCGTGGGGATCGCAGCGGAACGATGCGCGCGTGCGCCGGGAGCGGAATGCCTCCGTCGCGCGGCGGCACGCGCACGATGACGAGCGTCATGTCATCGAACAGCGATGCGATCGCGGCCATCTGAAACGGGAAACCACCGAACGACATCCAGCGCCCCGACTCGTCCTGCCAGCACGGCTTGAACGAGACAGCGCACACGCGCAGTCGGCGACCGGCTCTCGCGGGCGCGGTCACCGACGACGGCGGAGCGTCACCAGCGACCAGTGGAGTCGTCGCGATAGCCATTCGGGAATCCCGGGCCGCTCGAAGCGGCGTAGACAAAACTCTTGGTACCGGTACAGCCAGGACGGCGGCAGCGGCGGGACGATGCCCCAGTTCCAGATCTTGATGAATGCGTGCGGCCACGCAAACATCTGCGTCCCGACGCGCTCCAGGCCCGCCGCGTCGAGCGCCGTCGTCAAGTCATGCGAATTGATGAACCGATCCTTCGCCGGCATAGGCCGGCGCGCCACCCACCGGAGCACGTGCCACATGACGGATTCGATGCGCAGCGCAAGACATTCCGGGTTAGGCGTGGTGAGATAGAGACGGCCTGACGGCCGCAGCACACGCCGGATCTCGCGCAACAAGGACTCTTTGTCGATCACGTGCTCGATCACCTCGACCAGAATCGCGAGATCGAACGAAGCATCGGGGAACGGCAGCGTCCGCCCATCGTAGGCGTCGAACGTGCACCAATCGAACCCGAGCGACCGAGCCTGGCCGATCGCCTCGCGCGACACGTCCACGCCGGCAACACGAACATCTCCCGTGCGATCCGGGTGGCGCGTGTTGAACAACACCTCGATCGAGCCGCGGTTGCAACCAATGTCGATCACATCGTGTACCGCCGGTTCGGCCACGAGATCCGCGGCGCGTTCGTATTTGCGCCAGGTGCCGAGGCCGCTGACGGTGTCGCGCGCCGGAAAGAGGCGCCGGCCGTGCAACGCCTCTTGATCGAAGTGCGCCTGAACGGTCTCGGACGTCACAACGACCATTGCGGGGCCTCCTGCCCTACGAGATCGCGAGGGAGCACCGTGCGAATACGGCCTTGCTCGCGCCAGCGGTGAATGAGCGAAAGCACCTGCTCGAGCAGGCGCAGTGACTGCGGGTTGCTGTCATCGCTGGCCGAATGCGGATGGCCGTGCAGGGTCCAGAGTCCGCCGCGATCGAGATGGCGCTCGAGAAGCGCCCGCACTTCGGACGTGAACCCGACAGGCAGGTTGAGCCGCAGGCACGCGATGCCGCCGATGTCCTCGAGAAAACCGGGCCGGCGCGGCAATCGTCCACGCACCGCCTCGACGACTCGCTCGGATAACGGCCGATAGGCGAGGCGACAGAACTTGTACCCGGCATCGTGGAGCGATGCGCACAGCCGGCCGACATCCGTCCGCTCGTGTCGCACGGTCCGGCGCTCCGACAGACTAACGGAGAGCCGTTGCGGGTAGTCGAACGGTTGGTTGAAGGGCGGAACGAAGCTCACGACCTCGGCGCCGATGCACTGTTCGAGCGCGTCCTTGCTGTGTCGCACCGTCTCGTCGAGCGCGGCGGAATTCAAACCGGGGAGCCACTCGTGGCGGAACGAGTGGCTGGCGACCTCGTTGCCGGCATCGTGAATGCGCCGGATCTGATCCGGGTCGTGATACGGACGGCTGCCTGAGAGCGCCGCGGCGCCGACGACGGCAAAACACGCCGGCACATCGTATCGGGCGTGCAGCTCGAGCAGGGCGTCCGTGTTGGGAAACTCGAGGGCGCCCCACGTGGGCGTGCCGGCGGGATTGCGGGAGCGATCGGCGCCCCACTGGGTGTCGTAGTCCCAGAAGATCACGACGTTAGGCACGGTCGTCTCGTGCGCCGGCTCCGCGTCGTTGCCGGCGACGCCGCGTGAGGCGCTGCTGCGTGAGGCGCTGCCGCCCGGCGTCGTGGCGGCATCGACCCGGATGCGGTCCCAGCGAACCACGATCGTGCTGTCGGCAGGCACGTCGCCCCATACGCACAGCCAATCGCTCCACCGGCGCGAGCCGGTCGCGGGGCCGCCGTTCCAGGTCACCCCTTCCGGCCTAACGGAAGGCGGCAGCATCACCGTCGCCCCGCGGGTCACCTCGCCTGTCGGGTTCGACAACTCGATGGCGCACTCCGAACGCGGTGTGACGGCCAGGCATTGCATCGCGCGGAACCATGTCGCCAGCTCGCCCACCGGCGGGTTCCACAACCGTCCCGAGGCGACCTCTCCCGTCAGGCTGTCGAGCGCTCCCAGCCACGCCGGCGCCGGGCGGGGTTCGGCCTGGTTAGGCGAAAACATGCCCGCGACGTACGGCAGTGTGTTGAGCAGGTACGTGTGCCCGATGTGGAGTCCGCGTTCGTGCACGAGGCGCTCGAACGCCGCCGGTGTGTACGCATCGCGCAGATGCAGCACCTCCTGCGTCGCGAAGAGAAGCTGGTCTCCGGGACAAACCTGGTGCATCGGCACCGCACGCTCCGGATACACGGTCGCGCTCCAGTCGAGGCCCTCGTCGCGGGTGAACGACCGCTCCGGGGCTGATCCTCCTCGACGTCCCTGTCCCGACGCCTCGAACAACCCGAGGGCCGCGGCCCCCGCTGCAGAGAACGCGGCGGCGGGCCGGCTGGCGAACGATCCGGTGCGCTGGAGATACGCGCGGCGCCCCACGCTCAAAGCCCTGCCGACCCGATGCTGCAAGGTCCCAGTGGCGCGAGAGAGAAATGCCGAGCGCAGATAGTGCGCGGCGATGAGAAAATCCTTGTTCGCGGCATGGCGCATCGAACCGCGCACGGAAGTGCCCAAGTCGCGGGCGTTGGGCGCGAGCAGATTGAGCGAGCCCGCCGCGTTGACCGGCGCATCGTGATACGACCAGAGCGTCGTGATGCCATGGTCGCGTAGGCGGGTCAGGAGGTCGTAGTCCGGATTGTCCGCGCCGCCCATCGAATAGCAGTACGCGAGCGACAATCCGTGATCGATCCACGTGCCGGGCCGGTAGCGTTGGGCGAGCGCGGCCAGCGCACGCCGGAACCGATCGGGTCCGACATTGCCGGATTCGTTGACGCCGTGCGGGGCAATTTCGCTCCCTTCGCGGTGGAGCTCGTCCAGCAGGGTCCGGTACGCGGCCTGCTCCAGCGTGGGCGCCGGCCGGCGCGGCACCGAGTCGCTCTCCACCGCGAACACGCTCTTCGTTAGGCGAAGGCCGCGGCCCAACCAGCCGCGGGATCCGTTGCCGCCGTGCGCGAACACGCGGAACCGCCCTTCGTCGTCGAAGTCCGGATGGTCGGTGATCGTGAACGCCGCTTCGGCGCCGAACGGCAGGCGTCCGAGCACTGCTGGTGTCGGCGCGGGATGGGCGATCCGCCGCACCAGGAGCTCGACCCGCGACGACCATCCCGCCGGGCGCGGCGGTGCCGCCGTCGACTCGGCGCGACCGGCGGCGAACGACCAGCGCGGGTGGAGCGTGGCCGCGTCGAGCTGCACGTCGATCGTGAGCACGCCGCGACTCCACGACAGCACGGCGGGAACGCATCCACGCGCCGAGCGCAGCTCGAGCATCACACCGGATGGATCGCGCCAGCGCAGCACGAACGGCGTGGATTCGGTCGTGACCGCGCGCTGCTGCACCTCGCGCCACCGGCAGAACCGATCCAGGTGGTGCGGCCGTCCGGCGCAATGCGCGCTGAAGCGGATGGCGCACCGGCGAATCGACGCGGCGTGTTCGGCGGTCGCTGTGAGCGTGACCGGTCGCGATGCCGAGTGCTCCTCCCGGCTCAGGGTGCCTAACACGAGGCCGAAGCGGAGCACGTCGTCGACGCTGGACCACCGTGCGGCGCCGCTGGGCGTCCACGTGCTCGGCGAGCCGTGGGCGACCGATCCGACGTATTCGACCGTCGGGATGCCCAACGTCAACGGCGCGCATGGGCTGTTCGGTTCGAACGCCTGGACGATAGTCGACGCGGTCACGACGCGGCTCCCGAGTGCAGCCGCGCATCGGACGCGGCGGTGCGGCCGCCAGCGCCTAACGGAGAGGCGGCGCGCCGGCCGGCCTCGGCGAACGCGATCTCGTATTCGCGACGCACCGGCGGTTGGTCGTATCGCGGCGGGTCGGACAGGCAGCTGAACAAGCCGCCCAGGACGCCGCCTGCGTGTTGCAGCGGCGCGATGGACGCCGGGTGCGCCACACACTCGAGCACATCCACGCCCACCCCGTACACGAAGTCCAGCCAGAATCTGACCGAGTCGGCGACGGTAGGCGTGGCATGCCGCTTCCAGATGAAGTAGCGATTGCGCACCTCCATGCGCCCCTTCTTGGCGGCGTTAGGCCGGCCTTGCGGCGCATGATTGTGCGAAACATGCGCATCGCCGCACCAGAGGAGCGTCCAGTCGCGGGCAATGCGCAGCGACATCTCGAGATCTTCGCCCTGCGCGTACCCGCTGAAATAGAGGGAGAAGCGCTGCCGGTCGAGCACGGCGCGCCGGTAGGCGACCGCGCCGCCCGGGACGACCTGCACGCGGCGCGTGCCGGTGAAGCGCTCGACGTGGGTGATGGGAAGCGACACGCCGCTGTTCAGATACGACCCCGGAGCCGCTCGTTGGGCGAGCCTGAGCGCGAATCGCATGCGCCAGCGCCACGACAACGTACCGCCCATGTTGTTGACGATGGCTCCCGCCACGGCACCGACGCGTCCAGTCGTATCGCGCGCGAAGACATCGCGAATAGCCTGGAAATAGCCTGCTTCCGGGACACAATCATCGTCCAGGAAGAACACGAACGCGCCGGTCGACGCATCCACGCCCACGTTCCGTTGCAGCGTCAGGCCGGCTGGGCTTCGCACATACGAGAGGTCGAAGCGCGGACTATTGCGCGCGATCCATGTCTCGAGCGCCTCGTCCGTCGCTCCGCCACGCGACCCATCCACGACTGTCACGTCGGCCGGTGTGTCGGCGAGCAGGAGCAACGCATCGAGCAACGTCGTGATGGCCTCCGGCCGCTCGTAGGTGGGGACCACGAGGGAGCAGTCCGTTAGGCCGCCGACGGTCGTCGCCGTGGCCCGCCATCCGCTGAGTCGCTGCATCGGAAATGCCTGCGCCGGCGATGTCACGCGGCAGAACCGGCCCGCATCGGCTGTTCGAGCGCGAGCATGAGGCGATCGATGATTCCATCCCACGCGAACTGCGACGCGATGCGACGCCGGCCGGCTTCGCCCAAACGGCGGCGGAGCACCTCGTCCTGGATGACGCGACGCAAGTGCTCGGCGTGCGTATCGACGTCACCCACCGCGCCGGCGAGCGCTGTTTCGCCCTCTGCGATCACACCACGAATGCCTTTCGCGCGCGTCGTCACGACCGGCATCCCGGTGGCCATCGCTTCGCCGACGACGATGCCGTATCCCTCGAGGTGGCTGGGAAAGAAGAACACGTCCCCGGCCACGAAGTAGTCCGGCATCTCCTCGTACGGTACGCCGGCCAGGTGCCTAACGCGCGCGTCCGTTGCGACGAGCTCGGTGACGAGGGCGGCTTGTTGCTCCTCCACCGGCTTGCCGATGATGAGCAGGCGTGCACCCGGCGTGCCGGCGATCTTCCGCCACGCGGCAACGAGGTCACGCACGCCCTTGCGGCGCGAGAGGACGCCGACGTACAGCACGAGCACCTCGTCGGGACCAATGCCTAACCGTGAGCGAACGGCGGCGCGGCGCGGGCGCGCGCGATCGAAGCGCGACCCGTCGATGCCCATGGGCACGATGATCGTCCGGTCGTGATCGACCCGCGGGCATACGCGCACGAGGTCATCTCGCGTGTCGGGCGACAAGCACGTGATCAGGTCGCACCGGGTTGGGAGCCACCGATCGACGAGCCGCCAGAACGGCCGATCCTCGAGATGAAGGTACGATCCCCAGATGCGGTGTCCGGCGCTCGCTGTTACCGCGCCGACGCCAACGGAGTACGGACTGTTGAACCGGATCCAATCGACGGGCGGCAACCGCTTGAGCAACTGTCGCAGATCGAGCGCCACATCCATGTTCCCGATGTACGGCAGCTTCTTGCGCAGGCGGCGGCGCCACGTATGCGGCGTGAAGTTGGGATGCTCGACGACCGGCTCGCCGTGCTCGACCAGCAAGTGGACATCGACGCCGCGATCGGCGATACGCGTGAGAAACTCGCGATCGGTGATCGTGCCGCCGAGGACGGACTTGGGCGAGAGCCCGGTCTGCACCGCAACGATGCGCATGATGCGTCGATGGCGATCAGGCCGCGCGCGCCCGCGCGATGACCGGCGCGTGCTCGTTGACCCAGGCGACGAGCTGCTCCATGCCTGCCCGGACGCCGGTGCGAGGTGCCCAACCCAGTTCCTCGGTCGCCTTGCGATTGTCACTGTAGAAGACGCGCTGGTCGCCGGGCCGCCAGTCCGCAAACGTCCGCGGGACCGACCGTCCTAACTGGCGCTCGAGCTCGCCCAACACCTCGAGCACGCTCGCGCGATTGGCTGGGCCGCCGCCGGCGTTATAGATCGAGCCGGCCTTGCCACGCTCGAGACACAAGTCGTAGAGGCCGAGGAGGTCGTCGACCCAGAGGAGATCGCGCACCTGCTTGCCGTCGCCATAGATCGCGGTTGGTAGTCCGAGGACAGACGCGATGGTGAACCAGGCCACCCAGCCTTGGTCTTCGACGCCGAATTGGCGCGTCCCGTAGATGCACGACTGGCGAACGACGAACGAGCGCAGCCCGTAGATGCGCGAGTAATCGCGGACGTACTGGTCCGCGGCGCCCTTCGAGCAGCCGTACGGCGAGTGGAAATCCAACGGCTCTGCTTCGCTCACGCCGCTGGGCAACGACGCGAAGTCGTAGCGGCCGTCGCGCTCGATCACGTCGTGGTGCTCGAGGCCGCCGTACACCTTGTTCGTGGATGCGTACACGAAACCCGCGTCCGGCGCGTGGCGCCGCACGGCCTCGAGCACGTTGAAGGTGCCTAACGCATTGACCTCGAAGTCGTGGCGCGGATCGGTGACCGAGGTCGTGACCGCAACCTGCGCCGCGAGGTGGAGCACGGCGTCCACGGCGCCGGTCTTGGCGAACGCGCGATCGAGGTCCGCCGGTTGCCGCACGTCGCCGCGGATGCACCGCAGGTCGCCGCCGCGTTGCAGGTGGTCCCAGTTGATGTCACTGCCGCGCCGCGACAGGTCGTCGAACACGGTAACGCGCCACCCGCGCTCCGCGTAGTGGGTCGCCGCATGGCATCCAATGAATCCGGCGCCGCCGGTGATGAGCATTGACTTCGCGTTCGTCACGGTGTGGTCCTCGGTTATTCCCAAGTCGTCGCAGTGCCGGCGGTGGCATGCTCCAGCATCGCAGCCGGTGTGGTATGTCCGGCCGTGCGCAACAGCGCGGCCGTTAGGCGATCGGCGGCGCCTCCATCGGCGCGGCCACATTCGTATTCGACCATCTGTGCGCGCTGCGTCCGATCGCGTCCCGGATCGGTGAGGGCGCTCTCCATGAGCGACCCCAGCTCGCTCCACGATGTCGCGACGCGCAGGCCGCCGCGTTCGACGAGCGGACGATAATGCTCGACGCCGTACTCTTCGTACATGATGCCGCGCGGCGCATCGGGCTCCATCGAGAAGTCGATGCCGATGACGGGACGATCCAGCAGCGCTGCGTCGAGCGTCATGGTGGACGCGACGTTGACGCACATCTCGGCGTGCGCGATCGCGCTCACGAGACGCGCTTGATCGGCCGGCGTAGAGAGCGTCCAGCCGTCTCCATCGGGAGGCGTTTCCCAGGCGGTCTGTACCACGACGTTGGGGAAGACGTCGGTGACTGGACGCCAGCGCTCGCGCGTCTCGAGCGGATGAATCCGCACGACGAGCCACAGATTGCGCAGTGCCGGGACGCGCTGCACGAGCTCGGCCAGCGCGCGCACGAGTAGAGGCTCATCGGGCGCCAATCTGACGAAGCTGGCAGCGTACAGCACGTATCGCGCATCGTCCGGAAGGCCTAACGCTACTAGCGTCTCGGCGCGCGGGCGGCGATAGGCAGGGTCGCGGTGAAAATCGAATTGCGGCGTGCCGGTGACGGTGACGTGGTCGCGCGGCGTCTCAGGATACAGGCGCAAGAGCTGCGCGCGCATGCCCTCGTGCCAGACGAAGTAGTGATCGTACGGCGGAATCACGCTCCGACTCGTGAGGTTGTCGAAGCTCAGAATGGATGTCACGACCGGAATCCCCAGGTCGCGCGCGGCGAGATAGTACGGATACTCGAGGGGCGTGACGCAGAACGTCGACCACACCATGGCCGGCGCCATCCGCGCCAACTGCTCGCGCACCGGCGTGAGGTCGTGTGCCTCGCGGTAGCGCCGTTCAACGAGGCGGCACAGGCGACTCAAGACCGGTTTCCGTTGGGCAACGGCGCCGAGCATCTCGATCCCCGCTGCGCGGGCGCGCTGCAATGGCGTCCAATCGCGCTCGAACCACCGGCGGTAGATCGGATAGCTGGAGATATCGTAGCGGCGATTGAATCCGCTGCGGATCACGGCGTCGAGCATGGCCTTCCCGCGAATCGGCCGCGCAGGCAGCTCGAGCAGCTCGTGGATTTGGCTCGCGGCGGCGAACCGCGCGGCGGCCGGGTGATCTGCTGACGGCGCGCCGTGGCGCAACACAAGTTGCACGTCGGCGCCGGCCGCGGTGAGCCTGTCCAGCACTCCACCGTAGACGACGTTGCGCACGCTCCAGACGTACGGCAGGAGCGCCGCAATGCGCGGACGATCCGACGAGCGTGTCATCGAGCAGCGTGTCCGGCGTTGGCGGCTGACGGCGTGCTTGACCACTCCGGAAATTCGCGGCCCAGCAGCCCTTCGAGCGCGCGAACGTGCGGCGTGAAGTCGCGCGCCAGCTCCGCGCGGGTCTCAGCCGAGATCCTGAGCCGCTTGCCCGACTGTAGGAACGGCAAGTACGCGGCATTCTTGGCGCGCTGACGGCGCGCCGGATCGGAGACCAGCCGTTCGATCACCCTGGCGCTCGCGTGGTGATACGCGCCGGCGATCGGCCTAACGACGGGCCACCGCGCCCAGCGGCGCGGCACGTTGGTGTCGCCAGCCTCGTTGTGGCGCGTCCCCGCCAAATCGAGGCCGACGTTCGCGTCGACGCCAATAAACCGATACACGGTCTGAAGCGTTTCGCGCGGTGCCGCGCCCATTTGCTCGAGCGTCAACACGAGCAGCCGCTCGCGCGGCACGTGCACCAGGAAATCGCGCATCACGTCGTCGTAGTATCCGCGCGCACGATACGACAGGTGCAGGCGCGCGTACGCGCTGCGCGCCGACCGGTCCGATTCCGCTGCGAGGGCATCGTCGAACGGGAGCGCTTCCCGGCCGTCGCCCTTCGCCAACTCGTCCAAGTAGTGCGACCACGCCCGCTTCACCGGATCGCGGAGGAGCACGATGAACTTCGCATGGGGAAGCAACCGCACCATGCGCTCGTGCGCAGGCCGCCAGAAAAAGAGGTCGGCGCTCTTTTCGCCGATCGCGCGCTGACTGTCGGCTTCCGCGAACAGCGAGGCGTACTGGTCGGCCGAGTGCATGCGCTCCCAGCGTTGCGGGTCCGCGGGGCCGTCGCGCCAGGTTGTCGTCACGAGGATTTCGTCCTCGATGAAGTAGTTCATGTCCTCGCGGGGATGCATGTAGACGTCCGGATGCGCCATCCAATGGCACAGCGCGGTCGTCCCGCTCTTGCGCTCACCCACGATGACAAAACTCGGCAACGGCATGGCGTTCCTCGTGAACCAGTTCAGAGATCGGCTTGCGAACTACCGGCGCGGCGCGCGCACGACGTTGCGCGTGAATAGCGCGGAAGGCGGCATCGCCGCGCCGCTCGTCGTGGCCGCACGCGGATGCACACGGTCGAAGCGCTCGAAGTGCGCCTGTACCATCTCGATGGTGATCGGCTCCACCCATGGGCTTCGCCAGTGGTGGTTCGTGAACTGACGCCAGAATGCGCGCCGCCAGATCCGCAGTGTCACGCGATTCGATATGCCTAACGCGGCCTTGATGCGCGCGCCCGGCCGCCGTTGCGCGGCGTGCCGTCGCTCGGCGCGCAGCACCGCGGCCGACGCGCGCATCACCGCTCGATCCTCTGGGCGCTGCTCCGCTGCCACCAATGCGTGCAGCTGAGCCGCACACCGTTCCGCGGAGCGCCCGTCGATCCGGAAATACACGTCCTCGAGAAACGTGGTGCGTGCCTTGCGTTGCTGCTCGGAGATCGCGGCCTCCGGAGATTCCACCCAGTTGACGAGCGACGCATCGAGCTCGTCGATCGATCGCACGACATGATTCCCTGCCAAGTAGGCCGCCGGCGCCGGCACGCAGTACTTCCCGAACATCACCTCGAACACCGGCTTGCCGAGCATCCACGCTTCGGTGGCAGTGGTCGAGGTGTTGGCCACCAGCGCCGTGCAATGGTGCAGTACGTCGCGAATGCGCGCGTTCGACGCGAGCGCAATGTTAGGCGAGCGCGCGGCGATGGCCGCGTAGGGCGCCGGCGTCTCGGCCGGATGGAGCTTGATGAGGAACCGCCAGTCCGGGTGACGCGCGGCGAGCGCGGTGACCGCGGCGGCCAGATCGTTGAATGCCGTTCCCTCGTCGGCGAGCTGTCCGCGGATCTCCGCCTCCGGTACACCAGACGCGACCGCGCTCGCAACGGTCGTTTCCAGGTCGCGCGTGCGCACGTGATACGTGTTGGTCGCCCACACGATCAACGGTGCGTCGGCATCGGCCGTCGCGAGTTCCGGCGCCAGCGATTCGCGCGGCTCAGCGAGCGCGCGGTACGGCTCGCTGTACGCGTCGAACCGTGGACATCCCACGGTATGAACCGTGGATTCGGGCAGCGCCCGGCTCGAAAGCAGCATGCGGCGCGCGTGATCGCCCCACACGAGACAGGAGTCGACCAGCCGCTCGGACGCGAGGTCCTTCCCGGCGCGCCGCGCCTCGATCTCGGTGGTGTCTTGTGTGAAGCCGACGGTCGGCAAGAGCGCGATCTTCATGCCTAACGACTTGGCCAATCGCGCAACGTGGGCGCGCGTGTCCACTCGATCGAGTACCACGACATCGGGCGCGACGCTGAGCACCGCATCTTCGAGGCTCGGGACGTTGGTGAACGTGGCCTCGTGACCGTGCCGCCGAGCGAGGTGGTACGCGACGAGGGCGTGTCCCTCCAGGTCGCGCTGATAGTTAGGCACCACGAAGAGAAAGCGGTGCGGCGCGATCGACGGCACCGGCGGGCGGATCACTTGCCGCCTCCGGCCGGCGTGCCGGCAACTTCGCGCAGGATCGGCGGGAGGTCATGCTGCGCGGAGATCCGCGCGCCCCGGACGCCGCCGCGCATCGCGCGCTCGGCGAGCAAATCTGAAAAGCGGCGATAGGCGCTGCGACTCGCGGCGAGCTGACGCGATGCGGCGTCGAGCAGCGACTGGCGCACGGTCGGCGCGGAATCCCATGCCTGTTCCATCGCCCGCTCGAGCTGACCGGGCACGTCGTCGGCGGACAGGTCGATCACAATGCATCCGACGCCGAACTGCGCGGCGAGACCCAGCAACTTTTCCCGGAAGTAGTTGGAGCGTGCCAGGCACACGGTCGAAACGCCCTGCGCGAGAGCGAACACCGCGGCGTGGTAGGCACCGGTAACCACAATGCGGCATCGACCGGCCTGCTCGATGAGTGCCTGTGTGGTGTCGAGCGGACGCTCGATAATCGTGGCGCCATCGGCAGCGGCGAGCATGCGCTGGATCGTGCTGACGTCGTCGGATGCCTTGCCGCGCCCGATCGGCAGCGCCGCGAGCGGCGCGTCGTGGTCGGCCGCGAAGGCCGACACGACGCGGCCGATCATGTCGATGTACCGCTCGTCGACATCCGCCGAGCGCGCGACGCGCAGGTTCACGCCCACGCATTCGCCTAACGACTCGGGCCGTTCCGCGTGTGCGAGATCGATCGCATCGTCGCCGGTGACCATCAGGCGCGACGGGTCGACGCCAAGCGCCCGAGCAATCGACGGACCGGCGCGGCCTTCGCGCAGCGCGAACAGATCGAGCGTCGGCAGCACTCGCGCGGCAACACGCGTGAGATCGCGATCGGTGAGCGGACCGAGGCCGTGGCCGAACATCGCGGTTGGGACGCCATGCCGATGCGCGTGCTCCAGTAAGGCCAGTACCGGCAGGGCCCACTTGCGCGCGTGATCGGTGACGCCGCCGGCGCCGCACACGACCACCGCGTCAGCGGAGCGCAGTGCGGTCATGAACGTGCTGAACGCCTCGAGGTCCGCGCTGCCGCGCCCGAGCCGGGCGCGAACGAGCCGTTCGAGCACGGGTGCGCAGTGTCGCCGCATCGCGCCTTCGACTCCGGCCTCGCGAAAGAGCGACGTGCGCTGCAGCACACGATCCGCGCGACCGAGCAGCATGCCGCGCCCGAACCAGAGTTGCCGGCCGTTGTACGGAACCGCGCGTGCGCCCGGGCAGTGGCGGGCGAGCGCAGCGGGATCACGCGTGATCACATCGATCGACGCGGTCGGAAAATGCTCCCGCAGACGCGTCACGGTCACCTGCAGCATCGCTACATCGCCCAGGTTGCCGAGCTCGTAGTCGCCGCAATCGACGAGAATGTGCCGCGGTTCGGCGAGACGATGCATCGTCACAGCTCGACCGGCTCCAGCCGATCCATAGTGGCGCCGCCCATCTGGTACGTCCACAGACGACGATACACGTCACAGCTGCGCATCAATTCTTCGTGAGTGTCGAGACCCACGAGACGCCCGTGCTCGAGCACCATGATGCGATCGGCATGCCGCAGAGTGGACAGACGATGCGCGATGATGAACGTCGTGCGACCCTGCATGAGGCGGTCGAGTGCACTCTGGAAGCGGCGTTCGCTCACGGCATCCAGGCTGCTCGTGGCTTCGTCGAGGAACAACAAGGGCGCGTTCTTGAGCAGCGCCGCGGCGATGCAGATGCGCTGCTTCTGTCCCGTCGAGACGCCGCGCGCATCGCGGGCGCGGCCGAGCATGGTTTCGTACCCGCGTTCCATGCGCTCGATCTCGTCGTGCACATTGGCCGCTTTCGCCGCCTCGATCACCTCGGCCATCGACGCGTCGGGTCGCGAGATGCGAATGTTGTTCGCGATCGTGTCGAGGAAGAGGAACGGCTCTTGGAGTACGATCGCACTTTGGTCCATCAAGTCGGCGTGCTTGATGTTGCGCAGGTCGACGCCGTCGAATGTGATCCGGCCGCTGTTGGGGTCGTAGAGCCGGAGCATGAGCGCCACGAGCGTCGTCTTGCCCGCGCCCGATGGTCCGACGATGCCGATGGTCTCGCCGCGATGGAACGTGGCGTTGATCGAGTCGAGCACCAGGTGGCCGTCGTACGCGAAACTCACGTCGTCGAGCACCATGCGATCCGGCGCATGGTGCAGCGCGTGCGCGCCCGGAGCATCGGGCAGCTCGGCCTTGAGCTCGAGGATGGTGCGTGTGCGCTCGAGATTCGGAATCACCTTGCGCACGGAGCCGTACACCGTGAGCAGGTTGAGGACCGGCGCGTACACCGCCATCACGGCGATGAGAAGACTGAGCAGCGACTGCCAGCTCAGTGCACCGGCGGCGACGTCGCGCCCGCCGACGATGAGCACGGCCACGAGCCCAACGCCCGACACGGACTCGAGCAGCAGCCGCGCGAGATTGCTCGCGTCCGCCTGCCTAACGACGTGGTGGAACAGGTCGTGGCCGATCGCATCGGCGCGCTCGAGCACCCGCGACTCGCCACGGTTGACCTTGATCACGCGCACGCCGGACGACACCTGGAGGAAGCTGTCGAACAGCGTGGCCATCGCGCTCCGCTCGAAGCTCGCCGCTTTCGTGATCCGCTGGCCGAGGAAGTACACCGGCAGCATGCCTAACGGCACCGCCACGAGTCCGATGACCGCGAGCTTGGGGCTCAACACCCAGGCGACGACGGCCAACCCCGCGAGGCGCGAGAAGGCGAGCAGGATGATGCTCAGATCGAGCGTGACCGTGCGAATACCCTTGAGGTCGTCGTACGACGACATCACCAGGTCGCCCTGGCTGCTGCGGTCGAAGAAGCGCACGGACAACGTGAGCAGCTTGCGCAACACATCGCGCATCGAGTCGATTTCGACGCGGTGCGCGAGCCGGACCGACACCTGTTCGCCCACGTACGTCATGGCGACTCGGATCGTCCACAGCGCGAGGATCACGCCGGCGCCTCCGAGCAACAACTGCGCGCTCCCGCCGTTCCCCTCGCCGAACATCATGAGGACCTTGCGGAGCGCCCACACGATGAGACCCTGCATCGTGCCCTGCGAGATCGTCGCCCCGAGGAGCAGCGCGGCCATGAACGGGTGCGCGCGCAACGAGCGCACGCCCACGCGCAGCGCGCCGAGGAACGTGTACGGCTTCGCGGTGGTCGTCGTCATGCCGGCCGGACCGGTTCACGCATTCGCTGCTCGATCATCGTGCTTACGCCTGAGCGCCCGCATTGGGCGCGGTGGCAGCGGGGCTGTTCCCGTTGACGCGACGCAACCGCTTGATGAGCGGGAGCTCGCTGTCGTACACGCGCTTGTTGCCGTCGCCTAACGACTCTTCCACGGCACGGATGTCGCGCACCAGGCGCTGCACGCCCTGCGGCTCGACGCTCGCGGCCTGATCGCTGCCCCACATCGCGCGGTCGAGCGTGATGTGCCGCTCGACGATGCACGCGCCGAGCACCACCGACGCCACCGTCGGTACCAATCCGACTTCGTGACCCGAGTAGCCCACCGGCACGTCGTACCGCTCCTTCAACGCGGGCACGCAGCGGAGATTGAGCTCGTCCATCTTCGCCGGATACGAGCTGGTCGAGTGCATGAGGATCAGGTCATCCGTGCCCAACACCTCGACCGCGTGGTCGATCTGCTCGACGGTGCTCATGCCGGTGGACAGAATGATCGGGCGGCCGTACTGCCGGTGATGGCGCAGCAAGTTGTCGTCGGTTAGGCAAGCGGACGCGATCTTGTAGCAGGGCGGCGCGAACGCCTCGACGAAGTCCACCGACGCCTCGTCCCAACACGAGGCGAACCACGCCAGCCGCTGCTTCCGCGCGTACGCATCGATCTCCTCGTAGTCGGGGCGCGCAAACTCCACGCGATGCCGGTACTCGAGGTAGGTCATGATGCCCCACGGCGTCTCGCGCATGAGGTTGCGCTGCTCCGGCGGTACGCAGAGCTCCGGCGTGCGTTTCTGGAACTTCGCCGCGTCGCACCCGTAGCGCTTTGCGGTCGCCATGAGTTGGCGCGCGATGTCGACGTCTCCGTTGTGGTTGATGCCGATTTCCGCCACCACGTAGCACGGCTCGCCGTCGCCCACGAGACGATCGCCGATCTTCACTGTCGATGTCATCGCACTCCTCCTCGGGTCGACGCGGGCGCGTCGTGCGACATTGCGTCGCGCGGTGCCCGCGTCGTCAGTATCCAGTCCACCACCTCACGCACGGCGCCGGACCCACCGGGGCGCGTCGTCACCAAACGCGCGGCCGCCCGGACTTCGGGCTCCGCATCGGCGACGGCGATCGGCAGCCCAACCCAGCGCAGACAGGCCAGGTCGTTCACGTCATTTCCCACGTAGGCGACTTCGTTGGGGCCGACGCCAAGCTTGGCGGCAATCGACGTCAACGCCGCGACTTTGTCATCGCAGGCGTCGGTGCAGTCGATGCCGAGCTTGCGGCAGCGCGCGGCGACCACGGGATTGGTTTCGGTGGAAATCACGACCACCGGCACACCAGCCTCGCGAAGTCGCGCGATGCCCCAGCCGTCGCCGCGGTGACACGCCACGGCTTCCTCACCGGACTGGCTCACCAGCACACGGTTGTCCGTTAGGACGCCGTCGAAGTCGAGCGCGAGCAGACGCACGCGACCGAGCTCCGCCGCGCTCGCTGGCGCGCGCCGGCGCGACAGCAGATGCTCCACCAGCTCGAGATCCGACGGCGTGTCCACCTGCACCGACTCCGCCGCGTCCATGAAATGCACGGCAATCCTGCCGCCTAACCGATTGCCGAGGTCGCGCAGAACCCACGGCCGGCAGACGTAGATCGATCCGTTCTCGACGACGTCTTCGGGCGCATCCTGGCGGCGCTGGCGATTGCGGTAGTCGTACGTCTCGGAGCGCCACTCGCTGCCTCCGCGCTCGCGCCGCCACACGAAGCCGTGCATCGGGCAAGCGGAAAACAGCGAGTCCGCCTCTTCGTCGAGCAGCGTACGAATAGCTATCGAGATGTCGTCGGCGCGACGCAGCGGAGACGTGGCCTGGAGGAACACCACGAGATCGGGATCGTAGCCTTCGGTATCACGCAGATGGTCGAGCGCGTGGATGAGCGCAGACTCGCTCGTCGCCGTATCGCCGCTGATCTCCGCGGGACGAACGATCGACTCGGCGCCGCATTCGTGCGCGACGCGCGCGATCATGGGATCGTCCGTCGATACAACAATGCGATTGATCTCTGGCGTCGCACGGGCGTGCGCGATGCTGTACGACAGCAGCGGATGACCGGCTAGCAGGCGGATGTTCTTCCGGGGTACGCCTTTCGATCCGCCGCGAGCGGGGATAATGGCCAGACAGTTCATCGCGTGCTCACCGAAGATCCAGTGCGAAGACATCCTTCATGCATGAGGCTGCCACGATCAAACAACGGTGCTTCATCTCTTGTGATGCCATCCGCGGTTTTCAGGATAGCGCGGTACGGCGATACGTACCGAGCCGAGACCGTCTCCTACTGCGAGTCGCGTCGGTGTGCGCGCTGTGGCAGGGGCAAGATGCGGGCACGAGAAGGCAGCCAACCACCTGCTGCGACGCGTCAAATCATCTCGTTGCTGCATAACGGCTTACGCAGATAACCATCCATGCCCGCAGCACCATTGCGCCGACGGTCGCCCTGCTGCCTGTTGCGACGAATCAACACCGCTGCAAGGGTTCGTCGATACGCTGTCAGCGCCGTGCCACCAGCATCAAGCCGGTTGCCGGCGCGCGGCGCTCCGGTGCTCGCTCGGCCCTCGGGTCGCTTTTCTCGCCGGCTCGACGCTGGCACCCGGCGCTTCGAGTCGGACAACCCCACGGCGCTGCAGCTCCTCGATCGTTGCCCGTGCCGCTTCGAACGAAATGCCGCATTCCGATGCGATGCGCGCGATCGACCGCGTACCGTCGATGAGGAACAGAATGTCGAAGAGGGCCTTGTTGCCCTCCGGATTCGTGTAGAAGTCGATGTGGACACCGAAGCGCGAGCAGAAGACTTCGCCCTTGTAGTTGTTGACCGGCACGACGTTCGACTCGAGCGCATCGATCATGCGCAACACGAGATCGCGCGACTCGGCGAGGCGTGCGTTAGACGTGATCCTGGGTGTGTCGTTCGAGCTGTGATAGCCGCGGTAGGGCCAGTCCGGCGAATCCGGACGCAGCACGCGCGAGAGCGACAACATCGGGACGCGCACGCCTGGTGCGTTGTACTGCCGCTCGTCGTTGCCGATCACGGTGCGAAATGCGCCCGTCCAACCCTCTGGATCGCCGGCACGAAGCGCAGCCGTGAAGCAATCGTCGACCTCGGTGGTGCCGGTGAACGAGAGCTGCAGCGCATGCGGATGGTCCAGCCCGAGCATCTCGAGGAACAATCCACCCTTGAGATGCGGGATCAGATCTTCGTTGCGACTCAGGTACGCGACTGAACCGATGGTCTCCGGAATGATGACGAAGCGATACGTGTAGCGCAGATTGCGACGCGCCAGGAGCGCGCGCATGACATCGATGCCGACGACGACGCCGGTGAGGTCGTCGTTCACCATGCCCGGGTGGCACAGGTGCGCGCACAGCACGATGGTCTCATCGCTCGCGCCATGTGCGATCACTTCGCCGGCTTTGAGTGTGCCGTAGCTGAAGCTGGTGTCGATGACGACGCGATACTCGGCGTCCGTCAGCGAATCGCGCAGCGTCTTGCTGCAGCAGAGACCCCAGTCGCGCTCGTAATACTTGAAGATGAACGGCACGGCGTCGGGCTGCTTCTCGTCCACGTGGAGGTGTCTGAGCAGCTCGTCGCGCGACACGATGCCGCTGTGCGGCAGCGAATACGAGACGACGTGCAGCGGGTGGTCGCTGTACGAAAAGAGGCGGCGTCCGTCGAGCGTCTCGAGATACGCCTCGTGACACGCCCACTTCTCGGGCACGATCCAACTCCAGCACTCGCTGCCGGTGGGATACTCGTGCACCGTCATCGGCACTTGTGTGGCCAGCGCTTGGAGCGCGGCGTCGTAGCCGTCGGAAATGATGTCGCGCGGCACGCGCCAGAGCGCGTCGATCATCTGCGGAATGGTTGC
>Ga0070681_10001896_pt1 | contig 18871 bp, 13 predicted proteins | sample KBSC83BmetaG_FD_65650 | JGI IMG/M metagenome (GOLD analysis project Ga0070681, IMG submission 65650) | Corn rhizosphere microbial communities from Kellogg Biological Station, Michigan, USA - KBS C8-3B metaG | ecosystem: Host-associated > Plants > Roots > Rhizosphere | place: USA: Michigan... | reverse complement strand
GTCCCTGTCGGCATCGGTCATCTGCAGGCTGTCCTTGCGCAACAACTCCGTCACCGACACGTCCACGAGAACCCGGGCATCCTGCAGAATCCGCTGCACCATCGGGACGCCAACCTCGTAACCTCCCTTGGCGTCGAAATACACCTTATCTATCGTTCCGCCCGTGGTGAAAATCGCTATCTGCATGACACCCGTACTGCGCAGAGGTCCCGTCCGCCTGCCATCCCAGCTACATTGCCACCGGTTTCACCGCCTCGGCAAGCGCACGCAGCAGCGCGGCCCCATCGCCTTGCCACGCACTGCCGTGCATGCAGGCGAGCGTCCCCGGGCGCAGTTGCGCCAACTTGCCGATGCGCTCAGCGGTATCCGGCGCGTGCGAGAAGTAATCCATGGGACGGCGAAACGCTTCGCTCGGCCCCAGAATATCCGCTTCCGTCAGCGGCGGATTCTTGGTTCCGCCCTGTGTGAAGAGGTCCCCACAGAACAGCGTCCGGGTCTTCTCTTCCATCAACAATCCGCTCTCCCACCCATGAGGCAGGTGAGGCGTATCGAACCAACGCACGGTGTGCTCACCCAGATTGAGCGTCTCACCATCCTTCAGCACCCGTGCCGGGCGATCGGCCAGGTCGTTCACCGAGACGAGCCCGGCGATGGTGCTGCACAACGGCGCTGCTTGCGGCGCCACGGCCAGCCACTCGTTCAGCGAGCCACACTCATCCGCCTCGACATGCGAGAAGGATACATAGCGCAGACGCTCCGGTGGAATCACGCTGGCCACCGCTTCGCGCACCAGCGGAAACATTTTCCGCAGCCCCGTATGAAACAGCAGCGGCTGCTCATCGACGATCAGATACTGATTGAACGAGAAGCCCCCGATATCCATGGGCACTGGCGTGTTGATGCGGAAAATCCCTGCCGCGATTTCGTGAACGTTGGTCCCGGATTGCGCGTTCGTGACGGTCATGGCGGTTCCCCTCTTCAGGCAGGCTTCAAATCTGCCTGAATCTACCAGCAAACGCGCGGGCTCGCGGCAAGCAAATCCCGGCGTCCCCTGAAGTGAGGCTCGATCTGGGCCTGCAGCAGCGCGGTTTCCGCAGGTCGAAAGGCTCTCCAACCTGGGCTATCCTCAACCCACAACGCCTGATTCGATAAAGGGGGGAAAATCATGGGACGACGAGTCGCCGCGATCGCGGTTGCCTGCATTCTCGCGCCAGGACTGGCGAACGCCGCTACACAGTCCGAGTGCAATCACGACCGCGCCTGCCTGGCTGATGTGATGACCGCCTATCTGCAGGCATTGATGCAGCACGACGCGGCGCGCCTGCCGACGACGCGCAACGTCAAATACACCGAAAACGGCGTTCGCATCACCATGGGCGATGGACTTTGGCAAACCGCCGCGCAGCTGCCCACCTATCGTGTGGACATCATCGATGAGGAAGCCGGACAGGTGGGCCTGCTCGGCCGGATCAGTGAAAACGGCAACAACAACTGGTTTGCCGTACGCCTGAAGGTGGAGCCCGATCGCAAGGTCTCGCAGATCGAAGCGCTGATCAATCGCAGCATCAGCGCCGGACCCGGCGGCCCGCCCGGCGGCGCCAACCGCGGCAACACCGAGCCGCATCCGCTGATGGCGCAGGTCATTCCCGAGAGCAAGCGGGCCAGTCGCGCCGAGCTGGCCAAGGCCGGAGACCTCTACTTCAGCGGCCTGGACGAAGAAGACAGCGGCAAGAACGTACCGTTTTCACCCGAGTGCCAACGCCGCGAGAACGGCACGGTGACGGCCAACAATCCCGAGGCGGCCAAGGGTTCCATGCAGTGGCTGGGCTGCAAGGACCAGTTCGATACCGGATTCTCCGTCATCGTCACTGACATCCGCGAGCGGCGCTTCGAAGTGGTCGATCGCACGAAGGGTCTCGCGTTCGGCTGGGCCTATTTCGACCACAACGGCTCGGTCGCCAAATTCTCACGCACGCTCGATCACGCGCAGGCGGATGTGGCCCCCACATTTCGCCAGCCGATCACGTTCTACATCGCCGAGGTCTTCAAGGTCATGGACGGCAAGATCCGCCAGATCGAAGCCGTTCTGACCACCGTGCCCTACCAGATGGAATCGAGCTGGTAAGGAGGGCCGGCGGGTGTTTACCGCACCATCGCGCCGTTGTCGTCCGCCTGCGGCGACGGCCGGTCCGGATTCTGATTGATGCTGATCGTATGAACGTTGCTGAGCTTGCCGTTTACCAGACGGAAGGTGTGTGAATCCGGCATGCCGGTGGTGCTGTTGCCGAACCGGCAGAACACGTTGATGACACCCTGCTCCTCATCCACCACGTAGTCGCGATTGACGATGTAGAGCACGCCGGCCGGAATGCCCACCTCGCAGGTGGCATTCGGATCGGCACTGCGGTTGCTGTAGGCGCCGCCTTCGAGCCGCGCGCACGGCCGGCCCCACGGCGTTTTCACGAACTTGTCGGAAAACAGGTCGAGATAGCTGTTAGCCGCATTGATGAGTTCCTGCATCGATGCGCGCGCGGCGGCCGGCGGCTCCTTCCAGTCCTCCTGGCTCGAATACTTGAGATAGGAGTTGGCGTTGAACAGCCAGTCCCCTTTCTGCGAAACGAGGCTGTCGATCGCCGTGATCTTCCCGCCGTCCACACTCAGGCGGGTGCCGATCACGTACTGGTGGTCGCCCTTGGTGACGATCACTTCGGAAAACGTCCGGCAGCGCTGCTTATCGAAGAAGCTGCGCGACAGGGCGACCGGCAAGGCGGTATTCCACATCCCCTTGTCGGCCGCGACTTCTTTCATGTTCTCCAGGTACTTCACCTTGTCGGCGAAGGCCATCTTCGTACGATCGCCGGCCTGTTGGGCGGCGAGGTAGGTGTCCACGGCGGCCTTGAGCGACTCGCGCGTGCAATTCGTTCGCGGGGCCACCTGGGCGGCCGAACCGTGGTCAGGTTGTTGCTGTTGTTGTGCCTGGACCGGCGCCAGGGCGACGACACTGCACAACGCGGCAAGCGAGACGACGATCTTGTGAGCGGACATGGCTACCCCCTTGATTCCGATTCGACGATCCCTGAAGCGCCCAACGGGCGTCACTTCTTCGAGGCGCCCGATTGTGCCCGGCACGGGATCCGGACGCCAGTCACAACACCGCGTGACGGTTTGGGTCACTATGAAACCATGGATGGGAGAAGCATCGCGTTGGTTGCGCTGGCTGCCGCAGGCCTGTGGCAAGCCGTGCATGCATGGCGAGTGCGCCCGGTTCACCCACAGGACGGCATCCTGGCTCCGGATGAACCGAAGCAGGCGCCGCTGGAGCATGCGACCCCCATTGCCCAGGGTCATTGGACGCTGACACCCCGGGCCGAGTACGACATCACCGCCCGCATCCTGAGCCGGGAAGACTACTCGTTTGACTCGTTGGCGGGTCTCATCCCGGAGGACCTCGCTCTCGGCTGGGGAGCGATGTCGGATAACCGGATACTCGCCGATTTCAAGATCTCACAAGGGGCGCGCTTCTACGGCTGGCGGGCGAGCGCACTGCCTATTCCGGCGCAGGAAGTGATCGAGCACAGCGCCAACACTCACGTCATCCCTGCCGATTCCGTCGTGCGTTCACAACTGGCGCGCCTGCGCACAGGACAGGTCGTTCACCTGAGCGGGGTGCTGGTTGACGCAGTACGCGACGACGGAGCGTACATTCGTACCTCACTTACCCGTACCGACAGCGGGGCGGGCGCCTGTGAAGTGATGCTCGTCGAGCACGTATTTCAGATCACTGGGGATGCGCAATAGCCGCCTTGTAAGCCGTTTCTCCCACGAACGCCCGCGAACGCGGATGCCAGATCCAACAGCCCCGCCGCCAGCCCCCGAGAACGGTGCTTGGTTTCAGAGCTTGGAAACGACCTCGGCGCCGAGCGTCTTCTCCATCGCCTCCACCTGCGCAACTGGCAACTTGGCGTATACCGCAACCTTCAACGCGAGCCCTTGCTTCTTGATGTGAAGGGCAGCCATGTCACCCGTCACCAGGTAATACGCGCTGTCTCCCATTCCACTCACTGGCGTGGTGGAAACGCCCGGATTGCGGCCCGCCTTCATTCCTCCGGCGAACATATCGAGGCTCTCAAACGAGACGGTAACGATTTTGACACCTTGGGGACCAGGGTGGGTCACCGTCCAGGTACACGTCTTTCGGAAAGTCGGCATCAGATACGTGCCGTCACCGACAGGAGTATTTGTGGCGGCGCTTACCTGAGCCGGGGTGAGAAGCGAGCAGGCTTCGTCACCGGCCTCGGGCCCCGCCGAGACCGCGCCCGAAGCGCCCGCAGTGAAGAGAGCGATCAGGCATAGGACCCGTCGCGCCGCGCCTCGCCCTTCCGGGGCCGCCTTTCGGGCGTCATCAAGGATTCTGGAGAGCAAGGTGTTGGCCTCCCACAGCTTTGGCAGCGCATTCTACGGGGATGCGCGGCCCGAGGGTCAACGTTTGACGTAACCCACGGAAAATCGTAAGCCAGCGGCCAAGTCACGGCTGTAGCCCGGCCGCAACTCCTGCTAAATACGCACGACCCAGGACGCCGCCGACGAGTGGTTCGGCTAGATAATCGACGCTCCGCCATCCACTACGAGCGTTTGCCCGGTTATATGACCGCCGGCGTCCGACGCGAGAAGCAGAGCTGTCCCCATGAGATCCGTGTCACCTCCCAACTTCCCAAGCGGAGTCTGACGCAAAATCTCCTCGCGGTGCTGCTCGAGGATCGCCTTTGTCATTTTGGACGGGAAGTAACCTGGAGCGATCGCATTCACCCGAATATTCCTTGATCCCCATTCCGCGGCCAGCGCCCGCGTCATGCTGATGACCGCGCCCTTGGCAGCGTTGTACGCCACCGTACCCGGACGATCAGGCAGGTGCCCCAACAATCCCTCGACCGAAGCAACGTTGACCACCGAACCGCGGCCCTGCTTCAAGAAAGCACCGCGCGCGACCGCCTGCGTCAACAGGAACAGTCCCGTCACATTCAGGTCGATCACCTTGTTCCAACCGTCCAGGGGATAATCCTCCGCGGGCGCTCCCCAGGTTGCGCCCGCATTGTTCACGAGAATATCGATTCGGCCAAAACGCTTCAGGACCCATTCGGTCAGGCCGGCAGCGGCCTCAGGGGTGCCCAGGTTGGCTGCAAAGCCAACAGCCGTACGGCCATCGGCATTGAGCCGCTCAACCGCGGCATCGAGATCCGCCTGCTTGCGCGCAACGAGTACCAGCGACGCGCCGAATTCGCCGAGCGCCTTCGCGATCTGCAGACCCAGCCCTCGCGACCCGCCGGTGACGATCGCCACCCGGCCGGTCAGATCGAACAAGCGCCCCAGCGTGTCAACAGCAACCATGGGATTGACCCTCCAGGAACTCTGACTGCCAGCGCCTCGATACTAGCCGAGTCCCGTATCAGCGGCTGCGTCGCGCGGTCGACTCCCGAATCACCAAGCGGTAGGGCAGCCGCTTCGATCTCGCGCCGTTGCCGTTTTTCAACGACTGTAGCAGCAGGTCAGTCGCCGACCACGCGAGGTCGTAGCTCGGCTGATGCACTGTCGTCAGCCGTGGCCAAGCGACGCGTGCGATGTAAGTGTCGTCGTAGCCCGCCACCGAAAGCGACTGCGGGACTTGGATTCCCAACTCATGAGCCGCCATCAGCACGCCCGCGGCCATGTCGTCATTCGAGGCAAAAATCGCGGTCGGCGGCTTCGGCAAGGTCAGCAACTCGCGACCCGCGCCCAGTCCTGACTCGAACACGAAGTGGCCCTGCTTCACGTACGCCGCGTCGAACGGGATGCGATGCTCCTTGAGCGCGGCCTTGTAGCCTCGCAACCGCAAGCCACTGACGAAGTGCGTGGGATGGCCCGAAATGAAGCCAATCTTCGTATGGCCGAGCTCTATGAAATGCTCTGTCATTTCGAGCGCGGCGCGCTCGTCGTCCATGTCGACGTACGGGGAGCGGTGGTCCAGATCGTCTGGGGAAATCCGAACGAACGGCAGCTTGCGCCGATCGAGCGCCCGAATCAGTTCCGCCGACTGCGACAGCGGCGGACACACCACCAGACCGTCGACATGCGTCTGGTCCACCAGGCCGATGATGTCCCGGATCAGCTCGTCATCCTGGCCGCTGCACTGATGGACGAACAGTCGGAACTTCTCCTGCCGGCAACGCGCCATCGCTCCCTGCTGAACATCGACAACGTAGTTGGCGCTAGGGTTTTCATACACGAGGCCGATGAGGTATGAGCGGTGCCCAGCGAGGCTACGGGCTGACAGGCTCGGAAAATAGGCGAGCGACTCGACGGCCTCGAGAACCCGGGCCCGCGTCGCTTCCCGCACGTTAGGCTCATCGTTGAGAACGCGCGACACGGTCTTGATCGCGACGCCCGCCGCCTTGGCGACGTCGTGTATGGTTTTGCGCGTCATGCCATCTCTATCGCGCAATCTCGCGGGGACGTTCCAATTAGACCGGCGCCGCGCAATGCCGCGCGATGAAGTCCTCGTGGCCGGGCAAGCTCTCCGCCGCCTGCCGCACCAGTTCCCGCATGCGGCGCAGGGCCGTGACCGTATTGTCCTGGGGTAGCATGTCGACGAGGGGATCGTAGCGTTCGGGTATGAGATTCTGACCCAACATGACCGCCAGCCAGCTGTCCTCGGAAAAGAGCTCGTCCTGGTAGCGCACCAGGCGTCCGCGCCGGCGAAACAGATCCATCTTGCGAGTCAGGCTCTGCGGCACCTCCATGCTCCCGCAGTGCCGCCAGAAAGGAGAATCGTCGCGCTGCGTGAGCTTGTAATGCAGGATGATGAAGTCGCGGATCTGCTCCATCTGCAGGTCGGTGAGCCGGTTGTATTCCTCCACTTCGATGGCGTTGCAGGTGCGATCGGGGAACAGGGACAGCAGCCGTGCAATTCCGCTTTGAATGAGGTAGATGCTCGTTGATTCGAGAGGCTCCAGAAATCCCGAGGCGAGACCCAGCGCCACGACGTTGCGGCTCCAGGCTTTGCGCCGGCGGCCCGTGACGAACTTCAGCGGCCGCGGATCCGCTAACGCCTTGCCGTCCAGATTCTTCAGTACCGTTGCCGCCGCCTCATCGTCGCTGATGAAGCGGCTGCAATAGACGTGACCGTTGCCAATGCGATGCTGCAGCGGAATGCGCCACTGCCATCCGGCGGTATGCGCTGTGCAGCGCGTATACGGGAGCAGCGGTTTCACACTCTCGCACGGCACTGCCACGGCACGGTCGCAGGGTAACCAGTGCGACCAGTCATCGTATCCGGTGTGCAGAGTCTGCTCGATCAACAGACCCCGGAATCCCGAGCAATCGATGAACAGGTCCCCCGCCACGCTCTGACCGTCGGCGAGCACCACCGACTCGATGAAACCATCCGGCTCACGCTGGCGCACTTCGACGATCTTCCCCTCTACCCGCTTGACGCCACGCGCTTCGGAGTAGTTCCGCAGGAAGCGCCCATACAGCGACGCATCGAAGTGATAGGCGTACGCGAAGCTGTTCATCACCGTGCCGGGCTCCGGATTCGGGTGATAGAAACGATTCAGCTTCGCCGCCATGGCGGTGACGTTGTATTCGGAGATGGGAGCCGCCAGCCCCAGCGGGTGGTATTTCAGCCAGAACTGATGGAACGAGATGGCCTCCATGCTGCGGCCGAAGGAGCCGAACGGATGCAGGTAGACATCGCCCAGGCGGCCCCAATTGACGAACTCGATCCCGAGCTTGTAGGTACCCTGGGAGGCGCGGAGCATCTCGCGCTCATCGACTCCCAGCATGTTGTTGTAGGTTTGGATGGGCGGAATGGTGGCCTCGCCGACGCCGACGATGCCGATCTCATCCGACTCGACCACCGTGATGGAGGTAGTGCCATTCCTGTGCACTCTGCACAGTGCGGCCGCTGCCATCCATCCGGCAGTGCCGCCGCCGACGATGACCACATTGCGGATCGCCATCGCCGTATCAGGCATGACTCGTTGCTCCAAGTCCGTTCTGTTGAATGTACGCAGCGTGCGGCGCCATCGAGTCGGCCGCCTGCTCTATGGCCGCTCGCACCCGTGTCAGCTGCTGTCGCACGCTCTCGATGTCGGGACCTTCCGCCAGCGCTTCACAACGCTTCGGCCAGATGCCTTGCCCCAGATAGAGCGCGAGCCAGGCGGTCTCCGGTAGCGGCTCATGATCGTAGCTCACGAGCTTCCCACGGCTCGCGTACTGCGAGATCTTGTGCGCCAAGGGGCCTGGGATCGTGGCCGATGCGCGGCGTCGCCAGAATTCTCCCCCGGTCCGTTGCGCGGTCGCATAGTGCGCGATCGCAAGATCGCGCGCACGCTCCAACTCGTTGCCGACCAGGCGATTGTATTCGCGCGGCTCGACATCGGGCACGCGAGCCGGGAACAGGCTCAGGAGACGTACGATCGTGCTCTGCGTCAGATGCAGAGCCGTCGATTCCAGTGGCTCTATGAAACCCGCCGCGGCGCCGATGGCCACGCAGTTACCCTGCCACGGCGTGACTCGCCGTCCCGACTTCGCCGCACCAAAGGTGAAAGGCGTGGCGGTGCTCTCCCCCATCCACTCGCGCAACGCTCCGGCGGCGGACTCATCATCCAGCAACATCGGGTCGTAAACGTAACTGCACGCGGCGCTTCCCTGCAAGGGCACCCGTGACATCCAGCCAAACGCGGCGGCATCCACCCGAGTCAACGGCGCGCCGAGCTGCTTCTCATCGCACCGTGCCGAGACCTGGCGTGAGCACGGCAACACATCCGACCAGTCCTCGAAGGCGACGCCCAACGCCTCGCCGATGAGCCTGGCCTGCGTGCCGGAGGCGTCCACAAACAAGTCCGCCTCGATGCGCTCACCACTGCCCTCGAGAATCAGGGCAGTGATGCTTCCGGTCTCAGTGAGCAACACTTCGGCGACCGCGCCGTGAGTGATCGATGCGCCGTTACGGCGTGCCACCTCGATGAGCAGCTCGCGGTATCGCGCTCCATCCAGATGCAGCGCGTAGGTCATTGTCGACTGCACCGAGGAGGGATCCTGGCTAGGGCGGGTAAAGCTTCCCGCACGAGCGGCGACTGCGGCTAGACAGTAATCCTCCGGGCGAACCGCGGTGCCTGTCGCGCGCAACCTCGTCAGATACTGATGGAACGCGACGCCGCCCAGGGTTGCGCCGAACTCGCCGCAAGGCTGTATGTATCGGCCGCCCTCGCGCCAGCCGACGAACTGCGTACCCAGTTTGAAGGTGCCCGCGCAAGCTCGGATGAGCTGATCCTCATCCAGCCCGAGCAACGCGTTGAACGCTCTGAGCGGGGGCAGTGTCGACTCAGCGGTCCCGTGCGCGGCGATGGAATCATCGGGAGGCGCGATGACGCGCACCGCAAAGCGGCCGCCACAGGACACGGTCAGCGCAGCCGCCGCCATCCAGGCATCGATGCCATCGCCGACAATGACGACGCTGCGAACGTTGCCGTTGTCAGGCACCTGAGGATTTCCTCATGCCTTGGTGCATCGACGGCGCTGGGCAATATCGACTGATGAATTGCCGATGATCGGGCATCGAGCGGGCCGTTTCGAGCACCGTCCGCCGCAGCGTCTGCAAGTGGCCAGCGAGCCGGTCGTTTGGCACCGCGTCCGCGAACGGATCGTACCGGCGCGGCACCACGCGCTGCCCAACGAAAACGGCGATCCAGCTCGGATCGAGGAAGCAGCCTTCCCGGTAGCTGGCGAGCGTGCCGCGCTCACGAAACAACTCCATTCGATAAGTCAGGGCGTCGGGCAACGGCATCGTGCGGCAGTAGTCCCAGAAGGCCGTGTCCGTCCGCTCGGTCGCGTTGTAATGCAGGATGAGGAAATCGCGCACCCGCTCGTACTCGATATCCATCACCCGGTTGAATTCCAGTGCATCGGCGGGGTCCAGGCGGCCATCGGGAAACAGCTCGATCAGATTCGTGATGGCCAGTTGGATGAGGTGAATGCTCGTCGACTCCAGCGGCTCCAGGAAGCCGCTCGAAAGGCCGATCGCCACGCAATTGCCGAGCCACTGCTTGCGCCGCTTGCCGGTCACAAAGCGCAGCACCCGCGGTTCGGCGAGATGCGGTCCCTCCAGACTACGCATGAGCACTTCGGTAGCAGCGCTCGCATCGATGTAGCGGCTGCAGAACACGTAGCCGTTGCCGACCCGGTGTTGTAGCGGGATGCGCCAGCGCCAGCCGTACTCATCCGCCGTGGCCCGGGTGTAGGGAATCCAGGGACCGACCGTCTCGCAAGGCACAGCGACCGCCGAGTCGCACGGCAGCCAATGCCTCCAGTCCTCATACCCGGCATGCAGTGCCTGCTCGATGAGCAGCCCGCGAAAGCCCGAGCAGTCAACAAACAGGTCGCCTTCGATGACCTGGCCGCCGCCGAGCGTCACGCTTTGAATCGTGCCACCCTCCGGCGAAACGCGCACATCGGTGATTTTTCCCTCAGTCCGCACGACACCGCGCTGCTCGGCATAGTGGCGCAGGAAAGCGGCATAAAGCCCGGCGTCGAACTGGTAGGCGTACGAGAACGTCGACAACAATGAACGGCGGTCCGCCGCCGGCGGTTTGAACCGGTTGAGGTACGCGGCGACGATCGGTAGCGAATAGTCGCTCAGGGGCGTGGGATCGCCCGCCAGGCGCTGCTTCAGCCAATAGTGGTGAAAGCCGATGCCGCCGATCGGCGATCCATAGGCGCCGAACGGGTGGAGGTAGGCGTCCCCGATGCGGCCCCAGTTCCGAAACTCGATTCCCAGCTTGAAGGTCGCCTGGGTGCGCGCCATGAATTCGCGCTCATCGATTCCCAGCCGGTCATTGAAGCTGTGGATGTGCGGGATCGTCGCCTCACCGACCCCGACGGTGCCGATCTCGAGTGATTCGATGAGGCGGATGGCCATGCGCCCGCGGAAGGCCCACGAAAGGGCTGCGGCCGTCATCCAGCCCGCCGTGCCGCCACCTACGATGACGACGGTTCGGATCGGGCCGTACTTCGACATCACACCATCTCCAGGACCTTGGGAGCGCACCGTCCATTATGGACCGTGCGCTCCCGAAGTGGAGGGCGCCTTACATCACGGCGCTAGAACGTTGCTCGTACAATCAACGAGATACGCCGATCCTCGATGAAGTACGAACGCGGCGCCCGCAGCAGCTGATTGTTCAGGATCTGGCTCGTGCGGGTGATGTTGTCGAGCAGGTTGGCGCCCTGCACGCCGACCTTGATCTGATTGGTGACGTTGTAGAACACCGAAGCGTCCAGCGTGCCGGTATTCTCGTTCATGATCGGAGAGAACGGCACGATGACGTCGCGGGCCGTCAGCAGGAAGGCCGAACGCCAGCTCCACGCCACGCGGGCGTCCCAACCGAACTTGTTGTAGAAGGCCGTGATGTTGTAGGACGTCCTGGACAGACCCTCCAACGGCAACAATGCGATGTTGATGTTGGTGATACGGCCCGCGCCGACGTCCGGATCCGTCGACGACAGCGTCGACTGCGACACACCGGAGCTGCGCAGCAGGGTGAGGTTCCCCGCGAGGCCCAGGCCATCCAGCCCGTGCGGCAGGAAGTCGAACGTCTGCTGATACCCGAACTCGAACCCGTAGATCTTGCCGGTGTCGGGGGAATTTCCGGGCTGCGTCAGCACGCCCGGCAGGGTCACTCCGTTGTTCGTGAAATTCTGGGTGGTCGTGTTGTTGACCACCACGTCGTGGAGCCGTTTGTAGAACGACGCCAGCGTTATGGAGCCAACCGGGCTGAAGTACCACTCCAGCGACAGGTCGAAGTTATCCGACCTCTCCGGACGCAGATTCGGATTGCCGAAGGTCACCGCAGGGCGCGGCTCCTGACCCGCCAGCGGTGTGCCGTTGGCATTGATCTGAACATACGTGCCGGTCGCGGCGGGGCTGGGGCAACGGGGATCCTGGGTGGCGGCAACGCCTGTGCAAGAGAACGTCCCCTGGAAGACGTAATTTCCCAGCGTGTAGTCGCCACGCACGTAGCCAATCTGCGGCGGCGTGATCGACTTTGAGAGCCCGCCGCGCAGGATCAGATCCTTCGTCAGCTCGAATTTGGCATTCAGGCTGGGTAGCCAATAATTGTAGGAAAAGTTGCTATTTTGGGGGAAGAACGCGCCATTGGCGAACGCCCGCAGCGACGCGCGGTAGGCCGGGCTGTACAAGCAGGGGATCGGCAGAGCCGCGTTGGGGTTCGACGGGGGTGTGGTGCACGTCGTCTCGTCCGGGACGCCTCCGCCGTTCGGGAATTGCAGGAATCCGATCGCCTCGCGATCCGTCTTCGTGTACCGCACGCCGACGTTGCCGCTGAACCGGTGATCGCCGAAATCGTGACCGAACTTCAGCATCACGAATGCGTCTTTGGTCTTCTCATCCACCGGATTGATTTCACCCGGCAGGAAAGGCGTCCCTGGGACGACGCCGCAGCGCATCGCGAGAGGCACCCAACCGGACGCTCCCGAGGCGCCGCACGCACCGATCGGTGTGGTCGGGGGCGTGTTCTGGGCGAGCCATGCCTGGCGCACGGCGTTGGAGAACGCAACGTAGCTGTCGTAGCCGGTTGTGGTATTGCCCGTGTAGAAAGGCAGGGGCTGCGATCCGGTCGGAACGGGCACCTGCCCGCGGAAGAAGTTGTTGAAGGCGTACGGCGCGATAACGGTCGGCCCGTTGTTGTTGGCGCCCATCGCTGCCCCGCTCCCCACCGGGCTGTCCATCCAGATCGGGCCGTTGTTGCCCCAGATCTCGCTCAGCACGCCCCAGTTGTAAGTCGAGAACCGCGTCGTCTCGTTGCGGTCCGACCAACGGGCGCCGAACTCCAGCGACCGCGCAAAGCCGTCACCAACCTGATACTCCAGGTTGAGCGCCGCGGCATTCTCGTAGCCGTCGCTCTGCTCGATGTGGTCCATGGAGGAACGCCAGAACGAGTTGTACGGATCGCTGTAGTTGGCGTGTGCGCCCTGGTAATAGTTGGAGCAGTTGTTGCTGTTCGCCGGCACCGCCGTGCAGTTCTGGCCGACGGTGTTGACGTTATAAATGGGCTGAAAAGTGATGATATCCGGCGACGTGCCGCGCAGCTGCAGGCTCACATCCTGGAAACTGGAGCCCCAGATGGTGGTGTCGAGGTCGCTGACCCGGGAATTGACGTGCTGAACGTCAAACTTGGCGCGCAGGTCCTTGTTGATGTCCCACCGCAGGTTGAAGCTCATGTCCTGCGTGATGTATTCCTGCAGAACACTGCGATCGATGTTGTTGCTCTGCAGGCCGTTGACGGGGACGCGATGAGTTCCCGCGCCCTGGGTGGTCCCGGCCGGCGCGTTGCCCCACTGGTCCGCTCGATAGCCGTTCGGACCGCTGATCTGGCCGTTCTGGAAGACCCCGCCGCTGGACACATCGAACGTGGTCCCGGGGATCGGATACGAGTCGCCATTGGAGGTCACGTTGTCCGTGGCGATCTCGATGGCATGCTCGTTCCACGCCTCGGTGGAATCCGAGCGCAGAAACTGCGCCGTGGCGAGCAGGGTCTCATCCGGGTTCTTCCACTGCAGGGCCCAGGATGCGCCCTTGCGCTCGCGCTCGAAGTTCTGGGTACGGAACGCCGCGCCGCGCGGGAAGAAGATGCCCGGTGCGGTGGCCTGGCCCGGCGCCGGATTGGGCGGGCAGATCACGTTGGGATTCGTGACCACGGCGCCGTTCTGCGAGATGTTCGTCCGGCAGCCGAAATTCGAAGCCTGCGTGCCATCGGCGCGCGAGAACAGCTTGGAATCGACGTAGTTCGCCAGGAACCCGAATTCACCGGCGTCGGTCATCCAGCGGTCGCTGTACAGCCCGGAAAAGCCGGGGCGCCAGGTCTTGCCGAAGTCGCCGTAGTTGCCCTGGGCGGACACGGAAACGATCCTGCTGGGAGCATCGAAGGGAACGCGCGTGCGCAGGTTCACCGTGCCGGCAATGCCGCCCTCGATCATGTTTGCGGAGGGACTCTTGAACACGTCCACGCCGATCAGCAGCTCGGGGGGAATGTCGGCGAAGCTGATCGCGCGGCCATTGTTGGCCGAGAACGTATCGCGACCGTTCAGTTCGCTGCGCGTGCGCGAATCGAGTCCGCGCACCGTGATGCCGCTGCCCTCGACCGAGAAGTGATCGGGGTCGACGCCGGCGGCGAATTGGTTGATGGCGACGCCGGGCAGACGTTGCAACGTCTCCGTGACGCTCTGATCGGGCAGGGCGCCGATATCCTGGGCGGAAATGGAGTCCTGGATGACTTCGGAGTCTTTCTTGAGCTCTTGGGCGTTCTTCAGGCTCTGCCGCATGCCGGTGATGACGACTTCCTGAATCACCTCGTTGCCGGAGGCGGCGTCCGCGGCGTACACCGGGGCGCCGCTCCACGCGAGCGATCCCAGCGCCAGGCCGGCCAGGCCAACACGGGCACCGGGATGGCGAAAGATTATCGGGAGATCAACCGCTTTCGGAGCTTTGTTGACGACAATCGAAGGACGCTTGGCTGCGTTGCGCGCCGTTTTGCGACTCATTCCAGAATCCCCCTATAACCGTTTGAGTCCACTGGAGACCTGAGCAGCAGCCCCCGCTGCCGCCCTTATTATTCTTGGCCAGCGCTGTCATGTTAGCGCTACCTTTTTGAGTATAGCCCTACCCGTAAATGCAAAGCAACGCGGTGTTGTTGATTGTTATGTTCCGCGTCGCTGTTACTTTCCGCTGAGGGAACGAAGCAACAATGTCCGGACCGTGCGCAGCGCCTGCTCGCCGCGGGATCCCATGAGGCCGCGATTCTCCGGCGCCAGATGCCCGAGCGGGTCGCCGCTCGTTTGAAACACGTAGTAGTCGAACAGATTGCGCCACACGGCACGCTGCTCCAGGGGCAGGTCACGGATCGCGAACAGCGCGTGCAACAGGCTGTCCGCCACGTTCAGAGGCGTTTTAGCCTCGTTCCACCAATAGTTTACGAGCACATTGAAGGGCGACAGCGACTCCACGTGATGCCACCAGGCGTAAGGGATGAAGAGCGCATCCCCGGGTCCGAGATCGGCCACCTGCGCGTGCTGCAACGCGATGCGAAACCGCGGGAACCGGGCGAAGTCCGGGGCGTCCAGCCGGGCCATGCTGACCGGAACGCCGGCCAGCGTGATGTCCCACGGTCCCACATACAGGTTCTCGAGCTGGTCAGGCGGAAATAAGGTGAAACGCCGGCGGCCGGCCACCACGCACGCAACGTTGTGCGAGTAGTCATAGTGCGTTTGCACCTTGACCCTGTTCCCGATCCAGATTCGCGGGCCGATGGCCGGATTCACCAGCTTGAGGCGGTGGTCCTGCGTGAACGTCGGCAGGCAGTCGGCCGTTGGCGCGGACTCGATGTAGATGGCCGGCGGCCGTTGATCCTCGAGATGCGTGAGCAGCGCCTGCAGGCCTGCTGCAAGCGGCGCGTTACGACGCTCGAAGTTCGTCCCTCGCATATCGTCGGTATAGAAGAACCGGCCCTTGACCGACGGATGGGCGGTGAGCAGCGCCGCCGGCCCTCCCTGCGGCAGGCTCAGCAGGTAACGAACGAGCGCCTCGGGTGATTCCAACCCCTGGACGACGGCGGGCCAACTTCGGACCGCGCCCCGCAGAATCGCGGGTTGATGAGCAGGAAAGATCCGTTCCCAGAAGGTCGGCGAATCGACGTCGCGCCACTCGGGCACGCTCGCCAGCGCGCCGGTCGCGCTCGGCGCAGTGTTCACGCTGGGCTCCATATTAAGTCGCACCCCCTTTAAGTGTCGGCCTGCGGGAGGCTATGGTAGCGGTCCCATACCCTGTAACAACAGCTCCAGACGAGCTGCTGCCGGAATCCGAAACCATGCGGCACATCCCTCTCCTTGCGATCCTACTCCTCCCCCCGGTCGCGCTCGCTCAATCCGCCAATCTGACGGTGAACGCGAATTCAAACGTACGCACCGTTGACGAGCGGCTGCTCGGCATCAACGCCGTCATGTGGGATGCGCAGGGCTCCTCGGCCAATACCATTGCGCTCGTGCAGGAAGCCGGTGTGCGCATCATCCGCGTACCCGGCGGCTCGAACTCCGACGAGTACCACTGGACGACGAACAAGAGCCTGAACAACAGCTGGACCTGGGCGACGGGCTTCGACGGAATGACGCGGCTGATCACCGGCGCCGGCACCCAGGCATTCGTCACGACCAACTACGGCACAGGTACTCCGCAAGAAGCGGCCGCCTGGGTCGCGTACGCCAACGCTTCTATTTCCTTGTATGGCAGCGCATCCGACATCACGATCGGGACCGACGCCAACAATACCGACTGGCAGACCGCCGGGTACTGGGCGAACCTGCGCGCCTCAGCGCCGCTGGCAACGGACGACGGGCGCAACTTTCTACGTATCGGTCGCACAGCTGTGATCGGCATCCACCACTGGGAGATCGGCAACGAGGTCTACGGCAGTTGGGAGACTGACCAGCAAGCGGTGCCTCACGACCCTTTCACGTACGCCACACGGGCCAAAGACTACATAACGAGGATGAAGGCTGTGGACCCCACGATTTCCGTGGGCGTCGTCGCCACCGTCGGTGAGGACAGTTACGCAAACAACACCAATCATCCAGCCACCAATCCGCGTACGGGGGCGGTGCACAACGGCTGGACGCCTGTCCTTCTGACTACACTGAAATCACTCGGGGTCACCCCTGACTATCTCATCTATCACCGCTACGACCAGAACCCCGGACAGGAGTCGGACGCTGGGTTGCTGCGCGCGAGTTCCACATGGCCGAACGACGCTGCAAGCCTCCGCGGACAGCTGAATGACTACCTCGGCACCACAACCGCCGCGTCCATCGAGCTCCTGGTCACGGAGCACAACTCCGTATCGTCCAACCCCGGCAAGCAGGTCACATCACTCGTCAACGGACTGTTCCTCGCAGACAGCTTCGGCGCCCTCATTAACACCGAGTTCAACGCCTCGACCTGGTGGGACCTGCGTAACGGACCGCCCGCCGACTCGGGCGGCAACATCACGGGCAACAACAGCTCCTTGCTTTACGGCTGGCGCACCTACGGCGACTACGGAGTGCTGTCGATGCCACACACCGGTGGCTCGACCTCGTACTACGAGAAATATCCGGCGTTCTACGCGATGAAGCTGGTGAGCTATTTCGCGACCGGCGGCGACACTGTGCTGACCACCACGACCGACAACAATCTTCTCGCGGTGTATGCGGTCAAGCGGGCCGGCAACGTGCGACTGCTGGTGGTCAATAAAGACCCCGCTAACACCATGAACGCGAATATCGCCCTGACTGGATTGACCCCGCCGTCGATTGCGAACACCTACACGTACGGAATCGCAAACGACAACGCCGCGCAGGCCAGCGGCGCGGGCTGCGCGGATATCACAGGGGGAGAGATCAACGTCGCGGGAAGTACGTTCTCCGCGTCTTTTCCGCCCTATTCCATGACCGTCGTCCAATTGGGCGGCTCACCGATTACGCTGACAACCGTGACGCCGGCGATCAGCACCCAGCCCGCCGCCAGCTCGAAGACCGCAGGAGCCAACAGCACGTTTACCGTTGCGGCAACGGGCTGTCCCGCGCCGACCTATCACTGGCAGCGGCTCGCGTCCGGCGGGACGACTTGGACCGACCTTACCGAATCGACCACCTACACCGGCACTCAGACCGCGACGCTCACAGTCAACTCAACAACGACCGCCATGTCGGGCGATCAGTTTCGCGCGCAGACGTCGAATTCCGCAGGCTCCGCAACCAGCAACGCAGTCGCACTGACCGTGACTGCGGCTAGCACAACACCACCGCCGACGCCGGCGCCGAGTACGCCGACGTCCTCAGGCGGCGGAGGCGGGGGTGGCGGCGAGTTGGGCGCCGCTGTGCTGCTCGCGCTGCTGGCCTTGGTGCTGCGAGCAGCCGGCGTTTCGGTTCGAGCAGCACGTCTCGATAACACCTGACTCGCCGAGAGTCGCCGCCCTGGGGCGGCGACTTCGCTATCCGCTCCGCTGGACGCAAGAACGTCTCGCCTGAGCGAACTGCATGATTTTTCCTGACGGTGAGCCGCTATTGTCGGCTCACAACGTCAGGGAGATCCATCGCGATGTCATTTCTTCGCTCGACAATACCGGCGCTGACCCTCTGCGCCACCCTCCTTTCGCCGTTCGCGCGAGCACAGGCATCGCAAACATCCACGCCAGCACGTGCTGATCTCGAATCCATCGTCCAGGCGGCCTATTCCACGGATGCGCCCGGAGCAGCCGTCATCGTTGTACTGAAAGGCAAGGTCTTGTATCGCGGTGCCCGGGGGCTCGCGAACATCGAGCTTGGTGTCCCGCTGCGTCCCGAAAGCGTGTTCCGCATCGGGTCGGTGACCAAACAATTCACCGCCGCCTCGATCCTGATGCTCGCCGAGGAGGGCAGGCTGTCACTCTCCGATCCCATCACGAAATTCCTGCCCGACTATCCCGTGCAGGGACATCTCGTGACCATCCAGCACTTGCTATCGCACACCTCGGGCATCAAGAACTACACGGAGCTGCCCGAATGGCAGTCGGCCATGCGCAACGACGTTTCGGTCCAGCAACTCATCGGCTTCTTCAAGGACAAACCCTTCGATTTCCCCCCGGGCGAACATTGGAAGTACGACAACTCCGGCTACATCCTGTTGGGCGCCATCATCGAGGAGGTCTCCGGACAGAGTTACCCGGAGTTCCTCCGGACACACATTTTCGAGCCGCTCGGCATGAAGAACTCGCGCTATGAGGACACCGCGCGGATCACCCCCGGGCGC
>Ga0070681_10001893_pt1 | contig 18889 bp, 17 predicted proteins | sample KBSC83BmetaG_FD_65650 | JGI IMG/M metagenome (GOLD analysis project Ga0070681, IMG submission 65650) | Corn rhizosphere microbial communities from Kellogg Biological Station, Michigan, USA - KBS C8-3B metaG | ecosystem: Host-associated > Plants > Roots > Rhizosphere | place: USA: Michigan... | reverse complement strand
TATGGAAACCTTCAGTGATGCCGTTGTTGCGGGTGATTGATGATGCGGATGACATGGAAGCGCACGACTACGATATGCGTTGGGAAAGGGGGTGCGCACCAGCGAGGCCCACTACGACATCGTAGATCTTGTGGTTTCCCAGGTCGCACAGCATGCGCCGCAGCACGCCAGATTAGCGTCATTGGATTGCGTTTCTCTCCTTCGGCGAAAATGGGCCCCTCGTACGAGGCTGCTGCGCTGCCGGAGTTGGTGGCGCATTACCAGCCGGTTCTAGGCCGGGGGACCAGACCGAAACGCCGGATGTACCGTTCATGATGCTATCGGCGCTACCGATGTCGCGCCAGGGTCGGCCGCTATCGCGGCTCACGCTTCCTGGCAGACCACGCGCATGAACGTGAACACGTCGCTCGCCATGGCGTGTTCCTGAACATCGGCGGATTTTCGGACCAGGCTTTGAAGTGATCTCGGCCTTGGCGGTTGAATGCGGTGCATAACTACTACAACCTGATCAACCTGCGCTCGAGATCGAATCCGATGGCTTGTGCGCCATCGCACACGAACAGACGGCCTCGGCCCCACAACGGGATCGATCAAGCGACTCTGCTCGATGAACCGGAAAGAGGCCGTGGCCAGTACCAGAGCTTGCGCTGCCGCCCCCCACATCCTTCGCAATTCAGCTGCCCGGTTGTCTGATAGGCAACGGCACGAGCGCGGCAGCTTCCGTGTGCTGGAGGCCGCGGATAACCGCTTCGCAAGGAGCGAGAGTCGTAATATTCAGGCAGATTCGGGCGAACTAACGAATTCGAACGTCGTACGTTTCTGAACGAGGATTGCAGAGGTCATTTCCGACGCAGCCTTTACCAGGGCGCCCATCTTAGGATGGGCAGGAACGATTTCAACGGGGATGCTGGCGGCCTCCAGCGCGGCAGTCATCACGGGACCGACAGACGCAATGGCTGTGTATTCGCACAAAGCGGTATATACATCGGATTGGAGACCGAGATCGCAGGCGATCGTCATTAGATGGTCGAGCTGGATTGACGATGTGAATAGAATTGCATCGAATTGGCGCGCAGCCAGTCGACGTGCCGCTGTTTGAAGAGGCCTAACATCCGCCGGCAGTTCCCAACGGTAAAGCACAACGGGCGTGACGGAAGCCCCCAGTTGTTCGAGCGCCCCGTTCATCTCCAGATTCGGGCGCCCGTACTCCTGCACGGCGATTCGTCTCTCGGGGCGGGCAGCCACCGCATCCACGATTTCCCTCCACGTATTGGGCTCCGGGACAACAATTTGCGCGCGTACGCCTAACTCGCGCAGAACCGGCAGTGGCTTGGGCCCGCGCGACACGATGGTGACACGACCAAGCGCGGCGCCGAGCCGGGTAACAGAAGCCTGCGGGGCAACCAAATCACGGAGAAATGCGAGTCCCGCCCCCGTCATGCAGATCACCATGTCGAATGCGCCGGCCTCCAACTGCCCCACGAAGCGGATGGCTTCACCGGTGTCATTGAGAGCGCGCTCCTGCACCGATGGCGCCACAAATGGATCGCCCCCTTCCTTGCGGATAAGGGCTTCCATTTCCTTGGCGCGGCGGCTTTCTAGGCTAAGAACGCGGAGTCCTTCAAATGACATGTTTCAAGAAACGAACAAGCTTGGCTTCAGTATGGCGCAACGCGGCGCGTTAGATGAATTTCTTTTAGAACTTAAACAGGGCCTCCAAGTATCCGAATTCGCCGTCTTTTCCTTTCGGATAGATTTGGTGCATTGCGGCGAGACCCTGTGTGGAACCGAAGTAGCAAGTGAAGGTGACGCGGCGGGTTGCACGGTACTCGACGCTCGTATCGTAAAGATTGCCCAGTGAACGACGCCCGGCGGTGGCGCGCCCGGTGTAACCGAAGGTCCACGGCTGAAACACGCCGCCGCCGCTATACCAGAGATCGTTCGCGTTGCTAAGGCGAAGTGCGTGGAACTCACTCGATACCGTAATCTTCGAGTGCGGCCTCAGAACGAGCGCCCCGAAGCGATCCTCTGTGTTCATCATATTGAAGAACGGAAAACGCGCATAGGGGCGGGGCGTCGGCAAGACCTGAAAGAAAGTCTCATGCCGGTTATCATTGGGCTTATCATCGCCAGAACCCATGGTGAAGCCTCCCCGCAACCAGGGCTTAAGCTTTGCCAGGGGCCCAGGGAGCACCGCTGGCTGATACCCGCCCTCGAAATCGATAGCGTACGCAAGCTGTGTTTGCGTTCCCCACCTGCCGGTCTGGCCTGCTCCCCAAGCGAGCGCATCAAGGGACCCGGCTGTGGTTGTAAACACATGCAGACTATGCGCGCCTAAGGTCTGGATATGGATATTTTCCGTGTCGCCCTTCCGGAGCGCCAAGGGACGATTATCCGTCTTGAGTATGTGCCGCCAGTCGTCGTAGTCGAGCATGAAGACACGCGTGTCGGCGGCGTGTTTCCCGCTGCCCCACTCGTGTGTGAACGAGGCATAGCCGAATCCCACGCGGTTCCATCCCCAACCGTCCGTCTGAAAAACACCGCGCGTCGGCGTCGCCGCGACGAAGGTGAAGTCGCTAGTGAGCCTGGAATAGGAATAATGCAGGCCATCGAAGCTGCGTCCGACATCCGACCATCCGAAGGAACCAATCAGCCGCTGGCTGACACGATCGCGCTTGAGTATCGCAAGCGTCGCGTTCTTGGGCGCGAGTTCGGAGCCGTCGTTAAATTCGAAGCGTCCCACTTGCAGGGTGTTGGCTTCGCTTGCTCCCAAACCCTTGAAGCGGACGTAGAGTTGTTTTGCGAAGACCATCGCACTATACCGCTTATTGCCGTTCGCCGAGTAGTAGTTTGAGCCGAGTCCGAGCGCTCCCTGGGGTGCCTCCGCAGTTGCGTTATCGGGTAATCCCAGCAGGAAAGGAACTGCCAACTCGGCGTCCCAGTCCCAGTTCGTAAGTTTTTCGGTGAAATTCAGGCGGAGAAGATTGCCTGAATACCCATAAGCGTTATTGCCAGTGGAGGGCTGGAACCAATCCCAGCCGTAGACCCGCAGGCGAAGGGTTCCGGTTACGGTTACGTCGCCCAGTTTCATGGCCTGGTCCGCGGACTGCCCAAACGCCACTGTTGCCGTGAGCAAAATGAGTAAAAGTTTGCGGCGCATGTTAGTCTCCCATCACCGCTGCCGTGGCGAGTTCGCCGCTGAGCCGCGCTTCGATCTCGGTACGCGCTGATTGTTCTTCGCCCGCTGAGAAGCGAACCGCGAACGCAAGCACCGAAACCACGGAAATCGTTGCGCCCAGAACCAGCAGCGCCTGGGTCCAAGGCATGCTGCCTTTGAACAAGAATCCTGCCAGCACGGAACCAACGTTGCCGCCGGCGCCCACGATCCCGGCCACGGCGCCGAGAGCCCGCTTGTTGACGAATGGAACCAACGAATACGTGGCGCCGTTCGACATCTTGATGAACAGACCGGTCAACATTATCGCGGCGATCGCTAACGGCAGCACTCGCATTTGCGAGAACAGCATCAACGCGAGCCCTTCCCCAAAAATCGTGGTTCCCAGGAGCAGCGCGCGGCCACGCAGTCCCCAGCGTTGATGAAAACGATCACTCACGATGCCGCCCAAGGCGCGGGCAAACAGGTTCATCATCCCGAACGAGCCGGCCACCAAACCTGCGGCGGTCAAGGCAAGGTGAAAAGTGTCCGTAAAGTAGAGCGCTGCGATGTTGTCGATGGTCAGCTCCATTCCAAAGCACGCGCCGTAAATTATGAAAAGTGCCCACACACGCGGGTCGCGGCAGGCAGTCGCGAATGCACCGCTAGCTCGGGAACGTTTGGCTAGCTGGCCTCTGGCGCGGAGGTCCGCAAAATCGCCGTCGGCAGTGTCCTGCGTCAGCTTGTAATAGGCGATGCCGGCCAGGAACATCATGGCTCCCGGCACGAACATTGCCATGCGCCAACCCCACCAAGCGCCCGCGCCTAGAGCGACGAATCCGGCGAATAACAGTGGCATTACCATTTGCGTGACGCCTCCGCCCAGGTTGCCCCAGCCTGCGGCGGTAGCATTCGCAGTCCCGACGATATTCGGCGCGAACATCACGGAGGTATGGTATTGAGTGATGACAAAAGAGGCCCCGATCGCGCCAATCGCCAGCCGGAACAGTAAGAAAGTAGTGTAGTCATACGCCAAGCCGATTGCCATTACGGGCAACGAACCCAAGATCAGCAGCCAAGTGTAGGCTCGACGCGGGCCGATGCGATCGCACAGTAGACCGATGAAAAGGCGCACCAGCACGGTGATGGCGACCGAAGCAATGGTGAGATTGCCGATCTGCGCCTTGGTCAGATGAAATTCCTGGCGGATGACCGGCATCAGCGGTGCGATGCCGAACCATCCAAAGAAACACAGAAAAAACGCCAACCACGACATGTGGAAGGCGCGCATCGGAGCACTTGAAAAATCGGCCAGACGGATGCGGGTGGCTTTGTTGCGAAGGAACATTGAGTCGGTTCTCCTTGGATTTTGTGAATTCAATTCAAATCGGCTCGTACGGGGAGATTCATTGAGCATTCGGGACACCCGTTCGCATCCGCCCGGCTGAATGATTTGGTCCTCAAACTTGGAGGGAACTGCAGAAATACGAAACTACGTGGCGGCTTCTTCCTGGTCTTTGCGGACACCGGCTAAATCGACAAAGATGATGCCATCTTCAACGCGCGTCGGAAACGTGGCAACGCATGAAGGTTCTGAGGCACGGACGGCCATTCCTGATTCAAGATCAAAGCGCCGCCCGTGGAGCGGGCAAACGACTGTGGTGCCGGACACAATGCCATCACACAAGGGGCCCCCCTTGTGCGGACACTTGTTCTCGATGGTCAGGCAGCGGTTCTCCAGATGGAAGATCGCAATCTCCACACCGTCGACCGTCACGGTTCGGCCCTCGCGCGATGGGATGTTCTCGACGTTCGTGATGCGTGTCCATTCGCGAACATTTGTCATGCGGATTGAACCTCCCTGGGTTGAACATGAATGGGTTGAACCTGGATGGGTTGAATTTGGACGAACTGAGTCGGGCTCACAGGAGTCTGCCCTTCGAGCCACGCGTCTTTCGCGAGCGTCTTCGAGCGGGCCAGACGATCGAGCAGTTTCTGTTTGTCTGCTTCGGGTGCATACACGGTTTCCTTGCGAATCTTCTCAATGCCCAGGCGCTCTACGAAATCATAGCTGCGTTCCAGGTAGTTCGCGTTCTCGCGGTAATACTGGAAGAAGAGGTCACTCGCTTCCAACGCCTGCTCGGTCGTTTCGACCGTGATCAGCAGGTCTGCCTTGCGAACAGACTTGCCGGCAGCACCGCCCACTACCACCTGCCAGCTTCCGTCCTGCCCGACCAGACCCAAATCCTTTACCGTGGCTTCCGCGCAGTTTCGCGGGCATCCCACCACGCCCATCTTGAACTTGTGCGGTGTGAACAGATTCTCCAGACGCCGCTCCAGTTCGATTCCGGCGCGCGTCGAGTCCTGTACCCCGAAGCGGCAGAACGCCGTTCCTACACAGGTTTTCACCATGCGGACGCCTTTGGTGTAAGCCTGTCCCGAAGGCATCCCTAAGTCAGCCCATACCTTGGGCAGATCGGCTTTCTTGATGCCCAGCAGATCGATGCGCTGGCTCCCGGTGACTTTCACCATAGGCACTTTGTATTTGTCGGCGACATCAGCGATGCGCCGCAATTCATCGGGCGTGGTCACTCCGCCGCGCATGCGCGGTATAACCGAGAACGTGCCGTCCTTCTGAATATTGGCGTGGACGCGGTCATTGATGAAGCGAGCGGAACGGTCCTCCTCGTGATCTCCGCACCACACCATGTCGAGCAGGTAGCTCAGCGCCGGTTTGCACACTTCACAGCCCTTGCGATTGCCGTAGATGTTCAGCACTTCTTCGACAGACTTGAGCTTTTGCCCACGAATCATGTCGCGCAGTTGTTCGTAGGAGAAGGGCACGCAGGAGCACAACGTAGTTCGTGTCTCTTCCTGAAAATCGGGCGTGACAGCGCGCAGCAGCTTTTCGCAAAGCCCAGTGCAGGTTCCGCAACTGGTGGAAGCGCGCGTGTGTTCCTTGAGCCCAGCGAGCGTGGTGATGCCGTGGGCGTGAATTGCCTGAACGATGTCGCCTTTGCGGACGCCATTGCAGCCGCAGATGGTGTCGCTATCGGGTATGGCAGCTACTTCGAGGCCGGGATCCGACTCGCGCGGCGGGAACAGAATCTGGCGGCGGTGCGGCGTCAGATCCGTTCCGCTGCGCATCCAGTCCATGTAAGTGTGCTCGTCTTCGATGTCGCCTACCAGGATCATGCCCAGGAGTTGGTTGTCCTTGAGGAGCAACTTCTTATACACGCCGAGTGAAGGATCTTCGTAACGCACTGTCTCGACGCCCACCCCGGACTCATCGATGAAGCCAGCCGAGAAAATGTCGACTCCCATGATCTTGAGCTTGGCCGCGGGCGATGCGCCCGTAAAAATGGCTCCACGATTCCCTGTGATGGTGGATGCCAGCACGCGGCCCTGTTCGAACAGCGGCGCCACCAGTCCGAAGGTTTGTCCGCGATGCTCGGTGCATTCGCCGACCGAATAGATGTGAGGATCGGACGTCTCCATGTAGTCATTGACGACGATGCCGCGTTGGACTTGGAGACCCGCTTTGCGCCCCAATTCGGCGTTGGGCCGGATACCGGCCGCAATGACTACCAGATCGGCTTCGAGTTCTTCGCCCGAGGCGAAGCGCAAGCCGCCGACGCGTCCGTTGCCGAACAAAGCTGCGGTCTGTTGCGGGAGCATCACGCGAATGCCCAAGCTCTCGATCTTACGCTTCAGGTAATCGCCGCCGGTCGCGTCCAACTGGCGGTCCATGAGCGTTTCCATCAAGTGCACAACAGTTACTTCGCAGCCGCGCACCTGTAGTCCGCGTGCGGCCTCCAGGCCCAGGAGCCCGCCGCCGATCACTGCAACTTTCAAGCCCGGCCGCACTTTTTCAAGCAGCGCGCGGGTATCATCCAAGGTGCGGAAGACATGCACGTTTTTCTTGTCCACGCCGGGGATTGGCGGAATGAAGGCACTGCTTCCCGTGGCCAGGATTAGTTTGTCGTACTCGGTGATGCCTCCGTCTTCGTCGATCACCAGCTTTCTCTCCCGGTCAACGCTGGCGATCTTCACACCTATACGCGCCCGGATACCGTTGGTTTGATACCAGGAGAGATCGTTGATGACGATTTCCTCCGCGGATTTCTCGCCCGCGAGAACCAGAGACAACAGGATGCGGTTGTAGTTGACATGGGTCTCGTCGCCAAAGATTGTGATATCGAAGTTATGCGGCTGCTTGAGAATCTGCTCTACGCAGGAAACTCCCGCCATGCCGTTGCCGACTACCACCAGTTGCTGTTTCATGCGTTCACTCCTGAGCGCTCCACCCGCACTGCGCACTGCTTGTAGTTGGGTTCGCGCGAGATGGGATCGAAAGCGTCCTGTGTCACCTCGTTTACGTTGGTTTCAGCGAAATGAAATGGCATGAACACCTGGCCGGGCGCGGTGATCTCAGTGAGTCGCAGCTCAACCTCGCGCACGCGGCCGCGGCGCGAGACGACGTCCACCGAATCGTGGCTGCGCAGTCCGAGCTTTTTCGCGTCGCGCGGATTCATCTCGAGCCAAGCCCGCGGGGAAAGCCGTTCGAGAATCGGAACCTCACGGGTTTTCGTACGCGTGTGCCAGTGCTCCACGGTCCTGCCGGTATTGAGTACGAATGGGTAGGGCGCAGTGGGCTGCTCGGGGAACGGAGCCCAGTCCGTGCACACCAGTTTGGCCCGGCCATCCGGCGTCTGGAACTGGCCGTCCGCGTAGAGGCGCGACGTGCCCTTCGGAGTGGCGCCCTCCGTCAACGGCCATTGCACCGCACCATGTTCGGCCAACAACGCGTAACTGATCCCGGAGTAATCGCAGAGCCGTCCCTGCGAGACGCGGCGCCATTCGTTGAAGGCGTCCTCGACTGTGGTCCATCCTGGGTACAGCTCTTCCCGGCATCTGAGTTTTTCAGCGAGCGCGAGAAAGATGTCGAAATCCGAGCGGGCTTCACCTCGTGGCGCGACTGCCTGATTCACTTTGCTCACACGGCGTTCGGAGTTGGTATACGTGCCTTCTTTTTCGCCCCAAATCGCGGCAGGCAGGACCAGATCGGCCAATTCGGTGGTTGGCGTGGGGTGGTAGCCATCCTGAACCACCAGGAAATCGAGATTGCAGAGTCCATGCCGCAGCACATCCTGGTTAGGGTAGGACACCAAGGGATTGGTTGCGATGATCCACAGCGCGCGGATCTTTTTTGCCACCGTTGCCTCGACGATGTCGGGATAGGCAAGTCCGCGTTTGACAGGGATGCGGGACTCATCAACGCCCCAGATGGCTGCCAAATCCGCACGGTCCTGAGCATTGTCGAATTTGCGATAGCCCGGAAGACTAGAGGCGAATCCGGCCTCACGCGTCCCCATGGCGTTGCATTGACCGGTGATCGAAAAGGGGGAAGCGCCGGCCCGGCCGATGTGTCCAGTGAGTAGCGCCAGGTTGCAGATCGCGTTCACCGTCGCCGCGCCAATCGTGCTGTGATTCACTCCCATCGTCCAGCCGATGAAACCTGCTTTGGCGCGGCCATACAACAACGCCGTCTTGAAGATGGTTTCCTGCCTTAGGCCTGTGAGCTCAGCCACACGTTCCGGTGTATACGCATCGAGGAAGCGCTCCAGTTCAGCGAAGCCCACGGTGTGTTTCTCGACATACTCACGGTCGATCAGGTTGTATCGGATCAGGATGTGGGCGATACCGTTGAGTAGCGCCAGGTCCGAGCGCGGCTTGAGCGGAAGATGAATGTCCGCCATCATCGCGGTTTTCGAAACACGAGGGTCGGCCACGATTAGCGTCTTGTGGTGATTAGCCTCCAGGTGTTGGCACAGGATTGGGTGATTATCGGCGAGGTTCGCGCCGATCAGCAGAACTACGTCCGCGATCTCCATATCTTCGTAAGCGCCGGGAGGGCCGTCACTGCCAAACGAAATCTTATAGCCGGAGACTGCGCTGGCCATACAAAGCGTCGTATTGCCGTCGTAATTGTTAGTGCCGAAGCCGAGCTGCACCAGTTTGCCGAGTGTGTAGAATTCCTCGGTGACCAATTGGCCGGTGCTCAGAACTCCTAACGCTTCCGGCCCGTACGCCTTCTGGGTGGTTCGGAAGCGGACGGCCATCACGGACAACGCTTCGTCCCAACTGACGCGCTTTAACTTTCCGCGATGGCGCAGCAGCGGGTACTGGGCGCGATTTTCGGACTCCAAAGTATAGTGCTCGGAAAGGCCCTTAGGGCACAGCTTGCCACGATTCACCGGGTGCGCGGCGAACGGCCGGGAAGCGATCGCGTGACCGTCCTTCACCCCGATCTCAATACCGCAACCGACTGAGCAATAGCCGCAGGTAGTGGGTACCCAATGGTCTGGAATCTTTTTGGCCGATGTAAAGCCTGTGGATTCATCCCATGCGAACCTATACTCTTCACTGAGGTTATCGACACCTAACGTGCGCTTCCAGTTCATGCCGCTATCCTTTCTCCGGACGTGAAGGCTGCGGCAATGCTTTTCGGGACTACACTGACGAAGAACAGGTAGCGCCCAAGCCATTCGCCACCCAGCGTCATGGCGAAAGCCACAGCGACCATCCACCCGCGTGTGGCAAACAACGGCAGCAGTACGCCGGCGAATGCTAATACCGCCAAGCGGGTCAGGAATAAATTTTGCAAACGGCCCGAAAGTAATAGTGACGAAGCCCGCAATTCAAATACTTCGGAACGAGAAAGCCACAGAAACTTGAGCATTTGCGCGATCCATTGTGTGGAGGCACCCGCCGCCGCGGCCAGCCGAATCCAAGACGGAATCGCTCCGCCGAGAATCTGAACCAGTAACATCTGTACAAACAGGGGGCCCAATAGCAAAGCGGTCGAATAGAATTCGACCAGGGTATAAGTGCTGAACCACGCCGGACGCGCGCGAACCATATAAATGCGTGCGGAACTGGTGACGCCCGCAAGTCCAGCAAGAGCGGTGCACAAACCCACCTCGCTCCGGCCTGGAATGTCGAACATCAGCATTACGGCAAACACCGAAGCGGCGCCGGCGAACAGCGAGAGCGTGAGCACCTCGCGGCTTAACCATGATCGCCGTAAACCCTTGAGTGCGCGAAATGCATAAATTGGCCGACCTAGGTGAAGAGTAGATGCCCCCAGGCTTATGCCCGCAAGCGTAAGCGACGCTAGCGCGGTGATCGTCAGTCCCGTGCCGCGGCCTAGCATGTCGAGCAGCCACAACACCCCGAACGCACCTACAGAAAGCTGCGTGAGTACCAGCATGAATACCAGCGGCCAGTGCGGATGCTCGGGCTCAACGCGCTGCGTATCCACGCGCCCGGTGTTGGGTATCAAATTATCCGGCAGCGTGATGCGCGTCGTGGAGATGCTGTCGTCCGCCGAGGGCAAGCCGGGTGCATCCGCGGACAGATAGTCGCGGCGCCATTCGGCAATATTCACGATTTCAATCGCAATCGCGCCTTCCGGGCAGGCTCCCACGCAGGCGGGAGCGTCACCATCACCCAACCGGTTGTGACACATGTCACACTTGCCCACGACTCCACGCTCGGCGTTATACTGCGGCACTCCGTAGGAACAATTCCACACGCAATATTGGCAGCCGATGCAGGTATCGGCGCTGTGCAAGACCACGCCGGTCGCGGGGTCCTTAGTATAGGCCTCCACTGGACAACCGATCATGCAAGATGGCTCCAGGCAATGATTGCAGCCCATAGAAAGGTGATAGCGCTGCGTATGCGGGTAATGCCCGCCCTCCACTTCGCCGACCCGGCGCCAATTGATTGCGGCCGGATTGCCATTCTGCTCGTTACAAGCCACTACGCAGCACTTGCAGCCGATGCACTTCGTCATATCGAAGTGAAAACGATACTGTTCACCGGCCCCCAGAGGCCGCTCCGGGATCAACGGTCCGGGCTCAAACTCAATTTGTACTAGCGAACGAGGCGCGGTGGAGAGCAAAGCGCTCTCCATTAACGGAAGCTCGTCTAGATACACGTGTCCTGTTTCCGCCACGTAGGCTCCTTTGTCGGACTAAGGATCGACACTATGCCACTAGGCAAGGGTCGAACTCTCGAATCAACTTGGGGATCAGCTCCGCTGGGAGCTTATAAATGGGAAACGGACAAGGGTCCCGGGAAGCCCCGGAAAACCCGTTTGTTTCGCAGGCGAGCTAAGAGTAGTCTAGCAGGTACATGTCGATTTTGGAAGAGAACAGTTGCAAGATATTTTTTATGAGGATCATCACAAGATAAAAATCGAATCCCGCACGCAACCTTTCGGATTTGGACGCGAGTGGGACCAAGAGCCATATCGCGCGAAGCGATTCGCCCCCGAGGCGCCCAATGGAAGCACAAGTGCTCAATATCGGCTATAAGGAGGACCGATGCGTGATGATTGTTTCTTGGCAGCACGGAGTCGGGTTGTGGTGGAAGGCGACCAGGTACTTCCACATAACGTCTCGGTCGGCCCGCTGAATCTGGTATTCCTCGCTAATGTCCGTAACACCGAATTGGCTCTCCGGCACCCGCGTAAGAGCACTTTTGCGCCAAAAAGTGCTCGCTTCTCAAAGTTTGAAAATGTCCCAGAGGTGTCCCATCCCGTGTCGGCGGTAATGGGGCTCTCGGGACTCATCGTATTCTGAAAGTCATACGGTTACTATTTTGAACTCGCGCACCTATCACCCAGTGAGATAACGGCACGGACGTCCTTAATTCAGAGAAACTAATGTCACTACACATCATTGAAAACAACAGCGGTAATATTCTAGAACTCGAGGCGACTGGAAAATTCGCTCCCAGCGATTTCCAGAGTCTGGAGTCAACATTTCAGAGGCTTGTAAAGCAGTATGGGAAGATCCGCGTGCTTTTCAGAATGCGGGACTTTCACGGATGGGAGCCGGTCGCATTTTGGGACGAGGTCAAGTTCGATCTAAAGCATTTCGGCGATATCGAACGTCTCGCCATGGTGGGCGATAAGCAATGGGAGAAATTCCTGGGCGTATTCGGCCGCCCATTCACCTCTGCGGAGATTCGCTATTTCGATAGCAGTGCGCTCCCGGCGGCGCGCGCATGGATTGAGAGCAGTTCAATTTGAGCGCGAGCGTGCAGGTTTTGATTTACGACGTCGTTGGGCTTCGGCGCAAAGTTCTAGCGACCACCTTGATCGGACGCGGGCGCGTCTTCACTTAACGCACAGTTAAATTAAGGGAAACTTCTGCCGGTGAGCCGTGATCGAGTCAGTCACCGAAAAAGCGGGCTGTGCCCGTCGGCCTTCTGATAGTTGAAATAGGTCTCTTCAGCATGAGTATTGTGACCTATGAACGACAGGATCTTTGCTTTCGAGTGTACGATGAATTGGGTCGGAAGCCATGCACCGCCGGGCACCGGTCCTTTGTCGAGTTCGAAGCGCGTGCCGGGCTCCACTGTCGCCAGAAAGCCTTCGATTGAGACCGGATGAACGACCTCCGCTTCCGCTTTCACCCACTGAAAAGTGGCTTTGTCGATCCAGAGTGTCCCCCTCATGCCAGTGAGAACCTCCGTCTCCTTATCCAACGGCCGGTAGCCTGGACGAGCTGTCGCTTCGAGAATATAGACGTGATGAGAGTTTTGAACGGCTTCGCCAGACAACTTAAAAGTAAATGCCTTGGCCAACTCCTCGATCATCCGGTGATCGCGGTGCCGGTCCCTTTGATATTCGGCAATGCGTCTTTCAGTTTCTTTCTTCGATTCACGACCTCGCTGTGCGATAACGTGATCTAGTTTTTCCTGCTCGGCTTTTTGATCACGTTCTGAGAGCGACGCATCATTGATCGCGACCAGACGTTGGTAGGGAGAACCGCGAATCATCATGACTTCGTAGGTCTTAGTGTCGTGATTCTCAACATCTCGTTCATAGTAGTTGTAATGGGGAGCGGCCTTCCAATCCGCCTGCAAGACCACCATTGAGCGTTGAATAATGGTGCTCGCGTCAAACTGTGCAGTGGCTGACCACATAGGAAAGGGGCTAACCACAAGCAAACCGATCCCACAATAGAGCGCTGCGTAACCCGCCAGTCTTGACCCTTGTCGTCGCGCGCCATTCCAAAATATTCGACTTCGATCTTTGCGTTCCACTTATCACCTCTTCGGATCAGCGCAAGACATTCAAGTGGCCCTATATTGAGATGCGGCAGGGAAGGGAATTGTGACATGAGTATATCGTCCATTCCGGACTGTCACAGTCTTGCTTGCATGAAACGGACCGTGCGTGCTTGTGGTCAAATTAAGGGTGAAGAGGCAACTCGATGATCAGGATACTGACGATCGAGCGCGAGTACGGGAGCGGTGCAGCCGAGATAGCCCGGAAGCTCGCGGACCGCTTGGGCTGGAAGTTATGGGATCAACTGCTGACCGACGGAATAGCCCGCCACATGGATTGCGACCCCGGTGAGATCGAAAAACATGGGGAGCGAATCGACCCTCTCTATTACCGGCTGCTAAAATCTTTCCTGCGAGGTAGCTTCGAGGGAAACTTAAACGCCCCCGAGATGCAGATGGCTGATGCCGACGGCATTCGCCGCGTCGCGGAGCAACTGGTGATGGCCGCGGCCGAGGAAGGCAACGCTGTGATTGTCGGACGTGGTTCGGCTTACTACTTGCGGAACCGCCCGGATTCCTTCCATATTTTCATTTATGCGCCTATCGAAGAAAGGGTGCGTAGGTTGCACAAGGAGGGAAAGAGTGAGCACGAAGCGATTAAACTCGCCGAAACTGTGGACCGCGACCGGGCGGAATTCATCAAGCAATATTTCGGAATCGAGTGGCCCGCCCGACATTTCTTCCACCTGATGATCAATTCCGCGATGGGTGATACAACCGTGGTCCAGACGGTCCTGGACGGTTTGTCAGCGATCCAGAACAACTGAAAGCGCGGCGGATGCCTCTACTCCACAACGTTCCGCCGCAATTAAAGTTGTCGTCGTAGATTCCTCACCGAAGCGATTTTAAATACGCAAGAACCGCTTCCGCATCCTCGCGGGTCATGCGAAAGGGCGGCATTGGAGGGTTAGGAGGTTTGCCAGTGCGTGAGATTCCTGTGGTTAAAAGAGTAATAATTTCAGCATCGGTTCCCGGCGGCGCGCCGGCAATACGAGGTTCTACGATCGCCCAGCTGGGAGAAGGGTACGTCGAACGAGTCTGCGTTGGGCCGCCATGAAGCCAATGCGCCCTATCGGGCTTCCCATACTCATCCCGTTGTGTGTGGCAGCGCTCGCACATTGCAACTCCCTCAGCAATGTATTTGCCTCGTTCGATGAGACGCTGACTATTGACGTCGCCTTCTCCGGTTCTCTTGGATTGTCTCGCTTGTGCTGGCGCCGTCTGACAGATGCAGATTGCGGGAACCAAACACAACATTACGGTTACCGCTTTGAGTGTGTTCATAGATAGGGACCTCCCACTATTAGGCGCGGGTAATGATTGCTGTGTTTCAGGTTTTATGTGCCATGGGATCAGTGATCAGCTATAAAATTCTGATACCGCCCACTAGTCTACTGCAAGGACGTTCGCCTATATCGTTCGGGCGCGTTCGCGATCGCCCGGATTTTCTCGCCGTGGGGCCAGCGTCTCCCGGTCGGGAGTGAGATTCGGGCCCTATCTTTCCGGACCAGATGCTGCAAGACCAGCACGCTTCCAAATCGTCGGGAATCGATCCCTCGGCAACTAGAATGAAAGGCGCAAGTTTGCCCTGAGCGGCGCGGTGAAAACGTGCCAAAAAATCATGCCCGTTTTCATAAGCCAGGAACAGGTTATGAAAATGAACCTTCGGAATCCAGGGCAGATTTCCGAGCACCAGGTCTTCGATGCTCGGCTGCGTCGCCGCCGTCATGGCGATGGTGTCGCCGTCGCAACTCAAGCCGGCGTTGATCCAGAGGACATCGATTTCCTGAATCGGGCCGGCTGACATGGCACCATCAGTCATCCGCTTTCCCCTTTGTGCCAATCGAATGCCACATCGCTTAGGAAAAAAGACGGGCGGGGTTTCGACAAAAGCTCGAACTTCCCGGCCTTCTGACAGGATTCTACACTATGCTGTCTCATTGGGCGCACGCCACAAAACGGCTCTGCTCCAGGCGGCAAACTAAAATGCGACCACTCACTCAAGGCCATGGGCAAAAGTTCCCACGGTGCGAATCGCAAGTGGCAACCGCTCTAGTGGGCGGCTGGGGCCTGACTTTCCGGCAGGATCTCTTTAACTGTGATTCCTCCGAATCCCATGCGGAGATGAAGCCGGTGCGAGGGAGGCGGATTGGCTTTGATGAAGCTTTCCCCGATCAGATATTTGTTAAGGGCGGAGCCCTCGATGTCTGATGAAACAATGCCGAATTTGGTCCTCGCGTCGAGCGAATACGCACCCGGCGGCAGCCACAGCAGGATATCGCCCCGCCCAACGTTCGCGTCTATATCTGCGGCCATGCCGCTCAGCGAAACGGAACCCGTGCCGTGATGGATCAAGAGATGCGAATCGCGCGGCACATGGATCTCATACTGGACCATCACTCCGTCCGCGGTATGGCGCGTGAAAGGGGGCGTCCAGGGGCGATGGCGCAAAGGGAGTTCGGTCGAGATGGTCGCTTCGGAGGGATTCTTGCGCTCGGTGACGATACGCACTCCATCCAGGTGAGCTTTGGCCTGATTGGTTCGCGTTGGCTTGTAACCGTAGGGTAGAGACTTGATCACGGTCACTTCAATTTCGGGCCGGGCCCAGCCGTCCACGTTCAACTCGCCGTAGGAGCCGTTAATGTGGATCACTCCGCCTGGAGCGAAATCCACATGTTCCGTTGTGCTCGCTTGGGGTGGCGGTTTGATTGCACCGTCACCCGACGCAGGAAGCGTCACTACAATCAGGGTCAGCGCGATTACGATAAGCGGCGGTTTGCGTGTCATAAGCTCAAGTTGCGGACTCCTCCGAAGGATATCGCGCCAGCCACCCTCGCCGCATAACACGGTCCGACCGAACGCCCTCGACCAAGCCAAGCGGCCGGTATTTGTAATGTCCCTAAGCGCCGAAAGAGTGACCAGACCCGATTATCTCTGTTTGGTGTAAAATCCCCGCAGGCCGGGACTCTTCTCGGAGGAGGTACCATGAATCGAAGATCACTCTTGAAATCGCTGGCTGCCGCGTCAGCCGCCACACTTGCATGGCCGCGGCTATCGATAGCAGCTCTTCCAACAGCAAAGATCACGCGGGTCAGGATCTATACGCCCCCTGCTTTGAACCACACTTTCAACCAGAGCGACATGATCGTGACCGTCGAAACCGACGCGGGGCTGACCGGCATCGGCGAAGGTGGCCTAAAGGACACGCTGGAACAGTGCGCCGGCAGCGTCATCGGCCAAAATCCTTTTCATACGGAAAGGTTGTGGCAGAAGATGTACATCGAATGGTTCTATCCACCGGGGCGTGAGAAAATTCATGCGATGGGTGCCATTGACCTAGCGCTGTGGGACATCAAGGGAAAGGCTTTGGGTTTGCCAGTGCACGAAGTTCTGGGCGGCACAGTGAGGAACTACTGCGAATGTTATCCGACCAGCGGTCTTCCCGGAGCGGCGGGCATGAGTCTGAAGGAACGCGCGGCGCAGGTGATGGATGCCGGGTACCGGTGCTTCCGCGTGGACGCGTCAATCGGTCCGACGGGCGGACCTGCGATCGTCAACGATGTCTTCAACACGCATCAACGTGTACGCGAAGTTGCGGCCGCATGCAAAGAGATTCGCCAGGGAGTCGGGGCCAACGGCGACTGGTGCCTCGACTTGCACCAGAAGTTCGACTATCCGGATGCGCTGCGCTGCTGCAAACTGATTGAAGAATACGAACCCTACTTCGTCGAGGACCCGGTGCGCGACGAACACTTCCATCAGGACATTCCAAAACTGCGCCAGTTCACCACCGTACCGCTGACGGCGGGAGAAGAATGGGGCCAGCGCTGGGACTTCAACACGCTGGTAGAGAACCACGACCTCGATTACATCCGTACGACTCTGCCCAACGTGGGCGGCATCACAGAGATGTTGAAGATACTGGCGCTGTGCGAGACCCACTCAGTCGGAATCATTCCGCACTTCACCGGCCCATTGTCGACCGCCGCGCTGGTGAACGTTCTGTCGACCTACTCTCAGCCGGTGCTGTTTGAATACAACTACGGCAACCGGCAGATCCCGCATCTTCCGCAATGCCTCGACTTCAAAACCGGCAAGCTGTATGCGAACGAGCGGCCGGGACTGGGCGTCACCGCGGACCTGGCTCAGTTGAGGATGGTGGGCGAAGTCACCACCGCCGGGGCGTCACGCCTCTACTACCGGCCGGACGGTTCGCTCACGCACTGGTAGGGTATCGCTTGGCGGCGGATGGGGTAAACTTGGTGACGGGAAATACAGCGAAAGGCAGGGATTTAGATGTATTCGAGAAGAGACTTTGCGAAGTTAGCGGTGGCCGGTTGGCCACTGGCCAGCCTGTCACCAGCCTTGGCATGGGGAGCCAAGATTAATTCGACGGTGAAGGGCGTGCGATTGGGGACCATCACATACAGCTTCCGTGATTTCCCGCGCGTCCCAGGCAAAGACAACGCGGATGCGATTATCAAGGCACTAACGGAATGCGGCATCGGAGAAATCGAACTCTTCTCACCGAATATCGAACCGGGCCGTACCCCTGGAATGGCTGGGGACAAGACTCGCGAGGAATTGCGCCAATGGCGACTGGCGACTCCCATGGATTATTTCAAGGGCATGCGCAAGAAGTTCGACGATGCCGGCATCAACATTTACGCCTACACCGTGAATTACGGAAGTGACTTCACCGACCCTGAAATCGACAAAACTTTTGAGCAGGCCAAGGCCATGGGCGTGAACACGATTGCCTCATCCACGCGGGTAAGCATGACCAAGCGGCTGCTGGGGTTCGCCGATCACCACAAAATCTACCTCGCATTCCATGGGCACGCGGAATACGACAAGCCGGACGAATTCTCGACCCCCGCGACATTCCAGCAGGCGCTCGATACGTCGAAATACGCCAAGGTCAATCTGGACATCGGCCACTACACGGCGGCCAACCAGGATCCGATCGTTTATATCGAGCAGCACCACGACCGCATCTCGCACTTGCATATGAAAGACCGCAAAAAGAACAAGGGTGAGAACGTCGAGTGGGGCAAGGGCGACACGCCTATTAAAGAGGTGCTGGTTCTGTTGCGCGACAAGAAGTATCCGATCCCGGCCTTTATCGAATACGAATACAAGGGCACGGGCACTTCCATAGAGGAAGTGAAAAAGTGCATGGCCTACATGCGGCAGGCGCTGGCGTAGGGGCTACCGTAAGCGGAGCGGTTCGAAAAACCCGATCGATTCACAATCGGAACTAGAACCGACCGAAAGCGGCGGTTAGGCCTTGGCTTCGACGTCCACGCCCATACTTCGCGCCGTGCCCTTGACCGAGTTGATGGCGGCTTCGACGGTGAAGCAGTTGAGGTCGGGCATTTTGATCTTGGCGATCTCCTCGACTTGCTTCAGCGTTATCTTGCCGACGCGGTTCTTGTTGGGCTCAGCCGAACCCTTGGCGATGCCGACGGCGCGTTTGATGAGCACCGGCACTGGCGGGGTCTTGGTGATAAAGGTGAAGGAGCGGTCGGAGAAGATGGTGATCACTACTGGGATGATCAAGCCTTCCTGATCCTTGGCCGAGGTCTT
>Ga0070681_10001890_pt1 | contig 18902 bp, 19 predicted proteins | sample KBSC83BmetaG_FD_65650 | JGI IMG/M metagenome (GOLD analysis project Ga0070681, IMG submission 65650) | Corn rhizosphere microbial communities from Kellogg Biological Station, Michigan, USA - KBS C8-3B metaG | ecosystem: Host-associated > Plants > Roots > Rhizosphere | place: USA: Michigan... | reverse complement strand
CGCGAGCGTCGAAGCCATGGCACGCGACGCGCGCTACGCCGCGCTGGCCGACCTTGCGCGCGCGCATCGCGTCGACGCGGTGATGCTCGCGCACCATGCCGACGACCAGGCGGAAACCGTGCTGCTGCAATTGCTGCGCGGAGCGGGACCGCGCGGACTCGCCGCGATGCCCGCGATCGCATCCGATCGCGGGGTCGTCTGGCTGCGCCCGCTCCTCGACATCGCGCGCGCGACGCTCGACGCCTACGTCAGCGCGCAGGCACTGCGCTACGTCGACGACGAAAGCAACACCGATCCGCGTTATCGGCGCAACGCGCTGCGCGAATCGGTGCTGCCGGCGCTTCGCGCGGTCGCGCCCGGGTATCCGGCGACGCTCGTCCGCGCCGCACGTCTGCAGGCCGAAAGCGCCGCGCTGGCGGACGCACTCGCCGCGCTCGACGCGCGTTCGGCGTACGACGGCGGCTCGCTCGCGCGATCGGCGCTCCGCGACCTCGATGCGCCGCGCGCGCGCAACCTGCTGCGCTGGTTTTTGCGCGAGCAGCGGCTGCCTGCGCCGTCCGCGTCGCGCCTCGCCGAGATGGTGTCGCAATTGACCCGCGCCGCGGACGACGCGCGCGTCGCGCTCGTCCACGGCGGCGTCACGATTGGCGTTCATCGCGGGCGCATCGTCGTTCATCGCCCGGTCCCGTCGCCCTACGTGCACGAATGGTCCGGCGCGCACGAAGTGGCGCTGCCCCACGGCACGCTCGCGTTCGCGCCCGCGCTTGGGATCGGCATCGCGCGCCGGCATCTTGCAGGCGCGCGCGTCACGATCCGCGCCGGACTCCCCGGCGAGCGGCTGCACATTGCGGGCCGAAGCCGCCGTGCCGTGGCCGACCTGCTGCGCGAGGCGGGCATCCCGGCGTGGGACCGGGTTGCGCTGCCGCGCATCTACTGCGGCGAAAGCCTCGCCGCCGTCGCCTGCGCAGGTGTCGACGCCGCGTTCGGCGCCGCGCCCGGCGAGCCGGCATTCACGCTCGACTGGCATCCGCAACCGCGCGAGCGCTGATCGCCCGCAGCCCTCGGCCGAGCGCCCGGAGCAGGCATGCGAAGGCCCCGGCGGCGGGTGCCGCCGCGCGCGCTCCGCATGTTAGAATTTTGAATTTACTTGCTTTTGCCTTGTCGGAGCCGAAACATGGCTGTTGAGCGCACACTTTCGATCGTCAAGCCCGACGCCGTCGCGAAGAACGTCATCGGCGAGATCTATTCTCGCTTCGAGAAAGCCGGGCTCACGATCGTCGCCGCGCGGATGACGTGGCTGTCGCGCCGCGACGCCGAAGGCTTCTACGCCGTGCACCGCGAACGGCCGTTTTTCCGCGATCTCGTCGACTTCATGACCAGCGGCCCCGTGATGATCCAGGTCCTCGAGGGCGAGAGCGCCATCGCGAGGAACCGCGAATTGATGGGCGCCACGGATCCGCGTAAAGCTGCGCGGGGAACGATCCGCGCCGACTTCGCGCAATCGATCGACGCGAACGCCGTGCACGGCTCCGACGCGCCCGAGACGGCCGCTTTCGAAATCGCCTGGTTCTTCCCCGAGCACGCGATCTACGCGCGCTAGGGATTTTGTCGGGAGCACGTCGGCGCGATGCAGAACCTGCTCGACCTCGAACCCGCGGCGCTTGCGCAGTTTTTCGCCGAACGCGGCGAAAAACCGTTTCGCGCGCCGCAGGTGTCGCGCTGGATCCATCAGCGCTTCGCGGGCGACGTCGCGTCAATGACCGATCTCGCGAAGCCGTTGCGGGCCGCGCTCGCCGGCGTCGCCGCGATCCGCGCGCCGATCGTGTTGCGCGATACGACCGCGGCCGACGGCACGCGCAAATGGCTGCTCGACGCCGGCAACGGCAACGCGGTCGAGGCGGTCTACATTCCCGAGGACGACCGCGGAACGTTGTGCATTTCATCGCAGGCCGGCTGTGCGCTCGATTGTGCGTTCTGCTCGACCGGCCGGCAGGGCTTCAACCGGAATCTCACGACCGGCGAAATCGTCGGTCAGCTCTGGCATGCGAACCGGACGCTGCTCGCCGAAGGCATTCGCGCGCCGTGGGTGCAGGCCGGACGTGCGCCGATCACGAACGTCGTGATGATGGGCATGGGCGAGCCGCTGGCGAACTTCGACAACGTCGTGCCGGCGCTGCGGACGTTTCTCGACGACAACGCGTACGGCCTGTCCCGGCGTCGCGTGACGCTGTCGACATCGGGCCTCGTGCCGTGGATCGAGCGGCTGCGCGACGAATGCCCGGTGGCGCTCGCCGTGTCGCTGCACGCGCCGACCGACGCGCTTCGCGACCGCCTCGTGCCGATCAACCGCAAGCATCCGCTTTCGACGCTGATGGCCGCGTGCGTCCGCTATCTCGAGCGCGCGCCGCGCGATTTCATCACGTTCGAATACGTGATGCTCGACGGCGTCAACGATCAGCCCGGGCACGCGCAGGCGCTGATCGCGCTCGTGCGCGACGTTCCGTGCAAGCTCAACCTGATTCCGTTCAACCCGTTCCCCGGCAGCGGCTTCGCGACGAGCCCGCGCGAGCGCGTGCGGGCGTTCGCCCATGCGTTGCAGGATGCCGGGATCGTGGCGACAATTCGCAAGACGCGCGGCGACGACATCGACGCCGCGTGTGGCCAGCTCGCCGGCCGCGTGCACGATCGCACGAAGCGCCGCCTCGCAGCGCGCATCCCGGTCGTCGCGGCGCAGTGAATCGCGCATCGCTCTCCTACGGCCCATGAAACGCTTCGCAACGCTCCCGCTCGTCGCGCTCGCGCTCGCACTCGCCGCCTGCGCATCGAAAGGCGGCTCCGCGCCGCCACAGCAACAGGCGCAGGCGCAAGCGCCGCAGGCCCCCGAGCAGCCGCCGGTGAAGCCGCAGGAGGTGTCGCCGAAGGAGCGTGCGAAGATCCGCACCGACCTCGCCGCCGGTTACTACCAGCGCGGCCAGATGGACGTCGCGCTCGAGGAGCTCGGCAATGCGAAGACGCTCGACCCGAGCTACCCGAGGATCTACGACATCTACGGCCTCGTCTATGCGATGCTCGGCGAGCGCGCGAAGGCAGAGGAAAACTTCCGCCAGGCGATCGCGCTCGCGCCCGACAATTCCGATTACCGCGAGAACTGGGGCGCCTTCCTGTGCGGGACGGGCCGCGCGAGCGAAGCGATGCCGGAGTTCGAGCGGGTCATGAAGGACCCGCTGTACAAGACGCCGGAGATCGTCTACATCAACGCCGGCAAGTGCAGCGCGGCGCTGGGCGACACGAAGAAGGGCGAGGAGTACCTGCGCCGCGCGCTGACGGTGTCGCCGGGCAACCCGATCGCGGCGTACAACCTCGCACTGCTCGCCTACCGCGACAAGCGGATCGGCGAGGCACGCGCATGGATGCGGCCCGTGATGCAGCAGGCGTCGCCGCCGGCGCAGGCGCTTTACCTTGGCGCGTGCATCGAGAAAAAGCAGGGCGACCGCGACGCCGAGCGCGCGTACGAGTCGCAGCTCAGGAACCGCTGGCCCGATTCGCCGGAAGCGAAGGCGCTTGCCGGCGGCGAGTGCGAATGAATCGTGGCTGAGATCGACACGCAGGTGACGGCGAACGCGGGCGCAGCCGCAACGGCGGGCGCGAAGCTTCGCGCCGCGCGCCAAGCCGCGGGGCTGTCGATCGACGCCGTCGCGCAACAGTTGAAGCTCGCGCCGCGCCAGGTGACGGCGCTCGAGGAAGATGACTGGCAGCGGCTTCCCGGCCGCACGTTCGTCCGCGGCTTCGCGCGGAACTACGCGCGCTTCTTGCACCTCGATCCCGACGCGGTGCTCGCGCTGCTGCCCGCATCCGATTCGGCCCCGGCGCTTTCGCGTCCCACGCTTGCGGCCTCGCCGCGATCGATCGGCGAAATCCCCACCGAGCGCATCGCCAAACCGACCGCCGCGCGTTGGATCGCGCCGTTGCTGTTGCTGGCGATCGTCGCTGTGATCGCCTACCACGAGCTTGCGCGGCCGACGCTGCGGCTGCCCGCCATCCTCGCATCGCTCGTCGGCGAGCACGAAACGGCGCCGCCCGCGACGACCGCTTCGCGCGCGCCCCCGAGCGCGGTCACCACCGCCGCGTCGACGACGCCCACGAAGCCCGCTGACGCAATGCCGGCATCGCCTGCGCCGCCGGCCGCGTCGGCAACGTCCAACTCGACCGCGGCGGATAGCGGCGTCACCGTATTGCCGACCCCGAGCAGCAACACGATGCCTGCGAACGATGCGCCCGCCGCGACAACGACTCCCGCGGGTGCCAATGCGCAAAGCGCGGCAGTGCCGGCCGGCGAGGCGCCTCTGGTCCTGACGTTCAAGGGCACGTCGTGGGCCGAAGTGAAGGATGCGAAGGGCCGCGTCGTATTGCAGATGACCGGCGGAGCGGGGATGACGCAAACGGTGTCGGCCATCCCGCCGCTCGAGCTCGCGCTCGGCAACGCACGCGACGTCGGCGTCACGTTCCGCGGTCAGGCGCTCGATCTTTCCGCCTACACGCGCGGCAACGTCGCGCGGGTCTCGCTGCAATGAGCCACATCGACGACATTCGCGCCGAAGGGCCGCCCCGAGGCGCGAATCCCGCCCCCTCGGGGGGCAGCGAAACCGCGAAGCGGCGAGCGTGGGGGGATGTCATCCAGCGTCGTGCAAGCAGGCGCGTCGTCATTGGCGGCGTGCCGGTCGGCGGCGATGCGCCGATCGTCGTGCAGTCGATGACGAACACCGACACCGCCGATGTCGCGGCAACCGTCGAGCAGGTGCGCGCGCTCGCGCTGGCCGGGTCCGAGCTCGTGCGCGTCACCGTCAACACGTCGGAAGCGGCCGCCGCGGTGCCCGAGATTCGCGCGCGTCTCGATGACACCGGTTGCGCGGTGCCGCTCATCGGCGACTTCCATTTCAACGGCCACAAGCTTCTGACCGAGCACCCGGCATGCGCGAAGGCGCTCGCCAAGTTCCGCATCAATCCGGGCAATGTCGGCAAGGGCAGCAAGCGCGATTCGCAATTCGCGACGCTGATCCAGCTCGCGGTCGACTACGGCAAGCCGGTGCGCATCGGGGTCAACTGGGGCAGCCTCGACCAGGCGCTGCTCGCGCGGATGATGGACGACAACGCGCGTGCTGCGGAGCCGGCCGACGCCGACGCCGTCATGCGTGAAGCGCTCGTCGCCTCGGCGCTCGAAAGCGCCGCGCAGGCGGAAGCGCTCGGCCTTCCCGGCGACCGGATCATCCTGTCGTGCAAGGTCTCGAACGTGCAGGACCTGATTGCCGTCTATTCGACGCTCGCCGCGCGCTGCGACTATCCGCTGCATCTCGGCCTCACCGAAGCGGGCATGGGCAGCAAAGGCATCGTCGCGTCGACCGCGGCGATGGCGGTGCTTCTGCAGCAGGGGATCGGCGACACGATTCGCATCTCGTTGACGCCCGAGCCGGGCGGCGACCGCACGCGCGAAGTCGTCGTCGCGCAGGAGCTGTTGCAGACGATGGGGCTGCGCTCGTTCACGCCGATGGTGACGGCGTGTCCCGGTTGCGGGCGCACGACGAGCACCTATTTCCAGGAGCTCGCCGGTCACATCCAGTCGTTCCTGCGCACGTCGATGCCGGCGTGGCGCGCGCGCTATCCCGGCGTCGAGGGGATGCACGTGGCGGTGATGGGTTGCGTCGTGAACGGGCCCGGCGAATCGCGGCTCGCGAACGTCGGCATCTCGCTGCCCGGCACCGGCGAGACGCCCGTTGCGCCGGTGTACGTCGACGGCCAGAAGACCGTCACGCTGAAGGGCGAGCGCATCGCCGAGGAGTTCGAGCAGATCGTCGTCGATTACGTGCGCGCGACGTACGGCGGCGAGGCGAAGGCGCCGTCGCTTTTGCCGCAACAGAAGAGCGTCGCGGTCAGGCCCGCGGCGGCGACGCCATCGACGCGCGTCCATGCCGCCGACGACCGTTGACCGCGCGCCGGCTCCCCTTCTTTTCTCGTGTAACGCAACACCGATGGCAGCAGGACTGCAGGCCGTGCGCGGCATGAACGACGTGCTTCCCGACGAGGCGGCCGTCTGGCAGCGCTTCGAGGACACCGCGCGCAACGTCTTCGAACGGTACGGTTATCGCAACCTGCGCGTGCCGCTGGTCGAGCCGACGCCGCTTTACGTTCGCAGCATCGGCGAGCACACCGACGTCGTCGAACGCGAGATGTACACGTTCGAGGACAAGCTCAACGGCGAGAGCCTCACGCTTCGTCCCGAGGCGACGGCGGGCATCGTCCGCGCGGCGATCGAGCACAACCTCGCGTACGAGCGGCCGTTGCGCGTCTGGACCGGCGGCGCGATGTTCCGCCACGAGCGGCCGCAGAAGGGACGCTATCGCCAGTTCCACCAGCTCGATATCGAGGCGATCGGCTTCCCGGGACCGGACGTCGACGCCGAGCAGATCGTGATGCTCGCGCGTTTGTGGCGCGCGCTCGAGTTGTCCGAGCTTCGGCTGATGATCAATTCGATTGGCGACGCCGGCGATCGTCGCGCGCACCGCGAGGCGCTCATCGCGCACTTCGAGCGCCATCGCGATGCGCTCGACGACAACGCGAAGCGGCGGCTGCACGCGAATCCCTTGCGCATTCTCGACAGCAAGCATCCGCCGCTGCATGACGTGATCGCGGCGGCGCCGCGATTGCTCGACCACGTGGGCGACGCGGCGCGCGAGCACTTCGACGGCTTGCGCGCGCTGCTCGACGACGCGGGCATCGCGTACACGGTCGACGCGCGGCTCGTCCGCGGCCTCGACTACTACAATCGCACGGTCTTCGAATGGGTGACCGACGCGCTCGGCGCGCAGGGCACCGTCGCCGGCGGCGGCCGCTACGACGGGCTGTTCGAGGAACTGGGCGGCAAGCCGACGCCGGCCTGCGGCTTCGCGATCGGCGTCGAGCGGATGATCCTGTTGCTCGACGCGCACGGCAAGGCGCGAGCGACGCCGCCCGACGCGTACGTCGTGCACGCAGGTACCAAGGCCGCCGCGGTTGCGCGCCACGCCGCCGAAACGCTGCGCGATCACGGCGCGGCCGTCGTCGTGAACGCGGGCGGCGGCAGCTTCAAGTCGCAGATGAAGCGCGCCGACGCGAGCGGCGCGCGGCTCGCGATCATCGTCGGCGACGACGAGGTGGTGTCGCGAACCGTCGCCATCAAGCACCTGCGCGAAGGCGGCGACCAGGTCGCCGTGCCGCTTGACGATCTCGTCGCGCGCTTTGCAGCGCTCAATACGACCAGGGACGAATATGGCAGTTTATGACCTCGAGGAACAGGAGCAGATCGACGACCTGAAGGCGTGGTGGGAGCGCTACGGCGGAACGGTCACCGTCGCGCTCGTGCTGGGCCTTCTCGTCGCCGCCGGCATCCAGGGTTGGCGCTGGTATCAGGGACATCGCGCCGAAAGCGCGTCGGTGCTCTACAGCGCCGTCAGCGAAGCGGTGCGCGCGAAAGATAGCGCGAAGGCGAAGGACGCGATCGCGGAGCTCACGAACCATTACGCGAGCACCGGCTACGCGCCGCGCGCCGAGCTTCTCTACGCGAAGATGCTCTACGACGCCGGCGATCGCGACGGCGCCAAGGCCCAGTTGCAATGGGTCGTCGACCATGGGTCGCAGGACGAGCTCAAGGCGATCGCCCGCTATCGGCTCGCGCAGGTGCAGATCGACGAGAAGCAATACGACGCGGCGCTCGCGACGCTCGACGCGAAGCACCCGGACGCGTTCGACGGCCTCTATGCCGACCTGCGCGGCGACGCACTCGTCGCGGCTGGTCGGCCCGCCGACGCGCGCGCCGCGTACGAGAACGCGCTCGCGAAGCTCGATCCGAAATCCGCGTACCGCAATTTCGTTCAGGTGAAGCACGATGCGATCGCGCAGGCGCCGAAGGTCGCCGAAGCGAACGCGCCGGCGCGTCCGGCCGCAGCCCCGTCCACGCCCGCGAACGTCGCGAGCGACGCACCGGCGGGCAAGGCGGCCGGAACCGGCAAATGATGCGGGCGCTTTGCGCCATCGCACTCGCGCTCGCCGCGGCGCTCGTCACCGGTTGCGCGAGCCTGTCGGAATCGCCGCTCACGTCGTGGATTCCACAGATACCGGTGCCGTCGTTCGCGTGGCTCACGGGCGGCAGCCACAAGCCCGGGCCGTTGCCCGAGCTCAAGGCGACGATCACGCCGCAGATCGTCTGGCAGCAGAGCGTCGGCAAGGGCGCACCGGGCGTCGCACCGGGAATCACGCCGTCCGCTATCTACGCGGCATCGGTGGACGGAACGCTGATGCGCCTCGATCCTGCGACCGGACGCGTCGAATGGAAGGTGAGCGCGGGACAGCCGCTGTCAGCGGGTCCTGGCGCCGGAACCGGCGCAGTCGTCGTCGGGACGTCGAAGGGCGACGTGCTCGCATTCGACGAGAACGGCAAGCCGTTGTGGACCGCGCACGTGTCGAGCGAAGTGATCGCGCCGCCGCGCGTCGCGGATACCGTCGTCGTCGCGTTCTCGGGTGACGGCCGTATCTACGGGCTCGCGAAGGCGGACGGCAAGACCGTTTGGGTCGATCCGCACACGAACCCGCCGCTCACCGTGCGCAACGCCGCCGGAGGCGTCGTGTCGCGCGGCGGGTTGTTCATCGGCACCGCGGGCGGGCGGCTGCTCGCGATCGACGCGAAGTCGGGCGCGATCGCGTGGGATGGCACCGTCGCGACGCCGAAAGGCGCCACGGAGCTCGAGCGCATCGCCGACGTGACGAGCCTGCCCTACGTCGACGACAGGGAAGCGTGCGCGGCGGCGTACCAGGGACGCGTCGCCTGCTTCGACGTCGTGCGCGGCGCGCTCATCTGGACGCGCGACCTCTCGAGCCTTGCCGGCATCACCGCCGACGCCACTCGCGTCTACGTCGTCGACGACAAGGGCGGCGTGCAGGCGTTCGACCGCAGCAACGGCGCATCGATCTGGAAGCAGGACGTGCTCGCGAAGCGCCGCATCGGCGGCCCGCAGCTCATCGGCGACGAGGTCGGCGTCGTCGACGTCGAAGGCTATCTGCATCTTCTGTCACGCAGCGACGGCGCTTACGTCGGGCGCCTTGCCACCGACGGCAGCCTCGCAACGGCGCAACCTTCGCAGCTCGGCGGCGGCATCGTATGGCAATCGGAAAAGGGAACGGTCTACTCCGTCACCGCGAAGTAATGAAACGACACCCACGCTCGCATCAGTCTCGGCCTCGTTGCACCGCTTGCTCGTGCGTGGCGTCTGCGTGTCGGCCTCCCGTCCACGCTCGCGGTCGGCCCCTTCGGGCCTTGGCTTCGCCCCGCTCGCGTGGACGTCCCGTGGCGGCCCTGCGCGACTGACATGCTGCCCACCCTCGCGCTCGTCGGCCGCCCGAACGTCGGCAAGTCGACGCTCTTCAATCGTCTGACGAAATCGCGCAACGCGCTCGTTGCCGATTTCCCGGGCCTCACGCGCGATCGCCACTACGGGCGTGCGCGGGCGGGCGAGCGCGAGTTCCTCGTCGTCGATACGGGCGGCTTCGAGCCCGTCGCGACGTCGGGCATCCTGTTCGAGATGGCGAAGCAGGCGAAGGCCGCGATCGCCGAGTCCGACGCCGTGATCTTCATCGTCGACGCGCGCGAGGGCGTGACGCCGCAGGACCATGCGATCGCGACACTGTTGCGAAGGCAAGGCCGGCCGGTGATCCTCGCCGTCAACAAGAGCGAGGGCCTCGGACCCGAGCGCATTGCCGAATTCCACGAGCTGGGCCTGAGCGAGCCGCTGCCGATTTCGGCGGCGCACGGCGAGAACGTCCGCGATCTCGTCGACATTGCGCTCGACCAGTGCGCTCCGATCGAAGACGACGAGCCCGACGCCGACGAAGGCGGGCGACGGATCAAGGTCGCGGTCGTCGGCCGGCCAAATGTCGGCAAGTCGACGCTCGTCAACGCGTTGCTCGGCGAAGAGCGCGTGATCGCGTTCGACGAGCCCGGCACGACGCGCGATGCGATCCATCTCGACTTCGAGCGCGCCGATCGCCGTTACACGCTGATCGACACGGCCGGCGTGCGTCGCCGCGGCAAGGTGAGCGAGACGGTCGAGAAGTTCTCGGTGATCAAGACGCTGCAGGCGATCGAGGACGCGAACGTCGTGATCCTGCTGCTCGACGCGCTCGACGGCATCAGCGAGCAGGATGCGCATCTCGCGGGACACATCCTCGAAGCGGGGCGCGCGCTCGTGGTCGGTATCAACAAGTGGGACGCCGCCGACGACGAGCAGCGCGCGAGCGCGAAACGCGAATTGGCGCGCAAGCTCGCATTCCTCGACTTCGCCGAGCAGCACACGATTTCGGCGCGCGAGCGGCGCGGCGTCGACGCGCTGCTGCGCGGCGTCGATCACGCCTACACGGCGGCGACGGCGCGCCTGCCGACGCCGCGCCTCACGCGCACGCTACAGTTGGCCGTCGAGCGGCAGCAGCCGCCGCGCGCCGGCATGGTGAGGCCGAAGATGCGCTACGCCCACCAGGGCGGAATGAATCCGCCGCTCGTCGTTGTTCACGGAAGCGCGCTGTCCCGCGTGCCCGACAGCTACCGGCGCTATCTGGAACATTTTTTCCGGGACACGTTCCAATTGCGGGGTACCCCCCTTAGGATACAATTCAAGACAGGCGTCAATCCCTACGCGGATTCCACCGCACGCCGCTAAAAGACAGCAGGGGCAGAGGCGTTTTCCGGGACCCCGAAGAGTGCGGAAAACAAGCGCGGAGCTCACCGATGAGCAATAAAGGGCAAATGCTACAAGACCCCTTCCTGAACACGCTGCGCAAGGAGCACGTTCAGGTCTCCATTTATCTCGTGAACGGCATCAAGCTCCAGGGGCAGATCGAATCGTTCGACCAGTACGTCGTGCTGCTGAAGAACACCGTCACGCAGATGGTCTACAAGCACGCGATCTCGACCGTGGTGCCGTCGCGGCCGGTCGCGATGCCGCATCAGAATCACCACGAAGCCGAAGCCTGACGCCGGCCGCGTGGAGGCGCGCGTCGCCGCGGCACGACGCCTGGCGGTGCGCGCGCCGACGTCGAGGCTAGCGACGGTGTTCGAGCGTCCCGATACCGGGGATCGCGCGCTCGTCGTCGCGCTCGACATCGGGCGCGACGGTCGCGCGAACCGGCTCGCCGAGATCGCGGCGCTCGTGGAGTCTGCCGGCGCCACTGTCGTCGGCAATCTGCGCGGTCGCCGTCCGCGTCCCGATCCCGCATGGTTCGCGGGTCGCGGCAAGGTCGACGAGATTGCGGCGCAGCGCCGTGAATCGCAGGCCGATCTCGTCATCTTCGATCACGCCCTTTCCGGCGTGCAGCAGCGCAACCTCGAGCAGGCGCTCGAATGTCGCGTCGTCGACCGCACGACGCTGATCCTCGACATCTTCGCGCAGCGCGCGCGCAGTGCCGAAGGCAAGCTCCAGGTCGAGCTCGCGCAGCTTTCGCACATGGCGACGCGCCTCGTCGGCGGATGGACCCACCTCGAGCGGCAGAAGGGCGGCATCGGATTGCGCGGCCCCGGCGAGACGCAGCTCGAGACCGACCGGCGGCTCATCACCCAGCGCGTGAAGCTGCTGCGCGAACGCCTGCGCAAGGTCGCGCGAAGCCGCGCCACGCAGAATCGCGCGCGGCGCCGCGCATCGGTTGCAACGGTCGCCATCGTCGGCTACACGAACACCGGCAAGTCGACGCTTTTCAACCGCCTGACCGCATCGCAGGTCTACGCGGCGAACCTGCTCTTCGCGACGCTCGACACGACGCTGCGCCGCGTGCGGATTTCGGCCGCCGCGAACATCGTGCTCTCCGACACGGTCGGCTTCATTCGCGACCTGCCGCACGACCTGGTCGCCGCGTTTCGCGCGACGCTCGCCGAAGCGGCCCACGCCGATCTGCTGCTGCACGTCGTCGACGCCAGCGCGCGTGACCGGGACGAGCAGATCGATGCGGTCGATGCGCTGCTCGCCGAGATCGGCGCCGGCGACGTGCCGCAAATCCGCGTCTTCAACAAGATCGACGTGGCCGGCGTCGACGCGGGAGTCGAGCGCGACCCCTGTGGTACCATCACCTCGGTCCGCATGAGCGCGACGACCGGCGCGGGGATCGCCGAGTTGCGCGCCGCGCTGGCCGAACGCTTCCCGGCTTCGCCGACTCCTGTTTCCGAGACCATTGACACGCCGGCCCGTCCCGGCTGACGAACCCCGCGGGTTCGGCCGGCGCCTCGCGCGCGCCGCACTATCGATGCCCATCGTATGTCGCTGAACGACCCGCAGTGGGGCAAGCGCAGCAACAACAGCGGTCCGCCCGACCTCGATGAAATCTGGCGCAACGTCAACCGCCGGATGAACGAGCTTTTCGGGCGTCGCCGCGAAGCGGCCGACGGCGGCGGCGGTGGGGGCGGCGGCATGCGCTTGCCGCTCGGCGGCGCCGGCATGCTGATCTTCCTCGTCGTGCTGATCTGGCTCGCGAGCGGCTTCTACATCGTCGACGAGGGCCGCCGCGGCGTCGTCACGCGCTTCGGCAGGTATACCGAGACGACGCTTCCCGGTCCGCGCTGGCACCTGCCCTATCCGATCGAGGCCGCCGAGCTCGTCGATTTCTCGCAAGTGAAGACGATCGAGGTCGGCTACCGGAACACGCCGAAGAACAAGATCGACAAGGAAGCGGTGATGCTGACCGACGACGAGAACATCATCGACATCCAGTTCGCCGTCCAATACAACCTGAAGAGCGCCGAGGATTACGTCTTCAACAACCGGCGCCCGGACCAGATCGTCGCGTACGTCGCCGAATCGGCGATCCGCGAAGTCGTCGGCAAGTCGAAGATGGACTTCGCGCTCTACGAAGGACGCGAGCAGATCGCGAAGCAGACCGAGCAGCTGATGCAGCAGAACCTCGATCGGTTCGGCACCGGCGTCTTCGTGCAGAAGGTGACGCTGCAGAACGTGCAGCCGCCCGAGAAGGTGCAGGCGGCGTTCGACGACGCGGTGAAGGCGGGACAGGATCGCGAGCGGCTCAAGAACGAAGGCGAGGCGTACGCGAATAACGTGATCCCGATCGCGCGCGGCACCGCCGCGCGGCTTTTGCAGGAGGCGGACGGCTACAAGTCCGAGGTCGTCCAGCGCGCGGAGGGCGACGCGAAGCGCTTCGACCAGGTGCTCGTCGAGTACCAGAAGGCCCCGGGCGTCACGCGCGAGCGGCTGTATCTCGACGCGATGCAGACGGTGCTCGCGAGCTCGAGCAAGGTGCTCGTCGACCAGAAGAGCGGCAGCCTCCTTTACCTGCCGCTGGACAAGCTGATCCAGCAGGCGACGCAATCGGCCGCCGCGGCGACGACGCCGGAAGTGACGATCGGCCCGCCGCGTGCCAACGCGCCGGCCGACGGGTCGATGTCGCTCGACGCGACGCGCTCGCGCGACGCGCTGCGCAGCCGGGAGGGGCGCTAGGTGCGAGCCCGGCGCGACTGACATGAGATTCTCCATCCCCCTCCTCGCCGCATTGGTCGCCGTGCTGTTCGTCGCGTCGCAGTCGGTCTACACGGTCGACCAGCGCAAGTACGCGATCAAGTTCCAGTTGGGCGAGATCGTCGAGACGAAGACGACGGCGGGCCTCTATTTCAAGGTGCCGCTCGTGCAGAACGTCAAGTTCTACGACAAGGTGAACCTGACGCTCGACAATCCCGAGCCCGACCGCGTGACGACGTCGGAGAAGAAGCCGCTGCTCGTCGACTTCGTCGTGCTGTGGCGGATCATCGACGTCAGTCAGTATTACCGCTCGGTGCAGGGCGACGAGGAGGCGGCGCGGCGCCGGCTCTCGCAGACGGTGCGCGCGAATCTCGCCGAGGAGTTCAACAAGCACGACGTGCACGAGGCGATCTCGTCGGCGCGCGACAAGATCACGGCGGTCACGCAGCAGAAGGCGAATGCCGATGCGAAGTCGATCGGCGTGGAGGTGATCGACGTGCGCCTGCGCCGCGTCGAGCTGCCGCCCGACGTCACGGGTCCCGTCTATCAGCGGATGGAATCGGAGCGGCGGCGCGTCGCGAACGAATTGCGCTCGCTCGGCGCCGCGGAGTCCGAGAAGATCCGCGCCGACGCCGATCGCCAGCGCACGGTGATCCTCGCCGACGCGTACAGCCGCGCGCAGAACACCAAGGGCGAAGGCGACGCGAAGGCGTCGGCAATTTACGCGCAGGCATACAGCCGCAATCCCGAGTTCTATTCGTTCTATCGAAGCCTGGAAGCGTACAAGGCGACCTTCCACAACAAGGGCGACCTGATGGTGCTCGATCCGAGCAGCGACTTCTTCCAGTTTTTCAAGGATCCGGGCGGCGGCACGAATCGCCCGCCGGCGCGCGCTCCGTCGAAGTAGGCGCGCGAGCGGAGAGCGCAGGCGTGCCCGATTCGTTGTGGACCGCGCTCGCGCTGCTGCTGATCCTCGAAGGCCTGCTGCCTTTCGCGGCGCCGAAGGTGTGGCGCGAGGGATTCCGGCACCTGACCGAGTTGACCGACGGCCAGCTTCGCTTCATCGGCATGATCTCGATCGGCATCGGGCTTCTCGGGCTCTACCTCATCTGACGCCAAGCCGCATGCACAACTGGCTGCTTCCCGACGCGATCGACGACGTCCTGCCGGCGGAAGCCGCCGAGCTCGAGGCGTTGCGCCGCAGACTCCTCGATCATTTCGCGGGTCGCGGCTATCGACTCGTTCGTCCGCCGCTGATCGAGCACCTCGAATCGCTTCTGACGGGCAGCGGCCGCGATCTCGAGCTTCTCACGTTCAAGACCGTCGATCCGCAATCGGGACGGCTCGTCGGCATTCGTGCCGACATCACGCCACAGGTCGCGCGCATCGATGCGCATCTGCTGAACGAGGCCGGTGCGACGCGGCTCTGCTACGCCGGCAGCGTCGTACGCGCCGTCGCCGAAGGTCCCGGCGCGACGCGCGAAGTCGTGCAGGTCGGCGCGGAGCTCTTCGGCGTGCCGGGGACCGAAGGCGATCGCGAAGTGATCGAGCTTCTCGCGTCGTCGCTCGCGACGGCGGGCTTGCGCGGTCTGCATCTCGACCTCGGCCACATGGGCGTCTACCGCGCGCTCGCAAGCGGCGCCGGCGTCACGGACAGCGGCGAAGACGGTGCGCTTTACGAGGCACTGCGCACCAAGGATGCGCCAACAGTACGCGCGCTGACGCAGCATTTGCCGGCCGCGTGGCGCAGCGCGTTCGAGGCTCTGCCGCAGCTTTACGGGCCGGCGGACGAGGTGCTGCGCGAGGCGCGCACGCGGCTCCCCGACGTCGCGTCGATCGCGAACGCGCTCGATGCGCTCGCCGCGCTCGCCGACGCGGCCGCGCCGCTCGTCGAGGCGCTCCACGCCGATCTCGCCGACCTTCGCGGCTATCATTACCACAACGGCGCGATTTTCTCGGTGTTCATCGAAGGCGAGCCGAACGCGATCGCGAAGGGTGGACGCTACGACGGCATCGGCAAGGCATTCGGGCGCTCGCGCCCGGCAACGGGCTTCACGCTCGATCTTCGGCAACTCGTCGATCTGCTCGCCCGGGACAACGGAAGCGGGATCAGAGACGACTTTTGATTTCGCGAGGAGCACGCGAACGTGGTGACAATGGCCGTCTCTGAACCTCGCAACGTCGTCGTCATCGGCGCGCAGTGGGGCGACGAAGGCAAGGGCAAGGTCGTCGACTGGCTGACCGAAAGCGCGCAGGGTGTCGTGCGCTTCCAGGGCGGCCACAACGCGGGCCACACGCTGGTGATCGGCGGCCGCAAGACCGTGCTGCGTCTGATCCCGTCCGGCGTGCTGCGCGAGGGCGTCGCGATCCTGATCGGCAACGGCGTCGTCGTGTCGCCGGCGGCGCTGATGCAGGAGATCGCCGAGCTCGAGCAGGCCGGCGTCGACGTGCGCTCGCGGCTCATGATCTCGCCGGCGTGTCCGCTGGTGCTGCCGATCCATGTCGCGCTCGACCAGGCACGCGAGGCGGCGCTCGGCGATGCACTGAAGATCGGGACGACGGGACGCGGGATCGGTCCCGCGTACGAGGACAAGGTCGGACGGCGTGCGCTGCGCGTGCAGGACCTGCTCGATCCGGCACGCTTCGCGCAGAAGCTCGAGCGGCTGCTCGACCTGCACAACTTCACGCTCGTCCACTACCACAAGACGGCACCGGTCGATTTCGCGCAAACGCGCGACGAGGTGCTCGCGCTCGGACAGGCGATCGCGCCGATGGTCGGCGATGTCTCGGCTGCAATCCTCGGTGCGCGCGCGCGCGGCGAGTCGCTGCTGTTCGAGGGCGCGCAGGGCTCGCTGCTCGATGTCGACCATGGCACGTATCCGTACGTGACGAGCTCGAATTGCATCGCCGGCGCAGCCGCGCCCGGCGCGGGCATCGGCCCGCAGCTGATCGATTACGTGCTCGGGATCGTGAAGGCGTACACGACGCGCGTCGGCACCGGTCCGTTTCCGACGGAGCTCACCGACGATGTCGGCGCAACGCTCGCGAAGCGCGGCAACGAATTCGGCTCCGTGACCGGCCGCCCGCGCCGCTGCGGCTGGCTCGACGTTCCTGCGCTGCGCCGATCGTTCGAGCTGAACGGCGTCAACGGCCAGTGCATCACGAAGCTCGACGTGCTCGACGGCATGCGCGAGATCATGATCTGCACGCGCTACACGATCGACGGCAGGCCGGCGAACCTGATCCCGACCGGCGCCGATGAGGTCGCGCGCTGCGTGCCCGTTTATGAAACGCTGCCGGGATGGCAGGAGAACACGCTCGGCGCGAAATCGTTCTCGGCGCTCCCCGTGGCGGCGCGCGCATACCTGTCGCGGATCGAGGAGCTCACGGGCATTCCGATCGCGATGGTGTCGACGGGCGCCGACCGCGACGAAACCATTCTGGTCCGCCATCCCTTTGCCCCATGAGCGCGCACGGCCGCCCGAGGACGCCTGCGCGAGCGGGGCGAAGCCAAGCCCCCGAAGGGGCGTCCGCGAGCGTGGGCGGCGGGCGAGACGCAATAGGAGCACGTTTCGAGACAGTGCAAGGAGCCCGAGAATTGGCCCCGAAGCGCAAAGCGTGGAGGGTAGTCAAATGACGCTCGAGATAAGCTGGTCGCGCTACAACACGCTCGTCGAGATGCTCGCGCTCAAGGTCTACGAGTCGGGCTTCCGCTTCAACCAGATCATATGCATCGCGCGCGGGGGGCTGCGCGTCGGCGACGTGCTGTCGCGGATCTTCGACGAGCCGCTCGCGATCCTCTCGACGCACTCGTACACGGCGGAAGGCGGGACGATTCGCGGCGAGCTGGTGATCGCGGAGCACATGACGATGACGAAGCCGCGGCTCGGCGACCGCGTGCTGCTCGTCGACGACATGGTCGATTCGGGTCACACGCTTGCCGCCGTCTACGAGGAGCTGCCGCGGCGCTTCCCGCACATTTCGGAGATCCGCACCGCGGTGCTGTGGTGGAAGGGCTGCTCGGTGTTCAAGCCCGACTACTACGTCGAGCACCTTCCGGACAGCCCGTGGATATCGCAGCCGTTCGAGGTGTACGACGATCTCGATCCGGGGACGCTCGCCGCGCGCATCGCGCATGCGCAGACGCCTGCGAAGGAGCCGGCAGGGGTTACATTTGACGAAGGCGGTGCGCGAAGCGATCGCTGACGGCAAGCGTTTCGTTGCGCGCCTTGAGCCTGACGCGCAGGTAGCCGCGGAAATCGCGCGCGACGCCCGACACGGCGTCGATGTTGACGATCGTGCTGCGGTGGATCTGCCAGAAACGGGCCGGGTCGACGGCTGACAGAAGATCCCCGATGCCGCGCCGGATCAGCGACTCGCGATCGACGGTCACGACCCGCGTGTACTTGTTGTCGGCCTGGAAATAGCAGATCTCGTCGACGGTGATGAGCCGGATCTCGTCGCCGTGCACCGCGGTGATGTAGCGCATCTATTCGCGTTCGGGCTCGAGCCGTGCGGTGAGAAGCCGCAGCAGGGACGCGAGGTCCGCCGGCTCTCGCGGACGCGCTCCTTGAGCCTGCGGACCGTCTGCTCAGCTCGTCGAGCATTCGGGCGCCGGTCGACGGATCGTCGTCGCACCGTTGGCCGACGTCGCGAAGCGTATCGAGCAGGAATGCGGGCTCGACCTGCGCCTGCATGCCCTGCAGATCCGCTTGCAGCGTCTTGCGCTGCAATTCGACGAGCAGGGACTGACCGGCTCGTGGTACGAAGCTTCCGAAGACGGCCAGGGTTTCGAGATCGAGGTCTATCCCGACCTCATCGCAGCCGGGACCGTGGGAACCGGCACGGTGTCGTTCGAGTCCTGAGATCGCGCAGGGCGATCGCCGTCGCGCAACCTGCGCGGCTCGCCGACGCGCGCCCGCGCTGCGGGTATCATTCTGGTGCCCAGAAGAGGACTCGAACCTCCACAGTGTTGCCACCGCCAGGACCTGAACCTGGTGCGTCTACCAATTCCGCCATCTGGGCAGGCGTGAAGAACCCTCGATTTTAAAAGCCGCGTCAATCCTTGTCAAAGTCGATTCCCCTGCGCCGCCGTACGGCCACGATGCCGCGCGACGATCGTCCGCGCAAGCGCACGCGTGACGGCAACGACGTCGAATCGAAACCGACCTGCGATGCGATCCTGCGCGAGCTGACCGACGCCGGCGTGCCGCTCGCGCCCGCCGAGGTCGCGTCGCGCCTCCCGTTCGGCCGCAAGCAGCAGCACCTGTTCGACGCGTGCGTCGCGACGCTCGAGCGCAACGGCGACATCCTCGTCAATCGCAAGGGCGAGCTTTGCATCGTCGCGAAGCTCGACCTCGTGCGCGGAAC
>Ga0070681_10001886_pt1 | contig 18915 bp, 17 predicted proteins | sample KBSC83BmetaG_FD_65650 | JGI IMG/M metagenome (GOLD analysis project Ga0070681, IMG submission 65650) | Corn rhizosphere microbial communities from Kellogg Biological Station, Michigan, USA - KBS C8-3B metaG | ecosystem: Host-associated > Plants > Roots > Rhizosphere | place: USA: Michigan... | reverse complement strand
GCTTTTCAATTTGCGAGGCGCTGCTCAAATGAAAGTCGATTATCTCGAGCGCATTCTGACCGCGCGTGTCTATGATGTCGCGATCGAGTCGCAGCTCGAGCGCGCGCCCAACCTCTCGGCGCGGCTCAATAACACGCTTTTGCTGAAACGCGAGGACATGCAGCCGGTGTTCTCGTTCAAACTGCGGGGTGCTTATAACAAGATGTCGGGGCTGTCTGCGGCAGCGCTTGCCCGCGGCGTGATTGCCGCTTCCGCCGGCAATCATGCGCAAGGGGTCGCGCTGGCCGCGCAAAAGCTCAAGTGCCGTGCCACTATCGTGATGCCGGTGACGACCGCTCACATCAAAGTCACGGCGGTTGCCGCACGCGGAGCCCGTGTCGTGCTGCACGGCGACAGTTACGACGAAGCCTACGCGCATTCGCTCAAGCTCGCGCGCACGCACAATCTCACCTATGTACATCCGTACGACGATCCCGAAGTGATCGCGGGACAAGGCACGATCGCAATGGAGATCCTGCGCCAGACGCGGCGCGAAATCGACGCGATTTTCGTCGCGATCGGAGGCGGCGGATTGATCTCCGGCATTGCCGCCTACGTGAAGCGCCTGCGCCCGCAAATCAAGGTGATCGGTGTCGAGCCCGTCGATGCCGCCGCGATGTACCGCTCGCTTAAGGCCGGCAGGCGCATCAAGCTCGACCAGGTCGGATTATTCGCCGACGGCGTCGCGGTCAAGCAGGTCGGCAAAGAGACGTTTCGCATTTGCCGCGACCTCGTCGACGAAGTGATATTGGTCGATACCGCCGCGATCTGCGCCGCGATCAAGGACGTGTTCGAGGACACGCGCGCGGTGCTCGAGCCCGCCGGTGCGCTCGCGATCGCCGGCGCCAAGGCATGGGTCGAACGCAAAGGCGTGCGCGGCAAAACGCTGGTTGCAGTCGCGTGCGGCGCCAATATGAATTTCGACCGCCTGCGTTTCATTGCCGAGGAGGCCGAGCTTGGCGAAAAGCGCGAGGCGGTGCTTGCGGTGACGATTCCGGAAAAGCCCGGCAGCTTTCGCAAATTCTGCAGCTTGCTCGGCCCGCGCAGCGTGACCGAATTCAATTACCGTTATGCCGACACGCAAGAAGCCCACGTATTCGTCGGCGTGCAGGTGCACGACCGCGACGAGACTGCGCGCCTCGTGCGCGTGCTGCGCCGGCACGGTTTGAAGACGCTCGACTTCAGCGAAAACGAGTTGGCGCGGCTGCACGTCCGGCATCTGGTGGGCGGTCACGCGCCGGGGGTCGAGCACGAGATTCTGTATCGCTTCGAGTTTCCCGAGCGGCCTGGCGCATTGATGAAGTTCCTGCACGGCATGCGGCACGGCTGGAACATCAGCCTGTTTCACTACCGCAACCATGGCGCCGATTACGGCCGCGTGCTGGTCGGCATGCAGGTGCCGCCGCGCGACAAGGCGGCGTTCAAGGCCTTCCTGAAACAGCTGGGCTACCCGTATTCCGACGAAACGCGCAATCCCGCGTACCGGCTGTTTTTGGGCTGAGCGACGCGCCGATAAGGTTGTAGGCCGGCTTTCTTGCCGTCGCTAACCGGCAACCAGGCTTTTGCTCGCCAGGAACTCGGGGTTGAACAGACGCCCGAAATAGAGCGAGCCGCGGTCGCACAACAGCGTGACGATGGTGTGTCCCGGCCCGAGTTGGCGTGCCACGCGCACCGCGGCAGCGACGTTGATCCCGGTCGAGCCGCCGACGAACAATCCCTCCCGGCGCAACAGGTGATAGACCATGGTCACGCATTCCTGGTCGTGGATCTGTACGGCGTCGTCAATGGGCGTGTCCTCGAGATTGGCGGTGATGCGGCTCGAGCCGATGCCTTCGGTAATCGAGCTGCCCTCGAGCTTCAATTCGCCGCTTTTGACCCAGTTATAGAGTGCGCTGCCCAGCGGATCGGCGAGCACAATGCGCACGGCAGGATTTTTTTCCTTCAGGAAGCGCGCTACTCCGGCGAGCGAGCCGCCGGTGCCGGTGGCGCAGACAAAAGCATCGATGCGCCCACCGGTGTCACGCCAGATCTCGGGACCGGTGGTCTCGTAATGCGCTTGGCGGTTGACCACGTTGTCGAACTGATTGGCCCAGATCGCGTTGACCGTTTCCGCCGCCACACGGCCGGCCAGCTTGACGTAATTATTGGGATCGCGATACGGCGCCGCAGGAACCTTGCGTACTTCGGCGCCGAGCACGCGCAGCAAGTCCATCTTTTCCTGCGACTGGGTTTCAGGAATGATGATGATGCAGCGGTAGCCGCGTGCGCCGCAGATATGCGCGAGACCGATGCCGGTGTTGCCGGCGGTGCCTTCGACCACGGTGCCGCCGGGCTTCAGCGCGCCGCTGCGCTCGGCGTCCTGAATGATGTAGAGCGCCGCGCGGTCCTTGACCGATCCGCCGGGGTTGAGGAACTCGGCTTTGCCGAGAATTTCGCAACCGGTTTCGCGGCTCACGACGTCGAGGCGGATGAGCGGGGTGTTGCCGACGGTTCCGGCAAAGCCATTGCGGATATTCATTTCACTTCCTTCAGGAATAGTGCTGCCGGAATCGGCGCCCGCAACGCGGGCTCTTGCGTAATGTGACACATTACCTCAGGCCGGGTTCAGCGCCGTCATGGAGGTCGAGTGCGGGGCCATGCCCTCAGGCGTCTACGCAAATCATTGAGAAGCCGCTAAAATTACGTTCATGCATGCATTGTCAAGGTTGCTGCGCTGGGGCACGGGAGTCGGCTTCGCATTGTTATGGTGTGCGCACGCCGCATGCGCAAGCTCGCAGGACGACGATTTCCTCGCTGCGCGCGATGCGTTTCGCGCCGGCGATGCAGCCAAGCTCGAGCGTTCTGCACGGTCGCTCGCCGGCTATATCCTCGAGCCCTATATCGCTTATTGGAAACTCAGGCTGAGGCTGGAAAACGCGGCGCCGGCCGAGGTGCAGGCGCTGCTCGAGCGCAGCAAAGATGGCCCAGTGTCGAACAGCTTGCGCAGCGACTGGCTCAGGCTTCTCGGCATGCGTCAACAATGGGATCTGTTCGATGCCGAATACCCACAATTGATCGGCGAGGACAGCGAATTGTCGTGTTATGCGTTGCAGAGCCGGTTGCGCGGCGGCGGCACGGAAGCATTGAACTCTGCGCGCATGGCGTGGTTCACCGGCCGCGATCTGCCTGACAGCTGCAACGCGTTGTTCGATGCGCTGGTTTCGAACCGGCAGCTCGGTATGGACGATGTCTGGGCACGCATCCGGCTCGCGCTCGAAGCGGGCAACACCGGCGTTGCGCGGCGCGTGGCTGAATATCTTCCACCGACGGAGCGGCCCAATGCAAGCACGCTTGCGTACATCGCTGTCAACGCCCAGGCTTACCTCGAGAAATCGGCATTCCATCTTAAGACGCGCGCCGGGCGCGAAACCACGATGTTTGCGGTGCAACGGCTGGCACGCACCGCGCCGCCGCTCGCGGCACAGCAGTGGACCAATCTCGGCGAGTCTTTTTCAGACGCCGAGCGGCGCTATGTGTGGGGGCTGATTGCGTTTCAGGGCGCGCAGCGCCTCGACGCCAACGCGCTCAATTGGTACGCGCAAGCAGGCGAGCTCAGCGATGCGCAACTCGCGTGGAAAGCGCGTGCGGCGCTGCGCGCGCGAAGCTGGCCCCATGTGCTCGCGGCGATCGATGCGATGTCGGCGAAAGAAAGCCAGGAGCCGGCGTGGCGTTACTGGAAAGCGCGCGCACTGAAAGCGCAGGGCCGCGGCTCCGAAGCGCAAATTCTGTTTGCGGCACTCGCGGGCGAATTCAGTTTCTACGGCCAGCTCGCTGCCGAAGAGCTCGGTGCACGCAGCCGCGTGCCGGAGTCTGCCTACAAGCCCGGTGGTGATGAAGTGCAGGCCATCGGCAAACTATCGGGGCTGCAGCGCGCTCTGGCGTTCTACCGGCTCAATCTACGCTTCGAGGGCAATCGCGAGTGGAATTGGGCGGTCCGCGATTTGGACGACCGGCAGCTGCTCGCGGCGGCCGAGTTCGCGCGTCGCAACGAAATCTATGATCGCGCGATCAATACCGCCGACCGCACGCGCGAGCTGCACGACTTCGCAATGCGCTATCCCGCGCCCTATCGCGATATTATGAAGGATTACGTGAGTCAGCTGCAGCTCGATGAGGCGTGGGTCTACGGTTTGATCCGACAGGAAAGCCGCTTTATCGTCAACGTCAAATCGAGCGCCGGCGCAAGCGGCCTGATGCAGCTGATGCCTGCAACGGCGCGCTGGGTTGCGCGTAAAGTCGGCCTCAAGGATTACCGTTTGACTCAGACGAGCAACGTGGACATCAACATCAATCTTGGCACCTGGTACTTGCGACACGTGCTCGACACCCTCGACAACTATCCGGTGCTGGCATCAGCGGCCTATAATGCGGGCCCGGGCCGCGCGCGCGCGTGGCGCGCCGATGCGCCGATGGAAGCAGCGATCTATGCTGAAACCATTCCGTTCAACGAAACCCGCGACTACGTCAAGAAAGTGATGAGCAACGCAAGCTACTATGGCCAACAATTCGGACAATCGCTGCTATCGCTCAAAGAGCGCATCGGTATCATCTCACCGCGCACGCGCACGGTCGAAAAACCGCTCGACGAGCCCGGCGGCTAGTCTGCTCGCTATTCGTATTCGCGAAATTTCGCTTTAACCTGCGGCACGGCCTATGGAAATAGATCGGGTGTGTGTCATCGGCGGCTCCGGCTTCGTGGGCAGCCACATCGTGCGACTGCTGAGCGCGCAGCGCTACCTCGTGCGCGTGCCGACGCGACAGCGCGAACGCGCCAAGCATCTGATCCTGCTGCCGACCGTCGATGTGTTCGAAGCCAACGTTCACGACGCGGCTGAACTCGGCAATCTCGTGCGCGGCATGGATGCGGTCGTCAATCTGGTCGGGGTGCTGCACGATGGGCGTGGTGAACGCGGCTTCGAGCAGGCGCATGTGGCGCTGACGGGCAAAGTGATCGCGGCCTGCGAGACTCACGGTGTGCGGCGGCTCGTGCATATGAGCGCGCTCGGCGCCGATGTCAACGCCCCGAGCAAATATCAACGCACCAAGGGCGCAGCCGAAGCGATGGTGCGCGCGTCCAGTCTTGACTGGACCATCTTCCGCCCGTCGGTAGTGTTCGGGCGCGGCGACCGATTTCTCAACCTGTTCGCAACGCTGCAGAGGCTATTGCCCGTGATATTTCTTGGCAGCCCGAACGCGCGCTTCCAGCCGGTTTACGTCGAAGACGTCGCCGCCGCGTATGTGCACGGCCTGACCGAGCGCTCCGCCTACGGCCGCGCGTACGATCTGTGCGGCCCCAAGGTCTACACCCTGCGCGAGCTCGTGGCGCTGGTGGGCGCGATCACCGGCCATGCGCGCCCGATTGTCGGCCTCAACGACACACTGTCCCACTTGCAGGCGCTCGCGATGGAGTTGCTGCCAGTCAAGCTGTTGACGCGCGACAACTACCATTCGATGAAAATCGACAATATCAGCAGCGAGCCATTTCCGTTCGGCATCGTGCCTCAGGCGATCGAGGCGGTCGTACCCACATATTTGGGCGATCAATCGCCGCGCGCGCGCTACCGCGCCTATCGCGATCATGCAGGACGCGCCAGCGCGCGCTGACCGCCCGCGTGATGCAATACAGGCTTGTCATCGGCAACAAGGCGTACTCTTCATGGTCGCTTCGTGCCTGGCTCGCGATGAGACAGGCGGACATCCCGTTCGTCGAAGTTCGCATTGCGCTGTACCAAGACGATCACCGCAGCAAAATCGAACAATACTCGCGCGCCGGGAAAGTGCCGATCCTCGTCGCGGGCAATATCACGGTGTGGGAATCGCTCGCGATTTGTGAATTTCTGGCCGAGCGCCATCCGGAGCGGCAGCTGTGGCCGGCCGACATTGCGGCGCGCGCGCACGCGCGCGCGATCAGCGCCGAAATGCACGCGGGGTTTGCAGCGTTGCGCAGCAACTTGGGGATGAACGTGCGGCGCACTTATTCGGGCATTGGCGTGACCTCCGACGTAAAACACGATATCGCGCGCATCGATGCGATGTGGGACGATTGCCTGCGGCGTTACGGCGGCCCGTTTTTGTGCGGGGATTTCAGCATTGCCGATGCAATGTATGCGCCGGTCGCGACGCGTTTTAAGACGTACGGCGTGGCGTTGTCCGCGGGCGCCAGCGGCTACGCCGAAAGGCTGCTCGAGCTGCCGGCGATGACCGAATGGTACGCGGCAGCGCACGCTGAAAGTGAAGTGCTGCCGCAGTTCGAACGCCCAATCTAATGCAATGAAAGTATACGCGGTGGGTGGCGCGGTTCGCGACGAGCTGCTCGGTCTGCCGGTGGCTGACCGGGACTACGTGGTCGTCGGCGCGACACCCGGGCAAATGACGAAGCTCGGCTACAAGCCGGTCGGCAAAGACTTCCCGGTGTTTCTGCACCCTGAAACGCACGAGGAATATGCACTCGCACGCACCGAACGCAAGACTGCACGCGGCTATCACGGCTTCGAATTCCACGCCGCGCCCGAGGTCACGCTCGAGCAGGATCTCGCGCGGCGCGATCTGACCATCAACGCCATTGCAAAGGACGAAAGGGGCCGCATCATCGATCCGTTCGGCGGCGTCGCCGACCTCAAGGCGCGCGTACTGCGACACGTCGGGCCCGCGTTCGCCGAAGACCCGGTGCGTATCCTGCGCGTCGCGCGCTTTGCGGCGCGCTTCGATTTCGCGATCGCGCCGGAAACTCTGCAAGTGATGCGCACCATGGTCGCCAATGGCGAGGCTGATGCGCTGGTTGCGGAGCGGGTGTGGCAAGAGCTCGCGCGCGGCTTGATGGAGCGGCACCCGTCGCGCATGTTCCGCGCGCTCGCCGCATGCGGAGCGCTTGCGGCAATGCTGCCAGAACTCGCCGCACAGTTTGCCGGATCCGCCGGCACGCACGCGAGCATGGCGCTCGATGCGGCTGCCGCACGTGAACTTGGGCTTGCCGCGCGCTATGCGCTGATTGCCATGCGCGCCAACGAGGCGGCGATATCCGCGTTGTGTGACCGGCTGCGGGTGCCGCAGGATTGCCGTGAGCTCGCGCTGCTCGCCGCCAGGCATCACGCCGAGATCAGTGACGCGCTCGCCTTCCAGGCTGACGCAGTGCTGCGGTTGTTGCAGGCGACGGACGCGCTGCGGCGGCCCAATCGTTTCATGCAATTGCTCGAAGTCTGCGCGGTGGACAAGCGGGAAGCGGAAGCCGCACCTTTCCCGTCGGGTGACTGGCTCAAGGCGGCGCTCGCCGCCGCACAGGCAGTCGATGCCGGCGCGATTGCGCAAGGCTCGCGCGATGCGGCGCAAACCAAACAACGCATCGCGCAGGCGCGCCTCGCTGCTATTCGAAGCGCCAAAGGCGCGCGGCCGAAATCCACGCCGGCGCTGAATCAGGGGAAACGATGATCGATCTCTATACCTGGACCACGCCCAACGGCCGCAAGGTTTCTATCATGCTGGAAGAGCTTGGGCTGCCGTATCGCGTGCACGCGGTCAATATTGGTCAAGGCGACCAGTTCAAGCCCGACTATCTGACAATCAATCCCAACGGCAAGATTCCGTCCATCGTCGATCCTGATGGCCCGGACGGCAAACCTTACGCGATGATGGAGTCCGGCGCGATCCTGTTGTACCTCGCTGACAAGACCGGCAAGCTGCTGCCCAGATCCGAGCGCGGCAAATTCGACGCGCTGCAATGGCTGATGTTCCAGATGGGCGGTGTCGGGCCGATGTTCGGACAGACGCACCATTTTCTGCGCGCGGCCAAGCAACCCGTGCCGTACGCGATCGAGCGCTACCAGAAAGAAACGCGGCGGCTGTATGGCGTGCTCGAGCATCATCTCGCGCACCATATCTGCCTTGCTGATGAATACTCGATTGCGGATATCGCAACTTATCCGTGGGTCGCACGCCACGAATGGCATCAGGTCGAGCTCGCGGAATTCCCGCACGTGAAACGATGGTTCGACGCGCTATCGGCTCGGCCCGCCGTGCAGCGAGGGATGAAAGTGCCCGCAGTCTGAGTGAAGCCAGCGGCAGGGGCGCGCCGCAAACACGAACTTCTGATAACTACGGTACCAGCACTGCTGCACCCGTGATGCGCCCCTCGCGCAGACGTTGCAAAGCCTCATTTGCGTGCGCGAGATCGATTGGCTCGACGGTGGTCTTCACCGGCACCCGCGGCGCGATGCGCAAAAACTCTTCGCCGTCGCGCCGCGTCAGGTTGGCGACCGACCTGATGCAGCGTTCACCCCACAGGATATCGTAGGGAAAGGCCGGGATGTCGCTCATATGGATGCCCGCGCACACGACCGTTCCGCCTTTGGCCACCGCGCGCAGTGCGAGCGGCACCAGCGCGCCGACCGGAGCGAAGATGATGGCCGCATCGAGAAGTTCGGGCGGTGCGCTGTTCGTATCCCCTGTCCATACTGCGCCGAGGTCGCGCGCGAACTGCTGGGCGGCGCTATCGCCGGGACGCGTGATCGCAAAAATCTCCCGTTCCTGAAAGCGCGCCACCTGGGTCACGATGTGCGCCGCGGCGCCGAAACCGTAGATGCCCAGTCGCCTCGCATCGCCTGCCATTTTGAGCGCGCGGTAACCGATAAGCCCCGCGCACAGCAACGGTGCAGCTTCGATGTCGGAATATTCGGGCGGCAACGCGAAACAATATCGCTCGTCGGCCAGCGCGTATTCGGCGTAGCCGCCGTCCAGATGATAACCAGTGAAACGCGCGTCGTTGCACAAATTCTCGCGGCCACTCGTGCAGTAGGCGCACGTGCCGCAGGTCGAACCGAGCCAAGGCACGCCGACGCGATCGCCGGACCTGAAGCGCGTCACCGCAGTGCCGGTCGCCGTCACGCGGCCGACGATTTCATGGCCGGGAATGATCGGCAGCTTGCCTTCGGTGAGCTCGCCGTCGACGACATGCAAGTCGGTGCGGCATACACCGCATGCAAGCACGCGGATCAATATCTGTTGCGGCGATGGCTGCGGCAGGCTCATTTCAGTGAGAACCAGACCGTCATGCGGTCGTTTCAGTACCATTGCGCGCATGGGGATCTTTTAGTTGGCGCGGCTATTGCGCTGAAGGAAACGGATGATCGCAGCGGTATCGAGTTCCGGCGAGGTGCGCAGCACCGGATCGCCAGTGATGCGGTTGGCCCATGCCATGTTGCGCCGCATGCGTTCGACCACTTGCGGCCATTCACGCGCGGTGTGACGTTGCGGATCAGGCAGCACGTGGCACTGCGAGCACGCAATACTGTACATATGACCCGGCGGCGAGTTGAGGTCAGGGTATTTGTTGGACTCGATTTCCTTTTGCGCATACTGCTGGAGATAGCGTGTGAGCGTTATCTGCTCATCTGCGCTCGGTATCTTCACGCCGGCCATCATATCCTGCATGAGCTTTCCCATATTACCTTTGCCCTCCATGCGCCACACCATACGATCGACTATGGTTTTCCACTTCGCTGCATTGTGCATCGCAGGGTTCGGCAAGTAGTGGCATTGCACGCAGTAGGCTGAGGTAAGGCGCGCGCCTTCCGAGCGCGGAGCGGGCAATTTCCGGGGGTCCACGGTCGGCGGCAGAATGCGCTCGAGCATGGGGCCGTGGGGACTTTTCGCCCAGCGATATTGTGCGCGCGCGATTTCATCCGCAGACGCGTTTGAGGCATTGACTAGCGCGGACACGAGGCAGGCGGCGAACGTCAGGAACTGCAATGCGCATTTCATTGCGTCAACCTTACTAGCGGCGCAGGCGACCGGTCAACAGTAAGTCTGCCGGTATGCAAGTTTTGTGCACACCGAGTTAAAGGGTGTGGCTTTTGTCGCCGCGCGCGAAACCGAGTAATGGCGTGCGGAGATTTTTGCCCAGCGCGATAACCTTGAACAATTCACCCATTTCCGCGGCACTCATCAGCTTGTGCGCCTGCGCCGCAAGCGGCAGGTACGTTGAGGTATGGTGCGCGGGCGTTGCAGCCAGCACGTCGGTGATGCCGCAGTTGATCAAAAACTGTGCCTGATTGGTATAGCCGAGCAATTCGAGACCGGCGGCAGTGCCGGCATGGGCGAGCGCACTGAAATCGACGTGTGCGGTGATGTCCTGCAGGCCCGTGAGGCACAGCGGATCGGCGTGGGCATGATGGCGGTAGTGGCACATCAGAGTGCCGGTGGTACGCTGCGGATGATAATATTCGCGTGCGGCAAAGCCGTAGTCGATCAGCAGCGCAGCGCCGTGATTCAGAGATGCCGCAAGCGAACGTGCAAACGCGTGCGCCGCGAGATGGATTTCAGTGACATAGTGCGGCGCAAGCTTTAATCCGGTCGCTGCCGTGAGCAGCGTGCCTGACGCCGGCTTAGCGCTCCACTCGAACTCGCCGCCGTTGACCCTCACACCGAGTTCGTCGATACCGTCGGCGCGCGTCTTGACGACATGAACCGGCATTGCATCCAGCACTTCGTTGCCGATGACCAACGCATCGAGCGATGCAGGCAGCGCGTCGAGCCACGCAACGCGCGCTGCCAACTGCGGCATTTCACGCTGCAGCAGCAAACGTTGGCATTCCCTCAGGTCCGCGCTGGTTTCGAGTATCAGGTAGCGCTGCGGCAGGCACTCGAGCATTGCCAGTTGCGCCAGCAAGTCGCACGCCAGCCGGCCGCTGCCGGCGCCAAGCTCGACTATGCTCGTTATCCCTTCATGCAGGATTTGAGCGGCCTGGCGCGCGAGCGTACGGCCGAACAGATTCCCAAGCTCGGGCGCGGTCACGAAGTCTCCGGCAATGCCGAACTTACGCGCGCCGGCGCTGTAATAGCCGAGCCCCGGCGCGTGCAGCGCAAGCTCCATATAACGCGCGAAGCTGATCCAGCCGCCCGCCGCGGCGATCTCGTCGGCGATCAACCTCGATAGTCGCGCGCTATGAGCTGCAGCAGCGGCAGCAGGTGCCGGCAGCGATGACAGATGAGCGGGTAACAAGCTGCCGATGATGAGCGATTAGTTTAGAATTGACAATACCTTACGTCGTAGTGACGATGAACGAAACCCTCACAGGCAAAGCAGCGCTCGTCACCGGCGGCGCAAAGCGCGTCGGTGCCGCGATCTGCCGCCGGTTGCACGCGCAAGGAGCGAACCTGATGCTGCATCATCGCGCCTCGGTTGCCGAGGCGCGCGCACTGCAACGCGAACTGCATGCACAGCGCAAGGATTCAATTGCGCTGATCCAGGCCGATCTGCTCAACAGCGCGAGCCTGCCGGATCTCGTGAAAACTACAATCAGCCAATTCGGAAGCCTCGATATCCTGATCAATAACGCGTCAAGTTTTTTTCCGACCGCGATCGGCGACATCGACGAGAAAGTATGGGACGATTTGATCGGCACCAATCTCAAGGCGCCGCTGTTTCTATCGCAGGCGGCAGCTGGCGAGCTACGTAAGCGTCATGGTTGCATAGTCAATATCCTCGATATCCACGCCGAGTTTCCCATGAAGAACTATATCGTCTACACCGTCGCGAAGGGCGGGCTGTTGACGCTCACGCGCTCTCTCGCGCGCGAGCTCGGACCCGAGGTACGCGTCAACGGCGTCGCGCCCGGGACTATTCTGTGGCCGGAGAATGATGCGTGGTCCGACGATCTGTCACGCCAGCGCATCATCAATCAGACCGCGTTGAAACGCATCGGCGATCCCGACGATATCGCGAAAGCGGTCGAATTTCTGGTGACAGCCGCGCCCTATGTAACCGGGCAGATCATCGCCGTCGACGGCGGCAGGAGCATTACACTATGAACGCACCCCATTCTCCGTCCCTGGCTCTCCTCCCTGCGGGAGAAGAGAGCCATTCGTTTCCCTCTCCCTCGGAAAGAGGGATTGAGGGTGAGGGAAGCACTCTCAAACCCAAACAGCTCCACGAAGCGAACAAGCTGCAAAAACGCCTGCGCCGCCAGGTCGGCGAGGCAATCGTCGATTACGACATGATCGGTGCCGGTGACCGTGTGATGGTATGTCTCTCGGGAGGCAAGGATAGTTACGCGCTGCTCGATATCCTGCTTAGTCTGCGCACGCATGCGCCGATTGACTTCGAAATCGTCGCAGTTAATCTCGACCAGCGCCATCCCGGTTATCCCGAGCACGTGCTGCCTGAGTATTTGACTGCGCTCGGCGTCCCCTATCGCATCGTGGTACAGGACACTTACAGCGTTGTGAAACGGATAATTCCGGAAGGCAAGACGATGTGCTCGCTGTGCTCGCGCCTGCGGCGCGGTGTGCTGTATCGGGTCGCTAAGGAAATTGGCGCAACCAGAATCGCTCTGGGTCATCACCGCGACGACATACTGGAGACGTTTTTCCTGAACCTGTTTTTCGGCGGCAAGCTGAAAACGATGCCGCCGAAGCTCGTATCCGACGATGGCGCGCATGTCGTGATCCGGCCGCTCGCGTACGTGAAAGAAGATGACCTCGCGGCCTATGCCGGGATGAGACAATTTCCCATCATCCCGTGCGACTTGTGCGGTTCGCAGCCGACGCTGCAAAGGCATCAGATCAAAGGCCTCCTGCGCGAGTGGGAAAAGCGGAACCCGGGACGGGCAGAAACCATTTTTCGCAGTCTTCAAAATATCAGTCCGTCCCATCTGCTTGACCGCGGTCTATTTGATTTTGTGGCGATGAGCATGTCAACGGCCGCGAAACCAGATGACAAAGAACTACCTGATATTTCTGGAGAATAATCGATTTACTTCGTTGTGAAGTATGCGCTTACATTAGTAGATCCAAGTATTGTATTGTCAAAGTAATTTTGTCATGGTAATTTCTCACCATGACAATTACGCTTAATTGCGCGGATCGACTAATTGCATTTTTCGGCTCCCAAGCGGAGGTCGCGCGCCAATTTCGACTGGATCGTGCGGTCGTCAATAACTGGGTGAAGTTGGGTTACGTGCCGGCGCGCTGGGCGATGGAAGTCGAGAATGCTACCCACGGCCAGATCGCCGCCGTCGAAGTGCTTAACGAAGCCACAACCAAGAAACCGCTCCGGATGAAATCGCGCCCGGACGGAGAGAGTTTGTTCGGATCGCCAACCCAAGGAAACGAAGCCATGAATGAATTTTCGCCTGTCAAGCGCATCAACTCGTTTCATCCGCCGCAGCGCACGCTGCTGGGCCCCGGCCCGTCGGAAATCAATCCGCGCGTGATGGCAGCGATGAGCCTACCGGCAATTGGCTATCTCGACCCCGTTTTCGTCGATATGATGGAAGAGCTGAAGTCGCTGCTGCGTTACGTCTTCCAGACTCGTAATCCCCTCACGTTTCCGGTATCGGGCCCCGGCTCGGTTGGCATGGAATATTGCTTCGTCAATCTGGTCGCCCCTGGCGATAAGGTAATTGCGTGTCGTAACGGCGTATTCGGCGGCCGCATGATAGAAAACATCGAGCGTGCCGGAGGCGTGCCGATCGTGGTCGAAGACGCCTGGGGTGAATCGGTAGACCCGCAAAAACTCGACGATGCGCTCAAGAAACACGCTGACGCGCGTCTGGTTGCGTTCGTGCATGCTGAAACCTCCACCGGCGTGCAGAGCGATGCCAAGACCTTGGTCGAAATCGCGCATCGGCATAGCGCGCTTACGATCGTCGATGCGGTGACTTCGCTCGCCGGCACACCGGTGCTGGTCGACGAGTGGAAGTTCGATGCCGTCTATTCGGCAAGCCAGAAATGCCTGTCGTGCACGCCAGGCCTGTCACCAGTTTCATTCAGCGAGCGCGTGGTCGATTACGTTAAAGCACGCAAGGACAAGATCCACAGCTGGTTCATGGACATGAACCTGCTGCTCGGCTACTGGGGCGCGACCAATCGCACCTATCATCATACGGCTCCGACCAACAGCCTTTACGCACTGCACGAAGCGCTGGTGATTCTGAAAGAGGAAGGAATCGAGAATTCATGGGCACGCCATATGCGCCATCATCTCGCGCTCAAAGCCGGCCTCGAAGCCATGGGACTCAAATTCCTGGTCAAGGAAGGCGCACGGCTGCCGCAGATGAATGCGATCCACATCCCGGAGGTGATCCGCGAGCGCGAATCCGAAGTACGCAAGACGCTGCTCAACGAATTTAATCTCGAGATCGGCGCCGGTCTGGGCCCGCTCGCCGGCAAGATCTGGCGCATCGGACTCATGGGCTACTCGTGCAAGCCCGAGAACGTTATGCTGTGCCTGTCCGCGCTGGGTTCCGTACTGTCGGACATGGGACTTTCGATCCACGTCGGCGACGCCGAAGCAGCGGCGCATGGCGCCTACGCGTCACTTCATGCGAAAGCAGCGCAGGCCAAGAAAAAACGCACTGCACAGGCCGCGTAGTTCCGCTCAAGCGTCAAACAGGAACCGCTTTGGGCGGCTGGCCTTCCGTCTGTGCGCCTTAGTTCGTGCCGGCCCGATACTAACTGCCGTAAGAAGCGCGCGATTCCGCGCCGGTCGCCCCCGAGCGTTGGCGTGTGCCGGCGCGCTTTTCGCGTTACCCGTCCGAGCGCAGAAACCTGCGCAACGAACGTTCCTCATTGGGATTTCTCCGCCACGTAAAACGCTCGACGTCCTTTGCGTCATTTGATTTGAAGGCGTCGTTGTGCGTAATCACCAGATAAGCGCCATATACGTAACCAGCCAGACACAAGACCTGGCCCCAAGTAAATAGAAAGTCGAGCATTTTCATCACTCCTGTGTGCCTCAACGTCGTATTGCGATAAATGAGCGCAAGGCTCGGCCGCACTGCTGTAAACGATCCGGCTAGAAAGCCTCGATGTGTTCTTCGATTTCCTTCGCCTGATTGACATAACCGGCCGGGAAATACTCTACCGCGGGCAACGGCGTTTGCTGCTGCACCGCGCCGGCACTGGAAACACCAATCAAATTTGCACCAAACTGTGTATCTTCGATTTGCGTCGATATCGCGTAGCCGAGCGCTCCCAGCATCAAGAGCAGGAACACGAGGTCTGCAACGCGGGCGCCGCGAATGTGAAGCCGGTGTTGATGATCGAATAACATAATGTCCTCCGAAGCCAAATTAATCCAAGAGAAGTCTTGTGAGGTCGTCAACTATCACAACTCACCACCAACACCGACCTCAACTCTGTCAGCGGAGAGTCAGCGTTTTTTTCGACGCCGGCTGGATTTGACTTTACGCAGCACGGCGTTCGAAAGCTATGAACGCTCGCACAAGCCTCAAGTGGAATATCGGCGTTCACGACGTGCGGCTTTACACGAAAGGTTTGTGCGAAAGTTCACATCGTTGCACGATCGAAAATCACCCGGCGCGATCAGAACGTGCGGGCGAACCATTGCAGTGCGGTGAAGAAAATTCGTATGAAGCGCGTTCCGGGGAACCCCGGAACACGGGCGGAACGCAATGAGCGGCGCGTGCGCGAGCGGCCGCGCCCGAAGCTAAGTCGGCTGCTGGCGACGGGTTTGCGCGGTGCGCGCGGACGAGATAGTTACCATCGGTTCGGGGGAGTCTTCTTGATGGTTATTTTTCCGCCTTCGATTTTGATGTATTCGCCGGTCGTGAGGTCTCTCAAAATCCGGTTGATCATCTCGCGTGAAGCTCCTACCCTGCTCGCGATGTCTTTTTGCGTGAGCTTTTCGGGAATGACAAGTTTTCCGTCCTGTTCGACCGCGAGGTCGAGCAGCAATCGCGATACTCTGCCGTAAACATCGAGCATGGCGAGGCTCTTTACATTTTCATTGAGTCCCCGCACCATGCGAATCAGATTCTTGATCACGTGCAACGCGATATCGGGATGCCCACGTAGTAAGCTCAGGAAATCATTCTTCGATATCGCCGCTAACTGAGACGGTTCGGCAGTCATTACGGAGGCGGATCTCGATCCTGGCTCGAGCATCATCTCACCGAAATATTCCCCCGGACCCTTAACATCGAGCAGAAGTTCTTTGCCGCTTTCGTCGCCGACGTAGACCTTAACTTTGCCGGAAAGAATAACGTAGAACGTGTCACTAGGGTCCCCCTCGCTGATGAGGATCATGTTCTTGGGAAATGTTCTGGTAACTGCTTTCTCCGCGACGCTGCGCAAGTCGTTCTCCGGCAAACCCGAGAACAGCGGAACCTTCTTCAGGTCGGATGACATGGAAGCTCTAAGGCCTTTGGAATGATTTCAGGATTGCAATTTTTCATTGTAGACCTGACCGCGGACATGAGTCCATGCCGCCGGTGGTCGAGGAGGCCGGGAAAGTTATCTTCGGTCTATCGTCGCGTTCAAACGCGCCGAGACCTTGAACCGGTTGCGCCACGCTATAATCTGTCGCTGTGACACTTGCATCCCCGCATTGCGCGATCCTGTTTGCCGACGTGAGCGGCAGTACCAGCCTATATGAAAAGCTCGGCGATCAGCGCGCGCTCGCCGCGATCGACAGGGTGCTCGCCGAGTTGCGCAAATCGATCGCATTTCAAAGCGGCCGCGTCATCAAGACCATCGGCGACGAATTGATGGCGGTATTGCCGTCGGCCGACGCCGCGATGCAGGCGGCGTGTGATATGCAGGGACGCGTCGCGGCCATTCCGCTTATTGAGAATGCGCCGCTCGCGATCCGGGTCGGGTTTCATTTCGGACCGGCGATCGAAGAGGGTGGTGATTTTTTCGGCGATGCGGTCAACACCGCCGCACGCATGGCCGGACTCGCCAAGGCGGGCCAGATCATCACCAGTGGTCCGACGGTAGAGGCGTTGTCGCCGCTGTTGCGCGAGGCCACACGCGATCTCGATGCGATGACGGTCAAAGGCAAGCAGGACGAGATCCGGATTTTTGAGGTGATCTGGCACGATAGCCCGGACCTCACCACGATGGCCGCGCGCGATTCGGCAGTCAGAAGGCACGAGCCGACGCTGACCCTGACTTACGGCGCAATGACCCTCGCGCTCGGTGTTGCGCGCCAGTCAGCATCGCTCGGCCGCGACGCCGCCAACGATCTGGTAATCGCGGACAAAATGGCATCGCGCGTGCACGCCCGAATCGAGCACCGTCGCGGTCAGTTCTTTCTCACAGACCAGAGCACCAACGGCACCTATGTCACGCTCGAGGGCGATGCCGAGATCATGCTCAAGCGCGAACAGTTGATGCTGCGCGGACGGGGCGTCATCAGCCTGGGTCATAGCTCGGCCGAAGCGGGCGCCGAAATCGTCACCTTCGCGTGGAGCTGACGGGAATCTTCCTGACACCACGCATCGCAAGTGCGTCTCGCGGCGGTGGAGACTTTTAAATCGTCAGCTTTCTTACCGCGCTGGGATCCTTGATGACCGAATTTTGCCGCGCCGGCGGCGCCGCATATAACGATGCGGGCGGATTAGTGTCGAGCCGCGCAAGCACCGACTGGTCGCTGCAGGCCTTATCGAATGTGACCCCCACTTGATCGCCATTGGTCGCGCCGAGATTGAAACACGACTGCCCGAACTTGGCGTTGAGCGGCTTGAGGATAGCGCTCGCGACCAGATCGGTCAGTGGCCCCACGCCGCCGGCAACTTGCAAATCATAAATGGCCGGTGATCCCGTGCGCCGCACGACGCTGATGACCGGCTGCAGACCGACGAGCTCGCGTGCAATCGCATCTTCCGTGGCCTTGTTCGGCAAACCATCGATCTTGAGCGCGACTTTTTGCCCGGTCGCGTTGAAATTGCGCACGAAAAAGTCGCGCGAGAATTCGTCGGCGATCTTGCCGCCGATCGCAGCCAGCGCCAGCTCTTCCGTCGCCCATGATCCCTCAGCGAAGGGTAGTTTGTTGTTGAAGTAAATCTCCTCGCCGCTCTGCCGGTCGACGCATTTCACGGTCCACGAAGTCAGCAGGTACTTATCGACGGTGATGCCGGAAGCTGCGAGCTTGAGCGACAGCTTTTTGAGCTTGGCTTCGCCGGTCACGGCGAAGTCGGCGCTTTTGCCTGGCGCGGCGGGCATCTTTGAGTCGTCGGACCAGGTGCGAAACCCGAACGACTTGATGCGTTCCTTGAGCAGGTTCTCCGCGACCTGCGAATTTTGCGCAGTCGCGTCCGCGCCATCGCCACGTACGCCGATCGACACTGAAATTTTCGGATCGCCGTTGTTGCGGATGAAATCGATGCGTTCGTCGCGTGACATTTGATTCAGCGATTTTTGCACCTCACGCACCTTGACCGCGGCCTGCATCGTCACGTGCATGAGCCCGTCCTTGCCGAGCTGCGGTTCGCCTTCCTGCACGATGCTCGCGATGTAGTTGCTGCTGTTTGCCAGCAGCTTGTCACGCAAAATGTTGTAGTTCTTGGCGAGCGACGCACGGTCGAGATACAGCGCGATGGCTTTTTCAACCAGTTGGCTTTTCGAGTCCGAGCGCAAGTCTGCCGCCAGCAGCGATTTGTCGGCCTGATATTTCTGGTCGCTCGGATCGGCAAGCCCGACGGCGCTGATGACCATGACACCGGGGTCGGTTGGTATCGCTGCGGCCGGTGCCGGTGCCGGCGTCGGCGCGGTCGCAGTGGCCGGGGCGGCCGCAGGCGAGCTGCCCGCGGCGGGGGGTGCTTCGACCGTTTGCGAGCGTGGCATGAAGAAATAACTCGCAATGCCGATGCCGACGATGCCCGCCGTGACCACCGCAACCGCGAGCGCCGGCGATTTGCGTTTCGCGGTTGCGGCTGCCGGAGTGGCGTCGGATTGCAACCTTGCTGCGCCGGCAGTGGAAGCTGGCGCCGGCATCTTGAGCGTGCCGGTGTGCTCGGCTGCGGCCTCGACGGCCGGACCGGCACGGACATTGACCACGGTGCTGTCGGCGGCTGCAATCTCGAGTCCCGGCGCGGCTTT
>Ga0070681_10001882_pt1 | contig 18942 bp, 14 predicted proteins | sample KBSC83BmetaG_FD_65650 | JGI IMG/M metagenome (GOLD analysis project Ga0070681, IMG submission 65650) | Corn rhizosphere microbial communities from Kellogg Biological Station, Michigan, USA - KBS C8-3B metaG | ecosystem: Host-associated > Plants > Roots > Rhizosphere | place: USA: Michigan... | reverse complement strand
CCGTCCCGCTTGCCGGACGCGCGCTCGACGATCGGACGAATCACCTCCTCGACGGTGCCCGGCGCGAGCGTGGACCGGAAGACGATCGTATGCGTGCGCGGCTTCGTCGCCAGTGCGGCGCCGAGGTCCGCGGCAAGGCGGTGAATCGCCGACAGGTCCTGGCTGCCGTTCGACGCCGACGGCGTGCCCACACAGATCAGCGAAATGTCACTGTGCGCGACCGCGTCGCGCACGTCGTCGGTCACGCGCATCCGGCCACTTTTCGCGGCGGCCGCGACCAGATCGACCATTCCCCCTTCGACGACCGGCGTCCTGCCCGCTGCGAGAAGCTCGAGCTTCGTGCGGTCGACGTCGACGCCGATGACGTCATGTCCGTCGCGCGCGAGACAGGCGAGCGACACGCAGCCGACGTAACCCAGGCCGAAGATGCTGATGTTCATGCGTGCGAAAGTTCAATCGATTCTTGAATACCCGGGCGCCGCGGCGTGCGCGTCGGACGCGGATGGGCCTTGCCGGCGTTGCGCGGCGACGCGGCCCGACACACGACGCGCATGCTCGGCGATGCAGCGGGCGATGATCGCGTCGAGGCGCTCCATCGAACGCTCCCACGAGTGGTGCGACAGCATGCGCGCGCGGCCGGCCGCAGCCAGGCGAAGGCGCTCCCGCGGCCGCTCGAGAAGTGAGGCGATGGCCTCGACCTGCTCGTCGACCGAGTCGGCGGCGAGCAGGTGCTCGCCCGGCACGGCATCGACGCCACCGGCAGCGAGACGGCTCGCCACGACAGGAATGCCGAGCGCCATCGCCTCCAGGATCTTGTTTTGCGTGCCACGGGCGATTCGCAGCGGCGCAATCGTCAGCGCGGAGCGGCGAAGGTACGGTCGTACGTCGGGAACCGAGCCTGTCACCGTGACGCCGTCGAGATTCGCGAGTCGCCGGATCGACAACGACGGATCGGCACCGACGATCGCGAGCCGGGCAGTCGGACGCCGTGCACGAAGCCGCGGCCAGACGCTCGCGCAGAAGTCGAGCATGCATTGCTGATTGGGGAAATAATCCATCCGCCCGACGAACGAGATCAGGTCGGCGTCGTAGGGCTCGTCGGACGGCGCAAAGTAATCGGTATCGACGCCGTTCGGAAACCAGTCGGTCGCCCGCGCCGTGCGATAGCCCTCGAGCGTCTCCCACTCGGCCTTCGTCGTCGCCGTGCAAAGATCGAAGCGTTGCGCGAGCCGCTTTTCCTCGGCCATCAGCTTGCGGCCCTCGAGCCAGTAGCCGGGCCGCAACGGCCACGGCTTCGCATGCACGTATTCGAGCCACTTCTGCGAATCCATGTCGCCGAAATCGAGGATCTTCGGGATGCCGTTCACGTCCGACACGTAATGCGCGACCGACGAGCAATGGACGAAGACGAGATCGAAATGCTCGTCGTTCAAGCGTTGCGCGATCTGCCGCGCGAGCCTTGGCGAATGGAAATACCCCATCGACGAAGGCACTCGCGTCGGCAATCGGACGATCATGCGAAAAACCTGCATCGGCGCGTTCACGACCGTCGTTTCGATCGCGTGACAGTCCTCCGCCATTCCCGCTCCCTCGTCGCGTTCGGCGTCGGACCGGCAGGGAGCCGCCACGACGACCTCGTGCGATCTGGCGAAATGCCGAATCATGTTGAAGGCGCGGATCTTCCCTCCCCGCCGCGGCGGAAACGGGAAGCGATGACAGACGTAGAGGATCCTCATGCCCGGCCGACCACGGACGAATATACGATGCGATAGCGGCCGACGCTTGCGGCCCACGTCCGTTCGGATTCGACGTACGCTCGCGCACGTTGCGCAACGCGCGGCCATGACGACTCGTCGTCGAGCACCTTCTCGATCGTGCTCGCGAGCGCCGGCGTATCGCCCGCGCGGCACAGATACCCGGTCTCGCCATCACGAACCAGTTCCCGATGTCCGCCCACATCGGAGGCGATGAGCACGCGGCCCTGCGCCATCGCCTCGAGTGGCTTCAACGGCGTCACGAGATCCGTCAAGCGGCTCGGCCGCCTCGGATAGACGAGCACGTCGATCAGATCGTAGTAGCGCTGCATTTCGGCGTGCGGGATGCGTCCGGTGAAGACGACGCGCTCGGACAACCCGAGCGAAGCCGCCCGTTCGCGCAATACCGGCTCGTGCGAGCCGCCACCCAACAGGAGCACGGCAAGATCGGGACGGCGCGGCAAGAGGCTCGCGACGGCATCGAGCAGGAGATCGAGACCTTCGTATGGATGAAAGGAGCCTGCGTAGCCGAGCACGCGCCGGCCCGCGATGCCGAGCTTGGCGCGAAGCTCCGGATCCGCGCGTGAACCGAATGCGAACGACCGCGTGTCGACCGCGTTCGGGATAACGGTAACCCGGTCGGAACCGACGCCACGGCGCACGATTTCAGCTCGCAGACCTTCGCATATCGGCGTCACGTGATCCGCACGGCGCAGTATCCAGGTCTCGAGACCACGCGAGGCGCGATAGCGAAAACTGCCGGCGCGCGTCACGCCATGGTCGACGGCCGAGTCCTCCCAGAGCGTCCGTACCTCGTAAACGAACGGCAGTCGGAAGCGCCGCGCGGCGCGCATCGCGGGAATCGCGTTCAGCACCGGCGAGTGCGCCTGGATGACATCCGGCTTCGATTGCGCTACGAGCGCCGCGATCCGGCGTTCGGTGGCTGCCATCTCCCGCACGTACCGGACGCCGGGCAGCGCATCGACGCTTCGCGGAATGAGCGGCGTGCGCAGGAAATGCAGGCCGTCCACGTCTTCCTCCATCGCGCTGCCGTCGTTCTGGCGCGGCGTCGTCAACTGCAGCGTCTCGAGACCCTGCTGATGCTGCTCGCGAAGGATCGCCGCCGTGCGAAACGCGTAGCCGCTGTGAAGCGGGAGCGAGTGGTCGAGGACGTGGAGAATCCGCATCCCGGTCACGCCGCATGCAACGCGTGAAGGCGCCCGTCGCGTGCCGCGGGATCGTGCGCGGTCGGCGCGCCGTCGACCGCGACGCGCACGAACGCGTCGAACATCAGAAGCGACCAGATCGGCGTTGCGTGATCGCGCACGCCGGACAGGTGCTCGTCGGCCATGCGGCGCAGGACCGGCGCATTGAAAAAGCCGGTCTCGACGAGGCGTCCTTCGCCAAGCGTCGCGCGCACGCGTTCCCGCAAAGGGCCGCGGAACCAGCGCGCGAGCGGAACGGCGAAGCCCATCTTGGGCCGGTAGAGCACGTCGCGCGGCAGCATCGGCTCCATCGTCTTCTTGAGCAGCACCTTGCCTTCGCCGCCGCGGATCTTGAGATCCGACGGCAGCGTCGCGAGCCATTCGACCAGCGCATGGTCCATCAGCGGCTCGCGCACCTCGAGCGAATGCGCCATGCTCGCCCGGTCGACCTTGGTATTGATGTCGCCGACCAGGTACGTCTTGAGGTCCAGGTACTGGACGAGCGCGAGAGGATCGTCGGTGCCGGCGCGACGCGCGTGCCGCTCGAAGACGCTGCGCGCATGATAGCCGCCGAGCTCCGCGCGGAACGACGCGCTGTACATCCGCCGGCGAAGCGAATCCCGAACGAACGACATGCTGTTGAAATACGCGCCGACGGAGTCGCGCGCGAGTGACTCGAACGTCGTCTTCGCTCGCAGGACGCGCGGCGCCCAGTCGAGCTTCGGATACGCGCGGCCGAGCAGGCCGAACACGGGCCGGCGAACGGCGAGCGGCATCGCGGCCCGCAGCCGCTCCTCCGCCAGGTGAAGCCGATAGCGGCGGTAACCGCCGAAGCTCTCGTCGCCGCCGTCGCCCGAGAGCGCGACGGTCACGTGCGAGCGCGCGAGCTGGCAGACGCGATACGTCGGAATCGCCGAGCTGTCGGCGTACGGCTCGTCGTAGACGCGCGCAAGCTGGTCGAGCAGGCCGAAGTCGTCGCTGTCGACGCGGTCGACGCGGTGATTCGTGCCGAAGCGGTCGGCCACGAGCTTCGCGTACCGCGACTCGTCGAACGCAGGGTCGGAGAACGCGATCGCGCACGTGTTGATCGGCGTCTCGGACAGCGACGCCATCGTCGCGACGACGGCACTCGAATCGACGCCGCCCGACAGGAACGCGCCGAGTGGAACCTCCGAGATCATGCGCAGGCGCACCGATTCGCGCAGGCGCAGGACGAGCTCCGCGCAGGCGTCGTCGGCGCCGATGCGCGCATCGCAGGTGAAGCGAACGTCCCAGTACTCGCGCGGCTCCGGCACCGGCGCGCCGCGCCGGATCGCGAGCGTATGCGCCGGCGGCAGCTTCCGCGCCGCGCGGAAAATGGTCCGCGGCTCGGCGACGTATCCGAGCGCGAAGTAGTCCTCGACGGCATAGGGATCGATGTCGCGAGGAAGTGCGCCGTGCGCGAGCAGCGACTTCAACTCGGATCCGAAAAGCAGCGTGCCGTCGTCGAGCAGCGCGTAATGCAGCGGCTTCACGCCGAGCCGGTCTCGCGCGAGGAAGAGCGTCTCGCGATTGCGGTCCCAGATCGCGAACGCGAACATCCCGCGCAGCCGCGTCACGCACGCCTCGCCCCAGGCTTCCCAGGCATGGACGATGGCCTCGGTGTCGCTGCGCGTGTGGAACGCATAGCCGAGCGCGGACAGCTCGGCGATCAGCGCCTGGTAGTTATAGACCTCGCCGTTGTAAACGATGCAAACGCTGCGGTCCGCGTTGTACAGCGGCTGCTGGCCGGTCGACACGTCGATGATCGATAGCCGCCGATGGCCGAGAGCGACGCCGGGCTCGCGATGAATGCCGACCTCATCCGGACCGCGGTGATGCTGCGACTCGTTCATCCGCACGAGAACCGCCTCGTCGATTTCGCGCCTGCCCCGCGTGTCGAAAATACCGGTGATCCCGCACATGGTCAGTGGCTCCCTCGGGTGACGCCATCGGGATTGCGCGCGCCCGCGCCGCTTCGGCGCTGCTGCCGCGCGTGCTTCGTCAGCAGAGCATCGTACAGACCCGCATAGCGGGCGACCATCGTGTCGAGTCCCAGGCGATCCTCGACGCGGCGGCGCGCTTCGCGACCGGTCGCGCGCGCCGTCGCGGTCACGGCGTAATGCTCGATCGCACACGCAAGTGCGTCGACGTCGTTCGAAGCAACGAGCATTCCCGTTGCGTCGTGGTCGATCAGCTCGCGATTGCCGCCGACGTCCGTGGCGATGATGGGCAGTCCCGTCGCCATCGCCTCCAGGATCGTGTTGGAGATCCCCTCGGCGAGCGACGGCAGGACGAACACGTCGAACGCGCGCAACACGTCGGGAATGTCGCTCCTCGCGCCGGGAAGCCACGCCAGGTCCGAGGCGCCGGCACGCGCGAGGATCGCTTCGATGTCGCCGCGAAGCGGGCCCTCGCCGACGATGACGAGCCGCAGCCGCGTTCGCAACGCAGGCGACCGTTCGAGCACGCGCGCGAACGCCTCGGCGAGGAGCGTCTGATGCTTGACCGCCTGCAACCGTCCGACCGTGCCGACGACACAAAGCGCGGCATCGGCAAACGGATAGCCGGAAATGCGGGGAGGCTCGTTACTCGGGTGAAACCGTTCGGTGTCGACGCCGTTCACGATTCGCGTCACCCGCGACGCGTCGACGTGGATGTGCTCGACCAGGTACCGCTCGAGGTCGCCGGAGACCGCGACATGGTGGTCCACGAATGGACGATAGGCTCTGCGGATCAGCCGGTATCGAGCGTTCGATCCGTCGAGATCCGTCACGTCGCGTCCGTGCTCGCCGTGGATGCGAACCGGGACGCGCGCGAGCCACGCGGGGAACGACGCTTCGAGCGCCGCGAGGTTGCGCGTATGCACGATCGCCGGACGGAGCGCTCGAAAAAGGCGATAGAGCGCCGGGAACACGCGAATGCCGTGGCCGGGCGGCTTGCGCAGCGAAAAGAAGGCGACGTCGCGCCGCGTCACCCGCTGCCGGAAGTCGGTGACCTCGGTCAGCGCGACGACGGCGTGGCGGAATCGCTCGTGAGGCAGGCGATTCAACAGGTTGACGACGCCGTTCTCGAGGCCGCCGATGTCGAAGCGGTGCAGTACGTGGACGATCAGCGGCCGCGCATCCATCGAGCGGCCGCTTGCCGTCGCCGATGCACCGCTCATTCGACGGACCCTGCGCGTTGTCGAAGCGCGGCTTCGATCGCGGGCCACGCGTCGTGCGCGAACTGCTGAAGCGTCCGGGCGCCATGTCCGTCGCCGCTGTCGTGCGTGTAAAGCAACACCGCCGCGGCGTTGTCGCGACGATGCGAAAGGCGCGACCAGCCGACGAGCAGCTTCGACATGACGTTGCTCGACGTCACCGAGCCGTCGATCCAGTACCACTCCCACTCGACGACCATGCGGCTCCCCGGGGTTTGCGCATGCGTCTCGAGCACCGTATGAAGGTCGCCGCCGATGCGGGGCGTGCGCTGCCCGACGACCGTGCGGATCCAGCCCTGCCCCTCGTCCGCGAACAGCTCGCCGGATATCCGCGCAAGCTTGCGTCGCGAGTCCTGAGCCTGGTAGTAAGCGAGCGCCGCGCCGACGACCTGTCCATCACGCTCGAAGAGCTGGTGGAACGAGGCGGAGGCGCGATCGAGACGCACGGGTGCCTTGTTCCCGTCGACGGCGTGCCATCCGGGAACCGCGTTCAGCGTGAGCGGCGCAACGGGACCGCGCGGGACCTGGGTGACCGCGTCGACGAGCGGCCACGCGAGCGCGATGGCGACGGCGGCGACGGCGGCGACGCCGAAGCGACGCAAGCCCGCATGAACGAGCGGCAGGTGGCTCGCAGCCGGCGCCTTCGCGCCCGGAACCGATCGCGGCGCCGGCTCGTGCCATCGCGAGCCGATGCCGAACATGAGCAGCATCACGATGCCGAAGAAGACCCAGCCGTAGATGATGTGATCGACGCCGGCGGCGAGCCGGTTGTTGGAAAGATAGCCGAGCAGGATGACCAGGTACGCGCGCACCCAGTTCGCAATGATCGGTACGACCGCCGAAAACGCGACGAATACCCAGCGCCGCCAGTGCGCACGGTAGTGCAGATAGGCGAACAGCGTGCCGACCATCAGCGACGCGATCAGGTAGCGCACGCCGCTGCAGGCTTCGACGATCGACCAGCGGCCGTTCGGGACGACGATGAGGAATCCTTCGCGATAGACGGGTATCCCCGTCATCCGGAGCGCGGCGACCGTGAAGTCGGCCGTCCAGTCCATCAGCACCGGCAGCAGGAAGTCGCCGACGGGCACGGCGAAGAATGCGAAACCGAGCGGGAACAGGATCGCGCGCGCGACCTCGACGCCGAGCACGGCGACCACGGTGACGACCAGCATGCCGACCAGCGCGAATTGCGATGCGGCGTTCACGGAAACGAAGTCTCCGCCGAGCCATCCGAAGCCGGCCAGCGCGATCAGCGGCAGCACGACCGGCGCCGGCGTCGGGTTGATCGCGCGCAGCTCCTTGCGCTTTCGCCAGACGAGCCAGGCGACGATCGGCAACACGGTGAAGCCGTGCGTGAACGTCGTCGATCGCGCCCAGATCGATACGATCTCCGCGGCCGTTTGCCAGTAGCCGGCGATTTCGATCGCAAGCGCGACCGCCAGCGCGCTCAACGCCGAGCGCCACGACATCGCATACGGCGAGCGAGCCGTTGCCGGCGACGCGCCGAGCACCGGCAGCACGTCGCGTTTCACCGCGACGCCTCCGTCGGCCCGTTCGACGGAAGCCGGCCGGAAAATGGCCGCGCGAATTGGGCGTCGAGCGTGTTCATCCGAGATTGCGGACGATCGCGGGCCCGAGCGCGTTTGCGACACTGCGCGGCAGGCGCCGCCAGAGCGCGATGAAATGCCGGTAGCGGGGGTTCAGCGGATTGTGCTCGGGAATGTCGGGCCGCGTATAAAGCCGGAACTCGTAGGCGAGCGACTCCGGCGTGAAGCCCCAGTTCTTCTTGAAGTCGAACGATCCGGTGCCGCGCTTGCTGCGGCCGTAGTCGAAGACGCGAACACCGCGCTCGCACGCGCGGCGCATCAGCGACCAGTATTTGAAATCGTTGGCCGCGAGCTCGCGTGCGCGCGGCAGGTCGCCCGCGTAATAGGGCAGCACCTCGTCGCGGAAGTAGAACGACAGCACGCTGCTGACCGGAGCGCCGCCGGCATCGGTGACCGTCATCACCTCGCACGCCTCGCCGAACGTCGAGCGCAGCGCCTTGAAGTAGCGCTTCGGCAGCGCCGGCGTGCCATGCCGATGGACGTTGTCGGCGTAGAGGTCGAAAAAGCGGTCGCAATCGGCATCGACGACGCTTTGCAGTCCACGGTCGATCGACTTGCGCACCATCGCCCGCTGCTTGCGCGGAATGGCGAGCATGTTCGCTTCGACGGTCGGCTCGAGCGTCTTGCGGTACGTCACGTAGAGATCCTGCCGCGGCCAGCCGGGACGAAGGCTCCGCCGGTTGCGCAGCTCCAGATGCGAAACGCCGAGCGATCGACCGAGCGCATCGGCCGCATCGATCAGCGCGGCTTGCGCATCGTCGTCGGTGGCAACCGGACCGCCGTAAACGCAGAACGGCAGCGACACGAGCGCGTGGCCGAAGAGGCGGCTCTTCATTTCGGCGAGCGGCAGAAGGCCGCACAGCTCGCCGTCGCGTTCGGCGACCAGATAGTGCGGGCGATGGCCGAATACATCGAGCAGAATCCGCCGCCAGCCGATCCTGTGACAGAACGTCGCCTCGGGACGGGTCTCGACAAGCTGGTCCCATTGCGCCGCGTCGTCCGGCGTGAACGGCCGCACCGCGACCTGGGCGAGCGCTTTTGCACGCGCGGCGACGTGCATCGCAACCTCGCCGTCCATCACGCGCTCCGCGACAGAAAGACGCGATCGGCCCGGCTCCAGCGAAAATCGCGCAACAGACGGGCAAGCCGCGGTGCCGTCCGATGCAGGTTCACGTAGTGGCGGAAGCGGCTCTTCGCCGATGCCTTCACACGCGGCTGGTCGGGATCGACCTCCCAGGGATGGAAGTAGAACATCGCCGGCCTTGCATCGACGCGGTTGAGACGCGCGATCGACCAGCGCGATACGCAATAAGGCAGCAGCCGGAAGTAACCGCCGCCGCCGGCCGGCCAATTGCGCCCGGCGAGCCGCACCGTCGCGATCGGGATCTCGAGCAGCCCGGGACGCGCCTCGTGCGCGAATCGATCGGCGTCCGGCACGCCGTAGTGGTCGTGGCGTATCGGATAGATGCTCGAGCTGTAGCGGTAGCCCGCCTCGGCGATCGCATCCTGCGCCCACGGGTTCGCGGTGCCGATCGAAAAGCTCGGCGCGCGATAGCCGGCGACTTCGTTGCCGGTGACGTCTTCCAGAATCGCCTTGGCAAGCCGGATGTCGGCGAGAAACGCGCTTTTGGATTGCGCGTTCGCGCGTTCGTGCGCGAAGCCGTGGCTCGCCACTTCGTGGCCGGCGCCGGCGATCGCGCGCACCAGCGCCGGATAGCGCTCGGCGATCCAGCCCAGCGTGAAGAAGGTCGCGCTGGTCCGCGCATCGGCGAGCAGCGCGAGGATCCGCTCGACGTTCGCCTCGACCCGGCAATCGATGCGGTCCCAGTCGTTGCGCGCAATGACGGACGCGAACGCCGAAACCTGGAAGTAATCCTCGACGTCGATCGACAGCGCGTTGACGATCGGCGCAGCCTTGGCGTCGGCGCGGCTCGTCGTCGACGGCAGGATGGCGGCGCTCACTGAATTACCCTTCCCTTCGCGCTGCGCGCAGCGGCGGCGATTCGCGCTTGGGGCGGCCCGGCGCGCTCATCGGGGCACCGGCGACGATTGCCGCGACGCGAGCCAGCCTCGCAGATGCGCGGCGATCCGCTCCGCGGCATGGCCATCCCACAGCTCGGGAATGCGGCCCTGCTTGCCGTGGCCCGCAAGCACCGCGTTCACGCACGCGAGCGCCTTGCCGCGGTCGCGGCCGACCAGCGTGTTCGTCCCCTGCGCGATCGTGACCGGACGCTCCGTATTGTCGCGCATCGTCAGGCACGGCACGGCGAGCGCGCTCGTTTCCTCCTGAATGCCACCGGAGTCGGTCAGCACGAGCGTCGCGTTCGCGAGCAGGCCCAGCATCTCGAGGTAACCCTGCGGCTCGAGGAGCGCGATCGGGGCGCGCGCGATGAGTCCCGTCAAGCCGAAGCGCTCGATCGACGCGCGCGTACGCGGGTGAACCGGCCACACGAGCGGCAGCCGCTGCGCCGTATCGCAGAGAATCTCGAGCGACGCCGTGAGCGCGTCGCGCCCGTCGACGTTCGACGGACGGTGAAGCGTGACGACGCCGAACCTGCCCGCGCGCTCGACCGGCGAGCCGCCGGTGCCCGCCCGGCGCAGCGTTTCGAGCGGCGCGATCGCGCGCGGACGCTGCTCGAGCAGCGTGTCGATCATCACGTTGCCGACGAAGTGCACGCGCGAGCCGTCGATGCCTTCGCGCGCGAGGTTCGCCGCTGCGTCGCGCTCCGTCGTGTAGAGCAGGTCGGCCAACTGATCGGTGATGACACGGTTGATCTCTTCGGGCATCGTGCGGTCGAAGCTGCGCAATCCCGCTTCGACGTGGGCGATCGGCGTCTCTTTCTTGCTCGCCACGAGCGCGCACGCGAGCGTCGAATTGACGTCGCCGACGACGATCACGCAGCACGGTTGCAGCTCGTCGACGATCGGCTCGAAGCGCCGCATGACCTCCGCCGTCTGCACCGCGTGCGTGCCCGAGCCGACGCCCAGGTTGAGCTCGGGCTCCGGCAGCCCGAGATCCGCGAAGAGCCGGTCGTTCATCGAGACGTCGTAGTGCTGGCCGGTGTGGATGAGCATCGCGCCCGGCAGGTCGCGCTCGCGCGCGAACGCGCGCAGCAGCGGCGCCATTTTCATGTAGTTCGGCCGCGCGCCGACGACGCAGACGATCGGACCCTTCGGCTGCAGGATGTCGCCCATTACGGTTTCGCCGACCCCGGCTTGACCGGACGATTCAACGCCCGGTGCAGCAGATCGACGGCGGTCGCCATCGTTTTCTCGAGCCGCTCGATCCGGCTTTCGATCGTGTGCAGTCGCGAAGACCAATCGGCGCCATCGCTCGCGCGCGGGCGCGGCATGTCGTAGAGAACGTCCGCTTCGCGCAAACGGCGCGCCGCGGCGCCGGCGACCGAGACGTCGGGGCCCATTTCGTCGCTGATCTCGGTGACGATCGCCTGCACGTCCGCGACGTCGAACGCGTGCTTCTCGCCCAGGAACCCGGCGAGAAGCAGGCGATTGCACAGCGTGTTGATCCGCCGCGGAATGCCGCCGCTCGCACCGTGGATGACGTCGAACGTGGCCGGGTCGAAGCTCGGGTCGCCCGTCCATCCGACGCGCCGCAGCCGATGCTCGACGTACGCCTGCGTCTCGCTCTTGTCGAGAGGTCCCAGGTGATAGGACGCGATGACGCGCTGGCGGAGCTGGCTCATCTGCGCGCCCTGCATCATCTCGCGAAGCTCGGGTTGCCCGATCAGGAAGCTCTGCAGCAGCCCGTGCTCGCCGAGCTGAAAGTTGGAGAGCATCCGCAGCTCCTCGATCGCGCGCGGCGACAGGTTCTGCGCCTCGTCGACGACGAGCAGCGCGCGCTTGCCGTCGATCGCGAGCTTGCACAGGAACGCCTCGAGCGACGCGAGAAGCGTCGCCTTGTCCACCGCGCGCATCGGCAGGCCGAATGCCGTCGCGACCGAGCGCAGCAGGTCGTCGGCCTCGAGCTGCGTGCTGACGATCTGCGCCGCGACGAGCCTTGCGCGGTCGAGGTTCTCGAACAGGTTGCGCACGATCGTCGTCTTGCCGGCGCCCACTTCGCCGGTGATGACGATGAAACCTTCGCTCTGGTAGACGCCGTACTGCAGATAGGCAAACGCGCGCTTGTGGCCGCGGCTGCCGAAGAAAAAGGTCGGGTCCGGATTGAGCTGGAACGGCTTGCCGGACAGCTTGTAGAAGTCCTCGTACATGACCGGCTACCGGAACGAGTGGTCGATCCCGACGAACACGGCCGTCTCTTCGACGGTCGCGGGCTGGCTGCCGGTCGTGAATCGCTGATAACGAATGCCGCCGAATACCCGCGTCAACCGCGACAGCGCGGCCGAGAGCATGGTCGTCAACGTCCCCTGCTTCGAATGGAAACCGCTGTCGTCGTTCGCGACGACGCGGAACCAGTCGGCGCTCGTCGTCAGCGTGTAGAGCGGCGTGATCCGATGGCTCCAGACCACGGTCGTGCCCACCTGCGTGTTGTCGATCTGCGCCCGCGACAGGATGTCGATTTCCGCCGACACCGTCCCCGGGACCGGCTCGGTTCGGCGGTGATACGCGGTGATCAGGACGGTGTTGCGCACGCCGACCAGGTTGACGGTGCCTTCGATCGTTTGCTCCAGCGTCGCCTGCTCGGTGAAGAGATCGAGCGGCTCGGAGAGCGTCGCGGGAAGGCCGCGTTCGCTGATCAGTTGAGAGACGAACGCCTGGCGGGCGGCGGGATCCGCGATGCGCGAGGAGAACAGCGAATTGAGGAGCCCGTTGACGTCGCCCTGCACGGGCAGGCTCGCGATCTGCTGCGGGAACGTCGTGATGTCGCGCGATGCGCGAAGCGTCCAGATCGACAGCGGCAGCCGTTCCGACAGCAGGAAATGGTAAGCGGTGCCGAAGAACCGGTGCTCGGCGTCGGCGTCGACGTTCGTGCGCGGACTGGGATGCCAGGCGAAACCGCCGCCGTACGTGGTGCCGGAAAAGTGATCGACAAGGAATTGGTTGTCCTCGTAACCGGCATTGAGCGACAGCCGCCACGCGGGATCCGGCTGCCATAGGGCGCCGAGCCGTCCGATCTCGGTGCGCGTCGTCGTGCGCTGGTCGTTGAACGTCGTCTCCGCACGATCGTAATTGGCGTCGAGCCCGAACGGACGCGGATCCTGCGTCAGCTTGCCGATGACTTCGTTCGTGTAGGCGCGCTCGCCGTTCGAAAGCGCATTGGTGTTCGTCCAGATGTTGCTGTCGCGCAGCTCGTAGTGGAAGTTCGACGGTCCGTCGCCCTTGAGATACGGCGCGACGCTGTACGACTGCGCGGTGTAGCGATTGTTCGTCGCGTTGACGAGGCTCGTCGGACGCGGTGCGAACGGCGACACGAACTCCTGCGTGACCTGGATCGAGCCGTCGACGTACAACAGCCGCGGGTATAGCCGCAGCGTGCCGGCGAGGCTCGCCTCGGGCAGCACGCGATTGTTCTCGCTGCCGGTATTCGCGTAGAGCAGGATCGGTGCGCTGATCGTGCCGGTCAGCGTGGAGTTCGCGCTGTTTTCGGCGACGACGAGGCGGGGAATGATCTCGGTGACGAAATCGCTGCGACGGTCCCTCGCGACCAGATTGACGTTGTCGGTCCAGTAGAGCTGTCCCGAGAGCGACGGCTCGAGTCGCCATGTCTGGCCGGACCCGGTAGCGAGTACGCCAGGGCCCGCGCCGGCGCTGCCGGCGCCCGCGGGGGCCGGAACCGAAGGAATGGAGATCTGGGCGAACGCGTCGATCGTCGCGAACGCGGTCAGCCCGACGATCGCGGAGGCGGCGCCGCGCCGCTTGACGCAAGCGATGCGGCGGCTCCAAAGGCGATCGTCGACACGTGGCGAGCGACGATTACGGAGCGTCATTGTCCCCGTAATAGCCGTAATAAGTGCCGACGTCGGTGCGGCTCGCCTTGTTGAGCGCCATCAGAACCGTCTCGCAGCTCTCGATCGTCGCGAGCGCCTGCGTCACCGCATGCTGCGACGTCGCGTCGGCCGCAACGACCATCAGGATCTGGCCCATGTGGGACGCGAGCACGCGCGCCTCGGTCGTCGGCAGCAGCGGCGGGGAATCGAAGACGATGATGCGGTCGGAGTAGCGGGAGGCGAGCTCGCGAAGGAGGCCCGCCATCTGCTCGCTCGCCAGCAGTTCCGTCGAGCGGCGGTGCCGCGACCCGGCGGGCAGAACCGCCAGCTTCTCGATGTTCGTGCGAACGAGCGCGTCCGTGAAGCTGATGTCGTCACGGGTCATCAGATCGAGCAGCCCCGGCGCGTGCGGCGAACCGAGCAGCGCCGGCAGGTTCGGATGCGCGACGTCGCCGTCCACGAGCAGCACCGTGCTGTCGACCTCCATCGCCATGCTGAGCGCAAGGTTGACCGACGTGAACGTCTTGCCCTCGCCCGGAAGCGCGGACGTGACCATGATCAGGTTGCCGTTGCGAACGCGCACGCCGCCCTGACCCAGCGCATTGCGGATGATCGGCCGCTTGAGCACCCTGAATTCGTCGGCGATCTGCGATTTGGGTGCGTCGGGCGTGATGAACCCCCGTTGCTTCAGCGTGGGGAAGTCGATGTCGATGTGACGAGTGCTGTGCTCGCCGGCGGCGGATGCAGGCGCTTCCCGGCGCTCGTGCGGACGCGCGCGCTGGCCCGCGCGGGTCTCGATCGCATGGATCAGCGTCTCCGGCGTCGGCTGCGCGTCGGCGCGAGACGGCTTCGCCTCGGCATCGCCGATGTCCGCACCCGCGCGCTGGAGCTCCGCGAGCCGCTTCGCTGCCTGCTCGATGACGCTCATGGCACGGCCCTCACGCCACCCGCCCGAACAGCATCACGAAAGCGGCCACCGCGGCGAACGAGGCGAACAGGCTGCCTACGCCGCCCGCGAACAGCCATGCATGCCTTCTGCGCAGCCGCCGCAGCGCGTCGCTCGGCAGCATCGACACCATGCCGAGGATCGGGCGCTTCGCGACGTCGCGAAGGCCGCGGGCATCGTGGAACGTCGGATTGATCTGGCTCACGAGCAGGCTTGCAAAGGCGCCTGCGGCGAGCGCAAGCAGGAGCACGCCGCCGATGAGCAGAAGACGGTTCGGTCCGACAGGGGTCGGCGAGACGCGCGGCGGATCGATGACCCGGAATTGCGCGCCGCCGGTATCCTGCACGTCCTTGCCCATCATCGCCGATTCGCGCCGCGCGACGAGGCTGTCATACGTTCGCTTCTGGATGTCGTAGTCGCGCACGAGCGCCGTGTATTCGGCTTCGACCTGCGGCACGAGCTGCGCCTGCGATTTGAGGCGCTGGTACTGGGCCTCGAGCCCGGCAACCTTCGCCCGCAATCCGGCGACGTTCGCCTCCGAATCGACGAGCGAGATGCGAACCTGCTGCTGAACCGCATTCGGCGGCGATGCGCCTCCGCCTTCGCGCTTCATCGCCGCGGCCTTCTTCTGCGCAGCCTCGACTTCGGCCTTGCGCTGCTCCTCGAGCTGGCCGATGAGCCTGCGCGTCGCGATGACGTCGGGATGCTCGTCGGTGTACTTGCGCAGAAGCACGTCGAGCTCTTTTCTCAACGCCTCGATGCGCCCGGTGATTTCCGGCGTCGCGATGGCCGAGCCATCTTCGGACGCGTTCGCGCTGTCCGGAATCAGTGATGGCGGCGCCTCGGCGACCTCACGCTTGTAAGCGGCGTTCGACTCCTCGGCGGCCTGCAACTCGAGCTTCGCGGCGTCGATGTCGGACGCGAGCCGCGCCATTCGCGTGAAGTAGTCGGAGTCCCGGCTCGTGACCGAGATGTTCCTGACGCGGAAGTCCTTCATCTTCTCTTCCTGCTGCCGCAGGACTTCCTCGTAACGCTTGATCTGGTCGTCGAGGAATTTGACCGCCGTCTGCGTGTCCTGGCGCTTGTCCCCGAGGCTCGACTCGACGAAGATCGAGAGCAGCGACTGCACGACGCGCTGCGCGCGGCCTGCATCCTCGTCGGCGTAGCTGATCACATACAGGTTCGAACGATTGGCGATCTCGAGCTTGATCCGCTTTATGATCGAGTCGATCAGGTCGTCGCGCTCGGCCTGCGTATGAACGTTCAGGTCGAGGTCGGCGAGCCGGAGCAGCTTCTCGATGTTCGGTCTGCTGACGAGCGTGCGGCTGATCAGGCTGACCTGCTGGTCGAGGTTCGGCTGAATCGCGAGACCCGCGAGAAGAGGCCGCAGCAGCGACTCGGTGTCGACGAACACGCGCGCGCTCGCTTCGTACCGCTGCGGAATCTTGAGCACGACCACGACGCCGATGATCGCGATCAGCCATGCGGCGGCGAGGCCGATCCAGCGCCGGTGCCACATGGCGCGCAGGTGCGATGACAGCTGCTGTAGAAGCTCTTGCATTGGTTGATGGCCGGGAGTGCCTGGGCTGACGGGCAGCGGGTCAGAACCAGCTTTGTGGAATGATCAGGATGTCGCCCGGCTTCATCGTGACGTTCGCCGTGATGTCGCCGCGCTTGATCAGATCGCGCAGCCGCACGCTGTAAAGCTTGCCGCCGTCCGCGACGCGGAAAATCCGGGCGCCGTTGCCGTCGGCGAAGTCGGTAAGACCGCCCGCCGCGATCATCACGTCGAGGACCGTCATGTCCTTGCGATAGGGCAGCGTCTGCGGCTTGGCCGCTTCACCGATGACCCGGACCTGCTCGCTGGTCGGGCCCGTGAAGCTCGTCACGACGACCGTGACGACCGGGTCGCGGATGTACTTCGCAAGCGCCTTCTCCATGTCGCGCTCGAGCTCGGTGGGCGTCTTGCCCAGCGCATCGAGGTCGTCGATCAACGGCGTCGTGATGTGACCGTCGGGCCGCACCGGAATCGTCATCGACAGCTCGGGATTGCGCCACACGATGACGTTCACGACATCCGAAGGTCCGATGTGATAGTTGTAGTCGGCGCTCGCCAGCGTCGCGGGCGCCGGCGGGTACGGCGTGGCGCAGCCGGCAAGCAACGCCCCGAGCAGCAGGGTGGCGGCGCAATATCCGAGGGCCGATGCGCGCCGTGCAAACCACATGGAGTAATTGGACATCCGTCCTCCGTCACGATGAGCGGGCAAAGGGCAGGCGATCATATCAAGTCGACACGCCGACCAAAATTCGAACGTTCAAGCATGTTCCATGCCAAGTATCGATTCTGTTGTTGGTGGTTCCGCATCGAGCTGTTGCCGGTGATGCGTATTCCCTGAAGTGGACGTTCATGGTATCCAATTGCAGGCGCCTTCGGCTCCTGGACCGATGAGCGTTCACGAACAATGCCGCCGATGCGATCCGATCCCCGACGCACGATGAACGACGACATGTCGACGACAACGATGGCAAGCGCCGCCGACCGGGACTGGAACCGATGACCGTGACGATTGTAAGACGCGCTTGCGTAACCGGATTCGCGCTCGGCGTTGCGTCGTGCATCGTTGCGCCGGCCGTTGCGGGAACCGTCACCGCGGAACCGATCCTCGATGGCCGCTCGCGTTGCGCTGCGTCGCCTGCCGACGACGACTGCCGCTTCCTGTTGGCGGCCGATACGACGTCTTCGCGCGACGCGCTCTTCGGCACCGATCAACCCGACAATGCGCCCAAGGGCAACGCCCGCGAGCAGCTTTTCGGCGAGGAAGCGCCGGCGGCGCCGCGCGGACCGAAATGGTCGGGTTTCGTCCGCGGCGAGCTCGCCTACACGTACGCCGACCCGGAGCACTGGTCGAAGATGCTCGTGCGGAGCGAGCTGGATGGCGAAGGGTCGCTCAGCGACAACGTGAAGTATCACCTTGGCGCGCGGCTCGATTACGACTTCGTCTACGACGCCACCGACTTCTATCCGTCGGATGTGCGCAAGGATCAGCGGCTGAACGCCTGGCTGCGCGAGAACTACGTCGACATCGGCGCCGGCGACTGGGACTTCCGCCTCGGACGCCAGAACGTCGTATGGGGCGAGATGGTCGGGCTGTTCTTTGCCGACGTCGTCTCCGCGAAGGACCTGCGCGAATTCATCCTGCCGGATTTCGACGTGATCCGCATTCCGCAATGGGCGACGCGGGCCGAGTATTTCAAGGGCGACTTCCATGCGGAAGCGGTATGGATCCCGGTGGTTACATACGACGACATCGGCAAGCCGGGGGCGGAGTTCTTTCCGGCGGTGCCGCCTCCTCCTGCGGGCTATGCGACGCTGTTCGACAACGAGCAGTTCCCGAAGCGCACGCTCGGCCATACGAATTTCGGCCTGCGCCTGTCTTACCTCTGGCATGGTTGGGATGCGTCCGGCTTCTACTACAACAGCATGGACGCGCAGCCGACGTTCTACCGGAGCATCGTCGTCGCGCCGGAACCCGCGTTCGTCTACCAGGCGCGCCACGACCGCATTCAGCAGGCGGGCGGGACGCTCGCGAAGGATCTCGGGCCGGCGGTGTTCAAGGCCGAGATGGTCTATACGCACGGGCGCGGATACAACACGCTGGATCTTTCGAACGACGACGGCGTCGTCAAGCAGAACACGCTCGACATCGTCGGCGGTCTCGATTTCACGTTCGCGTCGGACACCCGGCTGAACGTGCAGCTTTTCAACCGCACGTTCTTCGACCACGACCCGAACATCATTCCGGATCGCAACGAAGCGGGGTACAGCCTGCTGGTGAACCAGAAGATCGGCCCCCGCCTTAAGGCCGAGGTGCTTTACATCTCGAGCCTGAACCGCACCGACTACATGGTGAGGCCGCGGCTCATCTGGGACTTCGCGCGAAACTGGCAATTGATCGGCGGCGTGGATATTTTCGGCGGACCGCCGCTCGGGCTCTTCGGGCAGTTCGACAACCGCGACCGCGTGTACAGCGAAGTTCGCTACGCCTTCTGATGGTTGCACCGGAGTACGGCCAGAACAGCATCGCGCGCGTCGACAATGTCTGGAAGAAATACGCGCTCGGCGACGAGGAAGTCTGGGCGCTGCGCAACGTGTCGCTCATCGTCGACCCGGGCGTGTTCATGGCGATCGCCGGTCCGTCCGGCAGCGGCAAGTCGACGTTGCTGAACCTGCTCGGATGCATCGACGTTCCGACGCGCGGCAAGGTCGTCGTGAACGGTCACGACACGTCGGGACATACGCC
>Ga0070681_10001879_pt1 | contig 18967 bp, 16 predicted proteins | sample KBSC83BmetaG_FD_65650 | JGI IMG/M metagenome (GOLD analysis project Ga0070681, IMG submission 65650) | Corn rhizosphere microbial communities from Kellogg Biological Station, Michigan, USA - KBS C8-3B metaG | ecosystem: Host-associated > Plants > Roots > Rhizosphere | place: USA: Michigan... | reverse complement strand
AAGGAGTTCAAGCCGAACGTCCTGAAGCTCGCCTCGCAGAACAACGAGGTCGTCCGTGCGCTGGCCGACGGGTCGGCGTGGATCGGGATCACGAACCTCGGGACCGACGACCGCGTCAAGGACGCGGGTGGGCCTGTGGTCAAGACCGCGTATCCGAAGGAAGGGACGATCGGGTTCATCGATTCCGAGCAGATCGTGAAGGCGTCGAAGAATCACGACGCGTTCTTCAAGTTCGAGAATCAGATGCAGCAGGCGAAGTGGATCGCGAAGAACTTCATCACCAACGGTCGGCCGCTGTTCAACGAGCAGGCATACAAGATCCTCGTGAACACCGGACACGGCGACCGCGCTCGGCGTCAGTACTACAACAAGCCGGAGAACGCCCTGAAGATGACGATCAAGGGCCCCGCCGGCGACGAGCAGGCATACGTGGACGCCTTCAACGAGGTGTTCGGCTAAGCCGATGTCGGAGACGGCAGCAACCGCCCCCGCGGTAGCGCGGGGGCGGAGCCGCCTTGGCTGGGTGGCGCGGCTCGGCCAGTACGTGGGCTTCGTACCCGCGCTCGGGCTCTTCGGCGTGTTCTTCGCGCTGCCGCTCGGACTGATCGTCGCCTACAGCTTCTGGGAGACGATCGACTACAACGTCGTCCACCACTGGACGGTCGACAACTACCGCTACTTCTTCAGCGTCTCGACGTACGTCCACACGATGTGGGCGACGATCTGGGTCTCCGTCCTGGCCACGGCGCTGACGATCGGCGTCGCCTTCCCGTTCACGTACTGGCTCGTGCGGTACGTGCCTCGCGGTGCGCTGCAGCGCTTGCTGCTCGTCCTCGTGATCCTCCCGTTCTGGACGAGCTACCTGCTCCGCGTCTACTCATGGCTGAACATCCTGGGCGACGGCGGCGCGATCAACCGGTTCCTCCAGTGGATCCACCTCACGCACCACCCGGTGTCGTTCTTCCTCTACGACCGGCCGGCGGTCATCCTCGTCCTCGTCTACCTGTACTTCCCCTTCGCCGTGCTCACGCTCTACGCGTCGCTCGAGCGGTTCGACTGGGATCAGTTCAAGGCTGCGATGGATCTCGGCGCGACACCGCGAATCGCCATCACGCGGATCCTCCTGCCGCAGATCAAGCCCGGCATCACGACCGCGGTGATCTTCGTCTTCATCCCGATCCTCGGCGAGTACCTGACGCCGCAGCTCGTCGGCGGTGCGCAGGGCGTGATGATCGGCAACCTGATCGTCAACTTCTTCACGGGTGCGCAGTACACGCGCGGGGCCGCAGCCGCGCTGCTGATCGCCGCGCTGATCATCGTGTTGCTCGTGCTGTTCCGACGCTCGCTCGAGGTGGAGGATCCGTACCGTGCGTGAGTTCGAGGTCGTCTCGCCGCACGCGCGCCTCGTGCGCTGGCTCCTCGGCTCATGGGCGATCTTCGTCTACATCTTCCTGTTCGCGCCGATCCTGGTGCTCATCGCGTTCAGCTTCAACGCCAACCAGTACGGCACGTTCCCATTCACCGGCTGGACGATGCACTGGTACGGGCAGGTCTTCCACGACTACCAGATCAAGGACGCGCTCTTCACGACGCTTCGGATCTCCGCCGAGGTGACGGTGGTCGCGACGATCGTCGGCACCGCGGCGGCCTTCCCGCTCGTCCGGTCGCGACTGCCGTTCCGCAGCGGCGTGCGCATCGGGATGACGCTGCCGATCATGATCCCGGGCCTGCTGATCGGCGTGAGTCTGCTGGTGCTGCTCACGGATGTGTTCCACATGCAGCTCTCCGAGCAGACGGCGGTGATCGGCCAGTCGGTCTATACGACGCCGTTCGTCGTGCTGTTGGTGGCGGCGCGCCTCCAAGGCTTCGATCCGGCCCTCGAGCGTGCAGCGTCCGACCTCGGAGCGAACACGTATCGGCGTCTCCGCTATGTCGTGTTGCCGCTGATCATGCCGGCGGTGTTCGCCGGTGCGCTGTTCGCGTTCACGCTCTCGCTCGACGAGTTCATCATCACGCTGTTCTTGATCGGCGCCCACAACACGCTGCCGATCTACATCTACACGCAGGTCAAGTTCGGGATCACGCCGGAGGTGAACGCCCTCGCGACCCTGCTGCTCGCGGCGTCGTTGTGCCTGATCGCACTCGCGTTCGTGCTCCCGATGACGATTCGGCGGGTTCGCCGGCTCGTCAGAGCGTGACCCAGGCGCCGCCGCTCTTGACCGCTGCTTCGACCGCAGCGACACCGCGCGCGCCGTCGCGGAACGTGGGGAAGGGCGCGTGCCCGCGTCCCTCCACCGCCGCATAGACGTGCTCGAAGAGGTTGCGGAAGGCACCGCCGTACCCCTCGCCGTGCCCGGCCGGGTAGCGCGACAGCGGCCGCGCCGACTCGGCATTCGTCATCGGGTCCTTGACCACGATCTGCTTCGGCCCGTCGACGGGCCGGTAGAGCGCCTCCGTCGGATGCTCCTGGTCCCAAGTGAAGCCGGCCGCGCGCCCCTCAACCTCGAACAGCAGCTGGTTCTTTCGGCCGGCGGCGCCCGCCGACAGGACGAGCGACCCGGCGGCGCCGCCGTCGAAGCGAAGGAGCAGCGCGGCGTAGTCCTCGAGCGGCCCGCCTGCGAAGCTGCGGAAGTCGGCGAGGACGGCGTCGACGTGCTGGCCCGTCACGTGCTCGGCGAGGTCGAGCCAGTGCGTGCCGAGGTCGCCGACCACGTACGCGGGCCCTGACTGCGCCGGGTCGACGCGCCAGCCCGACGCAGGAAAGAGCACGTCGTCGCAGAGATAGCGGCCGTGCACGAACGTCACCTCGCCGATCGCGCCCGCCTCGACCTCAGCGCGGATGTGCTCGACGAGCGGATAGGTGCGGGCGTGGTAACAGACCGCGTTGACGAGTTGGTGTTTCTCGGCGGCGGCGACGAGTGCTTCGCACTCGTTGCTGGAGACAGCGAGCGGCTTCTCGCACACGACGTGGGTGCCGCGCTCGAGCGCCGCCAGCGCCTGTGACGCATGCACGTGGTTCGGCGTGCACACGTGCAGGACGTCGACGCGGTCCTCGTCAAGGAGCGCCTCGAGGTCGTCGTTCCGTCCCGCCTCCCAGGCGACTTCGACTCCGAGCGAGCGGAGCGCGAGCGCGTGGACGGCGCCGATGAAGCCTTTCCCGACGATCCCGGCGCGCATCAGCGCGACAAGTGGAACATCTTCGTCAGCACGTCGATGTCGAGCCGTGCGCCTTCCGGCGGCGTGCGGCACCCGGCACCATCGACGATGCACGCGCTGAAATGTCTCAGCTCACGTGCGAACGACTCGTCGTAGGCGTTCACGATCTGGATGTCATCGGTGCGGCCGTTCCGGCGGCTGCGCCGATAGACCGTCGGATGCTGCTTGAGCCACGGCGACGGGAAGTGGAGCTCGTGCACCTCGTCGTCGAACATGAAGACGATCTGTTCGCGGTACTCGAACGTCGGCAGCAGCTGCACCCACGACAGGTCGGCGCGAGTGCCGTTTTGCAGTCGCAGCGCGCCGTACACCGCTCGCCCCTCGTTCCACCAGTCGCCTGCGACCACCTGAGTCGGCAGCGGCTCGCCGAGCCGTTCGAGCGCACCGTGCACGACGTTCAAGTCGTGCAGCATGCTGCCGAGGAAACTCTCGCTGAACGCGCGCACGACATCTTCGTCGCCCGAGCCGACGGCCTGCGCGACCTGCCCCGCCTCGGCCCGGCGCGTCTCATCGATCAGGTCGGCCGGGACGTCGTTCCCGCGCACGATGTCGCCCGGCTCGAAGTATGGGTCGAACTCGGGGTCGTTGACGACCACGCTGACGTAGCGCAGCGCCGACGCGTCGCCCGGCAGGTTGTCGATCATCGCTTCGACCGCGGGGTCGTACCGCTTCATCGTCCCGACCTGCACGACCTTCCCCGCGCGGTCGCGCGCGGCGATGATCGCGTCGGCATCCTCGAGGGTGATGCACATCGGCTTCTCGACGAAGACGTTCAGCCCGGCGTCGAGGGCGTCGACGACGACCTGTGCATGTGTCCCTGCCGGCGAGCACACGACGATCGCGTCGAGGCCGCCGGCGGCGAGCAGCGAGCTGTGATCCGCATGCAGCCCACCGATCCCGTAGCGGGCGCCGAGCGCCTCGCGAACCGTCCGGCTCGGCTCGGCGAGCGCGGCGAGGTCGAAGTGGTCGCGAAGCGCTGCGAGGTAAGGGAGGTGCTCGGCCTGGGCGACGAGCCCGCCGCCGACGACGCCGACGCGAACCGTCACGCGAGGATCCCGCGGGCGACCTTCTCGAACGCGAGCGCGAGCTCGTCGACGTCGTCCTCTTCGAGGAGCGGCGACAGGTCGACGTGGATCGTGCGCTCGAGCAGATCGAGCGTCCGCGGGCAGTCCGGTGCGGGCGCGCCCTTGTCCTTCAGGTAGGCGAGCACCGGGGCCCAGTACGGGTAGACGTGCAGGTCCGCGAATGACGGGTCGTAGATCCGCATCGCCAGGACGCCCTCCGCTTTCAGCGCCTCCACGGCGTCCGCGGCGTGCGCGGCCGACGTCGTGAACGCGATGAGGCAGATGCCGGCGTCGCCGCCGTCGTCGTTCAGCCGGCGAAGCGTGAGGCCTGGGAGTCGTTCGACACGGTCCGCCAACCGGCGTTGAGTCGCGCGCATCCGCTCGAGCAGCCCATCGAGGCGTGTCAGCTGCACGCGCGCGACCGCGCCCTGAAGCTCCGACGCACGGAAGTTCCAGCCGGGGAAGCGGGGGAGACCTGCACCGCGGCGCACCGAGCCGGCGCAGTCGTGGACGTCGATCGCGAGGTCGTACAGGTCGTCGCGGTCGGTGATCATCACGCCGCCTTCGCCGGTGGTGATGATCTTGTTGAACTGGAGGCTGAACGCTCCCGCGTCGCCGAAGGTGCCGAGGCGGCGGCCACGGAACGATGCGCCGGCCGACTGGCACACGTCTTCGACGACGACGAGGCCGTGCTCCCCGGCGAGCGTCGTGAGCGCATCCATGTCGGCGGGTGCGCCGCGCATGTGCACCGGCAGTATGGCCTTCGTCTTCGGGCCGATCTTGCGTGCGACGTCGTCGGGATCGAGCGTCAGCGACTCGTCGACCTCCGCGAGGACGGGTGTCGCGCGCGCGGCGATGACGGCGTTCGGTGTGGCATTCCACGTGTACGCCGGCACGATCACCTCGTCTCCTTCGCCGACGCCTGCGCCGATGAGTCCGCAGATGAGTGCGGAGGAGCCGGCGTTGACGCAGAGCGCGTGCTTCGCGCCCATGTGCGCGGCGAACTCGGTCTCGAAGTCGGCGACCTCGTGCGGCCCTTCACCGACGCCGTAGTACCGAAACACGTTCTTGCTGCTGAGCACGCGCGTCGCCGCGGCGATCTCCTCGGCGCCGAGCTCCATCCCGCCCGGGAACATCGGCGGCTCCGGCCGCGTCCGCGCGGCAGGTCCTCCATCCCGCGCGAGCCGCAGGTCGACGCCGATCTCGGTCACCCCGCCGATTCTGGACATCGGATCGGAGGCGCGCAAGGCGGCTTGTCACGGTGGCGAACCCCTCGTTCGAGTGAGCAGGGATTTGGCCCTTCCCAGCAACTTCCACGGTGCGATGCGTGCTTCGGAATCGCCCTGGCTCTGCTGGACGCTGTTCACGCTGGCTGTTGCGGTCTACGGCCTCGTGCTGCCGGCGAGCGTGCTGGTCGGTCCATAGGGCGCGCTTCGACGTGATCGAGTGGGGGCCCGTGCGGCGGCCCCCGCTCGAGCTCTCTCGGCGCCGACCCGCTAGGGGCCGGACGGGCCTGGCGGGATGCCGGGCAGAGGGACAGTGATCGTGGGCGTCTGGACGTCAACCGCCGGTGTTGTCACCGTCACTGTCGGCGTCGACGGCAGCGGATCGGGGAGATCGACCGTCGGCACAGTCACCGTCAGCGTCGGCGCCTGAGCGGTCAGCGAAGGAACCGTCACGGTTGTCGGCGCCGCCTGAACCGGCGAAGCCGGTGGGGCGTTCGCGGTCGCTTCGGTCGGTGCAGGCTGCTGCGGCGTGGTCTCACCGGCCTGCGGCGGGTCCACCGGTGCGACGGGAACCGGTGCGGGAGGCGTGACGGTGGTCGGGGCGGGATGAATCGCTGTCACGTCTGAGCCGGTTCGAGTCACTGGGCCGATCCCCGTCGGGTGCGCTCTGCGCGCCGGGACGGCCGGTCGCGTCGCGGCTGCGGCCGGAGAAGCGTGCGTTACGCCCCGAATCTGTGAGCTCGCCGGCGATGCTCCTCCGGTACTGACGGTGACCGTGGCGACGGCCGCACCCGCGAGGAGCTTCGCGCCCGCGCCTTGCGGCGCGATTCTCCGCGCCAGCTCGGCGAGCCAGCTCAGATCGCGCCAGGACGCGCGCCGCTTTCTCGGCTGCGCGTCTTGTTCGAGCGCCGCGGCGAGCTCCCGACGCGCACGTACGAGCATGGTCTCGACGGCAGGCTCTGTCAGCCCCATCTCTGTTGCGATCTCCGCGTAGCTGAGCCCCCGCCACTCACGCAGCACGATTGCGGTGCGATGCTTCTCCGAGAGCTGCGCCAGCGCTTGGTCGAGGTCGAGTACGAGGCTTCGGTCGGCATCGGAGAGCGGGCGGCTGTCGGCCACCGCGTCGAGATCGTCGACGAGATGCGGCCGGCGCTGCTGCGTTCGCCAGTGCTCGCGACACACGTTGCGCGCGATCGCGAGCAGCCACGCGAGCTCGTAGTGTGGATCGACGCCGCTCCGGAGACCGCGCATCGCGTGCACGAAGGTGACCTGGAACGCATCGTCCGCCTCGACGTCGGACCCCGTGCGGCTGCGGCAGTACCGGAGGACGTTGCGTCCGTGGCGGCCGTGTAGGACGGCCAGGCGTGCGTCGGCCGAGGGGTGCTGCGGAAGAGGAGCAATCACGCTCATCGCGACAACCCTCATTGTTCTCGCGCACGAGGTCGATGATGCTCACTCGTTCGAGGGTTTCTGCGAGCCGGCGGCGCCGTCGAGGGGCCGCCGGCTCGGTTGCTTGTCGAGAATCAGTGGTGCTTCGCGGCCGTCAGTCGCGGCAGCCGGACGGAGGTCGTGCGTACCGTCTTCGCAGACGGTGTGAGTGCGGTTGCGACAGTGAACAGACGCTGCCGCTGCTTGAACTTGGTGACGCGGAGCTTGAATGCGAACGACACGGTCCCGTTTGCGCCGGTCGTCTTGGTCGTCTGCGTGCCGAGGACGAAGTCGTGCTGGAAGGAGGCAGCACGGATCCGCACCTTGGCGCCTCTGATGAGGAGCCCGCGCTTGTCCTTGATCGCGAGGGTCACGCCGATTCGCTTCGAGGACTTGACGCCTCGGATTGTGTAGCGGACGTTGGTGATCGAGACGCCGATTGCGGATGCCGCCGCCACGAAAGTCGTGGCCGTCGTCGATTGTCCGGACTGATGTGACGTCGCAGGCGTGATCTGCGAGCTGGACGATTCGGACGCGCCGCGCGTGTCCGTTGCCGTTACGACGATCGTCTTGGTGGTCCCGGGAACCGGGATGACGAACGTCCCGTCGGGCTTGAGGAGCGAGAGAACGTCGATGCCGTTCACCGTCAGGCTTGCGAGCTGGCTCTTGTCGGCGACCGATCCGCTCACGTGCACGGGCTGGCCCGTGATACTCGTGAAGCCGCCGGGCGGCACGTCGAGTGTCACGCCTGCCTGGCGCAGGAGGCCGAGCGCCGATGCGGGGATGACGCCGCCGGGCCCGAGCAGGGCGACCGGGATCGTGGCTGTCGTCGCCTGGCGGGTCGCGGGGTTCGTCACGGTGAGGGTCAACGTGGTCTGTCCGGTCAGGTCGATGTTCGCGACGATGTTGCCGTTCGCATCGACCGACGCGGGCTGACCGTTGACGGTCACCTTCAGGTTGGCCGTGGAGGCGCCGTCGCTGTCCCCTGTGACAGCCACGATCCCGTTCGCGACGGTGACCGGGCCAAGCGTGATCGGCTGCGGCGAATCCGCGGCCGCGGCCGTCGCGAAGAACAACCCCATCGTGCAGCCGATCAACAGCGCCGCATTGGCCCCGTGGCGGCTGAGCCATGTGCGCAGAACCATGCTTACCTCCTTGATGAGTCCAGCGTGGATGGATCTGGGAAGACGACCGTCGCGCGGAAGGAGATCGGCGGTCCCGACCCTCGGCGACTGACGACGAGCCGGTACCGCATCGGGTCGACCGCGGTCTTGAATCGCAGTGGGCCGACGCCGGTCCGGTGGGCGACGATCGCTCCGTTGGGAGCGATGAGCCGCACAGTGAGTGCAACGCGCGGTCGGACCGCGACGGTCGCTTGCAGGAGGCCGACTGCGGTTCGCAGCGTGTAGGCGCGCCGGCGCTGCCGGTTCGTCAATCGACCCCTCACTTCGAGCTTGGCGCGAATCGCGCGACTGGACGGCGACGCCTCAGTCGAGGCGGCTGGTGGCGAGGCCGGGGTGCTCGTTGACGGCGCCGAGATCAGCGATGGTGCGATCGCGTGCACAGCTGCGTACGCGTCGACGCGCCCGTTGATGACCCCTGGTGTGGGAACCGCCGTCGACTCGATCGCTTGCGTGACCTGGGCGGCAGTCGCGGTCGGAGCAGCCGAGAGGGCGAGCGCCGCGATCCCGCTCACTACCGGCGCTGCCGACGACGTTCCGAGGAACGTGACATAGCTCCCGCCGACGCCGGTGGTCACGTTCTCACCCGGAGCCGCCACGGCGGCGCCGGTGTTCGAGAACGAATACAGGTGGTCGCTCTGATCAGACGCGCTCACGCTGAGGACGCCCGGCAAGCCGGCCGGGTACTGCAGCGTCGAGCTCCCGGCATTCCCTGCTGCAGCGACGATCAGCACACCGTGTCCTGCCGCGTATTGCGCTGCCGCGGCGACGGTGAGGTCGTCCGTGACGCTTCCGAGGCTCGTGTTGATCACGTTCGCGCCGTGGTCGACGGCCCAGAGAATCCCGGCGGCGACCCAGGAGTTGAAGCCGCTGCCATCGCTTCCGAGGACCTTCACGGGCAGGATCCGGCACTGCCAGCAGTACCCTGCGACGCCGATCTCGTTGTTTCCGGCGGCGGCGACCACGCCCGCGACGGCGGTGCCGTGACCATTGTCGTCGGCGACGTCGTCGTCGCCGTTGACGAAGTCGTGGCCGTCGAGCAGGCGGCCCACGAGGTCCGGCTGCGTCGCGTCGACGCCGGTGTCGACGACCGCGACGACAACCGACGGCGCGCCGGTCGTCAGGTCCCAGGCCTGCGGCGCACGCGTCGTCACAGGCGACCATTCCTGGTCCCAGAACTCGTCGTTCGGCTCCACGCTTGCGTAGGCACGGCCGTCGAGTTGGGCGTAGCGGACGCCCGGCAGTGAGCCGATCGCGGCGATGACGGTGGCAGCTCTGCCGCTCGTGGCTCCGACGATGTCCGCGTCGATGTCCGGCAGCGATTCGAGCACGGTCGCGCCGAGCGCGGTCTCGACGGTGCGAACGGACGTGATGGAAGCCGGCGTATAGCCGATCGCGATTCGGGTCAGCTTCTGTGCCTCAACCGACCCGGCGCTCGCGGCGGCGCTCGTCAGCAGTCCGGTCGCGAGCAGGAGTGCGATCAGCGGCGTCCGTCTCATCGTCCACGCTAGTTGCTCTCAGCGATCGAAACCCGGCGCCTCGATCGAGGGAACTGACACACCGCACGCTCGGCAGTCCCTCGGCAAAGGGATTGTCAATTGGGAGGGTGGGTCGATGTCTCGAGTTACAGCCCATGTGGGGGTTGACACGAACGTTCCTGCGGAGGTGCGGCACGATGTTCAAATCCACGGCTGCTGACGGTGTGAGCGCCCGCTTCGGCAGGTGGCGCGCACCCAGCTCTCGGATGTCTCGGCGGTCGGTGTTGACCGGCTGCGTGGCGGTTCTCGGGATCGTGGCACTCATCGTGGTCGTCAGGTTGTCGCTCCCGAGCCTCGTCGAGCGAGGCTGGGAGTCACTCGTGCCCGGCGCCTCACACGACAAGGCTCCGCCGACGAAACCGGACCTGGCTTCGACCCGCCCTTCGACGGCGACGTCATCGTCAGCCGGGTCGGGCAGCCCGGTTTCCCACCGACCGCGTGTTGGCGTTGCCGCGCCGTCCGTTGCTGCGGGAGCGGGGAAGCCTGGTGGCACGACGGGCGGGACCACCGCGGGATCCGGCGGCGAGCCGGGCGCTGCGATTCCCACCCCGGGACCGGCCGCGCCTCCCGCTGCTCCTGCGCCGACGCCGAATACGCCGGCCGGATCCGGGCCTTCGACTCCCGGTTCGCCGGGAACGGGTTCGACGGGCTCGACGCCGTCAGTCTCCATCGGCGCGGACGGCGGTGGGGTCAGCGCGAACGTCGATACCGGTGCCGGTGCATCGGTAGGTGTGACGGTTCCCACCCCTGATCCGTCGAATCCTTCGCAGCCGACCGTGACGACTTCGTCGGTGACGACACCGTCGGCAACGGCCCCGCCGGTGACCACGCCGGTCGTCACGACTCCGACGGTGACGCTTCCCACGGTGACGTTGCCGGGGTTGCCGTGAAGCTGCTCGGCCAGTCTGGGCAGCTCCCCGCTCGTCGGGAGGCGAACTTGGTGGGCCAGTTCCTGGTTGTGACCTTGGTCGGCCTCGCGCTGGCCGGTGTCGGGATCGTCGTCACGGTCGAGCGGACACTGGCAAGGCAGGCGGAGCACCATGCTGTCGAGCGGGCCCGTACGACGGCTCGTGTTCTCCTTCGAGAGCAGCTTCGCCGCGGCGACTTTGGGCCTGTCCTGCCCGCCGCACGGCGGCGCGCGTTGGTTGCGTTGCTGGCTCCGGGGAATCTCGGTTCGGATTCACGTGGAGCGACGCTCTACACCGGCAGCGCAGTTGTCTCGACGGCAAGCCCGGTTCTCCAAACGCCCACATCGCCTCTGGTGGCCGAAGCGCGTGCGGGGACGCTCGTCTCGCGAGTCGAGGGAACCGAGCTCGGCCGGACCTTGCGAACGTTTTTGCCCGTACGTCTTCGCGGCGCTCCGCCGGCGGTGATCGAGTTCGACCAGAACTATGAGTCGATCACGTCAGCGGTGCAGCGGACGTCGCTGCTCGTGGCGGGAATCCTCGAGGCATTGCTCGTCGTGCTGTGCGTTCTGCTCATCCCGCCTCTCGCGCGGTCGTCGCGCCGAGCACGTGAGCACGTCGATCTTCTCGACACGATTGCGAGTCACGACGGCTTGACCGGGCTCTTGAACCGACCAGGGTTCTCTCGTCTCGCCAACGAGACGCTCGGGCGCGACGGCGCACGAGGCGCGCTGCTGCTCGTCGATCTCAACCGGTTCCACGAGATCAATGAGACCGTTGGTGCCGATCGAGGCGATGTTCTCCTCGCGCAGGCCGCGAGCCGGCTGGGCTCGATCTTTCCGGTCGACGAGGTTGCACGGCTCGGCGAAGACGAATTCGCGGTTCTCGTGCCGGGTGCCGGCCGACCTGAGCTGACGCGGCTCAGCCAGGCGATCGAAGCGTTGTTCGCCGAGCCGGTCGCGATCAGCGGGGTCCGGATCGAGCTCGGGGTGCGGGTGGGGGCGAGCTGCTATCCCGAGGACGGTTCCGATCTCGACACCGTTCTTCGTCGCGCGAGCATCGCCTTGACGCAGGCGAAGAACTCGAACACGCGCTTTGCGTTGTACGACGAGAGGGTCGGTGAGCGGGACCTCGCCGATCTTGGAGTGCAGTCGGAGCTTCGAGAGGCACTTGTGAACGGCGAGCTGCTCGTTCACTACCAACCGCAAGTCGACCTCGCCAGTGACAAGGTCCGTGCGGTTGAGGCACTTGTCCGCTGGGAGCACCCCGAACGCGGCTTGCTCCCCGCGGCGGCGTTCATCGACGTCGCCGAACAGAGCGAGTTGATCTCCGAGCTCGGCCGCTTCGTTGTGGCGAGCGCCGTCAAACAGTGGCGCGAGTGGGAAGACGAGGGAGTCAGTCTGCACGTCGCCGTCAACCTCTCCACGATCGATCTGCTTGACGTGACCTTGCCCGGCTTGATTGTCGATCTCCTGCTCGAACACCGCATGCCCGCGGACAGGCTGACGCTCGAGATCACCGAGCGAACACTGCTCCAGGAGCAGAAGAGCAGCCGCGTCCTGCGGCAGCTCGAGCGCATCGGCGTCGGTCTTGCAATCGACGACTACGGGACCGGCTACTCATCGCTCTCGGCGCTGCGGAAGCTCCCGATCAGTCAAGTCAAGATCGATCGCACATTCGTCGCCGGCATCCCCGAAGACGTGGCCAACGACACGATCGTGCAGAGCACGGTCCAGCTCGCACACACGCTCGGCGCCTCCGTCGTCGCCGAAGGGATCGAGACGGCGGAACAGCTGGAGCGCCTGCGCGTGATCGGCTGCGACGTCGCCCAGGGCTACTTGATCGGCCGACCGATGCGCGCCGCCCAAATCTCGCTGCTCCTGAAAACCAGCGGAATGTTCGACCCATCGCTCCACGCCACAGCACCGCTGCCGGTCGGCTAGGAACACCGTGCTCGCCCGCTAGCCTTGGCCGCGAGGGCGGTTAGCTCAGTTGGGAGAGCACCAGCTCTCTAAACTGGAAACTTGACATTTCTTCAAGTCGCATCACGCTTGCGGTCAGCTGGTCGACGGACGTCGTCGCGTTCGCGTGGCGGCGTCTGCTGCGCGCCGGCGAGCAGTGGAAGAACCGCAAAAGAGACAGTCGTCGCGCCCCTCATGAAGAGAAAGTCCCTGTTCAACCCACCGGCTCCATGATGGATGTCGGACGAGCTCGTCTATCGCGACGGGCTGGGCTGTCGTCCTCAGCGCGTCCTGTACCAGTTGGAGCTCCTTCGCAACGTCGATCTTCTTGGCGTCCGCGATACCACGATCCAGTACTGCCTGAACGTGCGTAGATCGGTAGGAGCGTGGAGCGAGCCTGTTGGCAGCGCCTTGAAGCTCTTCCGAGATCGTCCGAGCAGTATTCGTCAACAGGCGGTCACGCGTCTGGCTCGCCTGCCGCGCTTCTCTGATCGTTAGCGGCAGTTCCGCGTCGATCTGCTCAAGGCGCTTAGCTGCCTCGGCACGCTCCCGCTCGCTCTCGACTCGAAATTCGGCTAGGACGAGCAGGGGCGCCGTGGTCGATCCGGGAGCGTCCTCGAAGCGAAGGTTCTTCGCATGACCGAGGATCGAAGCGCAACCTTGGCGGCCCACTTCGACGACAGCCTTTCCAAGCTTCAGGCGCGTCTCGCTGCGCTTGCCGACGAATTGCGTTCGGCGCGCGCGAGATTGCTCGATGCGCTCTCGACACTCCCCGCGGTCGAACTACTTTCAGACCACCTTCGAGCTGAGTACGCAGATGCATTGGCCGAGGTCGATCAGCAACGTGACCGAGTCGTCCACGAGATCGATGCCTTTCTGAGTGAGGTTGCTGTGAAAGCAAGACCAGCCATTCGAGCCTATGACGAGCGTGGTCGATGAAGTTTCGACAGTTTCTCTGGATGAGGTCAGGAAGCTCATCTCGCGTCTCAACAGTTTCGTGGGGGACATCTCTTCGAATCGCCTCGCGGCGGCAGAGCGTGTCGAGCTCGCGCGCGTTGCTGCCATCGCGGATGACTACGAAGTAGCGAGCTCAGAGGCCGAAACGAAGACTGCCCGAATGAAAGCCCTTGCCCGGGAGCGCGAGGAGCTGGTGGCGTCGGTCGCGCGCCTCGAAGCCGTGGATCTCGATCCAGGACCCATGGCTGATCGGCTCAACGGGGATCTTTGGCAGCTCCTCGGCCGCGACAACCTGCGGTTCAAACCGTCGAACTGGCTCCCGTGGCAAGGGCACGTGACGACCGACCCATCGAGCGTGCCTTCAGCCAACGAGCACTGCAAGTGAGTACAGGTGTCGTCGAACGCGTAAAAGGCTCCATTCACTTTGGCGACTGTGATCCGCATACCTTTGACTTCGAACATCTGGAGGTCCGCACCGTCGTGATAGTCGCTCAGCGTGACACGCTCTGTCATTTGCATCCTCCTGTTCGCGGGGCTTGAGACAGTTCGACGCTGTTCACTGGACAATCGCACCAACACACGGACTTCGAGACCTTCGTCCGGTAGAACGCCGAGGACATCACGTAACTCCCTACTGACTCCTCTTCTTTCGTCGCAGAGCGCCGAACCGGAGCGCAAACCGGAGAACGGGCAGCGCAGTGTTACGAACGCGACGCTCGACGCGCCGCTGCTTTACTCTTTGCGCCCGGAGGGTTTGGATGGAGAAGGCAGGTTCTCCTCGGGATCAAGGTGACGGGGGCACCTCCACAGGGCGAGGCGGCACAGGCGCTTCCACCAGTGTGCTGGCAGGGTGGGGTGGTGAGGCGGCGGAGGTGGCCGGGCAGTGTGCGTCGATTGCGCTGATGCGAGGGGAGGCGTGGAGAGTAAGCCGAGACGACAACGCCGGCCTAGTTGCGGTCGAGGAGGGCTTCGTTCTCGTCAGCACCGACGCCGGCAACGTCAACGGCCGTCCGGGCAACCGGCGGATTGTCCTGGCGACTGGGGATCGGGGGACGATGCTTGTTCCACCGGCGCTCGGCGAGCGTATCGAGGCGCTCACCCCCTCTCAGATCACAATCGTGTCAGGAGACTCGCTGAGGGTTCTGCTCGGGCTTCCAATGGTGGCGGAGACGATCTTCGATGCCTGCGCGGAGGCGCTCAGGGAGCGTCAGGCAACAATCCGAAACTGCGCGTATGTCCATCACTCGGAGCGAGTCCTCGAAAAGCTTCTCCAGCTTGCACGGATATACGGTCGCGCCATTCCGGGTGGCGGGGTCCGAATCGACTTTCCGTTGACGCACCAGCTGGTGGCCGACATGGTCGCGTCGGCTCGCGAAACGGTCAGCCTCGCGCTATCCGATCTTGCTCGCCAGGGTCTCCTTCAGTCTCAGCATCCCCGTTACGTCCTCAGAATTGCGCCCCGCGAGTTGTTCTCAACCGTTCGGACGTCGGTCGGCGTGCCATAACAGACGCGTGTTTCGATTGACACGCGGTGGCGCGATCGCTTTCGTTCTCGTCCGAAGTGTGAGCAATCTCACAGATCGGGCTCGATGTCGGAATGCTTACGGTGCCCGCCGCCTTCATCTGGATAGATCCCATTCGAAACCGTCGTCTGGGGAGGCGCGAGATGTCGAGATCGAGCCGCATTGCAAGGCTATTCGTCGCCTCCGCAGTCGCCGGGGCGCTCCTGCTGTTAGGGGGCGTGATCGCAAATGGAAGCATCTCTGCGTTCTCGGCAGCACACGACAACGACAGTCCCGGAGCCTGCGAGTCCGCAGAGGTCGATCAGCCCGGCCAAGGGTGCGCCAAGGCGTTGAACGCGCTGTTCGAACAGGGCAAGCAGGTCTTCCGCTTCGACACCTTCGGCGACGAGGACTTCTGGGGCGGCCAGTTGCACCTGGAGAAGGCAATCGAGGGCGCCGCGCTCGGAGGAGTGGGTCCCGGCGTCAGCCCGAAGACCGCGCTCACCGCCGCCGGCCTGAAGGTCGACGTCGACGCGCTTCCGAAGAACCTCCAGGCGCAGCTCAAGCAGGGGAAGGTCGACCTCGACAGTCCTGCAACGACGCTTGCCCTCCTGAAGCTTAACTCCGTCGTCGGCGTCAAAGGTTTCTTCGACCAGGGCGGTTCGCTGAGCTCGATCGGCATTACCTGCGCCCTATGCCACTCGACCGTCGACGACTCCTTCGCTCCAGGGATCGGCAAACGGCTCGACGGCTGGCCGAACCAGGATCTGAACACCGGGCTGATCGTCTCGCTCGCGCCCAACCTGGCGCCGATGGCCCAGCAGGTTCTTGGGTCGAGCGACAGCGCGGCGATCGCCGGACTCAAGCAGGCACTCCTGAGCTGGGGCCCCGGTTTCTACGATGCCGAGGTCAACCTCGACGGGATTCCCTTCAAGCAGGACGCCAAGGGCAATACACTCATCGGCTCTGATGGCAAACCCGAGTCGGCGGCCACCAGGATACCCGCCGCCTACGGTCACCTCGGCGAGAACTTCCACACCTGGACGGGCTACTTCGGCGACGTCACCTACTGGAACGCGTACGTCGCGAACCTCCAGATGCACGGCAACGGCAACTTCAACGACTCGCGCTTCGAATTCATGCTGCCGAACGGGCAGTACAAGTATCCGGCGGCGATCAGAGGCAACTTCAACAAACTCCGGCACGACCCGGACGAGGTCACGAGCAAGCTGGCGTCGCTCCACTACTACCAGCTGTCGCTGAAGTCGCCGACGCCACCCGCCGGCAGCTTCGATCCCGCGGCGGCGAAACGCGGCGATCAGATCTTCAACGGCCAGGGCAAATGTTCCGACTGCCATATGCCCCCGCTTTACACCGATGCGGGCTTCAACTCCCACACGCCGAAGGAGATGTGCCTCACGAACTCCAAGGGGGAAATTGACACGTTCCAGGCCGACCGCGGACCCAGGGGGTTGAACCCCGGCATGCTGGTCACGCCGCAGCTCAGTGGCCTCTGGGCGCGGTCGAAGCGCGGCTTCTACCACGATGGTCGCTTCCCGACGCTCCCGGCTCTGATCGACCACTACAACAGCTGTTTCGGCCTTGGTCTTTCGCCCGGTCAGAAGAGCGATCTAGCCGAGTTTCTCAAGAGCAAATAGGAGTGTCGTCGATGGCGGCGACGCTCCGCAGAGCGGTGCATTCTGAGAATCACCGCCTGATCCGCTCGGCTTGGCTCGCCCTCGTCTTGATGGCCGGCGCCGTGGCGCTCATCGCGTACTACGCGCCGGAAGACGCCGACCAGGGGCTTTCTCAGAAGATCTTCTACGTCCATGTCCCGATCGCCGTCACGGCCTATGCCTGTTTCGGCTGGGGAGCGTGGAAGGCCCTCCGCCATCTCTCCCGAGGCCAGGCAGGGGCGGACATGGAGAGCTACGTCGCGATCCACGTCGGGCTCGTCTTCGGCGTGCTGACGCTCGCCACCGGCTCGATCTGGGCCAGGATCTCCTGGGGTACTTGGTGGACGTGGGCGTCCGACCAGCTCGTCCTCTTTCTCGTTCTCTTCCTCTTCTATTCCGCCTACATGATGCTGCGCTTCTCGGTCGCAGACGGCCCCCAGCGGGCGAACCTCTGCGCGGTCTACGCCTTGTTCGGCGTCGTGCTGATTCCGGTCTCGTTCTTCGCGATCCGGCTCTCGCATGACCTCATCCATCCAGTCGTCTTCAATCAGCACGGCCCGCAGATGGCGGGGTCGATGCTGCTCACCTTCTGCGTCGCCTGGGCTGCGTTGCTCGCACTTGCCTCGACGCTCTACCGGATCGAGTTGGCGGGAAAGCGGATCGACAGGAGATTGCGCGCGCTGAAAGAGCTCCACACATGACCGCGGCGGAACAGTACGTGGCCGCCGCCTACCTCGTCGTCTTCGTGGTCGTGCTCGCGTGGGTGGTGATCGTCGCGACGAAGTTGGAACGCCTCGAGCAGGCGCTCCAGGATGTGTCGGTCGTTCGGGAGGCGAGGACCGATGAGCCGGCGCTGGCGGAGCCGACGAGGCGGACGGCTTCTGCGCGGGCGCCGCACGGTGCGGTCGAGGCAGAGATGCGATGAGGAAGGTCAACGCATCGAGCCTTGCAGGGATGCACGTCGTGATGGTGGGCGCTTCACACAAGGCGGCTTCGGTCGAGCTGCGCGAGCGGCTGCATCTCGGATTGCAACTGTCATCTGAGATCGGGTCGCGCCTTGCGGGGGGGAACGGAGAAGCCGTCGTCGTCTCCACCTGCAACCGCACCGAAATCTATCTCGCGACCGCGAATGTGGCCGGAGCGGCGGCTCCGGCGTTCGACGAGCTCGCACGGATGACCGGTCTCGCTGCACAGGAATTGCACTCCGTGATCTCGGTGCTGACCGACGGCGAGGCCGCGACCCATCTCTTCGCCGTGGCGGGTGGCCTCGAGTCGATGGTGGTGGGCGAAACGGAGATCCTCGGCCAGGTCCGCGACGCCCACCGGCGCGCGCTCGAAGCGCGGGCAAGCGGTCCGGTGCTCGACCGTCTCTTTCGGCAGGCCGTACGGACGGGGAGGCGGATCCGATCGGAGACGAGTCTCCTCGACTGGCCGGCGTCCGTACCTTCGGCGACGACGCGACTCGCCGAAAGTCTGCTCGGGTCACTCGAGAGCGTCACCGCGGTCGTGATCGGCGCCGGCGAGATGAGCGAGCTCGTGCTCTTGAACCTCGTGCACCGTCGCTGCGGCCGGGTCCTGATCGCCAACCGCACCTTCACGAGAGCTTCGGAGCTCGCGGGGCGTTTCGGAGGGGAACCGGTTCCGCTCGAGCGCGTCGAATACGCGCTTCGGGAAGCCGACGTCGTGATCTCGTGCACGGCCTCGGCGGGGATCGTTCTCCGCGCCGCCGACATGCGTCGTATCGCCGCAAAGCGTAAGGGTCGACCCTTGTTGCTCCTCGACATCGCGGTTCCACGCGACCTCGATCCCGAAATCGCAGGCCTGCACGGCTGCTACCTCTACAACGTCGACGACCTGGCTGATGTCGTCGACGCCAGTCGTGTTGATCGGAGCCGCGAGCTTGCACGCGCTCAGGCGATCACCCGAGAGGAATCGGGCAAGTTCCGCGACTGGCAGCTCTCACTCGATGTGATTCCGGCGATAGCGGCTTTGCGTAGGTCGGCCGACGAGATCCGTGCCGGCGAGTTGCGCCGTGTGGAAGGCATGCTGGGCCGGCTTCCGCCTCGGGAGCGGCAGCTGGTCGAGGCGTTGACCGCGCAGATCATGAACAAGTTTCTCCACGAGCCCACGGTACGGATGAAACACGCGGCGGCCGGCCCGGCCGGTCCGGCCTACGCCGGCGCGGTTCAGCACCTCTTCGGCCCGGCCGAGGCGCCGAGATGAGCGCGGGCCACCGCAGAGGAGGTAGTACGACGCGCCTGGTCATCGCGCTCTCGGTGGCGAGCGTGCTCGCGGTCTTCTTGCTCTACACGA
>Ga0070681_10001877_pt1 | contig 18970 bp, 15 predicted proteins | sample KBSC83BmetaG_FD_65650 | JGI IMG/M metagenome (GOLD analysis project Ga0070681, IMG submission 65650) | Corn rhizosphere microbial communities from Kellogg Biological Station, Michigan, USA - KBS C8-3B metaG | ecosystem: Host-associated > Plants > Roots > Rhizosphere | place: USA: Michigan... | reverse complement strand
CGTCGACGCTTCACCCCAAGGCGATCTACCTCGTCGAGGGGCAGTTGTTCCAGGTCGAGCGGCTGGACTTCGAAGGGCGCAAAGCCTTCGTCCGCGCAACCGAGTCCGATTACTACACGACAGCCATCACCTACGCGCGCGTCACGATCATCGACACGTTCGCCGAATCGCCGTCATTTGCGTCGCATGGTGAAGTCCACGTCGTCTCGCGTGTGGTCGGCTTCAAGAAGATCAAGTTCTATACGAACGAGAACGTCGGGTCCGGAGAGCTGGATCTGCCCGAGCAGCAGATGCACACGACGTCTTACTGGATGACGATTCCCGCGGCGGTCATGGCACGACTGCCGTACGCGCCTGACGATCGTCGAGACGGCATCGTCGCGCTGTCGTTCGCGATGAAGCAGGTGGCTCAGCTCCTGTTGATGTGCGATGGACACGACATCGGTATTTCGCTAGACACCGAGGCGGAGAATCCGCGGGTCTTCATCTACGACAATTATCCCGGCGCCATCGGCTTCAGCGAGCCGCTGTTCCGTATGCATCAAGAGCTTCTCGAAGCCACTCGGCGGTTGATCGCCGAATGCGAGTGCGAAAACGGATGTCCTGGCTGCGTGGGACCGATTGGCAACACCGGTCCGCTCGCGAAGCTCGCGGCGCTTCGGATCCTGGATCTGCTGCTCGCGAACGAATTGGCCGCGTGACATGGATATCGCGACCCTCAAGGATCGTCTCCGCGGCATCGTCAAGCCGGCGTCTGAGCTGGAGGGCTCCGCCGGGGAATCGGTCCGGCTGAAGCCGGACCCCACATCTCGCGCGACCCCGGAGCCCACGTCTCAGGAACGCTCATCTCATGTGGGGTCTGGCTTCAGCCAGACCTTGTGCGGCTCCTGGCGCGAGACATCTGCAGGCCGCTCATTCGTTGTCACACATCGTTTCGCCGCTGCCGATTTCCACGGCCGTCATCGCGTCAGTGAATTTGCTGAAACGCTACAGGCAGCCTCGCCAGCGGCTTCGCTCGTCGGGCGATCGTCGGCATCGATGCCCTTCATCTTTTTCGACCTCGAAACCACCGGCCTCAACGGCGGCGCAGGCACTCACGCTTTTCTCGTTGGATGCGGTTGGTTCGACGAGGAGGGCGGCTTCGTCACCGAACAGCATTTGATGACCGATTTCTCCGGCGAGCGCTCCATGCTCGGCGTCGTTGCGGAGGATTTTCGCCGCGCGGGCACGCTGATGTCGTTCAACGGCAAATCGTTCGATGCGCCGATGCTCGAGACGCGCTATCTCTTCCATCGCCTCGAGTCGCCGTGCGCGAACCGTCCGCACGTCGATCTCGTTCATCCGGCGCGCCGGTTCTGGGGCAATGCTGGCGAAGGCGGATGTTCGCTGGGCGCGCTCGAACAGCAGCTGTTCGCAGTGGCACGAAAGGGCGATGTGGCGGGATTTGAAATCCCTTCACGCTATTTTCGATTCGTCCGAACAGGCGACGCTCAACCATTGGTCGAGGTGCTGCACCACAATCGCCTGGATCTTTTGTCCCTGGCTGGACTCACCGCCAGAATCTTTCACCTGGTACAGGCAGGGCCGACCGTGGCCACCGAAGCGCGTGAGGCAGTGGCGCTGGGCCGTGTCTACCGCGACGCGGGCCTCGAAGAGCGGGCGGAGGAGGCCTTTGAACGCGCGCTAGTGCTGTTGGAGCGGGAAACACCGGGGGCGGAGACGCCTGCCCATTGGTTTGCGATGCGGCGCCGCGAGCGGGCCCCACTCACGGTCGAGGCTCTCCGCTCGCTCGCTCTTCTTGCCCGCCGCCAACATCGCTACGATGCGGCCGCGGCGCGATGGCGGCGGCTGGTTGAATTCGCGGACTGTCCGCCTCACATTTCACGCGAGGCGATCGAAGCGCTTGCGATCTATCACGAGCATCGCGCGCGAGATCTGGCGGCCGCGAAAGTGTTTGCGTTGAGGGGACTGGAACTCGAGGGCAGGCCCGCGCGGGGCGACGCCGCACGGCATCGCCTGGCGCGTATCGAGCGAAAGCTGGTCAGCGAGCGGTGTTCGCTGTTTCCTTCTTCGACTTTGCCGCTTTCTTCCGGCTCTCCGACGTCTGGGCCCCGAACTTCTTCGTAAAACGTTCGACTCGTCCTTCGGTGTCGATGAGCTTCTGGCGTCCGGTGAAGAACGGGTGGCAGTTCGAGCAGATTTCGAGATGCAGCTCCTGCTTGGTCGAACGTGTTTTCCACGTGTTTCCGCAGGCGCACCGCGCCTCGACCTCGTAGTACTTCGGATGGATACCTGGCTTCACAACTTCACTCCTTGCGCAAACCCCAATTATAGCCCTGGTATTGGCTGAATGAGTCATCTGGTCATCCAGCAGTGGGGGAAAACGCCTAAGTCCTTTGAGCGTGAATCTTAGCTGACCTCTCGCCTCGACCGTGCGGCACGGAAGCGCGCTTCGCCAGGGTTCGCGAAGGTCCAAAGCTAAGGACGTCACTGACCGCACCGGTGGTGCAGCGTAATCGCAACAAGACGACGGACATCGAGCCTGTCGCGTTTTATTTCGACGTAGCAGGTGTCTTCGCGCCATGCGCCGACGTCTGGCGATTCCGATTCGCTTCGAATCACCGTCACAATCGGCACGACGGCTCGACTGAGTCGCTGCATCACGGCGTGAGCGTCGGCCGGGCTTGGGACGTACATCAGCCGGCGTTCCGAGATTGCGGACGCGGCGATCTGATCAAGCCACCAGAGATCGGAAACGATGCAGCCGCCGGGTGCGACCTCGTTCGAGACGAAGTCTACGACATGTCCGTAGGCGGACTTGGTACCGCGGAGCTCGCGGTAGGCGCTCCGCTGAATCCACACGCACGCAAGGAGCAGAAGGCCGAGCGCCGTTGCGGTCGTCGCATGGCGCGGAAGCGCCTCGACGGCATCGGCGGCGAGGATCACAAGCGGAACGTACGCGAACAGGAGGTATCGAGGGGTCCATTGCCCGCCGCCGTCGTTGGGTGCCGTCAGCAGGACCAGTACGAGCACCAGGACGGCGCTCGTCCACAGAAAGCGCCGTCCGTGGCGCGCCACATCAGGGCGGACCGGAACGCAAGCCAGCAGGACGACCGGCGCGACAATCCAGAAGCTCTGGGGACGAACCGGACCGGATGCCGTCCAACCCGACGGCAGAAACCACGCCGCCATGAGATGGCCGCGTTCTGCCATCCAACTGCCCTGCAGCAGTCCGGCGTTCGCCCAGAGGTGTGCCGGCATTACGCGACCGAAGTGGCGGAGCGTGTAGATCTCGAGTGGCGCGAGCGTCAGCGCTGTGGCGATTAGCGAAAGACCAACCAGCAGGGAACGATTTGTCGATCCGCGCCCGAGGGTCATCGACGCAACGAGGACGGCGAGAAACGTCAGCGCGGATTCGGGCCGTAAGAGAATCGCCACACCAAACGCCAGTCCCGCGGCGGCCGCCATTGACGTTGCGGCCTTTCTGCCGGCGCGGACGGCAGCCGCGAACAGCGCCGTCCCGACAGTCGCCAGCGCGACGGCTGGCGTGTGCTCCCAGAATTCGAGACCGTAAAACAAGAACGGCGTGGCGAGGCCGGCGATGATGAGAACGAACGCTGGATTCCGCCGACTGTCGAGCACGACTGCCAGCCAGGCGCAGCCGATCAGGAGTGTCAGCGAGCCAAACGCCGGCAGAATGTACGCGCCGCGCAGACCAAACCACTGGATGGCACGCGCGCTGACGAGCGGAAACAGGTCAGTGGTGACCGCGTGTACGTGGTCGCCATGAACTTCGAAGAACGGTTCGACGTAGGGAAGACTCTCGCGGCCGATGACCGGCAGCGGAATGTCGAGCGGGTGATCGGGTCTCGCAATCGCGTTCTTCGCCGCGATGAGTTTGATACCCGGATCACCGACAAAGAAAGCGTCGGGTCGGAGTCCTGCCGCGAGGACGACCAGAACTACGGCAAACGCGCTGAGCAACAGGGCGGCGGACTTCAAGTGTGTCCCGCGTATGGTGTCAGCCCCGAGCCCAGAATCCCGGACGCCTAGCCCCGATCCCTGACTTAGCCCTTTCCGTTTGACATCGAGGCGAGGAAGTCCTGGTTCGTTTTCGTCTTGGCCATCTTCGAAAGCAGCAGCTCCATGGCTTCGACGGGCGAGAGCGGTGTCAAGACCTTGCGCAGCACCCAGACGCGGTTGAGGTCGTCCTTCGGCAGCAGCAGTTCTTCCTTCCGTGTGCCGCTCTTCTGAATATCGATGGAGGGAAAGACGCGACGGTCGGTGAGCTTGCGATCGAGGTGGATTTCGAGGTTGCCGGTACCTTTGAACTCCTCGAAGATCACTTCGTCCATCCGCGAACCGGTGTCGACGAGCGCCGTCGAGATAATCGTCAGCGATCCGCCCTCTTCGATATTTCGCGCGGCACCAAAGAAGCGCTTCGGCCGCTGTAAGGCGTTGCTATCGACACCGCCTGAGAGCACCTTGCCCGAGGGCGGCACGATGGTGTTATACGCGCGCGCCAGACGCGTAATCGAATCGAGCAGGATCACGACGTCCTTCTTGTGCTCGACGAGACGCTTTGCTTTTTCGATCACCATCTCGGCGACCTGCACGTGACGCTGCGCCGGTTCGTCGAACGTCGACGAAATCACTTCGCCCCGAACCGAACGCTGCATGTCGGTGACTTCTTCCGGGCGCTCGTCGATGAGCAGCACGATCAGGTAGACCTCGGGGTGGTTCTTTGTGATGCTGTTCGCAATGTTCTGGAGCAGCATCGTCTTGCCCGTGCGCGGCGGCGCCACGATCAAGCCGCGCTGACCCTTGCCGATCGGTACCATCAGATCCAGCACGCGTGCCGAGAGGTTCTCGCCTTCGGTTTCGAGCGCGATCCGGTTCTGAGGATAAAGCGGCGTGAGGTTTTCGAAGAAGACCTTCTCGCGCGCCCGCTCGGGCGGTTCGAAATTCACCGCCTCGACCTTGATCAGGGCGAAGTAGCGCTCGCCATCCTTGGGCGGTCGAATCTGGCCGGAGACGGTGTCGCCGGTGTGCAGGTCGAACTTTCGAATCTGTGATGGCGAGACGTAGATGTCGTCGGGCCCGGGCAGATAGTTGTAGTCGGGAGCTCTCAGGAACCCGAACCCGTCGGGCAGCGTTTCGAGCACGCCTTCCGAGAAGATCAGCCCGCTCTTTTCCGCCCGCGCCTTGAGGATCTCGAAGATCAGCTCCTGTTTCCGCATGCCGGTTGCGCCGGGCACGTCGAGCTGTTTGGCGATCTTCGTGAGCGCCCCGACGCTCATGTCTTTGAGCGTCGCCAGGTCAATGCGCTCTATTTTTTCGGGCGGCGCCGCGCCATTTCCTTTAGGGGGATGCGCTTGCGGCGGTGCGGGTTGATGGGGTTGCGTGTGCTCGCCAGCCTGTCGATCAGTTTCCACAGTTCGTCCAATCCTTCGCCCGTGACTGCCGAGACCGGCAGCACGGAGTCTTCAAACACGGATTCGATTTCCCTCAGCGCGCGGATCCGTTGACCGCGCGCCAGTTTGTCAATCTTGGTTCCCACAATCGCGTGGCATTCGATACTCGACGCGAGCCACTGCCAGGCCTGCCGGTCGCTGTCGAGGCCGGGATGTCTGACGTCGACCAGCAGGAGCGCGCTGATCCCTGCCGGTCCGTCCCCTTCTCCCGTGGCGTCCGGATTCAGCCGGACGGCCGTCTCGTGACGCTGCGAATCCGGCGGGTCAAGCCGCGATCCACGCGAGAAGTACTCCTGCGTCAGCGATTCAAACTCGTTCGAACCTCCACGCGCGTAGCCGTAGCCCGGCAAGTCGACCAGGTAAAGCGGGGCAGACGACCCACGCGCCACGCGGTACACGTTAGCCAGCCTCGTCTTACCCGGTGCCGCGCTCGTCCGCGCGACACGCTGCCGAAGCAGCGCATTGATCAGGCTCGATTTGCCGACATTCGAACGTCCTACGAGCGCCACTTCCGGCAAGCCGTCGTGCGGAAAGTCGGCCGCGCCAGCGGCGCTCGTGATGAATTCAGCGGAGATTTTCAATCAAACGGCAGGAGGGGCAGGAGGGCAGGACGGCCAGCAAGGGTCATGCAGCGACCCTCGAGCCATTCCCGCCTTTCCAGCCTTTCCTGCCCATCAATGATCAATGAGTAATGGTGTCGTCGATGATGGCGCTGTCAACCGGTTCTGCCTGAGCGCCCGCGCTCAAACGGCCCGCCAGCGATTCGGTCAGCGCGATTTTCAGGACCTCGTCCATCGTCTGGACCATGTAGACGTTCAAAGTGTCCAGTACGTTCTTGGGAATGTCCGCCAGGTCTTTCTCGTTGTCTTTGGGCAACACGATGGTGCGGATGCCTGCGCGATGCGCGGCCAGGAGCTTCTCCTTGACGCCGCCGATCGGCAGCACCTTGCCACGCAGCGTGATTTCACCCGTCATCGCCACGTCCTTGCGAACCGCGACGCGCGTCAGGGCAGAGACCAGCGCCGTTGCGAGCGTGATCCCGGCGGACGGACCGTCCTTCGGGATGGCGCCTTCTGGCACGTGCACGTGCATGTCGGTCTTGCGATTGAAGTCCTTGGCGATGCCGAATTCCTCGGCCTTCGTCCGGACATAGCTCATGGCCGCCTGCGCGGATTCCTGCATGACGTCACCGAGCTTGCCGGTGAGCGTCAGATGCCCCTTGCCAGGCATGAGCGTCGCTTCGGTCACGAGGATTTCGCCGCCGACTTCCGTCCACGCGAGTCCGGTGGCGATGCCGATCTCGTCGGTCTCCTCGGCCATGGTGTTGCGATAGCGAGGTACGCCGAGATACTGCGTGACCTGTTCTTCGGTGATTTCTTCGGAGAACTTGCTCCCCTCGACGACGACCTTGCGTGCGACCTTGCGGCAGATCGAGGAGATCTCGCGCTCGAGATTTCGGACGCCTGCTTCGCGGGTGTAACGCCCGATGACGGTCTTGATCGCGTCGTCGGTGAACGAAATGTTCTCTTTCGTGAGGCCCACACCTTCGATGGCCTTCGGCGCGAGGAACTTCTTTGCGATCTCGATCTTCTCGAGCTCGGTGTAGCCGGCGAGCTGCAGCACTTCCATGCGGTCGCGGAGCGCCTGCGGAATCGTGTGCAGCACGTTCGCCGTGCAGATGAACATCACGTTTGACAGGTCGTACTCGACGTCGAGGTAGTGATCCAGGAACGTGCTGTTCTGCTCGGGATCGAGCACCTCGAGGAGGGCCGCCGATGGATCGCCGCGGAAGTCCATCGACATCTTGTCGACTTCGTCCAGCAGGAACACCGGGTTCATCGTCCCGGCCTTCTTCATCATCTGGATGATCTGGCCGGGGAACGCGCCGATGTAGGTTCGGCGATGACCACGGATCTCGGCCTCATCGCGCACGCCTCCGAGCGAGAGCCGCACGAACTTGCGGTTCATCGCGCGAGCGATCGATTTCGCCAGCGAAGTCTTGCCGACTCCCGGAGGTCCGGAGAAGGTGAGGATCGTCGCCTTCGGCTTCTTCACCAGCGCGCGCACCGCGAGGAACTCGAGGATGCGCTCCTTGATCTTCTCGAGACCGTAATGGTCTTCGTTGAGAATTTCTTCCGCGCGCTTGAGGTCGCGGCTCTCCCGCGTCTTCTTCTGCCACGGGACCGCAATCAGCCAGTCGAGGTAATTGCGCGAAACGGTTGCCTCGGCCGACATCGGTGGCATCGCTTCCAGCCGCTTCAGCTCCTGGATGGCCTTTTCCTCGACGTCCTTCGGCATCTTCGCCGACTCGATTTTCTTCTTCAGCTCGTCGACCTCGTTGCCTTTTTCGTCCTTGCGGCCCAGTTCCTTCTGGATCGCCTTCATCTTCTCGTTGAGGTAGTACTCCTTCTGCGCCTTCTCCATCTGCTTTTTCACGCGCGACTGGATGCGGCGATCCACCTGGAGCTTGTCGACCTCGATTTCGAGAATGCCGGCGATGCGATTGAGTCGTTCGACGGGCGAGATGATTTCGAGCAGGTTCTGTTTCTCGTCAACACCGACCAGCAGGTGCGCCGAAATGGTGTCGGCGAGCTTGCCCGGATCGTCAACGCGCACTGCCGCAATCATCGCGTCGTAGTGCAGATTGTTCGAGAGCTTGACATACTGCTCGAACAGCGACACGACACGGCTCATCGTCGCTTCCACGTCCCCGTTCGTCTCCCGCTGCTTCGGCAGCACCTTGACGACGACGCGGTAGAAGCCTTTGTCTTCTTTCCACTCGACCGCGCGAGCGCGGTCGACGCCCTCGACGAGCACCTTGATGTTGCCGTCGGGGAGCTTGAGGCTCTGCACCACATTGGCGACGCAGCCCATTGTGTAGATGTCTTCCGGCCGCGGGTCGTCGACCGACGCATCATGCTGCGCCGCGAGGAAGATCCGTTTGTCCTTGAGCAGAGCGTGTTCGAGTGCCCGTGTTGAGCTGGGCCGTCCGATGACGAACGGCATCATCATGTGCGGGAACACCACGACGTCACGCAGCGGAACAATCGGGAGCGTTTCGTAGACTTCCAATGGGGTATCCATAAGGTGAATTGGGTAATCGGGTAATTTGGGAATCGGGTAATTGGCTTACGGATGCAATCTGGTGATGAACGTCCTTTTCGACTACCCGATTACCAGATTACTCAATTACCTGATGCTCTCGCGCTAACCAGCCTTTTCGATTAGCGCGATGGGTTTGTCCTTGGCCATCACGACATCGCGCGTGATGGTGACCTCCCGGACCTTCTTCTGATTCGGTACCTGATACATGAGGTCCAGCATCAGGTCTTCGATGATCATGCGAAGGCCACGCGCGCCGATCTTCCGCTCGAGTGCGGCCTCGGCAATTGCCTCCAACGCATCGTCGGTGAAGCGGAGCTTGACGTTCTCGTACTCGAACAGCTTCATGTACTGACGCGTTATCGCATTGCGCGGTTGCGTCAGAATCTGCACGAGCGCGGGCCGGTCGAGTTCGTGGAGCGTGCCGATGACCGGCAACCGGCCCACGAATTCCGGGATCAGCCCGTAACGAATGAGGTCTTGCGGCTCGAGTTGCTCGAGCGTGGCGCCGATGTCGCGGCGCGAGAGCGACTTGACGTCGGCCTTGAACCCCAGGGTCTTCTTGCCGACGCGCCGCTCAATTTGTTTGTCCAGCCCGACGAAAGCGCCGCCGCAGATGAAGAGGATGTTGGTCGTATCGACCTGGAAGAACTCCTGGTGCGGGTGCTTCCGTCCGCCCTGGGGCGGCACATTGGCGACGGTCCCTTCGAGGATCTTGAGCAGCGCCTGCTGGACGCCTTCGCCCGAGACGTCGCGCGTGATCGACGGATTCTCGTCCTTGCGGCAGATCTTGTCGACTTCGTCGATGTAGATGATGCCCTGTTGCGCCTTTTCGATATCCCCGCCGGCCGCCTGCAGCAGTTTGAGGATGATGTTTTCGACGTCTTCGCCGACGTACCCGGCCTCGGTCAGGGTCGTCGCATCGACGATCGTGAACGGGACGGAAAGGAGCTTGGCGAGGGTCTGCGCCAGCAGTGTCTTACCGGTGCCGGTCGGCCCGATCAGCAGGATGTTCGATTTTGTGAGCTCGATGTCATTCCGGCTGCGCGGCTGCTTTTGAATCTCAATCCGTTTGTAGTGGTTGTAGACCGCCACGGCGAGCTTCTTCTTGGTCCGCTCCTGACCGATCACATACTCATCCAGGAACTTCTTGATCTCCTGGGGGGTCGGGAGCGAGGAGCGAGTGCCGCGGTTTTCGAACTTGTTGTCATCCGCGATGATGTCGTTACAGACCTCGACGCATTCGTCGCAGATAAACACGGTGGGACCGGCTATGAGCTTGCGGACGTCGTTCTGGTCCTTGTTGCAGAACGAGCATCGCAAAACCTCGGTCTCGCCGGACTTCTTCACCATTACTGATTCACCATTGAGTCTACTGTCCCCGAGGGACTAGGCCCTTTTGCGAATGACGTCATCAATAATACCGTATTCCCTACCCTGGTCGGCCGTCATGATGTAGTCGCGCTCGGTGTCTTCCTGAATGCGTTTTTCGGGCTGGCCGGTGTGGTGCACAAGGATGCCGTTGAGGCGCTCGCGCATTCTGAGGATCTCGCGGGCTGCAATATCTATATCGGTCGCTTGGCCGGCCAGGCCAGACATCAGTGGCTGGTGAATGACAATCCGTGCATTCGGCAGCGAAAATCGCTTCCCTTTCGCCCCCGCCGACAACAGAACCGCAGCCATGGACGCCGCCTGCCCGATACAGATGGTCTGGACGTCCGGCTTGATGAACTGCATGGTGTCGTAAATCGCTAACCCGGCCGTGATCGAGCCACCCGGACTGTTGATGTACAGCTGGATGTCCTTGTCGGGGTCTTCAGCCTCGAGGAAGAGCATCTGCGCGATCACCAGATTGGCAATCTGATCGTCAATCGGCGTGCCGATGAAGATGATGCTGTCTTTCAACAGGCGCGAAAAAATGTCGTACGCGCGCTCGCCGCGGTTGGTCTGTTCGACCACCATGGGCACGAGTTGCATCCGCGGCTCCGGAACCTGATCACGCATAGTCTGTTAATCGGCTGCTATGAGGTTTTTCTTGTGCTTCGCTGCTCTGTACGTCTTTGCTTCAGGGTGTTCGTCGCTTCTTCCTGGTGCCTTGTGTCGATGCTTCGTTTCTAAGATTGGGAAGCGCGCTCGTGGGGAAATCGCGAGAGGGGAAAATGCTTAATCTTTCGCGATTGTAGCACGCGCCATGAGGAAGTCAATTGACTTCTCCCGGCGCAGACCCGTGTAGATGCGCGACAATCCGCCTTCTTTTTCGAGCGCGGCACGGACCGCGGCCGGCGTCCGGCCGGTGCGTTCGGCGTAGCGTTCGATCTCCTGATCGACTTCAGCGTTCGTCACTTCGAGCTGCTCGCGTCGCGCGACCTCGTCGAGTACCAGCGCGCTCGCCACCGCCTCGCGCGCCGGATCTCGCTGGGCGTCGCGAAACGCCTTCCAGTCCAGCCCGGCCTTCCGCGGATCAATCCCTTGATCCACCAGCCGTCCCGCGAAGTCCTCCAGCCGCCGATCCGTCTCTCGCTCGATCAGCGATTGTGGCACTTCAAACGACACGCGCGCGGCCAGCTGCTTCATCAGATCGCCGCGTACTGCGCGGTCGGCCGCATGTCGCGCTTCGTGCTCCAAATCGTCGCGCACGCGCGTCGTCAAGGCGTCGAGGGTCTCGAATTCTCCCAGGTCCTTCGCGAACTCATCATCGAGATCGGGGAGAACACGGCGCTTGAGCCCCTTCACCGTGACGGTATACGAGACGTCCGTGTTCGCCAACTCCCCAATCGGGTGGTCCGCAGGGTAGTGCACGGTGAACGATTTGGTGCCACCGGCCTCGAGACCGAGCAGTTCCGCATCGAAACCGGGCGGGTTTGCGCTGGCGCCGAGCTCCACCGTGACGTCGGTATGCTTGTCGACCTTGCCGTCCGGATCCGTGCGTTCGAGATCCACGGTCACGATGTCGCCCTCGACGATGCCCCGACCTTCCACGGGCTCGAAGCGGGCGGCGCGATTGCGTAATCGCTCTAGCGCCTGATTCACCGCTTCGTCCTCAACACGATTCGATGGCCGAGTGATCGTGATCGTCTCGTACGGACCGACGTCGAACGCGGGCACCGTGTCGAAGGACGCCGTGAACGTCATCGCGCGTCCTTCTTCGACTAACACGTCGAGAATATCGGGCGTATCAACTGGCTCTACACCCCGCTCCCGCAGCGCTTCGTCAACGGCGCGCGGCACCAGATCGTGGGCGACGTCGTGAAGGATCTGATCCTTGAATCGCTGCTTGATGACGCGGGTCGGCGCCTTGCCCGGGCGAAAGCCAGGAATGCGCGCCCGCTTCGAGTAGTCGCGCGCCACCCGATCGATCTCGGCGTCCACGACATCGCTGGGGATCTCGATTTTCAGGTTCTTGCGCGTTTCATTGACGTCGACGAGGTCTGCTTTCATCGGGCTTTCGGCTCTAGGCTCTGGGCCCGCCTTCGCACTCCGTGCTTCGGCGAGACAGGCTATCAGAAGTTATCTGCGTGGACGCGTTCAGGGTGGTCAGACGCCGTTCAGAGCCTGCATCGCCGTAGCCCCGCTTGAACGCGCGGCCTTGTTCGGCGCGAGCAGTCCGGGGCGAAGGCGTGCGAAAGGAGGGAGTCGAACCCTCAAGGGTTTCCCCACCGGATCCTAAGTCCGGCGCGTCTGCCAGTTCCGCCACTTTCGCGTCCGGCGGTCGGCTTCATCTTACTACGCGCTCCCGCTTGGGGTTCCTGGTTCTGGGTTCTTGGTTCCAGGTTCTGGCTCTTGCTTCTCACGAACCGAGGACGTCGGAACCTGGAACCAGAACGTGGAACCTGGAACCCGGCAGTTGGTACCCTGTAAGGATGCGATGGCGAGTGGCTCTACTGATCGCCGCGGTGGCTGCGGCATTCATCCCCATCCCACCCAGGACGATCGAGGCGATCTATTCCGATCGGCTGTTTCCGGTGTATCAGATCGTCGCGACGAGCGTGTCCAATCGCGTCTCGTTCGCGCTGTTCGATGTTCTGGTCCTCGCCGTGCTGGTGTGCTGGCTTCTGCTGACCGTTGGCGACATTCTGGTTGCGCGCCGGGCAGGGTGGCTGCACGCCATCCTTCGCATTGTGATACGGACGGCGACGATTGTTGCTGTCGCCTACATCGCCTTTCTATTGACCTGGGGGTTCAACTACCGCCGCATCCGTCTCGAAGACAAGCTCCAGTTCGATTCCTCACGCATCTCGGCCGATGCCGCGGCGACGCTCGCGGGTCAGGCAGTGGGACAGCTGAATGCCTTATATGAGCCGGCGCACCGAATGGGATGGGTACCTCCGCGCATGATCGATCGTCCGCTCGCGGACGCGTTCGCCCGGAGCCGACGCGAACTGGGATCGACGGCAGCGACGCTGCCTGGTGTGCCGAAATCGACGCTTCTCGACACGTACTTCCGGCGAGCCGGCGTCGCCGGCATGACCGATCCCTATTTTCTCGAAACGTTTGTTGCCAGCGATCTGCTGCCGTTCGAGCTTCCGTTCGTAATCGCGCACGAGTGGGGGCATCTGGCAGGTTTCGCCGATGAAGGCGACGCAAATTTCCTGGCATTCCTGACGTGCCTGCACGGCACGCCCGCGCATCAATACAGCGGCTGGTTGTCGCTGTACAGCGAGGTCATCGGCGGCCTCGATCGGAGGACGACGGCGGAGGTGACTGCCACGCTGGACTCGGGACCTCGCGAGGACCTCCGTGCGATTCGCGATCGCTTGATGCACAACATCAACCCGCGAGTGTCCGCGGCCGGGTGGCGCGTCTACGATCAATATTTGAAGGCGAATACAGTGCAGGCCGGAGCCGCAAGCTACGCCGACGTCGTAAAGCTGGTTCTTGGGACGAAATTCGGTGACGGCTGGAAACCGCAGCTCAAATAGTCCTCAGACGTTAGTCCTTGGTCCTTAGCCAAGGCCAGCGAAGGACCAGGGTCCAAGGTCGAAGAACTTTTCATGCCCCGCTTCAAACTGACGATCGAGTACGCCGGCACACGCTATAGCGGCTGGCAGATTCAGAAGAATGCGCGGACCATTCAGGGTGAGATCGATCAAGCCGCGCGGAAAGTGACCGGACGTAAGGATTTCGAACTGTATGGTGCCGGCCGTACCGATGCGGGTGTTCACGCGCTCGGGCAAGTTGCTCATCTTGACGTCAGCACGAATCTCCCGCCCGAAACCCTTCGCAGAAGGCTGAACGACGAGCTCCCGTCCGACATCAATATTCTGACGGCGGCGGTGGTGCCGCATCGGTTTCACGCGCGGCACGATGCGGTGGCGCGCCGCTACGTCTATCAGGTGGCCACGCGGCGTACGGCGTTCGCGAAGGCGTTTGTGTGGTGGGTCAAGGAACGGATGGATTTAGCACGCGTTCGTCGCGCAGCTGACGTGTTCGTGGGGATGCACGATTTCTCGAGTTTTGCCGTCGCCGAACAGGACGAGGAAACGTCATCGCTCGTATTGCTCGAGCGGCTGGACGTTGTGGAGGACGCCGCCGTGGTGTTGTTCGTGATCGAGGGGTCGCATTTCTTGTGGCGGATGGTGCGGCGCATGGTTGGCGTGCTCGTCGCCGTCGGCACCGGCGACCTCGAGGCGGAAAAGGCGGCGTCGTTTCTCAGCGAACGTTCCGGGATTCCAGCTCGACTGACAGCACCTCCATCAGGTCTGTTTCTCGCGCGCGTGTTCTACGAAGGCGATCGACGCGACGATTCGGTTTCAGTCGTGACGCCGCTTATGACCTCCGGCTGACATGGCCGGCCGAAGCCGGACACTACGGGATGGGCACGAACCCTGCTTCAGCTCGTGCCGTGCGCCGATCGTTTCTTGCAGCGCTGGTGATCGTACTGACCGTATCGCCAGCTCGTGCGTACTCGGTCCTCGCGCACGAGGCGATCGTCGACACTGCCTGGGACGGCGCGATCCGCCCGCTTCTGATGAAACGCTTTCCCCGCACGACGCCCGACGGGCTGATTGAGGCGCATTCGTACGCGTACGGCGGATCCGTGATTCAGGACCTCGGTTATTACCCGTTCGGCAACAAGTTCTTCAGCAATCTGCTGCACTACACGCGATCAGGCGACTTCATTGAAACGATGATTCGCGACGCGCGCGATGTGAACGAGCTCGCGTTCGCGCTTGGCGCACTCGCGCACTTCGTGGGCGATACCACCGGCCACCCGGAGGCGGTCAATCGTTCAGTGCCGATTCTCTTTCCGAAGCTGGGCGCGAAGTTCGGCAACGAGGTGACCTACGTCCAGGCGCCAAAGCAGCACATCATCACGGAATTTTCGTTCGACATCGTGCAGACGGCCAGCGGGAGCTATCAACCCGATGGCTACCGCCGATTCATCGGGTTCCATGTGGCAAAGCCGCTCCTCGAGCGCGCGTTTTTCGAGACCTACGGCCTTGAGATCAAAGATGTGTTTCCGAGCGAGGACCGGGCCATCTCAACCTATCGATACTCCGTGAGCCAGATCATTCCGGCGCTGACGAAGGCGGCATGGCGGGACAAGCGGAAAGAGATCGCCGTGCTCCTTCCCAACGTGCAGCAGCACGCCTTCGTCTTTCAGTACCGCCGCAGTGATTTCGAGCGCGACTACGGCCGCGATTACGACAAGCCCGCGTTGTTTGCCCGTTTCCTCGCGGTAATCTACCGGATAGTGCCGAAAGTCGGTCCATTGAAGCCGTTGTCGTTCAAGGCCCCGACGCCCGCAGCACAAGACATGTTCATTCGCAGCTTCAAGGAGACGACAGCGCGATACCGATCAGCTCTCGAGAAAGTCGCCGCAGGCCACGTCGAGTTCCAGAACGCGGATTTCGATACAGGCAAACCGGCGCGCCATGGAGAGTATGCGTTGGCCGACGAAACCTATGCTGAACTGCTGGAGAAGCTGGCGGCCCGGAAGTTCGCGGCGGTGACGCCAGCGCTGCGGCGAGACGTGCTGGCGTTCTACGGCCAGCATCCTGAGCCCTCGTCCAGTAAAGATGTTCAAAAACACTGGGACGAGGTTTCCACCCAGCTGACGGCACTCCGCAACCAACATTAGGCCGGAGAGTTCCATTAGAATCCCCGCGGGGGAAGGTCATGGTCAGCATTCCCGCGCGTCCTTGGTCACGCACCGCGTTCGCCGCAGCCGTCCTCGTCCTTTTCTCGTTCGTGACCGCGGAGCCGCGGGCCCAGAGCCGCGGCACGCTGCTGACCTCGCCGAAAATTCAATTCGGTCACGAGATCGGCGACGATTACTTCCTCGTCAACTATACGCAGTACGTTGAATATCTCCTGAAACTCGACCGCGAATCCGATCGCATGACCGTCGTCGATATCGGTAAAACGGCGGAAGGACGCACTGAGTACACGGCGATCATCACGTCACCCGAGAACCACCGGAAGCTCGCGCAGATCAAAGACGCCAACCGTCGCCTCGCGCTCGCTGACGTCTCGAGCGAGGATCAGGCCCGCCAGCTCGCCCGCGACGGCAAAGTCGTGGTCTGGATCGATGGCGGGCTGCACGCCACGGAAGTCCTGGGCGCTCAGCAGTTGATCGATCTGATTTACAAACTGAATTCACGGACCGATCCCGAGACGATGCGGATCCTCAACGACGAGGTGATTCTCTGCACGTTGATCAATCCGGACGGGATGGAGCTGGTGTCGAACTGGTACATGCGCGAGCCGGACGAGCACCGGCGATCGATGTCGGGTCTGCCACGGCTCTATCAGAAGTACATCGGCCACGATAACAATCGCGACTTCTACATGATGAATCAGCCGGAGAGCGAGAACGCGAACCGCATCATGTATCGCGAGTGGTATCCGGCGATCATGTACAACCACCATCAGACCGGGCCGGCCGGTGCCGTGCTGTTCGCGCCACCCTTCCGCGATCCCTTCAACTACAACTTCGATCCGCTGGTCGTACTGGGGATCGACATGGTCGGCTCGGCGATTCACACCCGGCTGGCCGCGGAAGGGAAGCCGGGCGCCGTGATGCGAAGCGGCGCGCCGTACTCAACCTGGTTCAACGGCGGCATTCGCACGACCGCGTACTTTCACAATCAGATCGGGATCCTCACCGAGACGATCGGCAACCCGACGCCGATCGAAATTCCGTTCGTGCCCGAGATGCAGCTGCCGCGCGCCGACGTGCCGAATCCGATCGCGCCGCAAACCTGGCACTTCCACCAGTCGATCGAATATTCGTTGACGAACAACTACGCAGTGCTCGATATCGCGTCGAAGCGCAAGGAAGACTTCCTCTTCAACATGTACAAGATGGCGAAAAACGCCATCGACAAGGGAAGCCGCGACAATTGGACGATCCATCCAAAACGAATTGCGGCGGTTCGCGACGAGCTGGACCGTCCCCGGTCGAACGGCCGGGGCGCAGCGCCCGTCAGCTTGTACGAATCCGTGCTCCACAATCCCGCGATGCGCGATCCTCGCGGGTACATTCTGTCCGCCGATCAGCCGGATTTCCTGACGGCGACGAAGTTCATCAACACGCTGATGAAAGCCGGCGTGGTGGTCGATCGCGCGACGGCGCCGTTTACGGTGATCGGTAAGAGTTACCCCGCGGGGTCCTACGTCGTGAAAGCCGCACAACCGTTCCGCGCGCACGTGATGGACATGTTCGAGCCCCAGGATCATCCCGACGACATTCCATACCCCGGGGGACCGCCGCGTCCGCCCTACGACGTCACCGGCTATAACCTCTCCTATTCAATGGGTGTCCAGTACGACCGCATCCTCGACGGATTCGACGGACCCTTTGAAAAACTAACCGATGTCGTCATGCCGTCTCCGGGAACCGTCGAGCTCAGACCCGATGCGGCCGGCTATTTCCTCAGTCACCAGCTCAATGACGCGTTCATCGCGGTCAACCGTCTGCTGAAAGCCGGCGCGGAAGTCTATTGGACGAAGAACGTGACGACAATCGACGGCCGCACGTGGCCGGCTGGCACGATGTTCATTCCGGCGACGACGTCCGTAATGCCGATCCTGCAGCAGCTCGCCGTGGAGAAGGGTTTGAGCTTTACGGCGGCCGGTTCGCGGCCACCGGGCGAGTTGATCAAGCTCAGTCCTGTCCGTATCGGGCTCTGGGATACGTACGGCGGTTCGGTGACTTCCGGATGGACGCGCTGGTTGCTCGAACAATTTGAATTTCCATTTGACGTCGTCTACCCGAAGACGCTCGATGCCGGCGATCTCCGTTCGCGGTTCGACGTGCTGATCTTTCCCGATGGTGCGATTCCGATGCGCGACGGTGCTGGCGGAGGTCAACCGAGTGCGGCCGCAATCCCACCTGAGTTCCGCGATTGGCTGGGTACCGTGACGATCAGTCGCACCGTTCCCGAGTTGAAGAACTTCGTTGAATCAGGCGGCACGCTGCTGGCCATCGGATCGTCGACGTCGATTGCCTACCACCTCGGACTGCCGCTTCGAAATGCCCTGGTTGAGCGTTCGCCCACGACCGGCGTCGAAGTGGCGCTTCCCTCCGAGAAGTTCTACGTTCCCGGCGCCATCATCGAGGCGCGTGTCGACAACACCAGCCCGCTGGCGTACGGCCTCGACACACGCGCCAATGTGTTTTTCGACAACAGCGAAGCGTTCCGCCTGCTTCCCGACGCGGCGCGGCAAGGCGTGAAGTCCGTAGCGTGGATCGACACGCCGACATCGCTTCGAAGCGGTTGGGCCTGGGGTCAGCAGTATCTGGATCAGACGACGGAAGTCGTCGACGCACGGGTAGGTCGCGGCCGCATCGAGCTCTTTGGGCCGGAAATTATCTGGCGTGCCCAGCCCCACGGAACCTTCAAATTCCTGTTCAACGGAATTTACGCGGGGTCGCTCAATTGACAGCCCCGGGTCGAGTGTGGTGTTCTAAGGGCTCCATGTCTTTTGCGCACGACCGCATCAACGCCTTCGGCGGCTCCGCCCGCCGGGTGATGTCGTCGTACGCTCTCCCACTGGACACCACCCTGTTGCTTACTGACGGCAGCCTGGCGCTGCCGACGCTTCTGACCATCGGCAGCCTGCTGCTGCCGGAAAGGCCAATAAACGGGTGATGTAACCAGGACGGGCAGTTCAGCCGATACCTAGAGGGCCATCACCCAAAAAGGGGGATGGCCCTTTTGCTTTTGTAGGGTCCTTTAATTTGCCCTGCGACCGAAGGAGGAAACGACCGTGAGCGAGAACAGCAAGACCCGTGAGACCGTTGAGCCAGAGGAGCCGCGTCAGCCACAGCCGGATCGTGACGAAATGGCCGAGTTCCTTCGGTTGCTCATCGAATTCGAGGAGCAAACACCCGAAGAAGCGGGTTACGGACACGGAGTATAAATAGTCGTGACTCGGGTCCGGCTAAC
>Ga0070681_10001872_pt1 | contig 18988 bp, 16 predicted proteins | sample KBSC83BmetaG_FD_65650 | JGI IMG/M metagenome (GOLD analysis project Ga0070681, IMG submission 65650) | Corn rhizosphere microbial communities from Kellogg Biological Station, Michigan, USA - KBS C8-3B metaG | ecosystem: Host-associated > Plants > Roots > Rhizosphere | place: USA: Michigan... | reverse complement strand
GCGGGCCAGGCTCATTGGGAAGCTCCGTCGTTGATCGAACGCGCAGATCGGGCTTGAGCCAGGTCCGACGTACACGCGAATAGCGTTGGGCTTCCACCGATGGAGCCGGCGTCAGCCCAATCTACATCCTGTGTGACGACGCAAGTTGGGCTGAGCAACGCGAAGCCCAACGAATTGCGCTGCAGCGGGTCATTCCGTCGATTCACCGGCCACGACATCGGGCGTGATCTTCATGATCGACTGCCGCACTTCACGTGCGAGAATCAAGCGCGCATCGCGCGCGACGTCTTCCAGTACCGCGTCGAATTCCAGCTTGCCGTCGTCGTCGGTCCGGATGATGCGCCGCTCGCGGAGTTTGTGGATGAAACCGCGGAACAGGCTTTTGTCGAAGAACTCCGGGGCGCTCTGCTGGTACAGCAACGACAGCCGCTGGGCCGCGAGTTGGCACAGGTTTTCCAACTGCCCCGCCGTCAGCGCGTGCGGACCGTTCTTCACCAGCGCGGCGATCGCGATGTAGTAGCGTTCGAACGCCTGCAGCAGGCAGTGTGCGAGCAGGCGCAATTGATAAGCGTCGTCTTCGCGGCCCGCGGCGAGATGCAGCAGGCGCCCTTCGCCTCCTGCGAGCAAACCGCGGGCGATCAGGAAATCGATCAGCGCCTCGATGCGGCCCGCGAATCCATCGACGTCCCACGGCAAAAACAATTCGGACTGGATGAAGGGGTACACCGCGCGGCCGAGCCGCGTCACCGTTTCGCGCGCGATCCGACGGTTGTTGATGAAGCAGCATGCCACCCACGCGCCGGCGGCGAAGAGGTGCAGCACGTTGTTGCGAAAATAGGAAAGCAGCACCGCCTTCTCGCCTTCCACCGCCAGCACGTCGCCGAGCGGATGCCTGATGCGGCGTATCCAGCCCATCTGTTCGGCGTAGGCCACAATGTCGGCGGGCGCCATCGGCGTCACCGTGGTGCGCGCGGAGTACGGCAGCTCGAGCAGGATCGCCTTCATCAATTCGATTTGCGCCAGCAGATCGACCTCGGCCAGCGCATGACGGGGCGAGGCCAGCAGCGCCAGCGCGATCAGGTTGATCGGGTTCACGTCGGCCGCGCGGTTGGTGTTGACGAGGATCTGCTCGCCCAATTTATCCAGCGCGCGGTTCAACCATTCGGGTTTGCTGTCGGGGCTGTCGCCGACGCTGCGCCAGTCGGGGTTGGCCGCGTCCAACAGCGTGGTCAATTCGATGGGCTCGCCGAAGTTCAGGGTGACGCGGCCGTAGTGCTGGCGCAGCGCCTTGCGCGCGCCCCGCAGCAGCGCGAGCCACGTTTCTTTTTCCTTCTTCTGCCCCGACAGTTCGCCGATGTAGGCACGGCCCTCCATCAGTTTTTCGTAGCCAATGTAGACAGGCTGGAACAGCACCGGGCGACGCGGCGCGCGCAGGAATGCACGCACCGTCATCGACAGCAGGCCGAAGCGGGGCGCCAGCAGGCGCCCAGTGCGCGAACGGGTGCCTTCCACGAAGTATTCGATCGGCACGCCGCGCTCGAGGAGTTGCGCCATGTATTCCTTGAAGATCACCGAGTACAACGCGTTGCCCTTGAAGCTGCGGCGCAGGAAGAACGCGCCGCCGCGGCGCAGCAACGGACCCAGCACCGGCAGGTTCAGGTTCACGCCGGCCGCAATGTGCGGCACCACCACGCCGCTCATGTGGAGCTGGAATGACAACAGCACGTAGTCGGCGTGGCTGCGGTGGCTGGGCACGTAGATCACTTCGTAACCCGGCGCGATCGCGCGCAGGGTATCGAAATGGTGCATCGCGATGCCGTCGTAAAGCTTGTTCCAGAAATTCGAAAGCAGGAAAGACACCGAACGCACGAATGGCGGCGAGTAGTCCGCCGCGATTTCGTCCATCAGCTTCTGCGCCAGCCGCCAAGCCTTGGCATGCGGAATGTTTTCGCGCGCGGCGGTGGCGGCGATCGCGGCGCGTACACTTTCCGCATTCAACACCGAATCGACCACGGTGCGCCGGTGCGAAAGATCCGGGCCGATCACGGCGGTACGCACGCGCCGGAAGTGCGCGCGCAGCACCCGCGCCAGTTTCCGTTGCAGGCGCTCCATGCGTTCGTCGACGGATTCTTCGCGCAGGTTCTGCAGCGAAATCGGCGGCGAGAACCGCACGATGGTGTCGCGCCCATTCAACAGCATCGCCAGCAGTCGACGAAAGTGCCCGACCACTGCCCAGTTTTCCGAGAACAACACACTGAACCAGCCCGATTGGCGATTGGGCACACGGCCCACGTAGATCGCGACCGGCATCAGTTGTACGTTGCGCTCGGGTGCGGCTTCCAGTGCGAGCAGCAGCTGCCGGATGCTGTCCTGTGCCGCGTGATCGCGGCGGCGCCGCTGGAACCAGCCGCCGGTGCTGCGCAGCGCGAACATCGCGTGCCGGCGCTTGCCGAGGTTCGGCGCCGGTGCAAGCGGGCTGGGCAGTCCGGCTTCGCGGCAGGCGCGTTCCAGGATCAGGCTGTCGGAAAAGCCATTGCGCTCGATCACGTAGATGACCGGCGTATCGGGTGCGAGCAGCGCCACCGGTTCCGCGGGATCGCGCTTGATCTTGATCCAAGGCTTGAGCAGCGCCCCCCACAGCGCACGCCACCAGCCGGCGTGCACCAGCGTGTCACGGGACAGGTTTTCGGTCATGACGCGGGCCATGGGGCGGCTTGGAGATGGCGACAGGATGAAGGCAGACGAAGCGGAATTGTCCCACACCCCAATGGCGGCTCCCGCTGCGACGCATGCGCCGAGGGCTTTGGGCAGCGCAGCCCGGCGTTTGGCCGCGCGCGGTCATGGAAAAGTCAGGAATTCACCGCTGTGCGCTGGACGCGGTGGCTGGCTCCGCGGGAACAACTGGCGCCGAGGGGGCGCCGGACGCGGGCACCACGGCGGCGCTTGCCACGGATGCTGGATGTGCCTTGCGCCACGCCGTGAGCAGCGCCGCGTCGTACCAGTGGGCCGCTTCCTTTAGCATCGGCCACTCGCCACTGATCGTGTTGCCGGCCAGATGCGTTTCCAGCTTCACCGTCGCGTGCGCGCCGTCGTCCGCGGCGGTGCTGATGTCGGCGTCGGTCAGGCTTTTCGCAACATCCAGGCCATAGATGTTCAGCAGGTTTTCCAGGCCGTTCCAGAGAATGCCGTAGTTGCGCATCGTCTGGACGTAATCCAGCGCGCGCCATTGTTCGAGGGTCTGGACGTGCAACTGCCGCGCGGTGGCGCAGACCAGGTCGATGGCCTTCTGGGCCTTTTTCGGGCTACTGAAGTCCGTCGTTTTCATCCACGCTATCAGCGCCGAAAGCGCTTGCGTCGCAATCGCCCGCTGCGCCGGGCCGAGCTGCGGTGAATCTTCGATCATCTGCTTGCCGGCCGCCTCGATGATGCCGGCGAAGATCGGCGCGGGCGCGTTCTTGTCGCCGTGCAGCTTCGGCAGTTCCGGTTGCAGGCGTTTGGCCAGTTTGGCTTCCGCGCCGGGCTCGGTCAGCATCTGCATGATTTTCGCGAACTGCTTTTGCTGCACCACCGAGGCCGGCACCGGGTGCGCGTGCGATTGTTCCCATTCCCCGCGCCAGCGTGCGTAATCGGCGGCCGGCAGGCGATTCCTCATCAGCCCGTCGAAATCGCCCATTGCGGTGAGGCGCAGGTTGGTCGCGACTGCCTTTTCGGGCGTCGCGTTGCTGGGCGGCGGCGGTGCGTGGTGGCAAGCCGCGAGCGCAAGCGCGACGGCGCACGTCGTGACCCACGCGAAAGCGCGGCTGCGGGCAAGGTGGTGAGCGGGTTCGGTTCGCATGCGCCGGAGTGTGGCGAGGCTGCGGCGACGGCGCAAGTCAGCCGATGGCTTGTGTGATCTGCCGCACGATGTCGTTGGCCGCTGCGCGCGGATCGGGCGCGTTGCGGATGGGCCGGCCCACCACGATGTAATCCGCGCCCTGCGCGAACGCGGTGGGCACGTCCACCGTGCGTTTCTGGTCGTCGCCGGAAGACCCGGCGGGCCGGATACCGGGGCACACCGCGAGCAGATCGCGCCCCAACGCGTCGCGCAGGCGCGGCAGGTCGGCGCCCGAACACACCACGCCATCGATGCCGGCGATTTGCGCGAGGCGTGCGCGTTCGATCACGACGTCGGCGGGCTCGCCCGCGACGCCCAGTGCGGCGAGGTCGTTGCCGTCGTTGCTGGTGAGTACCGTCACTGCGAGCAGTTGCAACGAACCCTTCGCCGCGGCCGCGGCTTCCAGCATCGCGCGGCTGTCGCAATGGATCGTCGCGAACGTGATCGGCCGCTGCGCCAGCCCGCGCACCGCGCCGGCCACCGTGGCCGGTACGTCGTGGAATTTCAGATCCGCGAAAATCTTCTTGCCGCGCCTGGCGAGTTCGTCCAGCACCTCGAAATACCCGCCGCCGCTCAAGAGTTCCAGCCCGATCTTGTAGAACGCCACGCTGTCGCCCAGCCGGTCCATCCACGCCACGGCTTCGGCGCGGCCGGGTACATCCAGCGCGAAGATCAGGCGATCGCGTGCGGGGATTTCGGTGCGTTCGGACATGCGGATTCTCGATGACTGGATTGCGCGATTTTAATGGTGCACTGCCGAGCCAGTATCGAAGCGGCTGTTGTGAGAAGTCAGGCCATGGATGGCCGTTCTGGACTTGCGAGTGCATCGACGCCCAATCTTGCAAGATGCCGGCCGAAGCAGCGTTCATGGATGAATGCAAAAACATCTGCCAGACTCGCCCCGCATGAATGACAGTCCGATTCAATCCCTGCACGGTTCGCGTACCACCGCCATCGCGAGTTACATCGCGGCCGCAGTGGCGTTGCTGCTGGTGATGTTCCTGCACCTGCTGCCCGCGTTGATCGCCGGCCTGCTGGTGTACGCCGTGGTCGATGCGCTGGCGCCGCTGCTGGAACGCCGCTGGCACGGTGGGTGGGCGCGGCAATTAGTGGTGGGCGTACTCGCCGTGGTGGTCGCGGGTTTGCTGGCATTGCTGATCTTCGGAGCGGTCGCGTTCTTCCGCGCGGAACTCGGCGACCCGAATACCTTGTTCGACCGGATGATGCCGACCATCGACCGCGCGCGCACGCAATTGCCCGCATGGATCGTGGCCTACCTGCCGGTCAGCGCCGAGGATTTCCGTTTCACCGCCACGCAGCTCGCACGCACGCACTCGGCGCAGTTGCAGGTGGCCGGCAAGGAAACCGCGCACGTGTTCGGCCGCATCCTGGTCGGGTTGGCGCTGGGCGCACTGGTGGCCCTGACCCACGCGCGCTCTGATGGAGACGAAGGACCGTTGCGGCGGGACCTCACCACGCGCTGCGAACGTTTCGCCCGGGCCTTCCACGACATCGTGTTCGCGCAGGCGCGCATCTCGGCGTTGAACACCATCTTCACCGCGATCTTCCTGCTAATCGCGCTGCCCTTGGCCGGCGTGCACCTTCCGCTCACCAAGACCCTGATCGCCATCACCTTCGTCGTGGGCCTGCTGCCGGTGGTCGGCAATCTGATTTCCAACACGCTGATCGTGATCGTTGCTTTGTCGGTGTCGCTGTGGGTGGCGCTGGGGGCGCTGATCTTCCTGATCCTGATCCACAAGCTGGAATATTTTCTCAACGCCAACATCGTCGGCAACCGCATCCACGCGCGCGCCTGGGAAATCCTGCTGGCGATGCTGGTGATGGAGGCCGCATTCGGTCTGCCCGGCATCGTCGCCGCGCCGATCTATTACGCGTATCTCAAAAGCGAGTTGACCGCCGCGAAATTGATTTGAGCTGTGGTGTGGACCGCAATGCAAGGCAGTCGTGTAAGTTGGGCTTCGCTCCGTTCAGCACCAACCTGCAGAAGGGCGGGCTACGCACCGTCCACGAATGAGGGGAACCAGTCACAGGGCAATGAGATTCGCGTATGCCGCGACCAGCCATTTCGGCCCGGCGTCGGCGAAATTGACCTGGATGCGGGTATGCGCGCCGGAACCTTCGGCGCTGATCACCACGCCTTCGCCGAAGCTGGCGTGGCGCACGCGCTGGCCGAGCTTGATCGGCAGGGTGTCGTCGAGGTCGGCGTGTCCGCGTGATACGCGCGTGGTGTACACCGGCCGCGAAATCTTCGCGCGCGGACGCACTTCGGTCAGCAGGTGCGCGGGTAGTTCATCGAGGAAACGTGAGGGACGCGAAAGGGTTTCGCTGCCGTACTGGCGACGCGATTCGGCGTAGCAAAGCACCAGCCGCTCGCGCGCGCGGGTGATGCCGACGTAGGCGAGGCGGCGTTCTTCTTCCAGGCGCGAGGGATCTTCGACCGAGCGCTGCGTGGGAAACAAGCCGTCTTCCAATCCAACCAGGAACACGACCGGAAACTCCAGACCTTTCGCAGAATGCAGCGTCATCAGCTGCACGCAATCGGTGCCGGCTTCGCCCTGTCCTTCGCCGGCTTCCAGCGCGGCGTGCGAGAGGAACGCCGCGAGTTCAGACAGCCCGGCTTCGAGGTCTTCGGGCGTGGGCTCGAAGCGGCTGGCAACGTTCACCAGTTCGTCGAGGTTCTCGACGCGCGCTTCGGCATTGCCGCGGCTGTCACGCTCGTAATAGTCACGCAGGCCCGATTGCATGAACGCGCGTTCGACCTGCTCGGCAAGGGTGATAGCGTCGGCACCTTTCGACAAACCATCAACCAGCGTCATGAACCCGCGCAGCGCGTTTTTCGCGCGCGTGTTCAACGCATCGCCTGCCAATTCCGCGAGCGCGGCATCCCACAACGATGCGTCGTCGGCGCGAGCACGACGGCGCAGTAAGTCCACGCTGCGCTCGCCCACGCCGTGCGGCGGCGTCGCCAGCGCACGCTCGAACGAGGCGTCGTCGCCGCGATTGGCGGCGAGTCGCAGGTAGGCCAGTGCGTCCTTGACCTCGGCACGCTCGAAATAGCGCTGGCCGCCGTACACGCGATACGGAATGTTGTGCTGGTGCAGTTGTTCCTCGAAGTTGCGCGATTGTGCGTTCGAGCGATACAGCACCGCGATGTCCGACGCCTGGCCCCCACCGTCGAGGTATTCGCGGATGCGCTCGATCACGAAGCGCGCCTCGTCCTGCTCGTTGTAGGCGGCGTACAGCGCGATTGCCTCGCCCTTGTCGCCGGACGTCCACAATTTCTTGCCGAGCCGCGAGGGATTCTGTGCGATCACCGCGTTGGCGGCTTCCAGGATGGTTGCGGTGGAGCGGTAGTTCTGTTCCAGCCGCAGCGTTTTCGCGTCGGGAAAATCGCGCAGGAACGCGCGCATGTTTTCGACCTTCGCGCCGCGCCACCCGTAGATCGACTGGTCATCGTCGCCGACGGCAAACACTTTTCCCGTACGGCCGGCCAGCAGGCGAATCCACGCATACTGCAGGGCGTTGGTGTCCTGGAATTCGTCGATCAGGAGATGGCGCCAACGCTCCTGGTAATGCGCGCGCAACGCATCGTTGTCGCGGATCAATTCGTGGGCGCGCAGCAACAGTTCGGCGAAATCCACCAGTCCCGCGCGCCGGCAGGCCCGCTCATACGCCTGATACACATTCAGGTAAGTGCGCGCGACAGGGTGGTCGCCTGGCTCGATGCCGTCCGGACGCTTGCCTTCATCCTTCCACGCATTGATCTGCCAGCAGGCCTGGCGCGGGGGGTAGCGCGCATCGTCGATGCCGAGTCCCGCGACCACCCGTTTCACCAGTCGCTGCTGGTCGTCGGCATCGAGGATCTGGAAAGTTTCAGGCAATTGCGCTTCCTGCCAGTGCTGGCGCAGCAGGCGATGCGCGATGCCGTGGAAGGTGCCGACGGTGAGCCCGCGCAAGCCGTGCGGCAGCAGGTTGCCAAGGCGCCCGCGCATTTCGCCGGCGGCCTTGTTGGTGAAGGTGACGGCCAGGATCGACCACGGCGGCGCGCCATCGGCTTCGATCAGCCAGCCGATCCGGTGGGTAAGCACGCGGGTCTTGCCCGAGCCCGCACCGGCCAGCACCAGGTAGTGGCCCGGTGGGGCGGCGACGGCTTCACGTTGCGCGGCGTTGAGCGAGTCCAGCAGGTACGAAACATCCATCCGCGCCATTGTAACCGTCGACCGCAACGCGGACCGGCGGTTTCGCGAAACCACCGCCGCGAACGAGAGCGTCAGAGGTTCACGCGCGCAGTGTCACTTCTTCTTCAATGCACCGGCCAGGATCAGCACGCCGCCGATCACGATGCCGGCATAGCCGATCGGCGCCGGCACGGGTTTCTGCGAAGTGGCTTCGATCTTGACCGGGCCGAACTGAGCCTTGGTGCTGTTGTCGTTGTAGTGCGCGTCGCCCAGCGCGACCCAAACGCCAAGTCCGAGCAGAATGATTCCAATCACGACCATCGCGATTCGCATGCAGGTCTCTCCGTGTCGGGGTACGGAAAGGCTACGCGAACGCGGTGCGCGACGCCAGTCGCATGGTCGGCGACGCCGCATGCGGTCTCCCTCGACCGGGAGCCCGCACGTTTGTGTCAGTGCGAACTGCCGGCGCTGGCAGGTGCTGGCGCGTCGGCTGACGACGAAGCAGCGACCGAAACGGGCTTGGTGAACGCCTGCTTCGGCAGCACGTCGCGGGCAAGTTGGGGTTTCTGTCCCAGCAGCGCGACCTCGTCGGCCATGATGTGCGCGGTTTCGTCCAGCTCGATGTCCTTGGCTTCCTTGGCGGCTTTCTCGCGCGCCACCGATGCCTTCACGCTGCGCTCGCCGGGGGTCAGGCCGTCATCGGGTTCCAGCGTGATCGCGGACACGTCGCCCATCGCCTCGCGGCGTTTCTTGAATGAAGCGTCCTGCGCATCCTGCTGCTTGCGTTCGGTTTCGCGAACCTTGTAGTTGAGCGACACCGTTTTCTGGTCGTGCAGCTTGCGCGCGGCGGCCAGTTCATCCAGCAGCAGTTTCCACGCGGGATCCGTGGTCGCGCGTGCGTCGTGTTCGGCCATCAGCGGCGCGACCAGCGGCTTCTGGTCGGCCACCGGGTTGTATTCGGCCGGGGTGATGTGGGTCCACTTCAGCGCGTTCGGATAGCTCGACTCGCCGTAGTCCTTGTAGCCGATCGAGTGCGGGAACAGGATGTCGGGCGTCACGCCGTGCAACTGCGTCGAATCGCCGTCCACGCGGAAGAATTCCGCGATGGTCATCTTGAGTTCGCCGAAGGTCGGCTTGGTGTTCATCGCCAACTGGTCGAGGCTGGTGAGGTTCTGCACCGTGCCTTTGCCGAAGGTCTGCTCGCCGATGACCAGGCCGCGGCCGTAATCCTGGATCGCGGCGGTGAAGATTTCGCTGGCCGACGCGGAGCCGCGGTTCACCAGCACTGCCATCGGGCCGGTCCACAGCATCTTTTCGCTGGAATCCTGTTCCTCGACCTGGCTGCGGTTGTCGCGCACCTGCACCACCGGACCGTTGCCGGTGAACAAGCCGGTGAGATTCACCGCTTCGCTGAGCGATCCGCCGCCGTTGTCGCGCAGGTCCACGACCACCGCCGAGACCTTGGCTTGCTTCAGTTCGTCCAGCAGTTTCGCGACATCGCGCGACGCGCTCTTGTAGTCGGCATCGCCGCGGCGACGCGCGTCGAAGTCTTCGTAGAAACTCGGCAGGTCGATGATGCCGATCTTGACGGTGCGGCCGCTTTCCTTGACGTCGACGATCTTCTTCTTGGCCGCCTGTTCGGCGATGGTGACTTTCTTGCGCACCAGCGTCACGAACTGCGGCTTCGCATCCGGGCCGCCTTCGGCGGGCAGGAATTCGATGCGGACGGTCGTGCCTTTGTGGCCGCGAATCTTGGCAACCACGTCGTCGATGCGCCAACCGACGGTGTCGACGATTGCGCCGCAATCACCCTGGCCCACGCCAACGATCTTGTCACCGACCTCGAGCTTGCCCGACTTCGCAGCCGGGCCACCCGGCACGATTTCGCGGATCACGGTGTATTCGTCGTGTTCCTGCAGCACCGCGCCGATGCCCTCCAGCGACAGCTTCATCGTGATGTCGAAGTTCTGGCTGGCGCGCGGGCCGAAGTAATTGGTGTGCGGGTCGATGGCCGTCGCGTACGCGTTCATGAAGGTCTGGAACACGTCTTCGCTGTCGAGCTGGTGCACGCGGTCGAGGTAATTTTCGTAACGCCGCGACAGCGTCTTCCTGATCTCGGCGTCGTCCTTGCCCGCGAGCTTCAGGCGGATCCAGTCGTTCTCCACGCGTCCTTTCCACAGCGCGTTGAGCGCGGCGGTGTCGGCTGCCCACGGTGCCTTGTCGCGGTCGAAGGTGTAGGTGCCGTCGCCGTCGAGGTTGAAACCTTTCTTCAGCAGCGCCAGCGCGTAGGCGGTGCGCTCGCCCGCGCGTTTCTCATAGAGATTGAAGATCGCGAACGGCGCCGACATGTCGCCATTCCAGATCGCGTCGTCGAGCTTGCTGCGGTCGGGCGCAAACTGGTTGGCGTCGGCTTGGGTGAAGAACAGCTTGCTGCCATCCAGTGCCTTGAAATAGGCGTCGAAGATCTTTGCCGACATCGCGTCGTCGAGCGGGAGTGCCTCGTACTGGAAGCGTGTCAGCAGGCGCGCCGCGAGGATCGCGGCCTGGCCTTGGGCGGCGGTCGGTTTCAGCTCCGGCGCCGGCGTCGCCTTGTATTTGGCGATCGGCGAGGCCGGCGCGCTGGACGATGACGAAGCCGGGCAGTTCGCGGGTGGCGCGGGATTCTGCGCGCGCGCGCCGAGCGACACGGCGAGGGCGATCAGGACTACGAAAACACGCTGCAACATGGACATTCCTTGAGCGGCCGGGGCGGGCGGCCGCGTGCGCTCATCGCGCGGGCAAAGGGGAAACGGACGCCAGCCGTTCGCTGGCGCGTTCGGGTGCGTGGCGCGGGCGGGTAGGCTCGTCGTGGCGCAGTGCCGACAGGTCCTAAAGTATCGGAAAATACCGGCGCCCGATACGGCTGCAAGTCATGCGGCGGCGCGGGGCAGGGCGGGGTCCGCTTCCTGCGGCGACAGTCCGAATTGTCGGCCCAGCTCAACAATCAGCACATCCTCGACATCGGCAAGCCGCGACGGGCCGCCCAAGTCTAGCAGTTGTGTCACCTGAAGGTTCGCGTAACCACATGGATTGATGCGGTGGAAGGGTTCCAGGTCCATCGCGATGTTGAAGGCGAGGCCGTGGAAGGTGCAGCCGTGGCGCACCCGCAAGCCCAGCGCCGCGATCTTGGCCTCGCCCACGTACACGCCGGGTGCGCCTTCGCGACGCACGGCCACGACGTTCCAGTCGGCCAACGTGTCGATGATCGATTGCTCGATCCGCCGAACCAGCTCACGCACGCCAAGCTTCAACCGGCGCAGGTCCAGCAACGGATAGGCCACGATCTGGCCAGGTCCGTGGTAAGTCACCTGGCCGCCGCGATCGACGTTGATCACCGGAATGTCGCCCGCCGCCAACACGTGTTCCGGTTTGCCTGCCTGGCCGAGCGTGAACACCGGGTCGTGCTGCACCAGCCACAACTCGTCCGGCGTTTCGGCTCCCCGTGCATCGGTGAACGCCTGCATGGCATGCCAGACCGGCTCGTACGGCTGGCGGCCGAGGTGGCGGACCAGCAGTGGTCGCGCGTTCACAGCGTGTAGCGGATATCCGGGTGCGCGCGCAGCGCGGCGTGCGCTTCCTCGTACTTCTCGCGCGAGGGGCAGTTGAACACCACGCTCACCGATACGTAGTTGCCCTGACTGGACGAGCGCTCGCGCACGCTGGCGTCCAGCACCGACAGCCCGATCTCGCGCAGGATTTCCGACACGCGCTCACGCAAGTTGGCGTTCGCGTTGCCCATCGCGGTGATTTCGAAGCTGCCGGGAAACTGGAAGCCTTGGCCTTCGTTCTTCTCGATGTCGCCGAGTTCGCGCATGGCGTTATTTTATGTTGGCGGCTGGTGCCGCCACGCTTGACGCCGACGGCACGGAAACCGTGGGCGCCGGCGTGGTGGTGGTGCCGTTGCCGTGATGGAACCACAACAATATCGCGTCCCACAGCCGCTTGAAGAAGCCACCCTGCGGCGCATCCTTCAACACCACCAGCGATTCGCTGACCAGCGGCTTGCCGTCGAAGGTCACCTTGAGCGTACCGACCCGCTGGCCCTTCGTGAACGGCGCGATCAGGCGTTGCGGGATTTCCAGCGTGGCCTGCAGCTTGTCGTACTGGCCGCGCGGGATCGTTACCGACGCATCTTCGGCAATCCCGAGTTCCAGGGTGTTCGCGTCACCCTTCCACAGCCGCGGCGTCGCCAGCACCTGGCCGGCCGCGTACAGCTTGTGGGTGCGGTAGAAGTTGAAGCCCCAGTTCAGCAGCGCTTCGTCGCCGGTGGTGGCGGCATTCATGTCCGGCCCGCCCATCGTCACCGCGATCAGGCGCATGCCGTCGCGCAACGCGGACGCGGCGAGGCAGAAGCCGGCCTCCTTGGTCGAGCCGGTCTTGATGCCGTCCACCGTAGGGTCGGTCCACAGCAGCGTGTTGCGGTTGTGCTGGGTGATGCCGTTCCATTCGAAGGCCTTGATCGCCGAGATCTTGTATTCCTCGGGGAAGTTCTTGATCAGTGCGCGCGACAGGATCGCGATGTCGTGCGCGGTGCTGTAGTGGTCGGGCGCGGGATAGCCGGAGGCGTTGGCGAAATGCGTGCCGGCCATCCCGAGCCGCTGCGCATAGGCGTTCATCATCTGCGCGAAGGACTGCTCGGAGCCGGCGACGTGCTCGGCCAGCGCGATCGCGGCGTCGTTGCCGGACTGGATGATCATGCCGTACAGCAGGTCCTTCAGCGGTACGTCGGAATTGAGCTTCAGGAAACTGGTCGAGCCATCGGTGCCCGCGCCGCCCGCACGCCAGGCGTGCTCGCTGATGTGCACCTTGTCGTCCATGTGGATCTTGCCGGCCGCAAGCTCGGCGTTGACCACGTACTCGGTCATGATCTTGGTCAGCGAGGCCGGCGCGCGGCGCGCGTCCATGTTGCCGGATGCCAGGATCTGCCCGTTGGCGTAATCCATCAGCACCCACGCTTCCGCGTTCGGCTGTGGCGCCGGCGGAATCGGCGTCTGGGGGATCGTCGGCACCGGCTTGGGCGGTGCCGAAGGTTTCGGCGGCAGCGGCGACGTCTGCGCGAACAGCGCACCGGTGAATGCGACGAGGGAAACCAGCATCAGGGATCGCGAGATTTTCATCGGTTTTTGAAAGTCCGGAAACAAGTTGAAACGACGAGTGGCATCGGCGGTCCGAGGCAGCGGCCTACTCTACCGCGACGCTCGCATGCGGCAAACCCAGCGAATCCAGCCGTGCGGTGGTCGCATCGACGATGTCTACGCTCGCCAGCGGTCCGATCTGCACGCGTTGCAAGGTCCTTCCGTTCACGCTGGCGGCGACCACCCGCACCGGTCCCAGGTTCAATCCGCGCAGACGCGTCGCCAGCCGTTCGGCATTGGCCACGTCCGCGAACGCGCCGACCTGCACGTACAGCAGCGGTTGCCGGCCGGTCCGCGGTGTGACCGCGGTAAGGGGCGCGGGTTCCGCGACCGGGTGCGCGGGATCGATTCCTTGCACCTCGACAAGGCCGGTACCGCGCGGCCAGATGCCGATCCGCACCGCCGCGGCCAGTGACAGGTCGATGATGCGGTTCGGCATGAACGGCCCGCGGTCGTTGACGCGCACGACCACGCTCCTGCCGTTTTCCAAGTTGGTGACTCGCGCGAAACTCGGCAGCGGCAGCACCTTGCTGGCTGCCGAGAACCCGTACATGTCGTAGATTTCGAAGTTCGACGTCTTGTAGCCGTTGAACTTGCTGCCGTAGTACGAGGCGATGCCGCGCTCGTCGTAACCCGCGGCAGTGGGCAGCACGCGATAAGTCTGGCCGTTCACCGAGTACGGCGACTTGTTGCCATAGCGCGACGGCGTTTCCGCGACCGGCACCGGTTCCGGGATCTTGCTGAAATCGATGTCCTTGATGTCGGGCGTGGAATCGTTGCGCTGGTGGTAGCGCTTCGATTGCGACAGGCCGGTGTTGTCGTGCCAGGGCGCTCCGCTCGCGCCGCCGCTGCGCGTGGGTGCGCGCTGCGGGTTCGAAGAGCATGCCGCCAGCGCCAGCAGCACGAGCGGCAGCAGGATGCGCAGGCCGCGACTCATTGCGCGGCGGGCGCTTGGGCTGCGCCGCGCGCGATCGCATCGGCGAGTTGCGTCACGGCCAGCGCGTACAACGGACTCTTGTTGTAGCGGGTGATCACGTAGAAATTCTGGAAGGTCAGCCAGTATTCCGGGCCGTTACCGCCGTCCAGCGTCAACAGGTTCGCGGGCATGGCGGGGTCTGCGTGCGCGGTTGGCCCATAACCGGCTGCGGTGAAGCTTTCCAGCGGTTGGGTCGGCAGCGCGTTTTCGTAGGCGGGCGGTGGCGCGGCGGTGGCGCTGGGATCCGCCTGCATCGCCACGGGTCGCCCGGTCTGCCAGCCGTGCGCCCGGAAATAATTGGCGATGCTGGCGAATGCGTCGGGCAACGAGGCCATCAGATTGATGTGGCCGTCGCCGTCGGCGTCCACCGCGAAATCGCGGATGCTGGACGGCATGAATTGCGCGAGTCCCTCGGCGCCCGCATACGAACCGTAGATGTCGGGAATCGGTCCGGGCAATTTGTTGGCGGGCAGTTCCAGCAGCGTCTTCAATTCGCCGCGAAAGTATTTCGCCCGCGACGGATAGTGGAACGCCAGCGTCACCAGCGCGTCCAGCACGCGATAGCTGCCGGTGTTGCTGCCGTAGTTGGTTTCCACCCCGATGATCGCGACGATGTACTGCGGCGGCACGCCGTATTGCTCGCCGATCTGGTCGAGCAACGCGCGGTGCTGGTGGTAGAACACCACGCCTTCGTCGATGCGCTCGGAGTTCATGAAGATCGGGCGATAGGCGCTCCACGGCTTGCTTTCGGCCGGGCGCGTCATCGCGTCGATGATGCTCTGCTTCACCACCGCACCGTCCAGCAGCGCGTTCAGTGCGGCCGGATCCTGGCCGGTGGCCGCCGCGACTTCGCGCACCAGTGCGGCTTGTCCGGGATTGGTTTCGGTATCGGCGGTGGTTTGCGGCAACGCGGTGGTTTGCGCGCCGGCGAGCAAGGGCATTAGCGCGCAGACTGCGGCCGACAAAAGGCTTGTGCGAAGGAATCGAGGCATGGGAAAACGCGAACGCGGACTTGCGGTGCAGCCTAGCATGCGTGAGCGGCGCTTCGTTGCATCGCGCGCAGTTGCGCGACGAGTCTTGACGCCACGACTGATACACTCGCGCGGCGCACGCGATCGCGTCGAGCTGTGCACGCAATGATCGCGACCCATGACGAGATGAACCATGACGTCGCCCTTTCGCTCCGCGGGACGCACCGACATCGGCAAGGCACGTCGCCGCAACGAGGACGCGATCCTCGTGCGCGACGAAGCCGCCCTGTGGGCGGTGGCCGACGGACTTGGCGGACATGCCGACGGCGACTTCGCCAGCCGGCTCGTCGTCGAGCGGCTGGCATCGCTGCCACGCCCAGGCGACGTATTCGCGTTCATTGAATCGATCGAAGACACTTTGGCCGGCGTCAACGCCGAGTTGTGTCGGGCTGCGCGGGCGCGGGGCGCGGACCTCATCGGTTCGACCGTAGTGGTGCTGGTGTACGGCGGTGCGATCACGCTGTGCGGCTGGGCGGGCGACAGTCGCGGTTATTGTTGCAACGACGGGCGCCTGTTGCCGATCACGCGCGATCATCTGTACGGCATCGACGATGCGGAACGCTGGAGCGGCGGCCCGATGCAGGCGCAACCGTCTGGCGGGGTGCTGACCCGTGCGATCGGCGCCGATGCTGCGCTGTTCATGGATTGGGCTGTGGCGCTCAACCGGCCGGGCATGCGGTTCGTGCTGTGTTCGGACGGCGTGAACAAGGAAATGTCGGATGCGGAAATCGAATCGGCCTGCAACCGGCATTCCACGCCCGATGGGGTCCTCGATGAGCTATTCGAAACATCCTTGCAACGCGGCGCCCGCGACAATCTCTCGGCCGTGATCGTTAGTTTGGCGCGCGAGGCACCCGCCGAAGGTTCGGCACTGGGCGAGCGGGTGCGCGCGCTCAATCGCGACCTGTCGGTGCTGGACGAGGCGCATCGGCTCGGTGAAATCAGCCGCGACGACTATCGCGCGCGACGCCGGCGCATGCTGGCCGGCTTGATCGGAGCGGACCGCGGCTCTACCCGTGCCAAGGCGATTTCGAAGCGTTCGCGGTGGCGGTTCGGCTGGCAGCGCTGGTTCCGGCGCCGCTGAACCGGAGCCCCTTTTTCCGGGCGGGGCGGTTTAACCGTACGCAAACACGCGTTGGCGCTACGCTAGGGCCGACCCGCGTGCGATTCCGGTGATCTGCGCGCCGGCCGCACTGTCGTCTGGCGGAGTGCATCATGATCATGCGTATCTGGCGCGGCATCACCCCGAAGGAACAGGCCGACGCTTATCTCGAACATCTGCAGCAGACCGCGCTGCCGGCGCTGAGGGACTACAAGGGCCAGCGTGGCGGGTGGGTGCTGCGGCGAATCCAGGGCGAGCAGTGCGAGTTCCAGGTGCTGACACTGTGGGATTCCATGAAGTCACTGCACGCCTACGCCGGCAAGAAGCCCGAACGCGCGGTGTACTACGACGAGGACGACAAGTACCTGCTGGACATGGAGCCGCTGGTGCGGTTGTACGAAGTGGCCGATACAGTGGCGCCGCCGGCTTGAACGGTTCTGCGCCGGGGAGAGGATCATGCCGCCGAGCGATCCATCGCATCCAGAAGTCGAATCGTTCTTCCACAGGGACACCGGCACCTGGACGCATGTCGTCCACGACGATGAAGCCGCCGCGATCATCGATCCGGTGCTGGATTACGACCCCGCGTCCGCGCGCACCTCCACGGTCAGCGCCGAGGCGGTCCTCGCATACGTGCAACAGCGCGCCTTGCGGGTGGAGTGGATTCTCGAAACCCACGCGCACGCCGATCACCTGAGCGCGGCGGGGTACCTGCGCGACGGGCTCGATGCGCCGATCGCGATCGGGCGCGGCATCATCGAGGTGCAGGCGTATTTCAAGCAGGTGTTTGGTCTGGACGACGCGTTCGTCGCCGACGGCCACCAGTTCGATCGGCTGCTCGACGACGGCGACGCACTGCCGATCGGATCGCTCAGCGTGCGTGCGCTCGCGACGCCCGGACACACCCGCGACGGCCTCACCTATGTCGCGGGCAATGCGGCGTTTATCGGCGACACCTTGTTCGCGCCCGACCTCGGCACTGCGCGCTGCGATTTCCCGGGCGGCGATGCGGCGGAATTGTATGCATCGATCGGGCGCATCCTTGCGTTGCCCGAGTCGACGCGGCTGTTCCTGTGCCACGACTATCCGCCGCAGGCGCGCACGTCCGGGCGCGAAACCACGATCGGATGCGAGGCGAAGGAGAACGTGCAGATCGGCGGTGGCGTGGGCGAGGCCGAATTCGTCACCAAACGCCGTGCGCGCGATGCCACGCTGCCGGTGCCGCGGCTGCTGCTGCCTTCGCTGCAGGTGAACATCCGCGGCGGTCGCCTGCCGCCGGCCGAAGCCGACGGACACCGGTACCTTCGCCTGCCGCTGAACCGGATCGGCCGCGAAACCTGACCGATCTTGCGGGGATTGCTAAAGTGGAACATCGCCCGCAGGAGAACATCATGTCGGCCTCGCGTCTGTTGCTGCTTGCCGCGTGCCTTGTGGTCCTGGGTCTGGCCGCCCGCCCGTCATGCGCCGCCGAAACGTTGCGCGTGATGACCTTCAACGTGCGTTTGCCGCAGGCTTCCGACGGCCCGGAGCGGTGGGAAGCGCGCCGCGACCTGTTCGTGAAAACGATCCGCGAGCAGCACCCGGACGTGTTCGGCACCCAGGAGCTGTACAAGGAGCAGGGCGACTACGTGGTCGCGAAACTTCCCGAGTACAAGTGGTTCGGGATGGGCCGCAAGGGCAACGATGGCGACGAACACATGGGCGTGTTCTATCGCGCGGATGAACTGCGCGTGCTCGATTCGGGCAACTTCTGGTTGTCCGACACGCCGGATGTGCCGGGCAGCATTTCCTGGGGCACCCTGTTCCCGCGCATGGTCACGTGGGCCAAATTCCAGCGAAAGGACGATGACCGCACGTTCATCCTGTTCGACACCCACCTGCCGTATCGTACGCAGGACGACGCGGCGCGCGAACGCGGCGTGGCGGTGATCCTGAAGCGCATCGCCAAGCTGCCCGCCGACGAACCGTTCGTCCTGACCGGCGATTTCAACACTACGCCGAAGAGCAAGGTGCATGCGATGCTCACCCGGCAATTGCACGACGCGTGGCTGGTCGCGCCGCAGCGCAGCGGGCCCGACAAGACCTTCCACGATTTCACCGGCAAACCGACCGAACGCATCGACTGGATCCTGGTGCGTGGCTTCCGCGTGAAAGAGGCGCGTACCGTGACCACGCACGAAGGCAGCCGTCATCCGTCGGATCATTTTCCGGTGGTGGCGGATTTGATCTGGCCGGCCCGCGAATCGGCGAAGCCCTGAGCCAGCAAATCGGTCCCGCGATGGCGAGGCGCGTCCTTCGTCGCCAGGTCGCGTTCGCCGGCCTGTCCCGCATGCGGGCGACGTACAGCAGCCACGCACAATCCGGCGCTTGAAACTCACTTCAGGTGCATGAACAGCACACCAATGTAAGTCGCCAACCCGATCGCGGCCGCGACCGCGAAAAGCTTGTGAAACCATTCGCGCCGTGTCCATGCCGCGATGCCGCAGCTCACCAGGAACACGAGTTGGTAAGTCGTATCCGAGAACCCTGGCAGGTGGTGGTACAGAAACGCGTTCTTGAGCAGGCTTGCGACCATCAGCAACATCCCCAGCACAAAGAACCAGCGGTGGTTGTCGTAATAGTGGGTGCGCAG
>Ga0070681_10001871_pt1 | contig 18992 bp, 18 predicted proteins | sample KBSC83BmetaG_FD_65650 | JGI IMG/M metagenome (GOLD analysis project Ga0070681, IMG submission 65650) | Corn rhizosphere microbial communities from Kellogg Biological Station, Michigan, USA - KBS C8-3B metaG | ecosystem: Host-associated > Plants > Roots > Rhizosphere | place: USA: Michigan... | reverse complement strand
CGGTCGCCTTGAACCCGATCTCGTTCAGGACGCTCGCCAGGTACACGCCGACGGCCTTCTGCACCTCGTCGTTCGCCGAGATGACGACGACCTTCGCGCCCTTCTGTCCCGACTCGTTGACGAGCTGCTTGGCCTTCGCCACGTCGGGAGCCGACCAGGTCGTGCCGGGGCTCTTCGTGTACGGGCAGTACGGCTTGTTGCCCGGGAAGCCGGGCGGCAGCACCTGGCACGACGGCGTCGCGAGCTTCGGCCCGCCGAAGATCTTGATCAGCGCGTTCCGATCGATCGCGTAGTTGACTGCCTGCCGCGCCTTCAGGCTGTTGAAGGGCGGTATGTTCACGTTCATCGGCGCGTACCAGAACGCCGTCAACGGAGTGAGGTGCGTCTGGGCGGCGTACTTCGTGCCGAGCTCGTTCAGCCGGTCGGCCGGCGGGAAGTCGTAGCCCCAGTCCGCCTGGCCGTTCTCGACGGCGGTGACCTGCGCCTCCACCGTCAGCCCGAACGACTGCGTGATCTGGTCGGGGTAGCCGTCCGGCTGCGCCGTCTGCGACCACACGTGGAAGTACGGGTTGCGCTTCATCACGAGCTGCTTGTTCGAGTCGTACGACGAGAAGTAGTACGCCCCGGTTCCGGGGATCGGCGTCGATCCGGCGTCGCTCGGCGGCGCGCTCGCCGGCAGGATCGACGCGTGCGGCACCGCGAGCTTGTACTTGAACTCGGCGTCGGGCGCGGTGAGGTTGATCGTGACGGTGTTTCCCTTGCCGGAGATGCCGCCTGCGAGCGTGCACGTCGCCGGCGTCTTCAGGCACTTCGCCGCGCCGACGATGCCGTTGTAGAAGCCTCCCGCCGTGGGGCTCTTCACCTTGAAGATGCGACGGAACGACGCCACCACGTCGTTTGCGGTCACGGGCCGGCCGTTCGAGAACTTGATCCCCTTGCGGAGCGTGAAGACCCAGCTCTTGCCGCCGTTCGTGATCTTGTAGCTCGCCGCCAGATCGGGCACGACGTTGAACGCCGCGCTGCCGCCCGCCTTCTGGAACGCGAGCAGGCCGTCGTACGTCGCCTGGTAGAGCTGCCAGTACTGCAGTGTGTAGTTGACCTGCGGGTCGAGTGTCCCGCCCGCTGCGTTGGCCAGCAGCTTCAGCGTGCCGCCACGGTGACTCGTCGTCCTGGCGCTCGACGATCCGGTCGCGACGACCCCGATGACCGCGACCAACGCCAGGACGATGAGCGACTTCCGGTCTTTCATGCCCTCATCTCCTGTCTAAGTGGAAGGAGCGAGCCTAAACCCGCGGCGTACGCCTGAACAAGTACGTGCCGAAGATCTCAATACACTCGTGCCCGTGATCGACCCCGCGCGCAGCTTCGATCTCGCCGCAGAGGAGTACGAGGCGACACGTCCGTCGTATCCGGACGAGCTGCTCGATCTGCTGCCGGTCGCAAGCGACGCGACGGTGCTCGATCTCGGCGCCGGCACCGGGAAGCTGACGCGCGTCCTCGCGCGCCGCTACGCCCGCGTGATCGCCGTCGAGCCGCTCGACGGCATGCGCGGGATCCTCGAACGCGTCGTGCCTGACGTCGAGGTGCTGGCGGGCACGGCCGAGCAGATCCCGCTCGCCGACGCGTCGGTCGACGCGGTCTTCGCGGCGCAGGCATTCCACTGGTTCGACCACGACCGCGCCGTCCCCGAGATCGCGCGCGTGCTCCGGCCGGGCGGCGTGCTCGCGCTCGTCTGGAACGGGCCGGACGAGAGCCGGCCGAATCCGCTGCCGCCCGGGTATCTCGACTACCTGCGCGGGCTGCGGCGCGAGCGGTCGACGTTCGACGAGACGCCGGCGTGGCGTGAGCTGATCGCGATCGGGCCGTTCGGAGAGCCGCAGGAGGGCGCGGCGCCGCACGACCACGTGCTCGACCGCGCCGGGCAGCTCGACAACGCGCGCTCCGTGAGCTGGATCGCGAGCCGGGACGACGACGACAAGGCACGAGTGCTGTCGAGGCTCGGCGAATTGCTGCCGGAGGGGACGTACGCGTCTCCGAACCTGGCGAACGTGCTGTGGGCTCTCCGGTCCTGACCTGGGACGAGGCGCGGGTGCGCGCTGCGATCGCGGCTCTCGTCGCCGACGCGGAAGATGCTCTCGACGGCTGCGTCTGGCCGGTGCATCCGCTCGACGACGAGGTCACCGAATCGGAGCGGACGGCGCTCTATCTCGGATCGGCCGGGATGATCTGGGCGCTCCGGCGGCTCGGCTCGTCGCTCGACCTCGATTCGCTCGCGGCCGCGGCGCTCGAGCGCTACCGGGCGAGCGCCGACCCGGGGGAGCGCGCGAGCCTGTTCGCGGGCGAGCCGGCTCTCCTGCTGCTGACGCGGTCCGACGACGAACAGCTGCGCGCGCTCGTGCGCGCGAACGAGCGCAGTCCCGCCTGGGAGCTCCTCTACGGCTCGCCGGGGACGATCCTCGCGGCGCGCGCCGCCGGCCTCACGGACGAGGCGCAGCGATCGGCAGGCCTCCTCGTCGAGGAGTGGGAGCGCCACGACTGGGAGATCTGGGACGTCGTCGTCGGCGGCCACGAGTTTCAGGCGATCGGGCCCGCGCACGGCTTCGCCGGGAACGTCCAGGTGCTGCGCGGCTACGTCGACGACGACGTGCTGCGCGCGCGCATCGAGCACGTGCTGCGGAAGTACGCAGTGTGGGACGGCCGCGCGGTCAACTGGCCGCCCGGCCCCGGGCATCCCGTCGACCGCGTCCAGTGGTGTCACGGCGCGCCGGGAATCGTCGCCACGCTCGGCGACCTGATGGCGGAGGATCTCCTGCTCGGGGGCGCGGAGACGACGTGGCGGCACGGCCCGCTCGACAAGGGCCCCGGCCTCTGCCACGGCACGGCCGGCAACGGCTACGCGCTGCTGAAGACCTACGCCGTGACCGGCGAAGAGATCTGGCTCGAGCGTGCGCGCTCGTTCGCCGTCGCCGCGCTCGATCAGGTGCAGGGGCGCTACTCGCTCATGACGGGCGACATCGGCGCGGCGCTCTTCGCGCAGGCGTGCATCGACGTCGATTCGCGATTCCCGATCCTGGACGTGGTGTGACTACGCGAGATCGCGTCGCGTCGTGACGAACGCGCCCGCGACGGCAGCCACCGCGACGTAGGCGCAGAAGACGAGCACGCCGGCGACGACCGGCAGCTGGTGGTCGACCTCGATCTGCGTCAGCACGTTCGCAGCCGTCGCGGGCAGGAACCGGCCGACCGAGGGCACGAGGGCGAACAGGATGCTCTCGGCGAGAAGCACCCACATCAGCGTGCCGACGAGCGCTCCCGCCTGGTTTCGGATCACCGCCCCGAGGCCGACACCGAACGCGCCCCAGAGGGCCGAGACCGCGACCGAGCCGACGATCATGAGCCTGACGTCCGAGCTCGTCACGTTCGAAGGGATCCCGCGCGCGTCGAGGCAGATCCTCCCGATCGCGTACGAGAGCGCGATCCCGAGCAGGCCGAGGACCGCACCGGCGGCCGTCGTCGCGACGAGCTTCGCGACCAGCACCCGTACGCGGCGCGGCGCCGCCAGCATCGTCGGCCGGATCGTTCCGTGCCGGAACTCCGCCGTCATCGACATGAGCCCGAGGATCGCCGCGAACGCCGACGCGATCGAGCCGTTCGCGAGCACCTCGAACTCGTTCTTGCGCTCCACGAGCACCGACTCCTTCGGCAGGAGAGCGCCGAGCACCGTGAAGAGCACGATCAGGCCGACCATGCCCACGATCAGGCCGAGCGCGGTCTTCGTCGTGCGCAGCTTCAGGAGCTCCGAACGGAGGAGGGCGGTCACGTGTGCGTCTCCGACGTCAGGTCGAGGAAGACGTCCTCGAGCGAGGTGGACTCCTGGACGAGCTCGTACACGGTCACGCCGGCGCGCGCTGCGAGCTCCCCGATCGTCGCGGCCTGTGCGCCGGCGACCAGCAGCTCGGTCCCGTCCAGCGCGGTCGTCTGCAGTCCCGCCGCGTGCAGCACCCCCTCGAGCTCCGCGCGCTGCGGCGTTCGCACGTGGACGGCGCCCGCCACTCGGGCGGTCAGCTCCTCGAGCGGCGACTCCGTCACGAGGCGGCCCCTGTTGATGATCACGACGCGATCGACGGTCTGCGCCACTTCGGCGAGCACGTGGCTCGAGACGAAGACCGTCTTCCCGTCGGCCGCGAACGCGCGCAGGAAGTCGCGCAGCCACCGAACGCCCTCCGGGTCGAGGCCGTTCGCGGGCTCGTCGAGAACGAGCAGCTCCGGGTCGCCGAGCAGCGCCGCGGCCAGCGCAAGACGCTGGCGCATCCCCAGGGAATAGGCCTTCACGCGGCGGCGCGCCGCCGATTCGAGCTCGACGAGACGGAGCACCTCGTCGACGCGCGCAGTCGGGATCCCGGTGGCATAGGCGAGCGCACGCAAGTGGTCGCGGCCCTTCCGCCCCGGATGGAAGTCGTTCGCCTCGAGCACCGCGCCGATCCGCCGCATCGGGTCGGCGAGCTGCCCGTACCGCCCGCCGAAGACGTGCGCCGTCCCGCTCGTCGGCGCGGCGAGCCCCAGCAGGATTCGGAGGGTCGTCGTCTTGCCCGCGCCGTTCGGCCCGAGGAAGCCGGTGACGGTGCCGGCGTCCAGGTGAAAGGTGAGGTCGTCCACGGCGACCAGGTCGCCGAAGCGCTTCGTGAGCGCGTCCACGCTGACGACGGGCTCTGGCATCGCCCTCACTGTGTCCGGCACGACGCCGAACGGCATCGGGGTTTCTCCTTACACTGGCCGCGGATGTCGCGCGAGCCGGTGACACACGAGGTGAAGCTCAGCTCGGCGGACCGTGTGCTGTTCCCCGACGACGGGATCACGAAGGGCGATCTCTTCGACTACTACGGCCGCGTCGCCGACGCCCTCATCCCGCACCTGAAGGACCGCCCGTTCACGATGAAGCGCTGGCGCGAGGGACTGCCCGGCGGCTCGTTCTTCCAGAAGCAGGCGCCGAAAGGGATGCCCGACTGGATCCCGACGCGGCAGTTCCGCACGTGGCCGCGCGGCGGGAAGGGCGAGTCGCGGCTCGTCGACTTCCCGCTCGTCGAGTCGCGTGAGGCGCTCCTGTGGATGGTGCAGATGCACTGCATCGACATGAACGCGTGGTACTCACGCGTCGACAAGCCCGAGCGGCCGGACTGGGTGCTCTTCGATCTCGACCCGCCCGAGGAGCCCGACGCGTACGCGCTGTGCATCCGCGTCGCGCACCTCGTACACGAGGCGCTCGACGCGCTCGGTCTCTCGTCGTACGTCAAGACGAGCGGCGCCGACGGCATCCATGTCCTCGTGCCGATCACGCGGCGGTCGACCTACGCCGACACGTACGAGTTCGCCGAGCTGCTCTCGCGGCAGCTCGAGCGGGAGCATCCGGGTGAGGTGACGACGGAGTGGCTGAAGAAGAAGCGGTCCGGCGTGCTCGTCGACCATCGCCAGAACGGGCACGGGAAGACGATCGCATCGGTCTACTCGGTACGGCCGAAGCCCGGCGCTCCCGTTTCGACACCGCTCGAGTGGGAGGAGCTCACCGAGGACGTGCGGCCGCGCGACTTCACGATGGAGGTCGCGCTCGAGCGCGTCGCAGAGCGCGGAGACATCTTCGAGCCGGTGCTGCACGGCTCGCAGGCCCTGGGGCCCGCGCTCAAGGAGCTGCGTGGATGACGCGCGTCGCGGTATGCCTGCCGACCTACAACGAAGCCGAGAACGTCGGCCTGATGATCGACGCCCTCGTCGCCGTCTTCGCCGAGCACGAGATCAACGGGCACATCCTCGTGATCGACGACTCGTCGCCCGACGGCACGGCGGCGATCGCCGCCGAGCGTGGGCGCGACGATCCGCGCATCTCTGTCCTGCGCCGAGTGCGGAAGGAAGGCCTCGGCAACGCGTACCGCGACGGCTTCCGGCGCGTGCTCGGCGACGGGGCGGAGGTCGTCGTGCAGATGGACTGCGACTTCTCGCACGACCCCGCCGTGATCCCGTCGCTGCTCGCAGCGCTCGACGACGCCGACGTCGCGCTCGGCTCGCGCTACGTGCGCGGCGGCGGAGTGATCGGCTGGCCGCTCGTCCGGCAGGCGATCAGCAAGGGCGGCTGCCTCTACGCACGCGTCGTGCTGGGCGTCCACGTTCGCGACCTCACCGGCGGGTTCAAGGCGTGGCGGTCCGGCGTGCTCGAGTACCTGCTCGGCCGGCCGATCGACGCGCGCGGCTACGGCTTCCAGATCCAGATGACCTACGAGGCGATGCTCGCCGGCTACCGCGTGCGGGAGCTCCCGATCATCTTCCGCGAGCGCGTGCGCGGCGAATCGAAGATGTCCGTCGATGTCGTGCGCGAGGCGGCCTTGATGGTTCCCCGTCTGCGCCTCGAGGCGCGCCGCCGCTAACGCTGCGACATCGAGACGACGTGCTGGAGCAGCTTCCAGGTCACGTCCGGGTTCGCGTGTGCGAAGTCGCGGAAGTCCCAGAACGGGATCTCGAGCAGCCGGAGTTCGGTCGTCGCGGTCACCGTGGCCGTCCGTGCTGCTTCGCTCACGAGCGCGAGCTCGCCGAAATGGGCGCCCGGCCCGAGCGTCGCCACGTCCTTGCCGCCGACGTTCACCGCGGCCTCGCCGCTCCCGACGACGAAGAACCCGACGCCGCTCATCTCGCCTTCGGTCGTCACCTTCGTGCCGGGGCCGACGGTCCGTTCCCGGAACCGTGCGGCGAGCTTCTTCAGCTGCCGGCTGTCCAGGTCGGCGAAGAGCGGAACCTGCTTCAGGTCTTGAGGGTCGGCTGCGGCCATCGGAGGCCGATCCTACAAGCCGAAAAGGTGTCAGACACCTTCGGTGTCAGACACCCGCACCCGCACCGCGGGCGGCCTTCTTGTACGCGCGCTTCCAGGCCTGGTAGCGGTCGAGCTCCTCGGGCGAGGTGACGTCGCCGAGCGTGGGGTGGTCGGGTGCGAACTCCTCGGCGGCCTTGACGCCGAACTGCTTCGCGAGCACGGCGCTCAGCGACTTGATCTTCATCTCGCCGAACCCGGGGAGCGCGCCGATGCGCTTGCGCAGGTCCTTCGCGTCGGCTGCGTCGCGCCAGATGCGCGCGGCATCGCCGTCGTATTCCTCCGCGACGACGCTCGCGAGGTCCCGCACGCGCTGCGCCATCGCGCCGGGGAACCGGTGGATCGCGGGCTTGGCCGCGAACGCTTCGGCGAGATCCATCGTCGCGAGCTTGCGGGGGTCGAGCGTCCCGGCGCGTTCCTTCAGCACATACGGCCCGGCGAATGCCTTCTGCACGGTCACCTGCTGGTCGATCGCAAAGCCGACGAGCAGCGCGAACGGGTCTTGCGCGAGCAGCTCGCAGGCCTTCGGGTCGTCGGTGAAGTAGAGCGCGGAGGGCACGCGCTGCCTACGAGGCAGGTTCGGGTTCAGCGGCTTCCCCCTGCGAGGCAGCCTGGCGATCCTTGTCGCCGATCACCGCTTCGAGCGTGTCTCGCAGGCGGTCGCGAAGATCGCTTTCGAGCTTCTGCAATCGCCCGATCTCGGCGGTCGCGTGGCGCGCGTCGACACGCGCGTCCCGCTCGATCTCCTCCGCGCGGCGCTGAGCGGCCTTCAACAGTGCCTCGGCGTCTTGACGAGCCGACTCGCGTTGCTCGGTCGCCGAGCGCTTCGCGGTCAGCAGCAGCGTCTCGGTGAGGTCCCGTCGCGCTTCGTGGCGGCGCACGAGCTCTTGGAGCCGGCGCGCCTCCTCTTGCAGGCGGCCCACCTCGGTCTCGAGCTCTGTGACCCTCGAGCTCGACGCGCCGTCGCGCACCGTCAGCCGCTCCGCGAGGATCTTCGTGAAGTCGGTCTGCTGCGACTCGAGGCGCGCCTCGAGCTCGGCGTTCCGGTTCTTCAGCCTGTCGCGTTCGTTCGCCCAGGTGTCCTCGACGCGCAACGCCTGGCGATAGTCCGATGCGACCCGCTTCAAGAGCTCGTCTACGGCCGCGCGGTCGTAGCCTCGCAACGAGACCGGCAGCTTGCTCGAATCGATGTCTTCGGGTCTGATCGGCATGGCATCCCCCGAACGAGGGTCATCGAACGCTAGCGCAGCCTTTCGAGCCGCGCTACTGGCTGATCAGGTGTCGATGATCTCACCAAGCGGTGGCATCTCGGGATGGCGGGCCATCCGCTTGAACCCCTCGCGCCACAGCGGCTGCTCGCCGACGATCGCGTCGTGCAGCCGCCGGGCCTCCTCCAGGTCGCCGCTGCCCGCCGCGTCGAGCATGGCCAGGAAACGGACATACCCCTCCGGAAGGCCGTCCCGGCGCGCTCCAGGCGCGGCAGGCCGCGCGTGGTTCGCCCGCCGATAGCCCTCGGCGAGGCCGAGGAGCCGGCGCAGCTGGACGAGCGAGTCGTCGCCGTCCTCGACGCGCAGGTCGACGACGCGCTCCCACGGCTCACCCTCCGCCGGGACGACGACGATCCCCGCGCCGCCCCGGCCGCGGAAGTCACCACCCGCCGCCTCGGCTGCGTCGAGCGCCGCCATCAGCCGCTGCGCGAGCGAGCCGGCCGCCGACGTGAACGCCTCGCCCATGGCGATCCAGGCGTCGGCGGCGAGCATGTTCCCCTGCGCGCACCAGTTCTCGCCGGCGGCGTTGCCGGCGTGGGGGATGCAGTCGCCGCCGGTCCACTGCGCGGTCGCGCCGGTTGCGTCCATGAACGCCGCCTGGCGGAAGCCCGTCAGGGTGTCGGGCTCGCGCAGCTCGTCGAGCGCCGCCTGCGGGCTCGCACCCGCCGCGAGCAGCTCGAGCCCGCGGAATCCGTAGCGGCGGTCGGTGAACGATTGTGTCGCGATCACGCCGACCCCCGGTCTCGCCCAGGGCACCGCTGCGCCGGTGTTGAACGCTTGTGACTGGACCGCGACGCCGAGCTCGCCGGTCTCCGGGTCGCGGCCGAGGATCGAGTAGGTCATGGGCACGAGTAAACACGTTGTGATCGGGTAGACGACCGGACATGACCGAGACGCCGAAAGATCTCGTCAAGGAAGCAGAGCGTGGGCGCAGCGAGCGCACGCCGTGGCTCGCGCTCACAGGCGTGACGCTCGTCGTGGGCGCGCTGGTTGCCGCGATCCTCGCGGTCGCCCTGGTCGTCTACTTCGTCGTGTGATCTAGGCTGGGCGGATGGACGCGCTGGCTTGCTTCTCGCCCGCGACGCGGGCCTGGTTCGAGCGCACGTTTGCCGGTCCGACGCCGCCCCAGGAGCTCGGCTGGCCCGCGATTGCGACCGGGGCGCACGTCCTGATCCAGGCGCCGACGGGCAGCGGCAAGACGCTCACCGCGTTCCTGTCCGCGCTCGACCGCCTGAGCCAGTCGCCCGGCAACGGGTTGCGCGTCCTCTACGTCTCGCCGCTGAAGGCGCTCAACTACGACATCGAGCGCAACCTGCGCGGCCCGCTCGCAGGGCTCGAGTCGAAGGTGCGCGTCGCGGTGCGCACGGGCGACACGCCGGCGAAGGAACGGCGTGAGCTGATCAAGGAGCCGCCGGACATCCTCATCACGACCCCGGAGTCGCTGTACCTGATGCTCACCTCGCAGGCGCGCGACACGCTCACCTCGATCGAGACACTCATTCTGGATGAGGTTCACGCAATTGCAGGCGTCAAGCGGGGGTCGCACCTCGCGATCTCCGTCGAGCGCCTGCAATCGCTCGTTCCTGTGTCCTTTCAGCGCATCGGCTTGTCGGCTACCCAAAGGCCGATCGAGGAGATCGGGCAGTTCGTGTCGGGTGGGCGGCCGATCACGATTGTCGACGCCGGGACGCGCAAGGAGCTCGACCTCGAGGTGGTCGTCCCGGTCGAGGACATGCGCGAGCTCGGCTCGACCGCCTCGCTCTCCTATCCGGTGCCGGCCGACGGGCAGGAGATGGACGCGGGCACGGAGCTCGGCGCCCAGTCGATCTGGCCGTCGATCTATCCGGAGCTGCTGCGGCTCGTGCAGGCGCACCGTTCGACGATCGTGTTCGTCAACAACCGCCGGCTCGCCGAGCGGTTGGCGCTGCGTCTCAACGAGCTTGCGAACGAAGGAAACGACGGGCCGCGCCACGAGATCGCGCGTGCACACCACGGCTCGCTCGCACGCGAGCAGCGCGTCCTCGTCGAAGAGGAGCTGAAGGCCGGCCGGATTCCGTGCCTCGTCGCCACGTCGAGCCTCGAGCTCGGGATCGACATGGGTGCCGTCGACCTCGTCATCCAGGTCGAGTCGCCGAAGTCCGTCGCGCGCGGGCTGCAGCGCATCGGCCGCGCCGGGCACGAGCTGGGCGCGGTGTCGAAGGGCCGCATCTTCCCGAAGTTCCGCGCCGATCTGCTCGAGAGCGCGGTCGTCGCGCGCGCCATGCGCGAAGGTGCGATCGAGGAGACGCGTATCCCCACCAATCCGCTCGACGTGCTGGCGCAGCAGGTCGTTGCGATTTCGGCTGACGCCGAAATCGCTAGTCGAGAGGTCTACGAGCTCGTCACTCGGGCGTACCCATTTCGCGACCTCAGCCGTGCGCAGTTCGAGAACGTGCTCGACATGCTCGCCGGGCGCTACCCGTCCGACGAGTTCGCCGAGCTGCGGCCGCGCATCGTCTGGGACCGGACGAGCGGCACGATCCGCGCGCGCGACGGTGCGCGACGGCTCGCAGTCACGAACGCCGGGACGATTCCCGATCGCGGCCTCTTCGGCGTGTTCCTCGTCGACGGCGGCGGGCGGGTCGGCGAGCTCGACGAGGAGATGGTCTACGAGGCGCGCGCGGGGCAGACGTTCCTGCTCGGTGCGTCGACGTGGCGCATCGAGGAGATCACACGCGACCGCGTGCTCGTCTCGCCGGCGCCCGGGCTGCCCGGCGCGGTGCCGTTCTGGAAGGGCGAGGGCGTCGGCCGTCCGTACGAGCTCGGCCAGAAGATCGGGGTTGCTGCACGAGAGATGCTTGCGGGGGACGACGCAAAGGCGCTGTCGCGCCTTCGCCGCGACTTCCATCTGGAGGAGCGTGCCGCGAAGAACCTCCTCGCGTACCTGCGCGAGCAGGAAGCTGCCACTGGCGCCGTTCCGTCTGACAGGACAGTCGTGATCGAGCGGTTCCGCGACGAGATCGGCGACTGGCGGGTGTGCATCCTGACGCCGTTCGGCGGGCGCGTGCATGCGCCGTGGGCGATGGCGATCGCCGCGCGGCTGCGAGAGGCGCATGGGATCGACGCACAGTCGATCTGGTCGGACGACGGGATCGCCCTGCACTTCCCGGAGGCGGATGCCCCGCCGCCGACCGAGGAGCTCATGATCGACCCCGGCGAGGTCGAGGATCTCGTCGTCGCCGAGCTGGGCGAGACCGCGCTCTTCGGCGCGCGTTTCCGCGAGAACGCCGCGCGTGCACTTCTGATCCCGCGCCGGCGTCCCGGCGCGCGCACGCCGCTGTGGCAGCAGCGGCTGAAGGCGCAGTCGCTCCTCGGCGTCGCGCGCAAGTACGGGAGCTTCCCGGTCATCCTCGAGACCTATCGCGAGTGCCTGCAGGACGTGTTCGACCTGCGCGCGCTGCGCGGGATCCTGCAGGGCATCCGGACGCGCGAGCTCGATCTCGTCGAGGTCGAGACGCAGAGCGCGTCGCCGTACTCCGCATCGCTGCTCTTCGACTACATCGCGACCTACATGTACGAGGACGACACGCCGCCCGCCGAGCGGCGGGCGCAGGCGCTGTCGCTCGATCGCGACCTCCTGCGCGAGCTGCTCGGCCAGGAAGAGCTCAGAGACCTGCTCGACCGTGACGCGGTCGAAGACGTCGAGCGGCAGCTGCGCGGCTCGCCGACGAGCCCCGACCAGCTGCACGATCAGCTGCGCATCCGCGGCGACCTGCGCGCGGGCGAGTACGACGTCGAGCTCGCAGCGCCGCTGCTCGCCGAGCGCCGCGCCGTCGTGATGCGGATCGCGGGCGAAGAGCGCCTGATCGCCGCCGAGGATGCGGGGCGCTATCGCGACGCGCTCGGCGCGATGCCGCCGTCGGGCCTGCCGGACGCGTTCCTCGAGGGCGGTGACGGGTCGCTGCGTCAGCTCGTGCTCCGCTTCGCAAAGGGTCGCGGGCCGTTCACCACGGACGACGCGTGCTCGCGCTTCGGTCGCGACGTCGGCGGCATCCTCGTCGAGCTCGAGCGAGAGGAGCTGCTCGTGCGTGGCGAGCTTCGTCCCGGCGGCACAGAGCGCGAGTGGTGCGACCCCGATGTGCTTCGTCGCCTGCGGCGCGCGTCACTCGCAGCGCTGCGGCGCGAAGTGGAACCCGTCGAGCAGGAGGCGTTCGCGCGCTTCGCGCCGTCGTGGCACGGCATCGGCCATGGCGCTTCGCTTCGCGAAGCGCTAGTTCCCCTGCAGGCGCTGCCGCTCCCCGTTGCCTTGTGGGAGGCCGACGTCCTGCCCCGTCGCATCCGCGGATTTCGGCCCGAGCACCTGGATGCGTTGACGGCGTCCGGCGAGGTCGTGTGGGTCGGGGCCACGCAGGATCGCGTCGCGCTGTACTTCCGTGAGGACGCGGCGGCGCTCGGTCAGGTGCCCGCGTCTCCCGCGCCGGAATCATCGACACACGACGCGCTGCGCGAGGCGTTGCGCGGCGCGCTCTTCTGGGACGAGCTGGTCGGCGAGATCGGCCTCGAGGAGGCTGAGGCACTGCCGGCGCTCTGGGACCTCGTGTGGTCCGGCGAGGTGACGAACGACGCCTGGACGCCGCTCCGCGCGTCGCGCCGCTTCGGCGTGCCGAAGCAGGAGCGGCGGCCGCGCCGCTTCTCGCGGCGCCGCGTGCACGGGCCGACGGCGACAGCCGGGCGCTGGTCGCGCACCGACCGGCTCTTCGGCGGTGCTCCCGATCGCCGTGCGCTCGCGGAGCTTCTGCTCGAGCGGCAGGGAATCGTCACGCGCGACGGCGTGCGCGCCGAAGGGATCCCGGGTGGCTACGGCGCGGTCTATGCCGAGCTGCGCGCGCTCGAGACGCTCGGCCTCTGCCGCCGCGGCTACTTCGTCGAGGGGCTCGGCGGCGCGCAGTTCGCGCTCGGCGGTGCGGTCGAGCGGCTCCGCGACCTGCGTGAGCGTCCCGAGGAGCCCGATGCGCTCGTTCTCGCGGCCGCCGATCCCGCGCAGCCGTACGGCGCCGCGCTGCCGTGGCCGAAGCGCGCGGGTGCGCGTGCCGCGCGCGTCGCCGGGGCGTTCGTCGTGCTGCTCGGTGGTGAGGCCGTGCTCTACGTGGAGCGCGGCGGCCGCTCGCTGACGCCGCTGCGCGATCCGGATCCGTCGTGGCTTCGCCCGACGGTCGACGCGCTCGTCGGTCACGTTCGCTCGGGTCGGCTCGCGCGACTCGCGGTCGAGCGCTTCGACGGCGAGCCCGTCGTCGAGACCGATGCGATGGCGCTGCTCGTCGACGCGGGCTTCCTCGCCGGCCCGCGGCGCGCGGTGTTGCGAGCCTAGGGCTGCAGCGCCGCGACCACGTCGCGCGCCGGTACCGGGCGCGCATCGGCGAATCGCGTTCCCGCCCAGAGGTTGACGCGGTCGTAGTCGCCGGCCGCGCGTGCGGCCGCGCGCAGCGGTGCGGTCAGGTGATGGATGTGCGGGTAGGCGGAAGGGGCGCCGGGGTGGTCGCGCATGAAGCGGTTGACGATGCCGCGCGCGCGGCGGCCTGTGAACGCGCGCGTCATAGCCGTCTCACCGGCGCGCCGCAGCGCGGCCCGGTGAACCGGATACGTCCCGGCTTCGGGGCACAGCAGGAACGCGGTGCCCGCCTGCACCGCCGAGGCCCCGGCGGCGCGCGCGGCGTCCGCAGTCGCGCGATCGACGATCCCTCCGGCCGCGACGAGCGGCCGGCCGAGGTCGTGGAGCTCGGCGAGGAGCTCGAGCAGCGGAACATCACGCTCGTCGTCGTCGAAGCTCCCGCGATGCCCGCCCGCCTCGGCACCTTGCGCGACGAGTACATCCGCTCCGGCGCCGAGGGCGAGGCGCGCGTCGTCGGCGTTCGTCACCGTCGCCCACACCTGCGCCTCGGCGCCGTGCGCAGCGTCGGCGAGCCACCGCGGCGGCGGGCCGAACGTCGTCGAGACGACCGTCACACCTCCGGCGAGCGACGCTGCGACCTTCTCCTCGAGCCAGTCGTCGTCGAACCGCGGCTCGCCGAGCTCGCCCTCGGCCTCGAGCTCGCGCGCGTAGGCCACGAGCGCGCTCTCGTCGATCGCTCGGTTCTCGAGCACGAAGACGTTCGCTCCGAGCGGCCCCGTCGTCAGCGCGCGCGCCCGGGAGAGCTGCTCGGCGAACGCGTCAGGGCGCAGGTAGCCCGCGGCGACGAAGCCGAGCCCGCCGGCATTCGCGACGGCGGCTGCGAGCTCCGGCGTCGACGGCCCGCCCGCGAGCGGTGCGAGGACGACCGGAGGGATCACCCGTCGGCGAGCCGGCCGAGGACGGCGCCGAACAGGAAGTGCCGCCACGTCGCCTGCGCGAACGCGCGCCCACCGAAGACGCGCTGGAGGCCGGCCTGCCCGCGCGCCGGGTGCCGCCGGTCGACGAGGAGGCCGAGCGGGAACAACGCGAGGTGCTCGGTCATCGCGAGCTTGACCGCGCTCACGTCACGACGCCGGCGGAGCTCGTGGTAGGCGAGCCCGAACACGGCGCCGTTGGCCGCGTGCATCGCGAGCCCGACGACCGGCCATGCCCGTGACCGCGTCACGGCCTTCCCGAGGAGTGCGACGTCCGAGTAGTCGTTCCGCAGCAGGCGGCGGTCGATCGGCTCCGCCGCCGCCCACACGACGGCGGCGCACGCACCGGCTGCGACGGAACGGCTGCGGGTGCGCAGGGACATGACGGCAGTCTCGCCGATCTCGTTACCGTGGAAACGTGCCCGAGGGCGACACGTTGCACCGCGCGGCGCGTCGGCTCCAGCCGCTCGTCGGCCAGCGCATCGCCGCGGAGTCGCCGAACCCGCGCGGCCGCGCGACGCGGGCGGCCGAGATGGTGGACGGGCGCACGCTCGAATCGGTCGAGGCGATCGGCAAGAACCTGCGCTTCCGGTTCTCCGGCGGCGTGGTGCTGCGCTCGCATCTGCGGATGAGCGGCCGCTGGTCGGTGCGCCCGCGGGGCGAGCGCCGCGTCGGCAGCCCGTGGCTCGTGCTGCGCGGCGACCGCGTCGAAGGTGTCCTCTGGAACGGCCCGATCCTCGAGCTGCACGATCGCGCGCTGCGACGGCTCGGGCCCGACATCCTCGAGCAGCCTCCGCAGTTCGAGGCGATGCTGCAGCGCCTCCGTGTCGCCGACGGAACGCGCACGCTCGGCGAGACGCTGCTCGACCAGTGGCTCGTGGCAGGGATCGGGAACATGTGGCTCGCGGAATCGCTGTGGGACGCGCAGCTCTCGCCGTGGCGCACGCTCCGCGACGTCCCCGAGGCCGATCGCCGCCGAGCGCTCGAATCCGCGGCGGCGCTGATGCGCGCCTCGCTCGACACCGGCCGGGAGTCCCGGCGTGTGTACCGCCGCGCCGGGCAACCATGTCCACGCTGTTCGGCCCCGATCTTGTCGTGGGGCATCGGCGTCGACAACCGCATTGCCTACTGGTGCCCGCGCTGCCAGGAAGGGATGGACCCGCGCGGCGCGTAGATGTTCGCGTGCTGCGCGCCCCGCATCTCTACGAGTCGCTGCGCGCGTTCTGCCTGGCGGCGTTCGCCGCGGAGCGCGGCGCACAGGTCCCGTTCGCGTTCGAGGAGCACGCGACGAAGCAAGGACCGTCGTTGTACGAGTACCGGCCGCTCGTTCGCGGGTTCGTCGAGGAGCAGGCGCCGACGCTCCGGCGTCTCCCCGACGCGCGTAACGCGATCGAGGACTTGCGGCGCGAGCCCGCTGCCGCGATCTTCGCCCGTGCGCACTCGGGGCTCGCGGAGACGAACGACGACGCGCTCTTCCGCTCGATCCTCCTGCCGATGCTCACGTGGACCGCCGAGCGCTGCGGCGGTTTCGACTGGCGCGACGACGCGTTCGACGGCGCGTACGCCGATCTCGAGCACACGCTCTTCGGCTCGGCGCGCACCTACGTCGCGCTCGCACCCGTCGTCGGGCTCTCTGCCGGGTCGGAGGCCGACCTCGGCGGCGACATCAAGCTTCGCCCGGCGGAGACCGGCGAGATCTCGCAGCTGTGGCCCGAGGCGCTCGGCCTGATGCCGCCGGAGTTCGGGCGCGACGTCGACCGGCTGCTCGTCCTCGAGCTTCGGCGCGAGCTCGCCCCGGAGGAATCGGATCCGCCCGACGCGGCGGCCGAGCTCGCCGACGCGGTGACCGCGCTTCGCCTCGCGACCTCCGGCGCGATCGCCGCCGGCCCCGTCGTCTTCGAACGCCTCGACTTCCGTCCGCTTCGCGTCGCACCGCTGCTGCCGATCGCCGCGACCGAGCCGCGCGGCGAGCCTGCGCGTCTCGACAAGGTTCGTGCGAAGCTCGCCGCCGACCTCCGCGAGCGGCTCACCCTCGCCGACCACGACCGCGAGCTCGCCGAGGCGCTCGACCGCTGGGAGCTCTCGCTCTTCTCCGACGAGCCGTTCCGCTCCGGCCAGCTCCGCGAGGCGATCGCGTGCCTGCTCGGCGCCGGCGGTGGGCTCTGGGCCGCGGCGATGCGCACCGCAGTGCTCCTCGCGGACAAGACGCCGGAGCGCAGCGACCTCGTCGCAGGCTTGAACGCCGAGCGCTTCGACCGCGCCGCGAACGACGCCGTTCGGCGTGCGCTCGTCGAGGTCCTGATGAACGGCACGCGGGTCGAGCTCGTCGAGGCTCTCGACGAGACGCTGCTGGGACTTCGCCCGCGGCCGCAGTCCGTTCTGCGCGTCGCATAGGCGGCGGTTCCGGCTCGGCCGGAACCGCCGCGATGCTTGCTCCTACATGGCGGGTGACACGCGTGCGCGCATGAAGAGCGCGATCGACGCGACCGCGATCCACAGCAGCCATAGGAGCATCGTGAAGAAGAACAGCGAGAGCAGCGCTGCGACACCGGCGAGGATCCCGAACCAGCCGATCCAACGCGGCAAGAGCCCGAACGCGAAGATCGCGAGCGACACCGCGAAGATGAAGGCCGCCATAGCGGCACCGCCGCTCACGAGCATCATGTATGCCGAGTCGTTCGCTCCGTGAATGACACCGCTGTACACCAGGTGCTGGAAGGTGTCGTCGCTCATCGTCTTGATCCCGTCTGCCGTGCCGATCACGACCAGCGCGACCGCGACGAACGCCGCCCCGCCGATCGTCGCGATCGTCGACAGGACCGTGCCGCCCGTGGGATCTGTGCGCTCGTGCATCGCGATCCGGTCGCGGACGGATGCGACGAACCAGATGAGCAGGAACAGGCCGATGCCCGACAGCAGCCAGCCGATGTGGAAGCTCGTCCGGTGGCTGCTGCTCCGGTAGTAGGCGGCCATCTTCGCCGGTGAGGAATCGGTCGGCCCGCCGAACAGGAAGCTCGGCCCGAGGACCGCCAGCACGACGAAGACGATTCCGCTCAGGCTCGACCAGGCACGCACCCTCTGTGTCATGTGACCCCTTTTCTCGAATTGAGCGCTGGCGTCCCTTCGTCGCAGCGCCGTGTTGATCGGAAAGCGATATACAAGATGTGCCGCCCCGCGTCTAGTGGTCGGCGCTCGGACGACGTTCGGGTAACCAGCGCCGTGACGTCTCGCAATCGGCACGAAGGTGGCACGGACATGTCACAGCAGCCTCGCTATGTTGTCCAGATGGACGACGCAAGACGAGTGCTCTGGCGACTGGCGCGCATCGAGCGGCTGCGTGGGGCGGCGCAGCCGGCGGCGGTGCTCGACGAATTGCGCCACCTCGTTCCGGAGGCCGAGGCATGGGCGAGGTCAGAGGGCGACGCGCGCGCTCGAGCGGCGGTTCAGAAACTTCGGAAGGAGAGTGAAGGAATGCAGTAGACCGACCCGAAATGGCGGTACAGATGGGACTCGCGCGTCTTCTCCCGCGCCCGAACGTTCGCCCTGCGAACATTCCGGCCCCCGCCGAAACGCGGGTGATCGTCCTCGCCAACCAGAAGGGTGGCGTGGCGAAGACGACGACCACGTTGAACCTCGGCGTCGCGTTCGTCGAGGCGGGGCTCCGCGTACTGCTGGTCGATCTCGATCCGCAGGGGAACCTGACGATGTCGCAGGGCCTGAACCCGGATTCGATCGAGCAGTCGATGTTCGACGTGCTCGTCCACCGGCTGCCGATGGAGCACGTGATCCACAAGTGCGAGGCGGACGTCGCCGTGTCCTCGATCGACCTGGCCGGCGCCGACATGGCGCTCTCGAGCCAGATCGGCCGCGAGCGCGCGCTCGAGAAGGCGCTGGCGCCCATCAAGGATCGCTACGACTACATCTTCATCGACACGCCCCCGTCGCTCGGGCTCCTGACCGTCAACGCGTTCGTCGCGGCGACCGGCGTGATCGTCCCGGTGCAGACCGAGTACCTGTCGCTGCGCGGGCTCGTCCAGCTCGAGAACACCCTGTCGATGGTGCGCGAGAACCTGAACCCGCGCGTCGAGATCATCGGCATCGTGCCGACGATGTACGACAAGCGCCTGACGCACTCGCGCGAGGCCGACGAGATCCTGCGCGAGAACTTCGGCGACCTGGTCTACAGCACGCGCATCCGGAAAACCGTCCGGTTTGCGGAGGCGCCGGTCAAGGGCCTCTCGGTGCTCGCCTACGATCCGTCCGGCGACGCTGCTGCCATGTATCGCGACTTGGCGAAGGAGGTGCTCAGTGGCGAGAAATCGCGCCAGCATGCGTGAAGGTCCGCTTGCGGAGCTCTTCCGGGCGACCGAGGCCGCGCAGCGCGGCCAGCAGCACGAGCAGCAGGAGCTGCCGACCGATCCCGAGCCGGCGCCGGCCGCCGACGCCGAAGAACCGCCGGAACCGACGCCGATCCGCGCCGTCGCTCCGGCACCCGCCTCCGAGCCTCCGGCGGAAGAGCGCCGGCCGCTCGC
>Ga0070681_10001870_pt1 | contig 19003 bp, 22 predicted proteins | sample KBSC83BmetaG_FD_65650 | JGI IMG/M metagenome (GOLD analysis project Ga0070681, IMG submission 65650) | Corn rhizosphere microbial communities from Kellogg Biological Station, Michigan, USA - KBS C8-3B metaG | ecosystem: Host-associated > Plants > Roots > Rhizosphere | place: USA: Michigan... | reverse complement strand
CCCAGTGGACAGTCTGCGGACGTCCGGGCGCCTCGCGGCCCGGGCGAATTGCCCGGTTTCCTAGCCGCCGGAGTCCGGCGCCAGCGCGACCTCCACGGCGCGCCGCTGGAGCGCGCCGATCCGGTCGAGCTGGCTTTCGGCGCGGCTGATCAGCCGGTCGAGCTGGGTGATGCCCAGGCCGGGCTCGCGCGGCGCGATCGTGCGGAGCGCGCGCCAGAGCAGCAGCTTGCCCTGCACCCCGCTGGCGAGGCCCTCCAGCTCGATTACGCGGCTCAGCGGCGAGTAACCCGTGAGCTGGCCGTTCGGCTTCAGCCGGCCGGCCTTCTCCGCGGCCCACGCGAGCCTCGGCTTGATCTGGTCGCGCGGTTTGCCCAGCGTGTCGATGATCCGCTCGAGCTCGGCACGGTCGGCGTCTATGTCCGTCGCGAGCTGCTCGAGCTCGGCCTCGAACTCGGTCCCCCGGTTCTGACCGGCGGCTCGTCGCGCCAGCTCGCTGCCGAAGGTCGCGCCCGCCAGGTGGTCGTTCAGGTAGATGGAGAGGCGGTCGGAGCTGAGGGCTGTCGGCGCGATGCGCATGTGAATGGCCGATTACCCACCACCGCGCCCGCAAATCCCCATTTTGAAAGCGAAGCGCGCCGGAGATGTCTCCGGCGCGCTCGCGGACGGGATGGGACGTCCGTGCTCTAGGCGACGGCAACCTTCTCCCGGTCGGGGGAAGTCCGCGCCACGTCATGCTCCACCTTCTCCGCCGGCATCAGCAGGCGGATGCAGAGGACCATGAAGCCGATGCCTGTGAGCAGCAGTGCGATTCCCATCACGATCGAGAACAGCGACACCTGCTCCGCGAAGTACGACGTGTTGAGCGCGGTCGAAAGGGCCGTCTCGTTGATCCACACCGTGCGGGCCCCGTTGTCCTGCGGCTGGCCGGTCTTCGGATCCTTCACCGCCGCGGCAGCGTCGTTCGTTCCCTTGCCGTCAGCCGTCGCGTAGCGCGGCATCTGGGCGTAGGTCAGACCGCCGGTCGCCTCGAGCGCGTGAATGCGCATGTACTTGGCAAAGCAATGAGCCTTCTGGCCCGTGTCGATGGCCTGGTTTGCCACCGAGCAGCTCGGGACCGTGATGTTCTTGAGCCCCGCCTTCTGCGCCTCGGCCTGGATGGCCTTCGGCGTCATGTCGGGCGAGCCGACCACGGCCTCCTGCTTGATGTCCTTGCGGACCTCGGAGCGGCCGTTCACGGCGATCACGATCGTCGCGATGCCGAAGACGATCAGAATCGCGCTCGCCACGATCCCACCCCAACTGAACACTCGCTTCTTACCCATCCCAATCCTCCTGAGTTCGCTTTCGTCCAGTTCACCCTTTTGGAGCGATCTGGACATCGGAGGTGATCCGCAGCATGTATGTGGTTTTTCCGCAGGCATTAAGGTCGCCTCATGCGGCCTACTACCGAGCAGATCGAGGCGTACCGGCGCCACGGCTTCGTCGTGCTCGAGCACTTTCTCGATCCCGATGAGGTGGAGCGCCTGCGCGAGCATTTCGCCGCCTGCTTCGAGCACCGGTGGGAGACGGGCCTGCGGCCGGACGAGGTCAACTACGTGCCCGGCGAGACGCCGCCGGACCTCACGCGCCAGCTCTGCAACGCGTGGAAGTCGGATCGCACCGTGGCGGCCACGGTGCTCGCCGAGCGCAACGCCGAGTTCGGCGCGCGGCTGGCGGGACTACCGGGCCTCCGCCTTGCGCAGGACAACCTGATCTGGAAGCCGCCGTCGAGCAAGCCCCTGCTCTGCCACCAGGACGCGGCGTACTGCGACCACCTCGACCCGCCGAACATGACCACGTGCTGGATGGCGCTCGATGACACGAGCGCTGACACGGGCACGATCTACTACGTGAAGGGCTCGAACCACTGGCCGCACGCGCCTCTGGGCGGCGACTTCCACGCGCCCGACGACTGGCTCGCGCACGTGCGCGCGTCGATGCCGTCAGACGCGGAGCTTGAGCTCGTGCCGATCGAGGTGCCCGCGGGCGGCGCCGCGTTCCACGACGGCTGGACGTTCCACGGCAGCCCGAAGAACGAGCGGTCGGACCGCGAACGGCGCTCGGTGGTGAGCCACATGATCGCCGCCGACACGCGCTGGAACCCGGACCACCCACACCCGATCTACTCGAAGTACCGCCGGCCGGGGGAGACCGAGATGGACGACGCGTTCTTCCCGCTGATGTGGAGCGAGGATGGGCGGGAGAACGGCGCCTAGGCGGCCTGCGTCGGCGCCCGATCGACGATCACGAGCCGGTGGGCCACCCCGGTGAGCTCGAGGAGCCGGTCGATGCAGGGTGCTCCTCGCACGACCACGAGCGTCCGGCCGTACGCGCGGGTGAGCGCGTCGTAGCGCAGCAGGAGAGCGGCACCCGACGCGTCCATGAAGCCGGCCTCGCCGAGGTCGACCACGATCCGAGGCGCGGCTGTCCGCAGCGCTCGCTCGAGTGCGCGGTGCAGGCCACCAATGGTCGCGATGTCCACTTCCCCGACGACCCCGAGCACCAGGTCGCCGTTGCTCTCGCGGCTACGCACGTTGAATTCGCGCATGCCTCACCTCCGGCGAGTCGAGAGGCCCGAGCGTCGCGGCCGGAACGCTAGGAACGCAGCGAGTCCGTTCGGACCAGAAGCCAGCTCGGGCGTCGCGCAGGCTCCGACCGAGCCACGACCGAGCCTACTCCTGCGCTGGTCTTGGGACAAGGCGGGCTAGGCGTTCTTGGCCCGCCCCATGGTTGCCAGCGCGAAGGCGAGCAGCAGGGCCCCGATCGCGATCAATACCACGGCGTGGCGCGTTACTCCAAGGCCGAGCAGGAGTGCGCCGAGGATGAACTTGATGGGGGTGCTGGAGTTGATGCCGAGCAGGTTGAGCATGTGATTCATCTCCTAATGCAGAGAACTTTGTAATACAAAGTCATTACTCGGCTAATCTACCAAGAACTTTGCAACGCAAAGGTCAGATTTCACACACGCCTGCTCAGGCCCGCCTGCGCCTGGTAGCGGACGTCCGCCGCCGCGCTCGGCGCGCCGCTCTGCTGCCGGCAACCGCACTGCTCGTGCTCGGGCTCGTGATTGCCGCGCGCGGGGCGGTGATGGAAGCCTGGCCCCACCCCGGCTTGCCGTGGCTTGCGTGGCTCGCGCTGTTCGTGCTCGCGCGATTGGCCCTCGTGCGTCGTGTGCACAGCCGCGGCGTGCAGGTGTCGCCGCGCCTGAGGATGCTCCGTGCCGCGGCTGCTGTGCTCGCCGTCGCGATCGCGATCGTCACCGGCGCAAGCGCGTTGATCCTCGCCGTCGCCGCGATCACAGCTCTCGCGGCGTTCCTGTCCGGGCTGCCGGCTGTGGGCCTCGCGGCGCTGCTCGCCGGCGGCCTGAGCGAGGCGCTCGTGCTCGAGGGCGGCCGACCCGGCATAGGGTTGATCGTGTTCGGACTCGGCCTCGCGGCGATCGCAATCAGCGTTCACGATTCATGACCCATCCCACCACGCGCCTCGACCCGGCAATCCACCAGCCAGCGCGGCTCGGCATCCTCACCGCGGCCGCCGATGTCAAGCGCGTCGACTTCGTGACCCTGCGGGAACTGCTCGACCTGACCGACGGGAACCTGTCGCGCCACCTCGCCACGCTCGAGGAGGCCGGCTACATCAAGGTCGAAAAGGCTTTCGAGGGAAAGAAGCCGCGCACCTGGATCTCGGCGACGAAGGCCGGCCGGGCCGCACTCGCGGCTGAGATCGCCGCGCTGCGCGAGATCGTCGCCACGGTTGACGGCGATGGCCTGGCCGCCAAGCCGCGTACATCGCGGCGGCCGCGCCCAGCCCAGACCTAGGCCGCCTCGGCCTCCCGCCGCGCCACCTCGGCGCGCACCTGTGGCGCCACCTGAGTGCCGAGCAGCTCGATCGCACGCATCACCTGGGCGTGCGGCAAGGTGCCCACGCTGATCTGAGCGAGAAAGCGCTGGTGCCCGAACAGCTCGTGCTGGAACAGGATCTTCTCCACCACCTCATCGGGCGAGCCCACCACCAGCGCGCCGCGCAGCGAGCGCAGCGCGTCGTAATCCGGGCGCCGGATCGGCGCCCAGCCGCGCTCGCGGCCGATCGCGTTCATCATCGCCGCGTAGGAGGGGAAGTACTCGTCCGCCGCCTGCTGCGAGCTGTCGGCGATGTACGAGTGCGAGTTGATGCTGAGCGCCGGCGCCGGCTTGTCCATCTCGAGCGCGGCTTGGCGGTGCAGGTCCGCGAACGGCACGAAACGATGGGGCTGACCGCCGATGATCGCCAGCGCCATCGGCAGGCCGAGAACGCCGGCGCGGATTGCCGATGCCGCGTTGCCACCCACGGCCACCCAGACCGGCAGCGGCTCCTGGATCGGCCGGGGGTAGACGGGCTGGTCGTCAAGCGGCGCGCGGAACTCGCCCGACCAGGTGACCCGCTCGGACCCGCGAAGCTTCAGGAGCAGCTGCAGCTTCTCGGCGAACAGCTCGTCGTAGTCCTCGAGGTCGAAGCCGAACAGCGGGAACGACTCGATGAAAGAGCCGCGCCCGGCCATGATCTCCGCCCGGCCGCCGGACAGCAGGTCCACGGTGGCGAACTCCTGGAAGACGCGCACGGGATCCGCGGAGCTCAGCACCGTGACCGCGCTCGTGAGGCGGATGCGCTCGGTGCGCGCGGCCGCCGCGCCCAGCACGACTGTGGGAGCCGACACGGCGAAGTCGGCCCGGTGGTGCTCGCCCACCCCGAACACGTCGAGCCCCACCTGGTCGGCCAGCTCGATCTCCTCCATCAGATCGCGGATACGCTCCGCCGCGCTCACGCCTTCGCCGCGTACCTCGCCAAACGTGTAGATGCCGACCTCGATCGTCAAAGCGTAGGAAACTGCCGGTATGCGGCTCGCGCGAGCAGTGGTTAACGGCTCTCCCAAGGTGCTCGTGGAGCAGGACGGGTCGTACGCGCTGGCGATGGCGAGTGGGCGCGAGTTCTGGGACCTGCCCGAGCTCCTCGCCGCCGGCCGGATCGAGGCGGGCGAGACAGTGGAGCCCGGCGACCTCCTGCCCGTGGTCGGCCGCCCCGGCAAGATCATCTGCGTCGGCCTCAACTACCGCGCGCACGCGGCGGAGACCGGCCGGCCGCCTCCCGACTACCCGATGCTCTTCCCGAAGTGGCACACGTCGCTCACCGGTCCGGTTGCCGACGTTCCCCTGCCGCCTGAGTCGGACCGCGTGGACTGGGAGGCAGAGCTGGCGTTCGTGTTCGGCAAGGCGGCGCGCCGCGTGCGCGCCGAGGACGCGGGCGACTACGTGTTCGGCTACACGGCCGCCAACGACGTGTCGATGCGCGATTTCCAGCGCCACACCGCACAGTTCACGGCGGGGAAGGCGTGGGACCACGCGACACCGCTCGGCCCGGTGATCGTGACCGCCGACGAGCTGGGCGGCACGGCGCCCGATCTGGCCATCACCGGCCGCCTCGACGGCGAGACGATGCAGGACAGCCGCACGGACGACCTGATCTTCGGTGTGCCGGAGCTGGTCGAGTACATCACCACCTCGATGACGATGGAGCCGGGCGATCTGGTGCTAACGGGCACACCGTCCGGAGTCGGCGACGCGATGGATCCACCGCGCTACCTCACGGACGGCGCCGTCTATGAGGTCGAGATCGAGGGGATCGGCACGCTGCGCAACACCTTCCGCAGCGAAGCGCCCGTCTAGGCCTCGCCCCAGGCGATCACGCCGGCGACGTCCAGCGTGGACACCACGCCCGCCGGCTTGCCGGTCTCCGCGTGGAGCACGACCAGGTGCGCGATGTCGTGTTCGGTCATCAGCCGCGCCGCCAGCGCGAGCCGATCGTCGGACGTCACGGTGACCACCTCGGTGGCCGCGGCCTCGCTGGCGGTCCGGTCCATCACGTCCGTGGCCGCGAATACACGCGCGCTTCGTCGAAGCGCGGCGTCAGGTAGCTGCCCTGCAGGGTGGCAAGTGCGGACTCGGTCGGTGCCATCTCGATCTCCATTCGTTGTCTCGCGCCCAACCTAAGCGGCGAAGCCCGCCTCGTCATCAAGGGAAAGTACGGGTCAAACGCTGTAGTTTTCGCGCCCCCAATGCGCGCCCTCCAGATCGCAGAGCTCGACGGCCCGGACGCGGTGAAGGTCGTGGACGCGCCGGAGCCCGGGACCAGCCACTTCTCGACTCCCGGGCAGGGCGTGGTGATCGACGTGAAGGCCGCGGCCGTCTCGTTCCCGGACGTCCTGCAGTCGCGCGGCCTCTACCAGTTCAAGCCCGACCTGCCGTTCGTGCCCGGCGCCGAGGTGTCGGGCGTGGTGATGGAGAGCTCGGACTCGCGGTTCGAGCCGGGGCAGCGCGTGGCCGCCATGACGCTGCTCGGCGCGATGGCGGAGCGCGCGGTGGCGCCGCCGGCGATGACGTTCGCGCTGCCTGACGAGCTCGACTTCGCCGAGGGTGCGGCGCTGGTTCTCAACTACCACACCGCGCTGTTCGCGCTGAAGTACCGCGGCCGCCTCGCCGACGGCGAGTGGGTGCTCGTGCACGGTGCCGCCGGTGGCGTGGGCACTGCGAGCCTGCAGGTGTCGAAGGCGCTGGGCGCCAAGACCATCGCGGTCGTGTCGAGCGACGAGAAGGAAGAGGTGGCAAAGCAGGCGGGCGCCGACCACGTGGTGCGCTCGGACGCCGACTGGAAGCAGCAGGCGAAGGAGCTCGCGGGCGGCGGCGTGGACGTGGTGCTCGACCCGGTGGGCGGCGACCGCTTCACCGATTCGCTGCGCTCTCTCCGCGAGGAGGGGCGGGCAGTGGTCGTGGGCTTCACCGGCGGCTCGATACCCGAGGTGAAGGTCAACCGGCTGCTGCTGAACAACCTCGACGTGGTGGGCGCGGGCTGGGGCGCGTACGTGCTGTCCAAGCCCGACTTCACCGCCAAGCTGGCCGAGGAGCTCGACGAGATGATCCGCTCCGGCCACGTGAAGCCGATCGTCGGGAACCGCTTCCCGCTCGAGCAGGCGGGCGAGGCGATGCGCCTGATCGAGGAGCGCGGCGCGCTCGGCAAAGTCGTGCTCGAAGTCGCGGCCGCCGGCTAGCGCTCAGCCTCCGCGCCCAACTGTCATCCCCAGCGCACGTATTTGATGCTCAAAGGGGGACACCTGGCGACGGCTGGGAGCCGCTACTCGTAAGACAGCGCCTCGAGCGGGCGCAGGCGCGACGCGCGACGCGCCGGGAAGATCGCCGCGATCAGGCCGACGATCACGGCCGCGACCACGAAGATGATCAGCGATCCCACCGGGATCGAGAAGTTGATCTCGTCGACCCGCGCCGCGAGCAGCGCGCCGAGCACGATGCCCAGCGCTATCCCGGTAACCGTCCCGATCAGCGCGGTGATCACGCTCTCGTGGCGGATCATGCGCCTCGTCTGGCGGCGCGTCATGCCCACGGCTCGCAGCATCCCGATCTCGCGCGTGCGCTCGAACACCGACAGCACGAGCGTGTTCACGATCCCGAACAGGCTCACGATCACCGACAGCGCGAGCAGCACGTAGAGGATGTTGAGGGTCGACTTCAGGCCGCTGATCTGGTTGTCCACGAACTTCGACTTGTTCTGGACCTTGGCGTTCGGGAAGCCGTTCAGCTGCCGCTCGAGCGCGGCCTGATTGGCCTCCGACTCGCCACCCTGCATCTTGATGAACGTGAACATGTTCTCCGGCAGCTGGAAGGAGCGGTCGAAGAGCGCGCTCGAGATGGTGATCGGGCCGAACGGCGAGCCACCCGCCGGTGGCTTGAAGATTCCCTTGATCGTCACGTTCACGGTCTTGCCGGTGGGCGTGAGGAACGACACGGGCGAGCCGATGTGCAGGTGGTGGTCCTTCGCGTAGCCGTCGTCAGTGAAGGCACCGTCCTCGCCGAGAGATGACAGGACCGCCTGCGAGCCCTGCTTCCACTTCAGCGCGAGTGTGCTGCCGATGGTCGGGTCGACCGCGGTGAGCTGGTCCTTGCTGCCGAAGATCTTCGCCTCGTCCGATCGCACGCTGGCGACGGCGGTGACCCCCGCCGTCTTCGCCACCGTGTCCCCGACCTTGACCGGGAGCGAGCTGAAGTTGTTCTGCGCGGTCACCACGTAGTCGCCCACGAACAGCGAGTTGACCGCGCCCTTGAAGTTGCTGATGATGCCGGCCGCGAGCATCGCCACGAGCGTGACGAGCGCCAGGCCGATCATCAGCGCGGACGCGGTGGAGGCGGTGCGCTGCGGGTTGCGCCGCGCGTTCTCGCGCGCGAGCCGGCCCACCGCGCCGCCGATCCGCACCGCCGGCCAGCCCAGCACCTCCGCCAGCGCGGGCACCCAGCGCGCGGACAGGAGCGCGACGCCCACGAACACCATCAGCGCGCCGATGCCCATCCAGCCCAGCACGCCGCCGGTGCCGAGGCCGGGCTTGAAGAGGCCGTAGACGATCGCCGCGAAGCCCAGCACCGTGAGCACCAGCGCGCGGATGAAGCGCCGCCGCGGCGTGCTCGTCTCCGGCAGAGTGGCACCCTCGCGCACGGCCTCGATCGGCTGCACCCGCGTGGCGCGGATCGCCGGCCGCAGGCTCGCCGCCACGGTCACGATCACGCCGACGAGGATCGCCACGATCGCGGTCCGCGCCTCGAACACGATCCCGCTGTTCGGCAGCGTGAAGCCGACGGCGTCGAACAGTGAGAACAGGCCCTTCGCCAGCAGGAAGCCCACGAACAGGCCGACCACCGCGGCCAGCAGCCCGATCACGAAGGCCTCGACCAGCACGGCGCGCAGGATCTGCCGCCGGTTGGCGCCGAGCGTGCGCAAGGTGGCGAACTCGCGCGTGCGCTGCGCGATCGTGATCGACAGCGAGTTGGCGATCACAAAGCTGCCGACGAACAGCGCGATGCCCGCGAACGCGAGCAGGAACGTCTTGAAGAAGGTGAGGAAGCTGTTGGTCGAGTCGGCGGCCTTCTGCGCCTGCTGCTCGCCGGTGTTCACCTGCGTGCCTGCCGGGAGGATCGGCTTGATCTGGTTGACCAGCCGCTGGGGCGAGACGCCGGTGCGCGCGGCCACCCGGATGTCGTCCAGCTTGCCCTTCTTGTTGAAGAGCGCCTGGGCCGTTGCGATGTCGAAGCCCGCCAGGGTGGCCCCTCCGAGCGACCCGGCCGAGCCGAACTTCACCAGTCCGGCCACTTTCATCTGAACGATCGGCCCTTCTGCCTGGACCCCGATCGAGTCACCGACGTGGATGCTCTTGTGCTTGGCCGTGCCAGTGTCGACCACCACCTGATTCGGACCGGGCCAGGAGCCCTTCGACAGCTTGAGCGATGAGAACTGCGGGTACTTCGGATCCACGCTGAAGCCCAGGTTTGGCGCACCGCCGAACGCGATCGCCTTTCCGTTCTTGACCAGATGAGGTTCGCCGGCCACGCCGCCGATCGCAGCCTTCACATCGGGCAGGGCGCGGACCTTCGCGAGCAGCGCTTCGTCGAACGACGGCGTTCTGCTGTCCCCGCCGCCGACGTTGCTCGCGTTGTTGTCGAGCGCGTTGCGGCCGGTGATCGTCGCGTCCGTGCCGCGGTAGACCGTCTGGAAGATCGAGTCGAACGCCTTCGTGATCGAGTCCGTGAGCACGTAGGTGCCGCTGACGAGCGCCACGCCGAGCACGATCGCGAGCGCCGTGAGCACCGAGCGCAGCTTGCGCGAGGCCAGGCCGCGTAGCGAGAAGCGGATCACTGCGCGCCCAGCTCCTTCATCACACCGATGATGTCGTCGGAGCTCGGGTCCGTCATCTCGCGCACGAGCCGGCCGTCCTCGAGGAAGAGGATGCGATCCGCGATGGCGGCGGCATACGGATCATGGGTCACCATGACCACGGTCTGACCGCTCTCGTCCACCGAGCGCCGGATCAGGTCGAGGATCTCGCCGCTCGCCGAGGAGTCGAGGTTGCCCGTGGGCTCGTCCGCGAACAGGACGCTCGGCTTGTTGAGCAGGGCCCGCGCGATCGCCACCCGCTGCTGCTGGCCGCCTGACAGCTCGGACGGCCGGTGCGTGAGCCGGTCGCCCAGGCGCGTCTGTTCGACCACCTGATCGAACCACTCGCTGTCGGGGCGCTCGCCGGCGATCGCCAGCGGCAGCTCCATGTTCTCGCGGGCATCGAGCATGGGCAGCAGGTTGAAGAACTGGAAGACGAAGCCGATGTGGTCACGGCGCAGCTTCGTGAGCCGGTCGTCGTCGAGCTTGGTGATGTCCGTGCCGTCCAGCTCGACAGTGCCCGCCGTCGGGCGGTCGAGCCCGGCAAGGATGTGCATCAGCGTGGACTTGCCGGAACCGGACGGCCCCATGACGCCCGTGAGGCGGCCGCGCTCCATGGAAACGTCGACGTCACGGAGAGCGTCGACGGCCGCGTCGCCCTCGCCGTAACGCCGGGAAACACCTTGCGCGATCAGAACTGCGCCATCTCGGGCCACTGCGCCGAGGGTACAGAGCGAAGCTAATTCGCCACTTCCTCCACGAGATCCGCCACCGAATCCACGATTCGCGAGGCACGGTAGGGAAAGCGCTCGGCGCTCTCACGGGTCGTCACGCCGGTGAGCACGAGCACGGTCTCGAGACCGGCCTCGAGCCCGGCCACCATGTCCGTGTCCATGCGGTCACCGACCATCGCCGTGGACTCCGAGTGCGCATCGATCGCGTTCAGCGCAGAGCGCATCATCAGCGGGTTGGGCTTGCCGACGAAGTAGGGCGCCACGCCCGTCGCGTGGGTGATCAGCGCGGCGACCGACCCGGTAGCGGGCAGGGACCCCTCGTTGGAGGGTCCGGTTGGGTCCGGATTCGTGGCGATGAAGCGCGCGCCGTTGTCGATCAGCCGGATCGCCTGCGTGATGCGCTCGAAGCTGTAGGTGCGCGTCTCGCCGAGCACCACGTAGTCCGGGTTGCGCTCGGTGAGCGTGTAGCCGGCCTGGTGCATCGCGGTGGTCAGCCCGGTCTCCCCGATCACGAACGCCGTGCCGTCGGGGCGCTGGTCCTGGAGGAAGCCGGCGGTGGCCAGGGCGGAGGTCCAGATCGAGTCCTCGGGCACGTCGAGGCCCACGGCGCGGAGCCGCGCGGCCAGATCTCGGCGCGTGTAGATCGAGTTGTTCGTGAGGACGAGAAAGGGCGTGCCGCCGTCCTTCAGCCGCTGGATGAACTCGGCGGCGCCCGGAATCGCGTTGTCCTCGCGAATGAGCACACCGTCCATATCCATCAGCCAGGAGTGGATCTCGCGACGGGTCATTGACGGCGCATCGTACGCGAGCGGGCGATCTGTCCGTAAGCAAACAACAACTCTTGACTGCTGTCAGGCGGCTGACCAAGCAAGTGGCGAATTGCACGGACTTGATCAAAGGATGGCTACCTCAAACCCCACGGGAGGACTCGCTATGAGGAAGCACCTGAGGCCGACGCCCTCAATGGCTGTCGCCTTCTGCGCCCTGTTCTTGGCGCTCGGCGGCAGTGCGTTCGCAGCAAAGCATTTCATCGACGGTCACAAGATCGCCAAGGGGACCATCCCCATGAACCGGCTCTCGAAGTCGGTCCAGCACAAGCTCAACGCCAAGCTCCGCGCGGGCAAAGGCCCGCAGGGTCCCAAGGGCGACCAGGGACCGCAGGGCCCGAAGGGCGATAAGGGCGATCGCGGCGACTCGGGAGCTCCGGGAGCTCCGGGCGCTCCGGGCGCGAACCCCGGCGTGCCGGTGGTCGTCGTTCCGGACCTGGGCAGCAACACCGCTCCGCCCACGAGCGGCACCGGTGACCAGGGCTTCTACCTGACCGGTGGCGGCCCCGGCTGCGGCGCAACCGTCGCGAGGGGCACCCTGAACCTGACCGGCGTCGGCGTCGATTCGAACACCGTGCAGGGCGCGTGCGGCGCCGCCAAGGCGTTCGACAGCGTCAAGCTCAACACACTCAAGGCGCTGGCGTACGACTACAGCGTGAACGTGCTGAAGGGCAATCAGGCGCCCGGTATTCACATCACGGTGACGGGGCTCACGGCCCACTCGCACTTCGCGAGCGGGTTCGCGAACCTGGACTTCACCCCCGCGCTGAACGGCGTGACCGTGGGTGCTCAGCAGAGCTACCACGCGGACGGATTCGCCCCGGGGGCGAAGTGGTTCTCGACGACCGAGACGAACATCTCGGATCCGGGCGGACAGGACAACCCGCTGTCGCTGTCGGCCTTCATGACCGACAACCCGGACGCGGTGATCACGCAGATCGCCCTCGATAACGGCGGTAGCTCGGGAGCGAGCGGCAATTTCGCCGCGCAGGCCGACAACCTGATCATCGGTTTCGGCTCGTCGTTCACGCGCTACGACTTCGGCGGCTAACGGGAGCTGCCGAATTGAGAGAGCCGGGGTCCCGGGGGACCCCGGCTCTCTCTTACTTCAAAGTGAGGACCAGCTTGCCGCGCAGGCCGCCGGCTTGGAGCAGCTCATGGGCCCGCGCGGCCTCCTCGAGCGGCAGCGTCTCGTGTACGTGCACGTTCAGCCCCGCAAGCTCGCCCAGTGCGTGCCCGTCGGGCTCGACCAGGATGCCGGTCACGCGGATCCCGCGCTTCTCGCCCTCGGCGGTCACGGAGTCGTCGACTCCGCCCGGAACCGAGATGAGCATGCCGCCCTCGCGCACGGTGTCGAGCGCGGCGCGTGAAGCGTCGCCGCCCACGAAGTCGAGTGCCAAGTCGACGTCGCTGGCGGCGTCCTGCAGCTCCACCTGGGTGTAGTCCACGCATTCGTCGGCGCCGAGCTCGCGCAGGAAGTCGTGGTTCTCCGACCGCGCGGTCCCGACCACGCGCGCCCCGCGCGCCTTCGCTATCTGAACCGCCAGGTGGCCGACGCCGCCGGTCGCGCCGTTGATCAGCACGGTCTGGCCGTTGCCGAGCTGCGCCGTGTCCATCAGCGCCTGCCAGGCGGTCAGGCCCGCCAGCGGCAGCGCGGCGGCCTGCTCGAACGCCAGGCCGTCCGGCATCCGCGCGAACTGCCGTGACGGCGCTGTGACGAACTCCGCGTACGCGCCCGCCGCGCGCGGGAACCACGGCATGCCGAACACCCGGTCGCCCGGTTCGTAGATCGTCACCCCGCGGCCCACTTCCTTGACCACGCCGGCCACGTCCCAGCCGAGGATGAACGGCGGGGGCCCGGCCGCGCCGGCGGCGCCACGACCCTCACGCGTCTTCCAGTCGACCGGGTTCACACCCGCGGCGTGAACCTCCACGAGCACCTCCGTGGGAATCGGCGAAGGCCGCTCAGCATCGACAACCTGAAGAACCTCGGGCCCACCAAACTCACTGACAACAATCGCGCGCATAGAACTCGAAACTCGAAACCCGATACTCGAAACTGGCTACGAAGTAGCCACAAACACGTTCTTCACTTCGGTGTAGTGCTCAAGCGCATGCGGTCCCAGCTCACGTCCGATACCCGATTGCTTGAACCCTCCAAACGGCGTTGTCACGCGCACGGAGGTGTTCGAGTTCACTGACAGTGCGCCGCTCTCCAGGGCGCGCGCCATTCGCAGCGCACGGGAGCCGTTCCGCGTCCAAATCGAGCCGGACAGCCCGTAGATCGTGTCGTTGGCGAGCCTCACCGCCTCCTCCTCGCTGTCGAACGGGATCACCGCGGCCACCGGGCCGAAGATCTCCTCGCGCGCGGCGCGGTCGTCGTTCGACACCGGGCACAGCACCGTGGGCGGGAACCAGTAGCCCGGGCCGTCGGGTGCGCTGCCGCGGATGGCGATCGGGGCGTCGCCGTCGGCATAGGACGACACGGTCTCGCGCTGCTGCGCCGAGATGAGCGGGCCCATCTGCGTGTCCGGGTCGAGCGGGTCGCCCACCCGCAGCGCCTCCACCGCCTCCTCGAGCGAGTCCATGAAGCGGTCGAGCGCGGAGCGCTCCACGAGGATGCGCGAGCGCGCGCAGCAGTCCTGCCCGGAGTTGCCGAACACGGCCAGCGGGGCGGACGCCGCCGCCCTCTCCAGATCAGCGTCCGCGAACACGACGTTTGCCGACTTGCCGCCCAGCTCGAGCGTCACGCGCTTGATGGACTCGGACGCCAGCGCGCCGATCCGCCTGCCCACCTCGGTGGAGCCGGTGAACGCGATCTTGGCCACGTCGGGATGCTGCACCATGTGCTCTCCCACCACGCGCCCGGGACCCACCACCACGTTCAGCACGCCCTCGGGCAGCCCGGCCTCGAGCGCGATCTTCTCGAGCTCGAGGGCGGTCAGGGGCGTCAGCTCGGCGGGCTTGAGCACCACGGTGTTGCCCGCGGCCAGCGACGGCCCGAGCTTCCAGGACGCGATCGCGATCGGGAAGTTCCACGGCGTGATCAGTCCCACCACCCCGAGCGGCTCGCGGAAGGTCATGTCGATGCCGCCGGCCACCGGGATCGTGTCGCCCAGCAGCCGCTCGGGCGCGCCCGCGTAGTAGTTGAACACGTCGGCCACCATGCCCACCTCGCCGCGGGCGTCGGCGATCGGCTTGCCCACGTTGCGCGCCTCGAGCGTGGCCAGCTCGTCCACCCGCTCCTCGACCAGGGACGCGAACCGCCGCAAGAGCCGAGCACGATCGCCAGGCGCTACATCACGCCACTCGGGAAACGCGGCCTTGGCACGCGCGATGGCGGCGTCGGCTTCCTCGACACCGGCAGACGGAATCTCGGCAAGGACCTGCTCAGTAGCCGGCTCGATTACCTGCAGTTGGGGCATGGGTCCTCCAAAGGTCTGGCTGTGACGCCTTTATCATCGCGCATTGTGGAAGACACAAACAGCCGCCCCGTGATCGGAATCTGTGCGGTGCGCGAGAACGCGAAGTGGTCGTTCTGGGACCAGATGGCGCACCTCGTGGCCGACGCCTACGTCGCGTCGGTGCAGCGAACCGGCGCCGTGGCCGTGCTGCTTCCCGTCGACGACCGCCATCCGCTCGAGCTGCTCGACCGCATCGACGGCCTGCTCGTGATCGGCGGCGCGGACATCGATCCAGCGGTGTACGGCCAGGAGCGCGACCCCAAGACCGAGTCCACATATCCCGACCGCGACGCCTTCGAGCTCGCCCTGCTGAACGAGGCGATCGAGCGCGAGCTGCCGGTGCTGGGCATCTGCCGCGGCATGCAGGCGCTCAACGTGGCGCGGGGAGGCACGCTCGTCCAGCACATCCCGGAGGTGGACGGCGTGGCGCCGCACCGCCGCGTGGTCGGCACCTTCGACGGCACCGACCACACCGTCGAGCTCGAGCCCGGCTCACTCGCGGCTCGCGCGGCAGGCGAGGAGCTGCACACCGCGCGCTGCCACCACCACCAGGCGGTGGACGAGCTGGGCGACGGTCTCGTCGTCACAGGGCGCGCTCAGCAGGACGGAATGATCGAGGCGATCGAGATGCAGAACGGCGCCTGGGTGCTCGGCGTGCAATGGCATCCGGAGGCCGACGAGCGCAGCCGTCTCTTCAATGCTCTGACAGAGGCGGCGGCCGAGGCGTCTAAGGCTGGTTGACACCCCCCTGGCCCGGTGAGGTATACAAGGGCTAACTCACCTGGAGGGGGACGGATTGGCCACGTCGACACCCATAGCTGGGGCATTCCCCAGCCCGTACGAGATCGAGACTCCGCCCGGCTGCGAGGGCTGGGAGGAGATGTATCCGTACTACGCGCTCTTTGACGAGGATCGGCGCGAGGCGGACGAGAAGCGCTTCTGGTTCTGGAACTCGATGCACTTCCCGGTGCCGATGCCGGCGTTCGACGTCCAGTGCATCGACAGCCCCTACCAGGCGGTGGGCGCGTGGCAGAACCGCGTGTTCGCGGTGCCGCCCGCCATGGGCATCGACTACCGGATCATCAACGGCTACGTGTACATCTCGGGCAACCCGGTCACCGACCCCGAGAAGATCGCCGAGCGGGTCGAGTTCTTCCAGCGCCGCGCCGGCTACTACTACGAGAACTGGGCCGACCTCTACGAGAAGTGGAAGGACAAGGTCCGCGGGCTGATCGACGAGATCACGAACCTGCGTGTGCCGGAACTGCCTGAGTACGAGCCGGACGAGGTGATGCACGAGGAGGGGCGCAACACCGCGTTCATCGACGTGCTCGACTCCTACCAGCGCTGCCTGCGCCTCGGCGACATGATGTGGCAGCGCCACTTCGAGTTCCTGCTGCTCGGCTACGGCACCTACTCGACCTTCTCCGACCTGTGCAAGGCCAACCTGCCGGACATCCCCGAGCAGCACATCGCGCAGATGGTCGCGGGCATCGACGTTCTCCTGTTCAGGCCGGACGCCGAGCTGCGCCGTCTGGCGCGCCGCGCGATCGATGACGGTGTGGACGGCGCCTTCGTGGAGGGCCGTACGCCGGAGGAGATCGAGGCGGAGCTGTCGCAGTCAGATGCCGGGAAGGCCTGGCTCGAGGACCTCGAGCAGACCAAGGACCCGTGGTTCAACATGGCCACGGGCGACGGCCTGTACCACTACTACCGCAGCTGGCTCGACGAGCCGGCGATCCCGTACGCATCGCTGATCGGGCACATCAACGCGCTCAACGCGGGCGAGAAGATCGACCGCCCGACGGAGGAGATCGTGGCGGAGCGCGACCGCCTCGCGACCGAGTACCGCGAGCTCTTGCCCGACGAGATCAAGCAGCCGTTCGACGAGCTGCTCGCGCTCTCGCGCATGGTGTTCCCGTACGTCGAGGAGCACAAGTTCTTTTGCGACTACTGGTTCCTCACGCGCTGGTGGAACAAGCTGAGGGAGTTCGGCGAGCTGCTCGCGCGCAACGACTTCCTCGAGGACGCGGAGGACATCTTCCAGCTCGGCCGCCACGAGGTGATGAGCGCCTTCGATGAGCTGGTGCTGTGCTGGGCCACCGGGGGCGCGCCGCGCGGCCCGAGCTTCTGGCCGCCGATCGTCGCGCGGCGCAAGGAGCTGCTGGCAAAGCTCGGCGACTGGACGCCGCCGCCCGCCGTCGGCATCGCGCCCGAGACGGTCACCGACCCGATGACGATCATGCTCTGGGGCGTGACCACGCAGCGCGTGCAGGAGTGGGCGCGCCAGCAGGATCCGGCCGCCACCGAGCTGGTGGGCGCTCCCGCCTCACCCGGTACCGCGGAGGGTCCGGCGCGTGTGGTCAAGACGGTCGATCAGATCGCCGACGTTCGCGAGGGCGAGATCCTCGTGTGCTCGATCACCTCCCCCGCCTGGGCGCCGATCTTCTCGAAGATCAAGGCGGCCGTGACGGACATCGGCGGCGTGATGTCGCACGCGGCGATCGTCTGCCGGGAGTACGGCATGCCCGCGGTGGTGGGCACCGGTCGGGCGACCTCGCTGATCCGCACCGGCCAGATGATTCGCGTGGACGGGACGGCGGGCACGGTCTCTATTCTCGACGGCGCCGCGGACTGAGCGGCCCCGTGTCCGGCGAGCTCACCCGACCGCTGGCGGAGCTGCGCTCGGCGGACGCCGGGCAATTCGGGGGCAAGAGCTCGACGCTGGGTGAGCTGATCGCGGCCGGGATTCCGGTGCCGCCGGGGTTCGCGCTGTCGTGCGAGGCCTTCCGGCTGTTCGTGCGCGAGGCGGGGTTGCAGGGCGCGATCGACAGCGCGATGAAGCGGGCCGCCGCGGGCGATGTGGACAACGTCAACGCCGCCTCGCACTCGATCGCGGAGGAGATGCGCTCGGCGCCGGTGCCGGACGCGGTGCGCGACCAGATCGCGTCGCACTACTCGGAGTTCGACGGCGCCCCGATGGCCGTGCGCTCGAGCGCGCTCGGCGAGGACTCGCAGGAGGCCACGTTCGCGGGCCAGCAGGAGACCTATCTGTGGATCCGCGGAGCCGAGCACATCTGCGACGCGGTGCGCGACTGCTGGATCAGCCTCTACAGCCCGCCGGCGATCTCGTACCGCGCCCGGCTCGGCGACGCCGCCGAGGAGCCCGCGATGGGCGTGACCGTGCAGCTGATGGTGGACGCGTCTCGCTCGGGCGTGATGTTCACGTGCAACCCGGTGAGCGGCGACCCGTCGATGGTGGCGATCAACGCGAGCTGGGGCCTCGGCCTGGCGGTTGTCGGCGGCGAGGTCACGCCGGACGACTACCTCGTCAGCAAGGTCACGCGCGAGCTGGTGCGCGAGAGCATCTCGCCGAAGGAGGTCGAGTACGTGCCCGATCCGGGCGGGCGCGGAGCGGTGCGCACCCAGGTGCCGGACGAGCGCCGGCACATGGCGTGCCTCGACGAGAAGATGCTCGGCGAGCTGGTGGACGTGGGCAAGCGCGTGGAGCGCTACTTCGATGCGCGCCAGGACATCGAGTGGGCAATCGCGCGCGACAGCGACGAGATCTTCGTGGTGCAGTCCCGCCCCGTCACCGGCCTGGCGAAGCCCAAGGCCGAGGACAAGCCCACCTCCGCCATGTCATTGCTGATGAGCACCTTCGGCGCGGAAAAGAAGCAATAACGATGGCGCTCAGCGACGACGACGTCCGCGAAGTGCTGCGGCTCATCGATGAGTCGGACCTGGATGAGCTCCTGATCGAAACGGATGGCTTCTCGCTCCATGTCCTTCGTGGCGCCGCCGAGGCCACAGGCCACAGGCCACAGGCCACAGGCCAAACACCCGATACCCGAGACTCGATACCCGATACCCAGAGCAGCAACGGCGCGACGATCGACGCCCCCATGCTCGGCACCTTCTACCGCGCGGAAGCGCCGGGCGCGTCGCCGTTCGTAGACGTCGGCACCCGCGTTAGCCCCGACACGACTGTGTGCCTGATCGAGGTCATGAAGATGATGAACTCGATTCCCGCGGGCATTGAGGGCACGATCGTCGAGGTGTGCGCGGACAACGCAGCGCTCGTGGAGTTCGGGCAGCCGCTGTTCCGGATCGAGCCGGCGTAGATGGCGCTCGCCCGCGTGTTCATCGCCAACCGCGGCGAGATCGCCGTGCGCGTCGTGCGGGCGTGCCGGGC
>Ga0070681_10001867_pt1 | contig 19022 bp, 17 predicted proteins | sample KBSC83BmetaG_FD_65650 | JGI IMG/M metagenome (GOLD analysis project Ga0070681, IMG submission 65650) | Corn rhizosphere microbial communities from Kellogg Biological Station, Michigan, USA - KBS C8-3B metaG | ecosystem: Host-associated > Plants > Roots > Rhizosphere | place: USA: Michigan... | reverse complement strand
CATCTCCTCGAGCCACTCGAGCGACTCGATGTCGAGGTGGTTCGTCGGCTCGTCCAGGAGGAGCAGGTCGGGCTGCGACGCGAGCGCGCGTGCGAGCGATGCGCGCGTCAACTCACCTCCCGAAAAGGTGCGCAGCGGCCGGTCGAGGTCGTCGTCGGTGAACCCGAGGCCGCGCACGACGGACGCGGCGCGGTCGCGCCAGTCGTAGCCGCCCGCGTGCTCGAGGCGCGCCTGCGCCTCTGCATAGCGGCGCAGCACCGCCGGATCATGCTCGCCCGACGCCATGCGCTCCTCGAGCACGCGCAGCTCGCTCTCGACGGCTGCGAGGTCGGCGGTCCCGGCGAGCACGTAGTCGCGTAACGGGCTGCCCGACTGGTCCGGCGGACGCTGGTCGTGCAACGCGACCCGTGCGCCTTTCTCCCACGCGAGGTCACCGCCCTCGAGCGTGATCTCCCGCGCGAGCGCGCGGAGCAGCGTCGTCTTCCCGGCCCCGTTCGGGCCGGCCAGCGCGAGCCGGTCACGCCGCTCGACCTTGAACGAGACGCCGTCGAAGAGGACGTCGCCGGAGAACTCCTTGCGGAGCGCGGATGCGATCAGAACCGCCACGGCTGCAAACTATCCTCCGGCTCCATGCGGATCGTGGCGCTCGACCTCGGCTCGTCCTCGGTGCGCGCGATCGCGTACGACGGGGAGGGGGCGTCCGAGCCCGGCGACGCGCAGCTGACCTACGACACGCACGATCCCGACGAGCTGGTCGACGCGTGCCGCGCCGTCCTGGCGCAGGTCGGGGAGGGCGACGCGCTCGCGCTCTCGTGCTTCTGGCATTCGCTCGTCGCGCTCGACGAGCACGACCGGCCGGCGTCGCCGCTCCTCACCTGGCGCGACGCCGAGGGCGATCCGCCCGTGCTCGACCCGGACGCCTACCACCGCCGCACGGGCTGCTTCCTCCATCAGTCGTTCTGGCCGGCGAAGCTCGCAGGGCTCGCCGCTGCGCGGTACGTGTCGTTCGCCGACTATCTGCTGCTGCGTCTCACCGGCGAGCTCGCCACCAGCGTCTCGATGGCGAGCGGCACCGGCATCTTCGATCCGAACCGGCTCGCCTGGGACGACGAGACGCTCGCGGCCGTCGGCGCCGACGTGTCGAAGCTGCCGCCGATCTCGGACGAGCAGGTCGCGGGCGTCTGGCCCGCGCTCGGGGACGGCGCGTGCTCGAACGTCGGCGCGGGCTGTGTCGAGCGCGGCCGTGCCGCGGTGACGATCGGGACGTCGGCGGCTGCCCGGGTCGTCTACGAGGCACCGTCGGCCGACCCGAAGCCGGGGCTCTTCCTCTACCGCCTCGACGGCCGTCGCTTCTGCGAGGGCGGCGCGCTCTCCGACGGGGGCAACCTGCATGCCTGGCTCCACCACACCCTCCGCGAGTCCGCGCCCACCGACGAGCCCGCGCACGGCCTGACCTTCCTGCCGTTCCTCGGCGGCGAGCGCGCGCTCGGGTGGAACCCGCATCGGCGAGGCCTCGTGTCGGGCCTCACGTTCGACACCTCCCCGGGGGAGATCGCGCAGGCGGCACTCGAGGGCGTCGCGTATCGACTGGCGGACGTCCTCGACGCGATCGGTGGCATCGAGTCGGTGGTCGCGACCGGGCACGCCCTGCTCGCCAACGACGCCTGGCTGCAGATCCTCGCGGACGTGCTCGGCCGGCCGGTCGAGGTCTCGGGCGAGGCCGAGGGCTCCGCACGCGGCGCAGCGGTCGTCGCGCTCGAGCGGCTCGGTGCCCTCGTACCTCCAGCCCCCGTGGCGCGCGTTGTCCAACCACGGGCCGAGCGGTTCGAGATCCATCTGGCCGCCAGGGAAGAACAACGGAGGCTGATGCGTTCACAGGAGGCGAGATGATCGGAATCGTCGGAGGCGGCCTGTCCGCCGCGAAAGTCGTCGAGAGCTACCGCGACAGCGGCGGCACGGATGAGATCGTCCTCTGGTCGCAGGACCCGCACGGGCCGTACCATCGGCCGCCGCTCACCAAGCGCCTGCTTCGCGGCGAGTCGACCCCCGAGGACGCGCTGATCTCATTGCATGGGGTCGACGTACGCCTCGGCGAGCGGATCGAGTCGCTCGACGCCGTCGACGCAGACACGATCGTCCTCGCCACGGGCGCGACGCCGCGCAAGCTCGGCGACGCACTCGCGTTCCGCACGCTCGACGACTCGCTCGAGCTGCGCCGCCGCGCCGCGTCGGCGAAGACGGCGACGGTGGTCGGCGGCGGCTTCATCGGCTGCGAGATCACCGCGTCGCTGACGATGATCGGCCTCGAAGTGACGCAGATCGTGCGCGACCCGATGCTGTTCGCCACGATCGGCTGCCCGCCTCTCTCCGAGTCCCTGCACGAGATCTACCGTGCGAACGGGGTCGACCTGCGCCTCGAGGCGAGCGACATCCCGGACGCCGACATCGTCGTCGCCGGGATCGGCGTCGAGCCCAACGTGGAGCTCGCTCGCGAGGCCGGGCTCGACGTCCGGAGCGGGATCGTCGTGGACGAGCGCTTCCGCACGTCACGCGACGGCGTCTACGCGATCGGCGACGTCGCCGAGTTCTTCGACCCGATCTACCGGCGCCACCGCCGGATCGAGCACTGGTCGACCGCGGCCTACCACGGGACGACGCTCGGCAAGATCCTCGCGGGCGACGAGAGCGCGCGGTACGACACGGTCTCGTCGTTCTTCTCCGAGGAGTTCGGACGCAGCTTCCGGTCGTTCGGCGACGCCTCCGGGCACGACGGCACCTCCCTCGAGGGCGACTTCTCCGGCGACCACGCCGTCTTCCGGTTCCTGCGGGGCGGGGACACGATCTCCGCGGTGGCGATCGGCCTCGACGACGAGGAGCAGGACGCGCTCAAGGACGAGATCAGAGCCGGTGCCGCGACGACCCACGCATAGCCGTTACCCTCGCAGGGAAGTCGATTCCTGGAGGAGCGTTGGCGAACTCGGAGATCGAACAGCTCTCCATCGACACGATCAGAACGCTGTCGATGGACATGGTGCAGCAGGCGAACGCCGGCCACCCCGGCACGGCGATGGCGCTCGCTCCGCTCGCGTACCTGCTCTACGGCGAGGTGATGCACCACAACCCGGCCAACCCGCACTGGTCGAACCGCGATCGCTTCATCCTCTCCGCCGGGCACGCGTGCGTCCTCCAGTACTCGGCGCTCCACCTCGCCGGCTACAACCTCTCGCTCGAGGAGTTGAAGCGCTTCCGGCAATGGCAGTCGAAGACGCCGGGGCATCCGGAGCTCGGTCATACCGAAGGCATCGAGGTGACGACGGGGCCGCTCGGCCAGGGTTTCGCGAACGGCGTCGGCATGGCGTTCGCGGAGCGGTTCCTCGCCGCGACGTTCAACCGACCCGCGCGCGAGCCGATCGTCGACCACCGCATCTACGCCATCTGCTCCGACGGCGACCTGATGGAGGGCGTCTCGTACGAGTCCGCGTCGATCGCCGGCACGAACGGGCTCGGCAAGCTCATCTATTTCTACGACGACAACCACATCACGATCGACGGGACGACCTCGATCTCGTTCACCGAGGATCGTGGGGCGCGGTTCGAGGCGCTCGGCTGGCATGTCCAGCACGTCGAGGACGTCAACGAGCTCGACGTGCTGCGCGAGGCGATCGCGAACGCGCAGGCGGCGACGTCGCAACCGTCGATCATCGTGTGTCGCACGCACATCGCTTTCGGCGCGCCGAAGGCTGTCGACACGGCGAAGGCCCACGGCTCGCCCCTCGGCGCCGACGAGGTCGCCGCGGCGAAGAAGGCGCTCGGCTGGGATCCTGCCAAGCAGTTCTTCATCCCCGAAGAGGTGGCAGCGCACATGAATCAGGTCGACCGCGGGAGCGCACTCGAGACCGAGTGGGAGGGTCGCTTCGCGACCTGGTCGGAAGCGTTCCCGAACGAGCGCGAGCGTTGGGACGCAGCCTGGGCCGGACGTATCGAGGCGTGGGAGCTGCCGGAGTGGAAGCCCGGCGAAGAGCTCGCGACGCGCGACGCCGGCAAGGCGACGATGCAGGCGTTCAAGGACGCGGTCCCGACGATGGTCGGCGGCGCCGCCGATCTCGTCGAGTCGACGAAGACGGAGTTCGTCGGCGCGGGGCTCTTCTCCGACAGCTGGGTCGGGCGCAACATCGCGTTCGGCATCCGCGAGCATGCGATGGGCTCGATCGTGAACGGCATCGCTGCGCACGGCGGCTGCGTCAGCCCGTACGGCTCGACCTTCCTGATCTTCAGCGACTACATGCGGCCGGCGGTGCGGTTGTCCGCGCTGATGGGCCTGCCGGTCGTGTGGGCCTGGACGCACGACTCCGTCGGGCTCGGCGAGGACGGCCCGACACACCAACCGGTCGAGACGTATGCCGCGTTGCGTGCGATCCCGAACCTCTGGTTCGTGCGGCCGGCTGACGCGAACGAGACGGCGTGGGCGTGGAAGGTCGCGTTGGAACGCACCGACGGGCCGGTCGCGCTGTCGCTGTCGCGGCAGAAGGTCCCGACGCTCGACCGCTCCGACCTCGCACCGGCATCGGGCCTCGAACGCGGGGCGTACACGCTGTGGGAATCCGCCTCGTCGCCCGACCTGATCCTGATCTCGACGGGCGCCGAGGTCGGGCTCACGCTCGCGGCGGGCCGCAAGCTCGCCGAGAACGGGACCGCGGTCCGCGTCGTGTCGATGCCGTGCTGGGAGCTGTTCGAGGCGCAGTCCGCGGGGTATCGCGACGAGGTGCTTCCGCCAGAGGTGAAGGCGCGGCTCTCGGTCGAACCGGGCGTTGCGTTCGGCTGGTCGAAGTGGGTCGGCGACCGCGGCGGCTCGATCTCGATCGAGCATTTCGGCGCGTCGGCTCCGGGCAACACGGTTCTCGAGCAGTTCGGTTACAACCTGGACAACGTGGTTGCGCGGGCGTCCGCGCTGCTGGAGCGCGTCGCGTGAAGGTTGCGGTGGCGTTCGACCACCGCGGCGTCCACTTGCGTGACGCGGTGCTCGAAGTCCTGTCGGAGCACGAGGTGATCGACTTCGGCACCGACACGGATGCCGTTCGCATCGACTATCCCGACAAGGCGCGCGAGGTGGGCGAGGCGATTCAACGCGGTGACGCGGAGCGCGCGGTGCTCGTGTGCGGCTCCGGTGTCGGCGCTGCCGTTGCCGCCTGCAAGATGACGGGCATTCGCGCGGCGATCTGCCACGACACATACTCGGCGCATCAAGGTGTCGAGCACGACGACATGAACGTGCTCTGCCTCGGCTCCGAAGTCGTGGGGCCGTCGCTCGCGCGCGAGCTCGTGGTCACGTTTCTGAATGCGACCTTCAACGGAGGCGAGCGGTACGTCGAACGCCTGCAGAAGGTCGCCGAGATGGAAAGGACGATGAAGAATGGCGAAATCACGGCTGCATGAGCTCGCAGCGCGCGGGCAGTCGATCTGGTTCGACACGCTCTCGCGCGAACTCGTTCACTCGGGCGGGCTGAAGCGCATGATGGACGAGGATGCCGTCACCGGAGTGACCTCGAACCCGACGATCTTCCAGAAGGCGCTCTCGTCGGGCGACTCCTATGACGAAGACATGAAGAAGCTGCTCGCGGAGACGGACGACCCGGAGCACATCTTCTTCTCGCTCGCGCTCCAGGACATCCGCGACGCGTGCGACGTGCTCAAGCCCGCGTTCGACGCGTCGAACGGCGTCGACGGATACGTGTCGATGGAGGTCCTGCCGGACGTGGCGTACGACACCGAGGGGACGTTCGCGCAGGTGCAGTGGATCGCGAAAGAGGTCTCGAAGCCGAACCTCTACGTGAAGATCCCGGCGACGATGGCCGGGCTGCCCGCGATCGAGGACTCGATCGCGCACGGCACCTCGATCAACATCACGCTGATCTTCTCGCTCGAGCGCTACAAGGCGGTCGTCGAGGCCTACCTGCGCGGCCTCGAGCGGCTCGTCGCGGGCGGCGGCGACCCTGCGAAGGTCGCGTCGGTCGCCTCGTTCTTCGTCTCGCGCGTCGACACCGAGGCGGACAAGCGCCTGGAAGGTCACCCCGAGTTGCAGGGCAAGCTCGCGGTCGCGAACGCGAAGCTCGCCTACCAGCACTATCTCGAGACGTTCCGGGGCCCGCGGTGGGACTACCTGGAAGGCAAGGGCGCGACGAAGCAGCGTTGCCTCTGGGCGTCCACGTCGACGAAGAACGCGGCGTACAGCGACGTGCTCTACGTCGAGGACCTGATCGGGCCCGAGACCGTGAACACCATGCCGCTCGAGACGATCGAGGCGTTCCAGGATCACGGGAAGATTCCCGGCGACACCGTGCTCGAAGGAGTCGACGAGGCACGCGACCTGCTCGTCCGACTCGAGAAGGCCGGCGTCTCCTACGACGAGATCGTCGAGACAATCGAGGCGGAGGGCGTGCAGAAGTTCGCCGATTCGTTCGAGCAGATCAAGGAGGAGGTGCGGGCGAAGCGCGGTGCGCTCGCGGCTGCATGACGAATGCGGAGATCGTCGAGCGGATCTGGGGGCGGGACGCGTCGCTCTGGACAGGCGCCGACGAGGCGAAGTGGCTCGGCTGGCTCGACGAGCCGTGGCGCATGCGCGCGGACGTCGACCTGTTGTCGACGTTCGCGCAGTCGGTCGCCGGCGATGTCGACGACGTCGTGCTCCTCGGGATGGGCGGCTCGTCGCTCGCGCCCGAGGTGCTCCGCCTCACGTTCGGACGCGACCGGTTCCACGTTCTCGACACGACGCACCCGCAGGCGATCCGCGATCTCGAAGCGAAGATCGACGTCGCGCGCACGCTGTTCGTCTCGGCGTCGAAGTCAGGCTCGACGCTCGAGACGCGCTCGCACACGGACTACTTCCTGGCGCAGAGCAGGCCGAAGCTGTTCGTAGCTATTACCGATCCCGGCTCTGCGCTAGAAGAACTCGCGACGAAGCGAAGCTTCGCTGCAACGTTCTCGGGCGAACCGACAATCGGGGGACGCTACTCGGCGCTGTCGGCATTCGGCATGGTTCCCGCGGCGCTGATGGGCGTCGATGTCGCGCGCCTGCTCGACCGCGCCCAGGAGATGGCGGACGGGTGCCGGCACGCGGAGGGCAACCCGGGCCTCGAGCTCGGGCTTTCGCTCGGCGAGAACTGGCGTGACGGCCGCGACAAGGTGTGCATCGACGCCGGCGCGTCGAGCTTCGGGCTCTGGGCGGAGCAGCTCCTCGCGGAGTCGACGGGGAAGCTCGGGAAGGGCCTCGTCCCCGCGCCGGGCGAGCCCGCCGACGGGCCGGACCGGCAGCCGCAGGAAGTGCGGCTTGCAAACGAGTACGAGCTCGGCCAGGAGTTCTTCCGCTGGGAGTTCGCCACCGCGGTGGCCGGCTCGATCCTCGGTATCAACCCGTTCGACCAGCCCGACGTGCAGTCGGCGAAGGACAAGACCGGGCAGATCCTCGCCTCCGGCGACGATCCGCTGGTCGAGCCATCGGGTTCCGCCGATGAGTTGTTCGCGCAGGCTCAGCCTGGCGATTATGTGGCCATCCTCGCGTTCGTTAACCCGACAGTGGAAGCCGACGAGAAACTCGCGCTGCTTGCGAAGCGAGCGGCGCAACAGACTGGCTGCGTCGTCACACACGGTTACGGGCCCAGGTACCTGCACTCGACGGGGCAGCTGCACAAAGGCGGCCCGCCGACCGGGCTCTATCTCCAGGTCGTCGACGACACAGGCGACGAGATCCCGATCCCGAACCAGCCGTTCGGGTTCGGCAAGCTCATCCGCGCGCAGGCGGCCGGTGACTTCGCGTCGTTGCAGGAACGCGGCCGTCGGATCGCGCGCGTCCGTCTCGAGGAGGTGTAGATGCAACTCGGCATGATCGGCCTCGGCCGCATGGGCGGCAACATGACGAAGCGCCTGTCGGAGCGCGGTCACGACATGAAGACGTACGACCCGAGCGTCGAGTCGACCGCGAAGACGCTCGAGGAGCTCCGCGACCAGCTCGACGCGCCGCGCTCGTTCTGGATGATGGTGCCCGCGGGGAAGATCACCGAGGACACGTTCCAGACGCTGCTCGGCGTGTCGTCGCCGGGCGACGTGATCGTCGACGGCGGCAACTCGAACTTTCACGACTCGCAGCGGCGGTACGTCGACGCGAAGGCAAAGGGGATTCACTTCGTCGACGCGGGCGTGTCGGGCGGTGTGTGGGGGCTCGCGAACGGCTACTGCCTCATGGTCGGCGGCGACGCGGAGGCGGTCGCCCAGGTCGAGCCGGTGTTCCGCGACCTCGCACCCGAAGACGGGTATGCGCATGTCGGCGCGGCAGGTGCCGGGCACTTCGTGAAGATGGTGCACAACGGGATCGAGTACGGCCTGATGCAGGCGTACGCCGAGGGCTTCGAGGTGCTGGAGAAGTCCGAGTTCGATCTCGATCTCCATTCGATCGCAGGGATCTGGCGGTACGGCTCGGTCGTCCGGTCGTGGCTGCTCGAGCTGCTCGTGAACGCGTTCGAGGCGGAGGGCGCGCACCTCGAGAAGATCCGCGGCTACGTCGATGACTCGGGTGAAGGCCGTTGGACGATCCACGAGGCGATGGCGGAGGACGTGCCGGTGCCCGTGATCACCGCGGCCCTGTTCGCACGGTTCGCCTCGCGACAGGACGAGTCGTTCGCCGCGAAGGTGAACGCCGCGCTGCGCAATCAGTTCGGCGGTCATGCGGTCAAGCTCGAGGGATCGTGAGCGCAGCCGAGCAGAACCCGCTGCTCGAAGGGCTTCGGTTGCGCCGGCGCCCGGACCCTTGCATCCTCGTCATCTTCGGCGCCTCCGGCGACCTGACGTCGAAGAAGCTCATGCCCGCCCTGTACGCGCTCGCCGTCCGCGACCTGCTGCCGGAGAAGTTCGGCGTCGTCGGCGCGGCACGCACCCAGGAGACGAACGACGACTTCCGCGCGCGGATGAAGGAGGCCGTGCAGCAGCACGCACGCGATCCCTTCGATGAGGAGACGTGGTCGAAGCTCGCGACTGGGATGCGCTACGTCACGCTCGACTTCGCGGACGACAAGGGCGAGGACGAGCTGAAGGACGTGCTGACCTCGCTCGACGAGGAGCAGGGGACGAGCGGCAACCGCGTCTACTACTTCGCTGTCCCGCCGTCGGCGATCGGGACGCTCGTCGACGAGATCGCGCAGCGGCGCAACGCCGAGGGTTGGATCCGGCTCGTCATCGAGAAGCCGTTCGGTCACGACCTGGCGTCGGCGAAGGCGCTCACCGCGGAGATCAAGCAGCACTTCGCCGAGGACGAGGTCTTCCGCATCGACCACTACCTCGGCAAGGAGACCGTCCAGAACATGCTGGCGCTGCGGTTCGCGAACGGCATCTTCGAGCCGATCTGGAACCGCCAGTTCATCGACCACGTGCAGATCACCGTCGCCGAGTCGATCGGGATCGAGAATCGCGCGGGCTACTACGAGCAGGCGGGAGCGATCCGCGACATCTTCCAGAACCACCTGCTTCAGCTCGTCGCGATCACGGCGATGGAGCCGCCGATCGATTTCAGCGCCGACTCGGTGCGCAACGAAAAAGTCAAGGTGCTGAAGGCGATCCACACGCCGGGACCCAAGCATCTCGTGCGCGGGCAGTACGGGCCGGGGTTCGTCGAGGGCGAGCAGGTGCGCGGGTACCGCGAGGAGGAGGGTGTCGCGCCCGGCTCGATGACGGAGACGTTCGTGGCCGCAAAGTTGTATGTCGACAACTGGCGGTGGGCGGACACGCCGTTCTACGTGCGGATGGGGAAGCGGCTCGCGCGGCGCGAGACGACGATCGCGATCCAGTTCAAGCGCGCGCCGCATCCACCGTTCGAGGACGGCGCGGCGGAGGGTCTGCGGCCGAACGTCCTGCTGATCCATGTGCAGCCGAACGAGGGCGTGTCGCTCGCGATCGGGGCGAAGGTGCCGGGGCAGGGAATGACGATCCGCACCGTGCACATGGACTTCCTCTACGGCGGCACGTTCCGTGAAGGTCTGCCGGATGCGTACGAACGCCTGATCCTCGACGCGATGCTCGGTGACCAGACACTGTTCACGCGATCGGACGAGATCGAGGAGCAGTGGGCGCTCGTCGACGCGATCATCGGTCTGTGGCAGCGCGACCGGCCGTCGTTCCCGAACTACGCGGCCGGGACGTGGGGGCCCGCCGCGTCGGATGAGCTCGTGCATCGGGATGGACGGTCGTGGCGACGGCACTGACCGTCGACTGGACGGGCGAGAACGTCACGATCGGCGAGATCGAGCGTGAGCTCGCCCGGTTGCGCGATGAGTCGTCGGTGGGCATGTCGCAGCCGAACCTGCGTACCTCGGTGATGACGCACATCGCGTGGGTGCCGCCGGAGTGGCAGCACGTGGCGGAGGAGACGCTCGCCGGCATGGCGGAGCGGCATCCGTCGCGGACGCTGTTGCTCGTCCCGCATCCGGAGCTCGAGGACGGGCTCGATGCGCTCGTGTCGGTGCGGTGCTTCCCGTTCGGCGACCGGGCGATCTGCGGCGAGGTGGTCGACCTCTCGCTGCGTGGTTCGCGTGCAGCCGCGCCCGCGTCGATCGTGCTGCCGCTCTTGATCTCGGATCTTCCGGTGTTCTGCCGCTGGCGCGGCCGGCCGGAGTGGGACTCGCCTGCGTTCCAGCAGCTGGTCGGGGTGACGGACAGGCTGGTCGTCGACTCGACGGAGTGGCCGGACGTGCCGGCGGACTATGCGGATCTTGCGCGGCTGTTCGATCGAGTCGCGGTGTCCGACATCGCGTGGGACCGCACGGAGCGCTGGCGCGGGCTGCTGGCGTCGCTGTGGCCGGGGATCGCAGACGTGAAGTCGATCACGGTGCGCGGCACCCGTCCGCAGGCGCATCTGCTGCGAGGCTGGCTCGTCTCGCGCCTGGGCCACGATGTGGAGCTGAAGCTGGACGAACGCGAGCGTCTGGAGGGCATCGACCTGGACGACCAGCCGGCCCCGTTCCCCCCGGGCAATCCACCAAATGCGAGCGACGTCCTGTCGGCCCAACTCGACCGCTTCACGCGGAACGAGGTGTACGAAGCAGCCGCGCGCGCCGCCGCGGGCGTCTGAGCCGCGTCCGACGCCGCTCAGACCCGGCTCAGAGGAAGCTCAGAGGACCGTTCACGGAACAGGAACAAAAGCGCGCTGATTTCGCAACGGACACTGGCGGCCCATCTCGGGCGCCTGCATCCTGAACGCGTGTCCAACTCCTTCCGCATCGAGGAGCTCGGCGCCTACTACCACATCAACGCGAACGCGCTGAACGACATGCCGCTGTTCCGCGACGACGTCGACAGGATGCGGTTCTTCGCGCTCCTGGAGGAGGAGGTAGAGAACAGTCACTGGACGGTGCTCGAGTACACGCTGATGACGACGCACTACCACCTGCTGCTCCGCCTCAACAAATACACGCTGAGCAGCGGCTTTCAGCGCCTTCAGAGTCGCTATGCCCGCAGCTTCAACCGCCGGCACAACCGGCGCGGGCCGCTCTGGCTGCGCAGGTTTCATGACGTCCTGACCGTGTCGGAACGTCAGCTCTTCGAGGTGGTCCGCTACATCGCGTTGAACGCTCCGCGGGCAGGGATGGTGAAGAGGGCGGAGGACTGGCCGTGGTGTTCGTACGGCGCTGCGATCGGCGTCCATCCGCCGGATCCGATCGTCGACGAGAAGACGCTGCTCGGGCTGTTCTCGCCGAGGCCGGCGGTTGCGCGTACGCAGCTGCGGCGATTTGTGGAGGAAGTGAATCCGCGGGAGCGGTGGCGTCAGACGCAGCTCAGACGCGGCTCTGAGACGGCTCTGACGCCCCGAAGTGCGACCACGTCACGCAAGTGACCGTATTCACTCGAACAGACGACCCACGCCGAGCACCAACGCGTCGTCTCCGGGACGGCCCACTACCTGCACGTTGCCGACGGCGAGTGCCGGCCAGCCCAGCGCATTGAACGGGAACGTGTAGCGCGTCATCGCGGCACGCACCTCGATCTCCTCGCAGTCGGCCGGCGGGACCGGGCACGACAGCACCGGCGTCACCAGCACGTCGAACCCGTCCAACGCCTCCTCCGCGCGCTCGCGCAGCTCGTCGCGCGCACGCACCGCGGCCGCATACTCCGCATCCGTCACCGCAATGCACCGCTCGACCTTCTCGCGAATGTTCTCACCGTACAGGTCGCCGCTCTCGGCGTACAGCTCACGGTGCACGTCACCCACCTCGCGCATGAACGCCGGCACGACGGCCTCCGCCGTCGGGAACTCGATCGGCTCGCCGTGCACGCCGCCCCACGCAGACGCGACTCGCACGCCGTCCACCGCCGGAACGTCAAGGCCGAGCAGCGAGGCGCACCCGTCGACCGACATCGCCATCGGCCCCGCGTGGTCGAACGTCGGCGCGAGGGGAAACACGCCGTCCATCGACACGAGGCCGTACGTCGGCTTCAGGCCGACGACACCGCAGCACGCCGCCGGGATGCGGATCGACCCGCCCGTGTCCGTCCCCGTCGCCGCGTCCGCGAGGCCGAGGACCAGCGCCGCCGCCGACCCGCCCGACGAGCCGCCGGCCGTCAGCGACGGAGACCGCGGATTCGGCACCACGCCGTAATGCAGGTTCTGCGAGGTGACGCCGTAGGCGAACTCGTGCAGGTTCGCCTTGCCGACGTTCACCCAGCCGCGCGACTCGAGCTCGACGACCCAGCCGGCGGAGGCCGAAGGCACGTGATCGGCGAACACCGCAGACCCGTACGTCGAGCGGACGCCCGCAGTGTCGAAGAGATCCTTCACGGCGAGACGACGGCCGGTCGGGCCGTCCGCAAGCCGCGTGATCCAGACCGCGTCGCTCAGTCGAGCCAGAGGTAGACGAACGCCACGCCGACGGTCCCGGCGAACAGCACCAGGAAGAGACCGAAGAGCGCCCATCCCCAGCGCAGGTTCTTGCGCTCGAGCTCGAGCTCCGCCTGCGTCTTTACCACTAGATCACCACCGTGTCGATCGCCATCGCGACGAAGAGAAGTGCCAGATAGAGCAGCGAGAAGTGGAACAGGCGCACCGCCGCGGCACGCGCCATCGTCCGCCGCAGCTCGACTGCCAGCCAGAGGAACGCCGCACCGAGCACCGCTGCAGCGATCCCGTACAGGACCCCGAACGTCCCGACCGCAACCGGCGCGAGCGTCACCGCGACCAGCACGACCGTGTACCAGAGGATCTGCCGCGCCGTCTCGCGGTCGCCTCGCGTGACCGGCAGCATCGGCACCCCAGCCTTCGCGTAGTGCTCCTTGATCATCAGCGCGAGCGCCCAGAAATGCGGCGGCGTCCAGATGAAGACGATTGCGAACATGAAGACCGCCGCCCAGCCGAAGTGGCCGGACGCGCCGGCGAAGCCCACCAGCGGCGGCACCGCGCCGGCTGCGCCGCCGATGACGATGTTCTGAGCCGTCGACCGTTTCAGCCACCGCGTGTACACGAGGACGTAGAACAGGTTCCCGGCGAGAGCGAGCAGCGCCGTCGGCAGGTTTACCAGCGCGTCGAGCAGGACGAACGAGAACGCCGACAGCGCCAGGCCGAACTCGAGAGCCGCCGGCGCCGGGACACGGCCCGACGCGACCGGCCGCTGCTCGGTGCGCGAGCCCATCAGTTTGTCGATGTCGCGATCCAGGTAGTGGTTCAGCGCCGACGCGCCGCCGCACGCGAGCGCGAGCCCGAGCATGGTCAGCCCGAACGCGCCGAGCGACGAGAAATGCCCCGCCCCGACGAAGAACCCTGCGGCCCCGGTCAGCAACAGCAGCGACATGATCCGCGGCTTCGTCAGCGTGACGTAGTCGCGCCACGGCCCGGGTGCGGCCGACGAACGGAATGTGAACGCGGCGGCCCACGCGCACGCCGCGAACGCAAGCGACGCGAATGCCAGATGCATGACCCGTCCCGTCAACAGCGCCGCCAGCCCGAACAGCACGAGGGCGATCCCCGACGGAACGAGCAGACGCCGTGCGGAGATCCACGCTGCGGCGACGAGAGCCGCGAGCGGCGGCAGCGCGATCGCCGCGAGCACGCGGTGCGCGGTGTCCCACCCGGCCGCGCCGGAGACGACCGCGAGCCCCGTCCCGCCGACGGCGAGCACAGCAGTCAGGCGCATCCACATGCCCATCAGACCCCGCGCGTCTCCGCGAGGCGGCGCCGCAGATCGCGCAGCGGCCGGGCGCTCGTCACGTACGGAACCTCGTCGAAGTTCCAGGCAGGCGGCGGCGACGTCGTGTACCACTCGAGCGTGTCGGCCACCCACGGGTCGTTGCCGACGCGCGCGCCGACACGCGAGGTCCGCACGACGTTGTAGACGAACACGAGCATGCCGACGCCCATGACGTACGAGCCGATCGACGAGATCAGGTTGTACGCGAGCCAGAGGCCGTGCTCCTGGTATGTGTAGACCCGGCGCGGCATGCCGAGCATCCCGAGCATGTGCTGCGGGAAGAACGTCATGTTGAACCCGATGAAGGTCAGCCAGAAGTGCGCCTTGCCGAGGCCCTCGTCGAGCCGGCGTCCGAACATCTTCGGCCACCAGTAGTACAGCCCACCGAAGATCGCGAAGATCGAGCCGCCGAAGAGCACGTAGTGCAGGTGGGCGACGACGAAGTACGTGTCGGTCACCGCCCAGTCGATCGGGAACGCAGCGAGGAAGATGCCGGAGATCCCACCGAGCGTGAACACGGCGATGAAGCCGACCGACCACAGCATCGGGGTGTCGAACGAGATGTTCCCGCGCCAGATCGTCGCGAGCCAGTTGAAGATCTTCACGCCCGTCGGGATGGCGATGACCATCGAGCTGAGCATGAAGAAGATGTCGAGACCGACCGGCAGGCCGACCGCGAACATGTGGTGCGCCCACACGAGGAGGGAGAAGAACGCGATCCCCGCAGTCGAGATCGCGACCGCCTTGTAGCCGAAGATCGGCTTGCGCGCGAACACGGGGATGATCTCGGAGATGATCCCCATCGCCGGCAGGACCATGATGTAGACCTCGGGGTGCCCGAAGAACCAGAAGACGTGCTGGTAGAGCAGCGGGCTCCCGCCGTGGGCGGCGTCGAAGAAGTGCGTGCCCGCCTGACGGTCGAGCAGCATCAGGGTCAGCCCGGCGGACAGTGTCGGCAGCACCATCACGAGCATCCACGCATAGGTGAGGATCGACCAGCAGAAGAGCGGGATGCGTGTCCACGACATGCCGGGTGCGCGCATGTTGTGGACCGTGACGATCAGGTTGATCGCGCCGGCGAGTGACGACACCGAGAGGATGTGCAGGCTGAGGATCCAGAGGTCCTGGCCGTGGCCCGGTGAGTGCAGCGTGGCGAGCGGGGCATAGGACGTCCAACCCGCCCGCGCCGCGCCTCCGCCGGCGTAGAAGCTGAGGTAGAGCACGATCCCACCGAGCACGAACAGCCAGTACGACAACGCATTCAGCCGCGGGAACGCCATGTCGCGCGCACCCACCATCAGCGGCACGAGGTAATTCCCGAAGCCGGCGAGGATCGGGACGATGACGAGGAAGATCATCGTCGTGCCGTGCATCGTCACCACTTCGTTGTACGAGTTCTTCGTCAGGAAGTGCTCGTCGGGCGTCGCGAGCTGCGAGCGGATCAGCAGTGCGAGCACACCGCCCATCGCGAAGAAGATCAGCGACGTGACGATGTAGAGGATCCCGATCCGCTTGTGATCGACCGTCGTGAGCCACGACGCGACGCGGCCGGTGCGCCAGTCGGCGCGGTAGGGACGAGTCGACTCGACGTTGACTGCCATCAGCCGCCCGCCTTCGCGTAGCGCTTCGTGTACGCGACGAGCGCGTCGATCTGCGCGTCGCTCCAGTCCTTGCCGACCGATGGCATCTGTCCCTGCCCGTTCCGCAGCAGCGTCGTCAGGCCCTTCTTGTCTGCGAGCAGCGGGTTGCCGGCGAGCGCCGGGCCGATGTACTTGTGGTCGAGGCGGTGGCAGCTCTGGCAGACGCCGGTCCACTCCTCGCGGCCGAGGTCGAGCTTGCCGGCCGGCGACGCTCGCTTCGCGATGAACGCGTCGTACTGCGGGCGCGGCACGACGTCGACCGTCGCCTTCATCGCCTCGTGCTGGATCCCGCAGAGCTCGTAGCAGCGCGCGACGTACGTCCCGGCCGGCGCCTTGAACCACGTCTTGTTCACCTTGCCGGGGATCGCGTCGTACTTGCCGCCGAAGTCCGGCACCCACCAGGAGTGGATGACGTCCCAGTCCGGTGCGGTGATCCGCTCGTTCACGACCTGGTCGGCCGGCGCGACCATGCGCCCGACCGACACCGCGCCGTTCGGATACGTGAACTGCCAGTAGAACTGCGCGCCCTGGACGCCGATGTTCGTCTCGTCGGCTGCCGCGGCCTTCGGGGCGTCGGCGATGCCCGGCAGCTTGTAGAAGACGAACGACCCGATCGCGGCGAGGAAGAGCACCGGCACGACCGTCCAGATGATCTCGAGCCGCGTGGCCCCGTGGATCTGCGGGCCCTCGGCGGTGCGTGCGCGCTTGCCCCGGCGGTACTTGACGATGAACGCGATCAGGGCGCCCTCGACCCCGATGAAGATCACGCCGGTGAAGATCGAGACGAAGATGAACGCGTCGTGGACGCGGTGCGCGTTCGGGGAGTGCGGCTCGCCGGGCAGGAACCCGCCGTTGCCCGCGAGCGCCACCGGCACGACCACGAGCGCCGTCAGGCTCGTGACGAGTGTGGCAAGGCGAGCACGGCGCACAGCGAATGGCATCGTATAGAGCGTGGAATCGCCGAGTCAGGTCGAGCTGCCCGAGGGCGTCACCGGCCCGTTCCACGTGTTCGTGAACGGCGTCGAGCAGCACCCCGGCACCGACTTCGACCAGATCGGGACGACCCTCGTCTTCCGGCGCGAGCTCGCCCCCGAGGGCCGGCTCGGCTTCTGGCGGTGGCTCTCGCTGTTTCTCGGCGTCGCGGGCACCTACCGCAAGAACGACACGGTCGACGTCGTCTACTCGGACGGCGGCAACCGGCGCGTCGTGACGCTCGCGCCGCATGCCCCCCGCACGCCGTGACGCTCTAAGCTCCCCGGTCGTGGCGATCGTCGACGAGGCCCGAGCCCGCTTCGACGCGATCGTCGGTTCGCGGTGGCTCGTCCCGGTCGGGCTGCCGCTCCTCGTCCTCCTCTCGTTGTTCGTCCGCTCCCGCCAGCTGCACGCCGGGTTCTGGATCGACGAAGGGATCTCGGTCGGCATCTCCCACGAGCACTGGACGTCGATCCCGCACCTGCTTCGCCAGGACGGCTCGCCGCCGCTCTACTACATGCTGCTCGCGATCTGGGTCCGCCTGTTCGGCGACAGCGAAGCCGCGACGCACACGCTCTCCCTCGCCTTCGGGTTGGCGTGCGTGCCGCTCGCGTACTTCGCGACGCGCGCCGTGTTCGGGCGAACCGCCGCGCTCGCGGCCGCGATGCTCGCAGCGCTCGATCCCTTCCTCACCTACTACGCGCAGGAGACGCGCATGTACGAGCTCGAAGCGCTGCTCTCGCTCGTCGTCGCGTGGTCGTACGTCGAGGGGATCCTTCGCGGGAGGCGCGGCTGGACGCCGGTGTTCGTCCTCGCGACCGTGCTGCTCGCGTACAGCCACAACTGGGGGCTCTTCCTCTGCGTCGGGCTCGCCGTCGCCACGTTCGTGTTCGCGCGCGAGCGGATGAAGCTCTTCGGCGTCGCCGCGGTCGGTGTGGCGGTGCTCTACGTCCCATGGCTCCCGACGCTCCTCTCACAGGCGAGGCACACCGGCGCGCCGTGGTCGACGCGACCGAGCGTTCACGACCTCTTCCTCTCGGCGGGCACCGTCATCGGCGGAGACGCGCCGTTCGTCGCGCTCGTCCTCGTCGGCGGCACGGCACTCGGCGGCGTGCTCCTGCACGAGCGGACGCAGGAGCGCCGCGAGATCGCCGCGCTCCTCACGGTGATCGGCGTGACGGTCGTCGTCGCGTTCGTTGCCTCGCAGATCTCGCCGGCGTGGACCGCGCGGTACTTCGCCGTGCTCTTCGGCCCCGTCGTCCTCGTCGCCGGCCGGGCGCTCGCGCGCGCCCGCCGGCTCGGGCTTGCGACGCTCGCCGTCCTCGTGTTCCTCTTCGCCGGGTACTCCGTCAAGAACGACAAGGAGAACGCGAAGGGCATCACCGCGGGAACGCTCCCGTATCTGAAGACCGGCGACCTGATCATCTCGACGCACCCGGAGCAGGTACCGGTGCTGCGCTACTACCTCGGGCCGGGCTACCGCTGGGCGACGACGCTCGGCCCGATGCCCGACCCGCAGATCTTCGACTGGCGCGACGCCGTCTCGCGGCTGAAGGCGGCGAAGGAGCAGCCGACGATCGACGAGCTGCTCGCCACCGTGCCGCCGGGCGGGACTTTCGTCGTGTTCGAGCCGGTGTTCCGGGACTATCGCGCGTGGCGCGCACAGTGGACGAAGCTCGTCTGGCGCAAGGCTTCGGACTGGTCGTGGCTGCTCGAGCACGATCCGCGCCTCCAGCTCGTCGCGCACATCCGCAGCGACGAGATCGCGCTCAAGAAGAACTACTTCAAGCCGCTTCAGGCGTTTGTCTACCGTCGAAAGCGGTAGCAAGGGTACGATCGCACGGCGCTTGCCGGCTCCTCCCCCATGGTGAAAGAGATCACGCAGACGACGCTCGTCCTCGGCGGCGGCCCGGCCGGGCTGACCGCGGGCTACCTGCTGGGGAAGCGCGACCACGACGTGCTCGTGCTCGAGGCCGAGGATCAGGTCGGCGGGCTCGCGAAGACCGTCGAGCGCGACGGGTACCGCTTCGATCTCGGCGGCCACCGCTTCTTCACGAAGGCGCTCGAGGTCGAAAACCTCTGGCACGAGGTGCTCGGCGACGAGTTCCTCCGCCGGCCGCGCATGTCGCGCATCTACTGGAACAAGAAGTACCTCGACTATCCGCTGCGCGGCCCCGACGTGATCAAGAAGCTC
>Ga0070681_10001863_pt1 | contig 19043 bp, 19 predicted proteins | sample KBSC83BmetaG_FD_65650 | JGI IMG/M metagenome (GOLD analysis project Ga0070681, IMG submission 65650) | Corn rhizosphere microbial communities from Kellogg Biological Station, Michigan, USA - KBS C8-3B metaG | ecosystem: Host-associated > Plants > Roots > Rhizosphere | place: USA: Michigan... | reverse complement strand
CAGTTTCATCGGCGCCATCCGATCGCCGGCGAGGGCCGGTCGGCCGAGCCTAGCGGGCGCGCGCCGCCCTGTCATGGCGGGCGGCGGCGAAAGAAGGTCCAGGGGTCGCGCATGAAGGCCTGCCGCGCGTCGGCCTGGGCGGCGGGGGCGGCGAGCGGGACGGCGGCGCGGCGCTGGAAGATCATGTCGCGGCGCACATCGGTCGTGTTGGCCGAGGTGCCGTGCGCGAGAAAGCTGTGCGCCACGACGATGTCACCGGCCCTCAGCCGCGGCACGACCATGTGCGCATCGGTGAGGAAGCGCTTCTGGCCCGTGACCTTGACGTTGCCCCAGTGCACCGGTGCGTCCATCGCCTGCTCGCGGAACAGGGCGGCGAATTTTTCGTGGCTGCCCGGCAGGACATGGAAGCCGCCGGCCGTGTCGGCAGCGACGTCGGTCAGGGCCACGCCGAACAGGATGTTGAATGCCGCGAGCGCGGGGCCGAGGCCGCCGTCGATGTGGAAGTGCCGCCCGACGATGCCGGCGGTGCGGAAGCCGGGCATCGTCGAGGCGAACTGGATGCGGTCGGGCGACTGCACGCTGTCGAGGATCTCGAGCGCCAGCGGATCGAGCACGTCGGTCGCGATGGCGAGGAAGTCGGGATGGGTGCAGTTCTTGATCTCGCGCCACAGCTCGTTCTTCGAGCGCTCCCAACCCTCGGGATGCTGCGCGACCAGTCCGTCGGCGGCGGCCTGCGCCGCGCGCAGAAGTCCACCGTCGATCGCGCCGGAGACGATCGTGTAGCCCTGCCCGGCAAGCTCGTCCCAATGGGTCGCCGTGAACGCCATTGGGGAAGTTTACACCTAGGTGCCGCCGGCGCGCTTGGGATTCAGGGCGATGGTGAAGGTGAGCCAGGCGTTCCAGCCGTCGCTGCGGTTGACGGCGGCGAACTCGCGGTAGGCCTTGAGGTTCACATAGGCCTGCCGCCCGCCCAGCTCGAGGATGTAGCCGGCCTGCGGGCCGACGGCGGCGATGCCCGAGCGGAAGCCGCCCTGGATCGGCAGCGCGCCGCTGTCGTCGCCGACCTGCTGGTAGACGTAGCCCACCAGCCCGACGTGAACGTGTTCCGACAGGAACTGCGAGGCGCCCCAGTCGAGATGCAGGTCGGCGCCGTTCTGGTAGTTGGTCGTCGGGTTGGCGAAATTGTAGGTGACGCCGGCGACGGCGGAGAATTCGCGGCCGTTTTCGGTATTGAGGTAGGTGTAGCCCGCGCCGCCGTCGAGCACGGTGTGTCCGATGCCGAGGTTGGACAGGCGATTGGCGTCATACGAGCCGACCGGCACGTCGCTCATCGTGTAGGCGAGGAAATTGTGGTTTCCGCTGTTCCAGCGCAGCGCCGCCATCGGATAGAAGTCGCCGAAGTCCGTCACGCTGTCGCCGTAGGTGGCGGCGGCGAAGAAGGGGAAGGGCCCGACCGTGCCGCTCACCTGCGCGGAGCTGTCGACGCGGCTGTAGCCGTACACAAGGGTCGCGCGCAGCGTGAGCTGGCCGCCCAGCACCGGCTGCTCGAACGTATAGCTCGGCCCGCCGAGGAACAGCTCGGCGTGCTCGTCGAGCGAGGCCGAGACGTTGGCGTTCAGGGTCGCGGTGTAGGGGCCGACGCCGACCTGCCGTGAGAATGCCGTGGCGCCGTCGGCGTGCAAGGTCTGGTGCAGGATGCTCGTGGTCAGGCTCCAGCCGGCGGGCAGGGGCACGGCGGCCAGGCTGCCGAACGTGCCGGGCACCCAGAAGCTCACGCCGTTCTCATCGGCGGCTGCGGGGTGCGCGCCCGTCAGTGCCGCCGCCGCGGCAAGCGCCAGGGTCCAGCGCGCGCCGGCCGCGGCGGTTGAATTCGAGATGACGGACCTCCCCAAATCGGCTTCCCCGGCCGACGGCGGCATGGTGCGGGATTTCCGGGTCGATTGCACGCGGGTTGATCGCGCGCCGCCCATGGCCCGCTCCCCGGCCGCGTGCAAGGATACGCCGGGGTTTCGGGGGAGAACGGCGAATGTCGGCGCAGGATTGGCTGGGCGCGGGGAGTGGCCTTGCCTGGTCGTTCACCTACGTGATGATCATCTACATCTCCGTGCGGCACAAAACCTATGCGATGCCGATGCTCGCGATGGTGACGAACCTGAGCTGGGAATTCCTGTTCACCTTCGTCTACCCGATGGTCGGCGGCATGGTGCAGGAAGTCGTCAACGTCGCTTGGCTCGCCCTCGACGCGGTGATCGTCGTCACCTTCCTCCGCTTCTGGCGCTCCGATTTCCCGGCCACGCTGCAGGCCTGGCTGTGGCCGGTCCTGCTGGGCAGCTTCGTCTTCGTCGTGCCGCTGCTGGTGACGACCGTGAAGCTGTTCGGCCAGGACTACGGCTCGGCCTACACCGCCTTCGGCGACAACCTGATGATGTCGGTGCTGTTCCTGACGATGTTGCTGCGCCGCGGCACCACGCGCGGGCAGAGCGTCTGGATCGCCGGCGGCAAGCTCGTCGGCACCGCCTTGGCCTCGGTGGCGCAGTATCTGTACGATCCGCGGACCGTCGTGCTGAACGTCATGTACGTCGAGATCTTCATCCTCGACGCGCTTTATCTCCATCTGGTGCTGAAAGCGCCGCGCTGGGAGCCTGGATCCGACCGGTAGACTCGTCTCACCTCGGCCCGGCGTGCTATCCTGGCACCCAAGTTCCGCTCCAAGAGGCAACCCCGAGGAGACCCACCATGCCCGATACCAACACGCTGTCGTCCACCGCCTCGATGTCCGAGCGCGCCGATGCGCTGGAAGACAAGATGGCGCGCGATCTCGACCTCATCGTCATCAAGTCGCGGCTGCACATGTGGGCGGAGGGCGATCTCGGCCCGTCGCCGAACGCCGGCCTGCTGAAGCGCGACAATCCCAACGCCACCGTCATGATGGGCGACGATCCGCGCCTGCCGAAGATGCCGGAGAAGCCGACCCTGGTCGATTTCTTCCGCCATCGCTTCGGGCCGGCGATGCACCTGCTGCAGAGCGCCCATCACGCGCGCAAGAACGGTCTGCCGGAGAAGCTCGTGCTCGCCTGCCTGCTGCACGACATCGCCGTCGTCGGCTTCATCCGCGGCGACCACGGCTACTGGGGCGCGCAGCTCATCGAGCCCTATGTCGACGAGGAAGTGACCTGGGCGATCCGCGCCCACCAGGTGCTGCGCTTCTATCCCGACGAATCGGTCGGCTACGAGTATCCCGCAGCCTACGTCGCGCTGTTCGGCGAGGACTACAAGGTCGATCCGTACATCGAGGAAGACTACAAGCGGATGCGGAACCACAAGTGGTACATGTCGAGCCGTCTCATCACGATGAACGACATCTACTCGTTCGACCCCAACCTGCATGTCGAGCTCGACGAGTTCGTCGACATCATCGGCCGCAACTTCCGCCAGCCCGAGCAGGGGCTGGGCTACGACAACAGCCCCACCGCGCACATGTGGCGCGCCATGATCCGCCCGTCAAAGTACCTTTAGGATGGCCCCCAAGCGGACGGCCCCCAGGATGCCGGCGCCGAAGGTGCTGGCGCCCATGCCGGCGGTGATCGACCATTCGAGGATGCTGGCGATCATCGGTGTCTGCGACGACACCGCGAAGCTTCACAACTGGATCGAGAACGCCGGCAAGAAGCGCGAGCCGATCATCGGCAACGCGGCGTTCCGGCGGCTGGTGTCGATCTCTCCCGCCGAGGAGAAGGGCACGGTCGAGCACGATTTCTGGCAGTCGATCTACGCGCTGGAACTCGTGCTGTCGGCGGAGAACAAGAAGACGACCCGGCTCAGCCGCACGCGGCAGAAGTTCAAGCGGGTCGAGGTCGTGCAGACGCTGAAGGACCTCGCCATGAGCAAGAAGCCGTCTGCCGGCTTCGCCATGCTTCTGGACCGCGACATGCCGGAACTCACCGCCGAGGCCGTCGTGCTGCGCCACGGCGTCGTCTTCGACGAGGTCGTTCAATCGGCCGCGCGCGAGCGGCTCTCGGGCGCGGGCGTCGACGTGAGCACGCTGCCGACGGTTCCTTCCCTCTAGTCTTTCCTTCTCCGAGGCGGGGAAGGGAACAAGACCCTAGCCGCGGCCGGCGAAGGCGGGGAGGCGGTGGGCGGTCACGGCCGGGGCCGGGCCGTCGAAGCGCTCGATCTCCACCAGGCAGGTCTGGGCGATGCAGCCCTGGGACAGCTTCGAAGCGCCGATGTCGAGCGTCAGCGCGTTGGGATTGCCGTGCTTCTCGAGCGGCCGGTTGGAGCCCCGGTCGGCCGGATCGAACCACGCGCCGGTCGACAGGCGCACGACGCCGCGGCGGATGCGGTCGCTCAGCCGCGCGGCGGCCAGGCACGCGCCGCGATCGTTGAACACGCGCAGCAGGTCGCCGTCGGCGATGCCGCGCGCGCGCGCGTCGTCGGGGTGCAGGGTGATCGGCTGGCGGCCCTTCACCTTGGTCGATTTTGAATGCGGGCTGTGGTCGAGCTGGCTGTGCAGCTTGTCGGCCGGCTGGTCCGACAGCATGTGCAGCGGGAAGCGCTCCGCGGTCTTGGAGCCCAGCCATTCGATCGGCTCGAGCCAGGTGACGTGACCCGGGCAGTCGTCGTAGCCGAACGAGGCGATCTTCTCCGAGAAGATCTCGATCTTGCCCGACGGGGTCTTGAGGCGGTTGGTCTCAGGATCGGCGCGGAAGGCGGCCAGCATGACGGGTTCGCTTTGCGTGCTGTGGGCCTCGGCGATGCCGGCCTCCCAGAATTCCTCGAACGGCGGCAGGGTGACGCCGGCCTGCGCCGACTTCTCGCGCGACTGGGCATACAGGTGCCTCATCCACTCCATCGGCGTGCGGCCCTCGGTGTAGCGGTCGCCGTGGCCGAGGCGCTTGGCCAGCTCGGTGAAGATCCAGTAGTCGTCCTTCGATTCGCCGATCGGCTCGCGCGCCTTCTTCATGGCGATGATGAAGGGCTCGCGCGTGCCATAGCCGATGTCGTCGCGCTCGAGGCTGGTGGTGGCGGGCAGCACGACGTCGGCCATGCGCGCGGCGGGCGTCCAGAACTGCTCGTGAAACACGATCGTGTCGGGCTTGCGCCAGGCGATCATCAGGCGGTTGAGGTCCTGGTGATGGTGGAAGGGATTGCCGCCCGCCCAATAGATCAGCTTGATGTCGGGGTAGGTGATGACATGGCCGTTGTAGGTCGTCTTGCCGCCCGGGCTCAGCAGCATGTCGGTGATGCGCGCGACCGGGATGAAATCGGGCACCGCGTTCGCGCCCTGTGGCAGGGTCGGCCCGGAATAGCGCGGGCCACCGCTGCCCATCAGGTTGACCGGGCCGTAGCCGACGCCGAAGCCGCCGCCCGGCAGGCCGACCTGGCCCAGCATGCAGGCCAGCGTGACCAGCCCCCAGAACGGCTGCTCGCCGTGGTGCGAGCGCTGCAGCGACCAGCCGATCGAAACCATCGTTCGCGTCGCCGCCATCTCGCGCGCCAGCGAGGCGATGCGCACGGCCGAGATGCCGGTGATCTTCTCCGCCCACTCCGGCGTCTTGTCGGCCAGATAGGGCACGAGCCTGTCGAAGCCCACGGTGCAGCGGTCGAGGAAGGCACGGTCGTAGAGCTTCTCGACCAGCAGGACGTGGCACAGCGCCAGCATCATGGCGGCGTCGGTGTTGGGCCGGATGGCCAGCCACTCGACGTCACCGCCGGTGTCGAGGTCCTCGGCCGTCGGCGTCACGTTGACGAAGCGCACGCCGGCGTCGCGCATGCCGTAGAGGCCGCCCTTGACGTGGTGCAGGGTGGCGCCGCCGGCGTTGATCTGGCTGTTCTTGCGCGGCACGCCGCCGAAGGTGACGAAGAGCTTGCAGTGCTCGGCCAGCACGTTCCAGCTGGTATGCTGCGCCATCAGCTCTTCCATCGGCGCCACGATGTGCGGCATCAGCACGCGCGCGGCGCCGAGGCTGTAGCTGTCGGCATGGCGCACGTAGCCGCCGACCGAGTTCAGGAAACGATGGACCTGGCTCTGGGCGTGGTGGAAGCGGCCGGCGCTCGACCAGCCATAGGAGCCGCCGAAGATCGACCGGTTGGAATGCTTCTCCTTCACGCGCGCGAGTTCCCGGGCGACGAGATCGAGCGCCTCGTCCCACGACACCTCGACGAACGGCTCCTGGCCGCGCTTCTCCGGCGCGCTGCCGGGGCCGTGCTCGAGCCAGCTCTTGCGCACCGCGGGGCGCAGCACGCGCAGCCGGCTCACTTCATCCGACAGCATGTGCAGGCCGATCGGCGAGGGATCGGGGTCGCGCGAGAACGGGTGCAGCTTCACCGCCTTGCCGTCCCCGTCGTATTCGACTTCGTAGGTGCCCCAGTGGGCGGCGGTGTAGGTACGCTGGTGGGTCATGGGTGCTTCACGCGGCCTGGTTACGCCGATTTGGCGATGGCGAGGAACGAGTCGACGTCGGCGGGATCGGTGTCGAAGGCCGTGACCAGCCGGAAGGCGCGCTCGCCGGGCCGGTCGGACGGCCAGGGATGGTACTGCGCCCCGGCGTCCTGCAGAGCATCGTGCATGTGGGCGGGCAGGACAACGAAGATCTCGTTGGCGTCGACCGGATAGAGCAGCGACGTGCCCTTGAACGTCGTCAGCCCCGCGACCAGCCGCCGCGCCATGGCGTTGGCGTGGCGCGCGTTGGCCAGCCACAGCCCGTCGGCGAAATAGGCGTCGAGCTGCGACGACAGCAGCCGCATCTTGGAGAGCAGGTGGCCGCCCCGCTTGCGGCGGAACTCGAACTCGCGCGCCAGGCCGGTGTCGAAGAAGACCACGACCTCCGCGCCCATCGCGCCGTTCTTGGTGGCGCCGAGGCTGAGCACGTCGACGCCGGCCTTCCACGACAGCTCTGCGGGCGTGCAGCCGACGAATGACAGGGCGTTGGCGAAGCGTGCGCCGTCCATGTGCAGCTTGAGCTTGTGGCGATGCGTCGAGGTGGCGATCGCGGCGATTTCCTCGGGCGCGTAGGCCGCGCCGCACTCGGTCGCCTGCGTGATCGACACGGCCGACGGCTGCGGATGATGCACGACGCCGTAGACCGGCTCGGCGAGCGCCTTGGCGAGCTTCTTCGGATCGATCTTGCCGGCGGCGCCCTCGATCGGCTCGAGCTTGGCGCCGGTGTAGAATTCCGGTGCGTTGGCCTCGTCGACGGCGATGTGCGCGGTCGGATGGCAGTAGATCGAGCCCCACGGCGGCGTGCAGCACGCCAGCGCCAGCACGTTGGCGGCCGTGCCGGTCGCCACCGGATAAGCGCACAGTTCGGGCCGCTCGAAGATATCGCGCAGCCGGTCCTCGACCTTCTGCGTCCACGGGTCGGCGCCATAGGAATGCACGGAGCCGGCAGTGAAGGCGCGGCCGACGGCCTCGATGATGGCCGGATGGGCGCCGGTCTCGTTGTCGCTGCGGAAGTTCATCAACGGGCGGCTCCAGGCGGGAATTCGACGGTGCCGAGCAGGGCGCCGGTACGAGGATCGATGATGTAGGCGGTGGACTGGCCGTCGGCGGTCTTCACATGCACGACCAGGCGGTCGGCCACGGATTCCATGGACAGGACCTGCGCGCCCGAGGGCAGGGCGACGCGCTGGGAGAAGGCCTTGATGGCGGCTGGCGAGCGCATGCCGCCCGGGCTAGACATGCGGCGGGCGATCTCGGCGGCGACGACGACGAAGCCCGCCACGATCAGCAGGCCCATCACGATGACCAGCACCTTCAGCCAAAGGGGTGCGTGGGCCTTGGAAGGCGAGGCCTGAACTGGGGACGCCACGAGAACTCCATGAAAGACAGATGAGCGACGCCGGCCGCCACCTCGTTACCATCGACGCAAGCACTGCCGGCGAACGGCTCGACCGCGCGCTGACGATGGCCCTGCCGGCCCTCACGCGCAGCCGCGTGAAAGCCCTGATCGAAAGCCGCCGTGTGACGCTGGCCGGCCCGTTGAGCGAGCCTGGAAAGACAGTAGAAGAGCCGTCCCGCAAGGTCAAAATCGGCCAGCAGTTCGTCGTCGACATTCCCGAGCCGGAAGCAGCCGAGCCGGCGGCCCAGGCGCTCGATCTCGACATCCTCTATGAAGATACGGACCTGCTGGTGGTGAACAAGCCGGCCGGGCTCGTCGTCCATCCCGCGCCGGGCAATCCCGACCACACGCTGGTCAACGCGCTGATCGCGCACTGCGGTGACAGCCTGTCGGGCATCGGCGGCGTGCGCCGGCCGGGCATCGTCCATCGCCTCGACAAGGACACCTCGGGCGTCATGGTCGTGGCCAAGAACGACGCCACGCACCACGGGCTATCCAAGCTGTTCGCCGCCCACGATCTCACGCGCGTCTACCGGGCGCTGGTCTGGGGCGGGCCGATGGCCAAGTCGGGCACGATCGAAGGGGCGATCGCCCGCCATCCGGTCGACCGCAAGCGCATGGCGGTTCGCAAGTCCGGCGGCCGGCACGCGATCACCGAATACTGGCTGGAGAAGCGCTTCGGACCGCCGGTCAGGCCGGTCGCCAGCCTGATGGGGGCCAAGCTCGGCACCGGCCGCACCCATCAGGTCAGGGTGCACCTCGCCCATATCGGCTGCCCGGTGGTCGGCGATCCGGTGTACGGCCGCAGACGGAACGGCACTGGACCGGAGTCGTTGAAATCATTCAAGCGACAGGCGCTGCACGCAGCGGTCCTGGAATTTATCCACCCGAGGACCCGGAAAGAGTTGCGCTTTGCCACAGAATTGCCTCAGGACTTCCAGATGCTCGTCGATGAACTGAACGGCGTTAAGTAATGCCCTCAATACCTGAGGGGATTAGTAGGTTTTTCTTGACCCCCTGGCGATCCGGCAATTAGAGTCGGGTTTAGCAGTCGGTGGGCGAGAGTGCTAAACGCTCGTTCACCAGGAAAGGGGGACCCCCAAATGGCTACCGCAACAACCGCCCGTCTTCCCGCCCTCTCGTCGAACCTGTCGCCGGAGGGCAACCTCAGTCGCTACCTCAGCGACATCCGGAAGTTTCCGCTCCTGGAGCCGCAGGAAGAATTCATGCTGGCCAAGCGCTGGCGCGAGCACGGCGACTCCAAGGCCGCCCACCAGCTCGTCACCAGTCATCTGCGCCTCGTCGCCAAGATCGCCATGGGCTATCGCGGCTACGGCCTGCCGGTCGCCGAGCTGATCTCCGAAGGCAACGTCGGCATGATGCAGGCGGTGAAGCGCTTCGATCCGGACCGCGGCTTCCGTCTCGCCACCTATGCCATGTGGTGGATCCGCGCCTCGATCCAGGAATACATCCTGCACAGCTGGTCGCTGGTGAAGATGGGCACGACGGCGGCGCAGAAGAAGCTGTTCTTCAACCTGCGCAAGCTCAAGGGCCAGATGCAGGCGATTGAAGAGGGCGATCTCAGCCCCGAGAACGTGACCAAGATCGCCACGCGCCTCGGTGTGCCGGAAGAGGAGGTGGTGAACATGAACCGCCGCCTCGCCGCGCCCGACAGCTCGCTCAACGCCTCGGTGAAGGCCGAGGGCGACATGGAGTGGCAGGACTGGCTGGTCGACGATACGCCCAACCAGGAAGTCCGCCTCGGCGACAGCCAGGAGATGGGCCAGCGCAAGCAGATGCTGGCCGGTGCGCTGAAGCAGCTGACCGATCGTGAGCGCCACATCATCGTCGAGCGGCGCCTGACCGACGAACCCAAGACGCTCGAGGATTTGTCGGCCAAATACGGCATCAGCCGCGAGCGCGTGCGCCAGATCGAGGTGCGCGCCTTCGACAAGCTGCAGAAGGCGATGAAGAACATGGTGGTCGAAGCCGCCACCGAGAACTCCCGCAAGGTCGACGCCCACGCCGCGCGCTGAGGTCGCGGCCATCGCCGGGGGCGCGCCACTCCAGAGGCGCGTCTTCCGGCGTTGAGCCCGCCATAACCTCCGCCGTCGCGCGTTCCCCCGGGACGGCGGGACAGTCGGAAAATAGGGCGAGGGATGAGGCTTTCTGGGCCTTCCGGGCCCTTTTCGGCCGGGGGGCGGTCCTATATAAACTCGCCCCACCATGAAGCCCCAGAATATCGCCCCGCTGCACATCGCCCCCCAGAACATCGCCATCGTCGGCGCCACCGGCGCGGTTGGAGTCGAAATCCTCCGCGTCCTCGAGCGGCGGAACTTCCCCGTCGCTTCCCTGAAGCTGCTCGCTTCGGCCCGCTCGGCCGGCAAGACGCTCGAGTTCAAAGGCAAGCCGCACACCGTGGAGGAGGTCAAGCCTTCGTCGTTCAAGGGCATCGACATCGCCTTCTTCAGCGCCGGCGCCACGCGCAGCCGCGAGTTCATTCCGCACGCCAAGGCCGCGGGCGCCGTCGTGATCGACAACTCCTCGGCGTTCCGCATGGACCCCAACGTGCCGCTGGTCGTGCCGGAAGTGAACCCGGGCGATCTGCGCAACCACAACGGCGTGATCGCCAACCCGAACTGCACCGCCGCGATCCTGGCGACCGCGGTGTGGCCGATCCACCAGGCCGTCGGCATCCGGAAGATCGTCGTGTCGACCTACCAGTCGACATCGGGCGCGGGCGCGGCCGCGATGCAGGAGCTCGAGGACCAGGTCCGCCAGTACGCCGAGGGCAAGGAAGTGACCCGCAAGGTCTTCCCGCACCAGATCGCGTTCAACCTTTTCTCGCACAACACCGCGGTGGCCGAGAACGGCTACAACGAGGAAGAGAACAAGGTCGTCGAGGAAATGCGCAAGATGTTCCATGCGCCCGAGCTGCCGATCCTGCCGACCTGCATCCGCGTGCCGGTGCTGCGCGCCCATTCGGAAGCCGTGTCGCTCGAGCTCGACAAGCCGCTGTCGCCCGCCGACGCGCGCAAGCTCCTGGAGAAGGCGCCGGGCGTGAAAGTGGTCGACGACCGCGCCGCCAACCACTTCCCGATGCCGCTCGAAGCCAGCGGCGACCTCGACGTCCATGTCGGCCGCATCCGCAGCGACCTCTCCAACCCGAATGGCCTGGCGCTGTTCGTGGCCGGCGACCAGCTCCTGAAGGGCGCCGCCTGGAACGCCGTCCAGATCGCCGAGGAACTCGCCAAGCTCCAGACCCGCGCGCAAGCGGCGGAGTAGGGAGCGACTTCCGGCACTTCCGACTAATGAAGGAAGGGCCACGCGCACATTCGCGCCCGCAGACACAACCCATCATCCCGCACGGGCGGGTGGGGTGTCGATCGTCTATCGACTCTGGAATTAGGGGCTTCTCGTCGGGACGAGAAGGATCGAGGGGGTGCGGAAACAGCCGAGGGCCATTTCCGCACCGGTCTCGAAGCGGCCGTTAATTAGGCCTTGAGATTCACCGCAGCATCCTTGCCGCGGTCCTGCTGGACTTCGTAGGTGATCTTCTGGCCTTCGTTGAGGCCGTTCAGACCAGCGCGCTCAACGGCGCTGATGTGCACGAACACATCCTTGCCGCCGCCGTCGGGCTGAATGAAACCGAAACCCTTGGTGGCGTTGAACCACTTAACCGTGCCTGTAGCCATGTCTGGTATCCTAGTGAGTGAGTGTGTGGCGAGACGCCAAGGCTACGCTACACCGTCTGCGCGCGCTTATACACATTAAAACCAGGCCTTTTTTTCGCCCTGTTCCAGGGAACCTTCGGCCCTCGGACAACCTGCGGAGCGTGTGAACGCCCGTTCAATCCTTTTTCACCATCACTTCAATCAAACGTTGCCGCGGCCGGGGACAGGCCAATTGCGCGCGTGTAACGTCATGACAATGAACGCCCTCAGCGAGCGCCTCTCCCGCCTGCCGCTATGGCAGGGACCGGTGACGTTGGAGCCGCTGCTGGGCGGGCTCACGAACATTTCATATGTCGCGACCGATCGTTCGGGAAAGTACGTCGTGCGCTGCGGCGACGACATCCCCGTCCACCACGTCTTCCGCGACCGCGAGCGCGCGGCCGCGCAGGCGGCGTTCGAGGCTGGCCTCTCGCCCGGGATCGTCCATGTCGAGCCGGGCATCACCGTGCTGCGCTTCGTCGAGGGGCGCACCTTCGGCGAGGCCGACCTGCGCACCGACGCGACGCGCATCGTGACGCTGCTCAAGACCTGCCATCGCGAGGTCGGCCGCCGCCTGCACGGACCGGCCAACATGTTCTGGGTGTTCCACGTCATCCGCGACTACGTGCGCGCCATCGACGGCGACACGAAGTACCTGGTACTCGCCGACCGGCTCGAGGCCGCACAGGTGCCGCTGCCCATCGTGTTCGGGCACAACGACCTGCTGCCCGGAAACTTCCTCGACGATGGCACGCGCCTGTGGCTGATCGACTGGGAGTATGGCGGCTTCGGCACGGCGATGTTCGATCTCGCCAACCTGTCGTCGAACGGTGCCTTCAGCGCGGCCGACGATGCGGCACTGTTGGCCGCCTACTTCGACGGCAAGATCGATGCCCCTCTGCGCGCGGCCTTCGTCGCCATGAAGGCGGCCAGTGCGCTACGCGAGGCGCTCTGGGCGATGGTGTCCGACGTTCATCTCCGCACGCCCGGCGTCGACTACGCCGCGCACGCGCGAACCTATCTCGCGCGACTCGACCAGGTGATGGGCGAACTGGCGATCTGAAATCCTTGCGGCCGGACGCACGACGTCGCCTGCGACAATTCTGCGGGTGCTAGCGGCGGTCGCCGCGGTGGTCGTCGCGGCGCGGGGCGGGAGTGGCGGGCGTCGCGGGAGCGGCCGGCGCGCTTGGCTGCTGGACGGTGACGTCGATCTGCTGGGCCGGGCCCTTGGCGACCTGGGTGTCGAGGCCCGGCGTGCCCAGCATGACGTAGCCGCCGACCAGCACGAGCACGACCAGCGCGCCGACGATGAAGTAGAGGCCGCCGTTGCCCGGTTGGCGGGCGATCACGGTGGTGGGGCGGATGTCGTCGTTGGGCATGGGAATCTCCGGTGCAAGGACGGCGTTGGGATCATTCGGCCGAGACGCGGCCGCTCGGGTCGACGACGACGGCGATCTCGGTGCTGCCGCGCATCGCGCGTGCGCGCCACGTGCCGTCGGCGGATTTCACCAGGCCGCGGACGTTGCGGTAGCCGTCGGTTTCGATGCTGGCCCTGGCCGCGCCTGCGGCAGCAGGATCGTCCTGCGACGCCCGGGCTTCCTGGAGCGGCGCGGGTGCCGGCCGATCGATTGGCGCCACGGACGTCACGTCGAAATAACTGTCGTGACCGCGCGTCAGGAACGGCACCGGGGCGCGGGCGGCCTTGATCGTGCTGGCCGGCGGCGCGGGCGGCGGCTTGACCAGGGTCGCCTGCCGGGCGGGCTCGCGGATGGCGGCAGCGGCCGCCGTGGTGGCGGCCGGCGCGGGCCCCATCAGATAGGCGCTGGCCAGCATGGCGGCGGCCAGGCTGGTGAGGAGGAGGGTGCTGGTTCGGATGGTCATCATCGTTCATGCCCAACGCGCGATGCGGCTCGAACGTTCCCATCCCGGCGCCGGTCGATTGTCGGGCTGGCGGGCCGGGGCTATCGTCGGGACCCTCATCCTTGGGAGATTCGCCATGGACGGTGTGGATTACGGCTCCGAAGAGAAGGCCATGCAGGCCTACCTGCGCGACGGCGAGAAGCGCGCCTACGCGCTGGGCAACCGCGGCCCGATCCGCTTCACCGCGGCCGGCGCGCTGCACCCCGACATCGTCGAGGCCTACTGGCGCTGCGGCTTCTATATCTTCGAGGGCGTGCTGCGGCCGGAGGAACTGGCCGACATCGAGCACGACCTGCACGACATCCTCGACCGGCTGCCGGCAGAAAAAGGCGCGGCGGTCGACGCCAAGGGCCGTCCGGCGCTGGCCGCCGACTGCGCGGGGCCGAACCTGCACTGGGCGCGGCCGCTCAGCGACCCGTGGGGCGGCACGGCCGCTGCCAATGGCCGCCATCCGGTGAAGATGCACGAGCCGCAGGCCGCGGCGAACCTGCCGAAGGAAGTGGTCTTCCTCATCCTGGGCTCGCTGCAGTTCTCCGAGGCGTCGCTGCGCGTCTACGGCCATCCCGGCCTGCTGGCCGTCGCCGCCGCCATCAACGGCCCCGACTTCACGCCCTTCAACGAGGCGCTGTGGATCAAGGAGCCGGGCAAGGGCGCGTCGGTCGCCTGGCACCAGGATGGCACCACGCACTGGGACAGCCCGGCGTGGGACGAGGGCATCCACGGCTTCAACTTCATGGGTCAGCTCTACGGCTGCACCGCCGCCAACGGCGTGTGGGTCGTGCCGGGCTCGCACAAGCTGGGCAAGATCGACATCGGCAAGCTGGCCGCGCAGGCCGGCACCGAGCGCCTGCCCGACGCGGTGCCGATGATCTGCAAGCCCGGCGACGTCGCCATGACCAACCGCCAGGCGCTGCACGGCTCGTTCGCCAACACCAGCAAGGACTGGCGGGTGACGGTAAACTTCGGCTTCCACCGCCGCAGCTCGGTCCTGGGCGTGACCAGCGGCGGCATTCACAACAAGGCCGCGACCTACGACGCCCAGCGCATCCGGGAACGCGCCCGGCTGATCGGCTACGGCATCGACGCGCGCATGAGGCGCTTTCCCGACGAGGCTCCATTCGTCTACAAGCCGCATGCCGACGAGGGCCTCACCTACAAGTGGGACGACAAGGCCCGGGCCGACGTGAAGGACTACAACCTTCTTGACCTCAGCATCTGACCGCGACGCCCGTCTCTGGCGAAAGCTTCTCTTCGACGACGCCCCCTGGATCCCGCTCTTCCTGCTGACGGCGGCGATGGTGGCTGCATCGGCATGGCTGCTGGCGGGGGTGCCGCGCATCGTGTCCCGGCAGATGACCTGGGACATGCTGTTCAACCTGGCCGGCGCCTGGTCGCTGCACAACGGCCATGTCCCGCATGTCGACTTCCACGATCCGTTGGGCTCGCTGTCCTTCCGGCTGACCGCGATCGGCTTCTGGTTCACCGGACCCTCGGTCTGGGCCTTCATCGCCGGCGAGATCGTGGCGACCGCCGGGCTGTTCGCCACGGCGCTGATCGCGGCGGAGCGGCGCCTGCCGGTCGTGCCAGCGGCGGTGTTCGTGGTCTACGTCTGCCTGCTGGTGCTGATGCCGATCAACGTCGGCGAGGCGGTGAGCGATTTCACCTTCGCCATGGACTACAACGCCATGGGCTGGGCGGGACTGGGCGTGCTCAGCCTCATCCTGTTCGTGCCGCCGCGTGCCCGCACCGCCGGCGCTGCGCCGCGCGACTGGCCCGACATCGTCGTGGCCGCCGTGCTGCTGGGTGCGCTCTATCATCTCAAGATCACCTATTTCGGCACGGCACTTGGCGAGCTGTGCATCGCGGCGCTGGTGAGCGAGCACCTGCGGCGCCGGCAACGCCGCTGGGCCGTCCTTGCCGTCGCCGCCCTCCTGTTCGCGGTAGCGCCGTGGAACTGGGCCTACCTGTCGGACGTGCTGGCCGCCGTCGACACCGGTGCCGCCAAGGGCGACATGCGCGAGTTCGCCAAGATGGTGATGGCCAACGTGCCGGAGCTGTCGCTGATGTGCATCGGTGCGATCGTGGCGCTGGCGCTGTGGCGCGCGGGCGAGGTGTCGCCGCGCGTGCCCGTCGCGGTCGGCCTGTTCATCGCCGCCGCCATCGCCGTGCTGTCGCAGAACACGCAGCTGCGCGGCCTGCCGCTGTCGGTGGCGGTGGCCTTCCTGCTCTACGACCACCTGCGCGGCAACCGCCACGAGGGCCGGCCGCGCGCGGCGGTATGGGTGATGGTGGCGCTGCTGGTATTTCCCGTGGCCGGCGTGGCCAAGCAGGCCGCGAGCCTGGCGGTCTACCACTGGCAGGCCGTGCGCAGCCCAAGTCTCTACGTCTTCGATCGTCCGCCGCCGCTCGAGGGTCTGGCGGTGCCGCGCGACGCGCCCGGCCTGCTCGACGCCGTCTCCCGCCACGGCATCGACCGCGCGCTGCTCAGCCGCATCCGCACGCTCGACACCGACAACGAGGAGCTGTCGCAGTTCGAATATGCCGAGACGCTGCGCGAGGCCGCGGCCTTGTTCGACGATCCGGCGCGGGCCGAGGGTGCGATCGTCGTGCTCGACCAGGTCAATCCGCTGCCCTTCATTCTCGGCCGCACCCCGCCGCGCGGCGTCTCCCTGTGGCTCGACATGGCCTTCCCCTGGCAGCCGGCCGACTCGATGCTGGGCGACGCGCGCTACGTGCTGATCCCGAAGTTCTCGACCTACCGCGCCGTCACGCTGCTCGCCGTCGAACGCTATCGCGACTATCTCCTCGCGCATTTCCCCGTACGCACCGAGACCCGCAGCTGGGTCCTGCGCGAACGCTGAAGCGTTCAGGTGTCGGCGGAGCGCGCCACTCCAGTGGCGCTCATGAATGCGCCACTCACGGCGGAGTAGTCTCTGCCTCGGTGGCACGCTCCGATGAGCTTCCGATTTCCGTCTGCCGCCCGACCGGGCAGGTATCAGGTGCCACAATAGGTTCGGTAATTGCCCGGCGGGCCGTCGGGCGGCGCGGCGTAGGCGGCGAGGCCGGGGCGTTCGTCGAACGGATGCGCCAGCACCGCCAGCAGTGCCTCGAACGGCGCGAAGTCTCCGTCCTCGATCGCTGCGGCCAGCGTTTCCTCGACCTTGTGGTTGCGCGGGATGTAGAGCGGGTTGGCCGCCGCCATCGCAATGCGCCGCGCCGCATCGTCGCCCGGCTCGGCGGCCAGGCGCGCGCGCCACGTCGTCTCCCAGGCATCGAAGCCTGCAGGCTCCTCGAACAGGCCGCGCGCCGTGCCCTCGCCCAGGCCGCGGAAGGCCAAGGTGTGGTCGGTGCCGTTGTCGGTCAGCAGCTTGAGGAACGACTGCGCCAGCACCCCGTCGCCGTCCTGGGCGGTCGCCAGGCCGAGCTTGCGGCGCAGCACGGCGAGATAGGCCGAGTGGAAGGTGTCGTTGTATTTGCCCAGCGACTCGTTGGCCTGTGCGAGGGCCGCATCCGCGTCGTCGGCGAACAGCGGCATCAGCGCCTCGCCCAGCCGCGCCAGGTTCCAGCCGGCGATCTGCGGTTGCTTGGCGTAGGCGTAGCGGCCGGTCTGGTCGATCGAGCTGAACACCGTCTCGGGGTGATAGGCGTCCATGAAGGCGCACGGACCGTAGTCGATGGTCTCGCCGGCGATCGAGACGTTGTCGGTGTTCATCACGCCGTGGATGAAGCCGACGCCCAGCCACTGCGCGACGAGTTGGGCCTGGCGCGCGATGATGCGGTCGTAGAGGCCGCGATAGGAGCCGGCGTCGGGGTAGTGGCGCGCGATCACGTGGTCGGCCAGCAGCCTGAGCGCCTCGGTGTCGCCGCGCGCGGCGAAGAACTGGAAGGTGCCGACGCGGATGTGGCTCGAGGCGACGCGCGCCAGCACCGCGCCCGGCATGACGTTCTCGCGCATCACCGGCTCGCCGGTCATCACGGCGGCCAGCGAGCGCGTCGTGGGGATGCCCAGCGCGTGCATGGCCTCGCTGACGATGTATTCGCGCAGCACTGGGCCGAGCGCCGCCCGGCCGTCGCCGCGGCGCGAGAACGGCGTCGGGCCCGAGCCCTTGAGCTGGATGTCGCGGCGGACGCCGGTGATGTCGACGACCTCGCCCAGCAGCACGGCGCGGCCGTCGCCCAGTTGCGGCACGAAGTTGCCGAACTGGTGGCCGGCGTAGGCCAGCGCGATCGGCTCGGAGCCCTCGGCCACGCGGTTGCCGGCCAGGATCTCGACGCCCTCGGGCGAGGCCAGGAAGGCCGGGTCGAGACCGAGCTGGAGCGCCAGCGGGGTGTTGATCTTGACCAGTTTGGGTGTGCTGACCGGTGTAGGCGCAAGCCGGGCGTAGAACCGGTCGGGGAGGCGGGCGTAGCTGTTGTCGGAGAAGACGGGGGCCATGACGCTTACGTAAGCGGTGCCGCGTTTTCGTCAATAGGCAACCTCGCCGCCGCGGGCAGCGTTGGCTTGCTGGAGTTCTGGCCCTGCCGTGCCCATGGCTTCCGCAAAAGTGAAACCAACGGCTCCAACCCCCGAAGGATCAAATGCACAAGATATTGAAGTCCGCCATCGTCGCGGCCGCGCTCGCCGGCGTTTCCGTGATCGGCGTGTCGACGGCTTTCGCCGCCGACGTCGTCGTGACGTTCGACCCGAACTCGGTCGCCTACGGCTACAACGACGGCTACTGGACCCGCACCCACGAGTGGCGCACGTGGGAGAAGCCCGAGTACCACGAAACCTACCGCAAGACGCCCAACGTCCAGTATTACGAGTACGCCCACACGCGTGATCCGGACCAGGGCTGGCGCGGCGAATGGAAGAAGTAGTCTGACGCGAATCACGTAAGCAAGAAGGGCCGCGTCTCCAGCCGGAGGAGCGGCCTTTTTTGCGCGCGATGCCTAGGCCAGCGGCGCCAGATTTTCCGTGATGACCGCCTCGGCGAGGCTGTTGTCGACGGCCTGCTCGAAGGTGGCGCCCGGCGAGACGAAGCCGCCCGACACCAGCCCGTCGCGCAGCCGGTCGTAGCCCGCGCGCGGCAGGATCGGATTGCCGCCCCACACGCCCAGCGCCTTGTAGCGCGTGCACACCGCCTCGAGGATCGCCGGCGGCAGGTCGGTGAAGTAGCCGGCGATCGCCTGGGCGATCTGCTTGCCGCTCGCCCGGGTGACCCACTTCTCCGTGCGGTCGATCGCGCGGACCATGCGCAGCAGCTCGTCGCGCCGCGACGCAAGCGTGCCGCGGCGCGCGTAGAAGCAGGTATAGGAGGTGTGCCCGCGGTGCGCCGCCTCGTGCCAGATGTGCCCGGCGCCCTCGGCCAGCAGCAGACTGGGATAGGGCTCGAAGACCTGAATGACGTCGACGGTGCCGGCCTTCAGGGCCGCCATGTTCTCGGCCATCGTCTGGCCGGTCACGCGCGCGACCTTGGCCGGATCGATGCCGGCCAGGCGCAGGTCGTGCTGCAGGCAGAGCCACGGCGTCGGCACCTCGCTCACCGTGGCGAGCTTCAGCGACGTGAGGTCGGCCAGCGTGAAGTCC